>Ga0209243_100056_pt1 | contig 83696 bp, 81 predicted proteins | sample UppTromiDAQMD024_FD_185836 | JGI IMG/M metagenome (GOLD analysis project Ga0209243, IMG submission 185836) | Upper troposphere microbial communities from Maryland, USA - DAQMD-024 (SPAdes) (version 2) | ecosystem: Environmental > Air > Outdoor Air > Unclassified | place: USA: Maryland, Virginia...
GGCGGCGCGCCGGCGCCGGCGCCGAGCAGCGCGGCCGTGCGGCGCAGGACGGCCGCGTCGGTCGCCGGAGGCGGATCGGCGGCGAGCAACCGCCGCGCGCTGTCGAAATAGTCGGCCGGCGCGGCGTTGCGCTCGGCGAAGGCGGCGGGCGGCGTCCCGGCCGGCCCCTTCAGGACGAAGCCGTCCTGCAGGCGATGCACGGCGTCCAGGTCCTGCGGCCCGTCGACGACGATGCGGACCAGCAGCCAGGCGTGCGCCGTCGCCGCCCGCACCACCCCGGGGCCGCCGCCGGCCTGCCCCGGCCCGACGATGGTGAACCGCCCGCCCTGGCCGCCGATGGTGCGGCCGCCCAGCACGGCGTTGTTGTTGGTGTACATGTCCATCAGCGCCGCCGAGTAGTAGCGCTCGCCCATCGGCGGGATGGCCAGGGTCACGGGGCCGGCGGTCAGGTCCAGCCAGGCTATGGAATAGAGGGTGTCGTTGTTCGGCGTGGTCACGCCGACGCCATGATGGTCGATCAGGGCGCGGGCGTGGTTGAAGCGGTTCTGACCCTGGCCGCCGGACAGGTGGCGCTTGCGGGTGGTGGCCATCTCGATCAGCGGCAGGCTGTAGAGCCAGGCGTCGCGGGCCGCCGTGCGGGCGTCGGGCGCGGCTTGCACGCTCGCGGCGACGGCCGAGGCGAGCGGGGCGAGGCCCGACGCGGCCGCGACGCCGGCGCCGATTATGAGGCTTCTCCGGTTCATGTTCCCCTCCAGTAACATTCTGAAGGGAGCATGACCCGGCCCCGGCCTGGGATCAAGCCGGATCGTCGCCCTTGCGCTTGGCGGCCAGCTTTTCCAGCACCTTGCCCCGGCCGCGCGACAGGGCGGTGATCACCCCGCGGAAGGTGCGCGCCTCCTGGTCGGTGAAGCGGGCGCGGCTGAGGGCCACGCGCAGGTTGCGCACCATCGAGGCCTTCTTCTCCGGCGGATGGAAGAAGCCCGCCGCCTCCAGCTCGCCCTCCAGATGCTCGTAGAGGCCGATCATCATCGCCTGGTCGGCCGGCGGATCGCCCTCGCGGAACTTGGGCGGCGGGGCGTTGGTCACCGTCATCCGCCACTCGTAGGCGGTCAGGGCGACCGCCTGGGCCAGGTTCAGCGAATGGAAACGCGGATCGATGGGGATGGTGACGATGCCCTGGCTGAGGGCGATGTCGTGGGTCTCCAGCCCGGCCCGCTCGCCGCCGTAAAGCAGGCCCGTGGCCAGGCCCTGGGCGGCGGCGGCGTTCAGCTCGGCCGCCGCCTCGCGCGGGGTCAGCACCGGCAGCTGGGTCTCGCGCGGCCGCGCCGTGGTCGCATAGAGCAGGCGCAGGTCGGCGACGGCGTCCTCCAGCCGCTCGAACACCTTGGCCCCGTCCAGCGGCCAGTTGGCCCCCGAGGCGCTGGCCCAGGCGCGATCCTGCGGCCAGCCGTCGCGCGGCCGCACCAGCCGCAGGTCGGCGAGGCCGAAATTGGCCATCACGCGGGCCACCGAGCCGATGTTCTCGGCCAGCTGCGGCTCGTTGAGGATGACGACGGGGGGCGCGAGTTCGGTCATTGCGGCGGTATAGGCCGTCCGCGCCACGGCGACAAAGGCTCAGCGACGGCCGGTCGAGCGGGCGCCCCTGCGGCCCGCGTCCGGCCGGCGTCCGGCCGGCCGCGGATTTCACGGTTGACACAAGTTTGCAACTTCTTATGAGAAGCATTCTCAATTTGCCGAGAAAGACCATCCATGTCGCCGCGTTCGCTTCGCCGTCTCCTGTTCGCCGCCGCCGGCCTGATGGCGCTGGCGCCGGCCGCCGAAGCGCTCGCCGAGGAGTCCGGGCTGGTGTCCGAGCTGACGGTGACGGCCCGCCGCGACGGCTACGCGGCCGTCAACACCAGCGCGGCCAAGATCGACGCCCCCCTGCGCGACATCCCCCAGACCATCGACGTGGTCGGCGAGGCCCTGATCCGCGACCAGCGGGCGCTGTCGATCCAGGACGTCCTGAAGAACGTGCCCGGCGTCGGCTTCTCCACCGGCGACGGCCAGCGCGACCAGGTGTCGATCCGCGGCTTCTCGGCCATCGCCGACCAGTTCGTCGACGGCGTCCGCGACGACGCCCTCTATTTCCGCGACCTGTCGAACGTCGAGCGGATCGAAGTAATCAAGGGCCCGGCCTCGGTGCTGTTTGGGCGCGGCTCGTCCGGCGGCCTGATCAACCGCGTGACCAAGAAGCCGGGGCCTGACCTGACCGCCTTCGCCGTCAGCTATGGCGGCTGGTCGGACGGCCGCTTCGAGATGGACCTCGGCCGCGCCTTCGAGGCGCAGCACGCCGCCCTGCGGCTGACCGGAGCGATCGAGCGTTCGGACAGCTATCGCGACCAGCAGTTCCTGCGGCGCGAGGCCCTGGCCCCCTCGGTCTCGTTCAGCCTGGGCGAGAACACCACCCTGCTGGTTCAGGCCGATTATCTGCGCGACAGGCGCGTCACCGACTTCGGCGTGCCCGCCTATCAGGGCCGGCCGGTCAAGGTCCCGGCCAGCGCCTATTACGGCGCCGCCAACGGCCGCTATGTCGACACCAGCGAAAGCCGGGTCTACTCGACCACCGCCACCCTGACGCACCGCTTCAGCGACACGCTCAGCTTCCGCAACGCCTTCCGCTACTATGACTACACCCTGGCGCGGTACAACACCCTGCCCGGGACGGTGAACGAGGCCGCCCTGACCGTCAGCCTCAACCGCTCCAACGTCGCGCGGGCCGAGCACGGCTGGTTCGACCAGGCCGAACTGACCCAGGAGCTGACCCTGGCCGGGGTCCGCAACACCATCCTCTACGGCGTCGAGGTCGGCCGCCAGTCCAAGGGCCTGATCAGCTATTCGCGCAACAACGTCGCCACCGTGGCCCTGTTCAATCCGGTGCTTCCGTTCCTGGACCGCGAGGTCGGCGGCCCGCGCAGCGCCGACAGCGTCAGCACCTTCGACACCCTGGGCGTCTACGTGCAGGACATGATCTCGCTGGGCGAGCACTGGAAGGCGCTGGTCGGCGTCCGCTACGACCGCTTCGAGCAGGACACCGACCAGCGCCTGCCCGGCCAGCCCAGCCTGTCGCGCACCGACCGCAACTGGAGCCCGCGCGTCGGCGGCGTCTGGCAGCCGACCGAGGGGCAGTCCTACTATGTCTCGTGGAGCCGCTCGTTCCAGCCGTCGGGCGAAGCCTTCGCCCTGGCCGCCAGCAACGCCGACATCGCCCCGGAAGAGACCACCAACACCGAGGCCGGCGGCAAGTTCAGCTTCCTCGGCGGCCGGGCCGGCGCGACCGTGTCGGTGTTCCGGCTGGAACGCACCGGCATGAAGATCACCGACCCGATCAGCCTGCGCGTCCTGCCCATCGGCACGCAACGCACCGACGGCGTCGAGCTGACCGGGAACCTCAACCTCGGGAACGGCTGGAACGCGGTGGCCGGCTACGCCTATCTCGACGCCACGGTGACCAAGTCCGTGGCCAAGGACGCCGGCCAGTTCGTGCAGGGCAAGCGCGCCACCATCACCCCCGAGCACAGCGCCAACGTCTGGCTGACCAAGGATTTCAGCGGCGACTTCGGCTTCGGCCTGGGCGCCAACTATGTCGGCGACCGCTTCGCCAACCCCGGGAACACCGTGACCCTGCCGGCCTATGCGACGGTCGACGCCATGGCCTGGCGCCGGTTCGGGCCGGTGGTGGCGCAGCTCAACCTCACCAACCTGTTCGACCGCGGCTATATCGTCTCCGGCCACGGTTCGAGCCTGAACCTCAACCTGCCCGGCGCGCCGCGCGCGGCGATGGTCACGCTGCGCTACGCCATGCCGTGACGCGGCGGGGAGCGGGGCGTTCGCCCGCCCCACCTTCCCCGTTCGCCCGCAACCGTCTATAGCCCTGCCGTCCGCGCGCCCGACGGCCCTGTGCGCCGCCGCGGCCTGCGCCCCTCAACGGGAGCCCCGTACAGCCTATGGCCAAGATCAAAGTCGCCAACCCCGTCGTCGACATGGACGGCGACGAAATGACCCGCATCATCTGGAAGCTCATCAAGGATAAGCTGATCTTCCCGTACCTCGACCTCGAGCTGGACTACTACGACCTCAGCATCGAGAACCGCGACGCCACCGACGACCAGGTGACCATCGACGCGGCCGAGGCGACCAAAAAGCACGGCGTCGCCGTCAAGTGCGCGACCATCACCCCCGACGAAGCGCGGGTGAAGGAATTCAGCCTGAAGAAGATGTGGAAGTCGCCGAACGGCACCATCCGCAACATCCTGGGCGGCGTCATCTTCCGCGAGCCGATCATCTGCCAGAACGTGCCGCGCCTGGTGCCGGGCTGGACCCAGCCGATCATCGTCGGCCGCCACGCCTTCGGCGACCAGTACCGCGCCACCGACTTCCTGTTCCCCGGCAAGGGCAAGCTGAGCATCAAGTTCGTCGGCGAGGACGGCCAGGTCATCGAGCACGAGGTCTACGACGCGCCGGGCTCGGGCGTGGCCATGGCCATGTACAACCTCGACGACTCGATCCGCGACTTCGCCCACGCCAGCTTCGCCTACGGCCTGGCCCGCAAGTACCCGGTCTACCTGTCGACCAAGAACACCATCCTCAAGGCCTATGACGGGCGCTTCAAGGACATCTTCCAGGAAATCTACGACGCCGAGTACAAGGCCAAGTTCGAGGAGCTGGGCCTGCACTACGAGCACCGCCTGATCGACGACATGGTCGCCTCGGCGCTGAAGTGGTCGGGCGGCTACGTCTGGGCCTGCAAGAACTACGACGGCGACGTGCAGTCGGACATCGTCGCCCAGGGCTTCGGCTCGCTGGGCCTGATGACCTCGGTGCTGATGACCCCGGACGGCAAGACCGTCGAGGCCGAGGCCGCCCACGGCACCGTCACCCGCCACTACCGCCAGCATCAGAAGGGCGAGAGCACCTCGACCAACTCGATCGCCTCGATCTTCGCCTGGACCCGGGGCCTCGCCCACCGCGCCAAGCTGGACGACAACGCCGAACTGGCCAAGTTCGCCGCCACCCTGGAGAAGGTCTGCATCGACACCGTCGAGGCCGGCTTCATGACCAAGGACCTGGCGCTGCTGGTCGGCGACAAGCAGAGCTGGCTGACCACCGAGGGCTTCCTCGACAAGGTCGACGAGAACCTGAAGAAGGCCATGGCCGCGGCCTGAGCCGCCGTCCGACCCGATTTCGCCGCAAGGACGTGATCGACAAATCCCCGCCGGGCGACCCCGGCGGGGATTTTTGCGTTTAGGACCTATGAAAACTTCGATCCGGCCCGGGCGGCCTGTCCTGCTCGCCGTCCTCGCCCTGGCCACCCCGGCCCTGACCGCCTTCCCCTTGGCCGCCCTTCCCTTGGCCGCCGGCTTCGACGCGCGCGCCGCCGAGCCGTCCGCCCAACCCGCCCAGGCGGCGTCGCCGGTCGAGATCCGCGACGGCCTGGTGTTCGTGCAGGCCTCGATCGGCGACGCCGGCCCAGCGCTCTTCCTGTTCGACACCGGCGCGGGCGCCAGCGTCGTCGACCCGGCCTACGCCCGTCGGGCGGGACTGGCGGCGGCCGGCTCCATCGGCGTCAACACCGGCGACCGCCGCGAGGACCGCGCCGACCAGGCCGCCCCCGCCGACCTGACGCTGGGCGGCGTTAGGGCCAGGGTCGAGCCGGTGATCCTCAGCCTGGACGCCATCGGCCGCCAGCTCGGCCGGCCCCTGGCCGGGGTGGTCGGCGCCGACTTCATGCAGGGCTTCACCGTCACCATCGACTATCCGCGCGGACGCCTGACCCTGACGCGCGGCGGCCGGCTGTCGCCGCGCGACCCCGGCGTGGTTCCGGTGCGCATCGCCCCCTATCCCTTCGTCGAGGCCGAGGCGCGGCTGGGCGAGCGGCGGCTGTTCGGCGAGTTCCAGATCGACACCGGCTCGGACACCGCCGTCGAGATCCATCGCCCCCGCGCCGACGAGGCCTTCGGCCGCGCCGCCGGCCGGCCGAGCCTGGGCATGACCGTGGCCGGGGTGCATCCCCAGCGCCTGGGCCGGCTCGACGACCTCACGGTCGGCGCCGTCCGCCTCGGGACGCTGTCGGCCAACTTCGCCGCCGAGACCCGGCCCAACGGCGCGGGGGCCGGCTACGCCGGCCTCATCGGCGGCCCGGCCTTTAGGGGCCAGGTCCTGACCATCGACTTCCCCGACGGCCTGATGCGCCTGCGCCCGGCCGCGGTCGCGACCGCGACCGACTGACGCCCGCCACGCCGGTCGCCCGCGCGATAAAACTCGCGTGAATGGTCTAAAATTCCCGCTTAACGCGAATTTTAATGCTACATGCTGGCCGGGCGGCGACAGCCGCTCTCAACCATGGAGGGAACAATGTCCACTACGGTTACGTTGAACGTGTTCTCTGGTCGCCCCAACCCGACATTCCAACTGGACGACAAGCAATCGGACGAACTCGCGGAGCGCCTCAAGGGCCTTCAGAGCTTCACCGAGCAGCGGCCGTCCGGCGCGTTCGGCGGTTTGGGCTATCGGGGCTTTTCAGTGTCCCGTTCCCATACGCACCCCGAAGGCGCGCTGGACCTCAGGGTGCATGAGGGCATCGTCGAGCAGGGCCTCCACGCGGCCAACCTGACCGACGAGGCCGAGCTCGAGCACTGGCTGGCGCAGTTGGCCCAGCCGCATCTGACGCCCGAGGTCGCCGAGCATCTGAGCCAGGTCCTGCAGCCCGCCAACCGGCTGCGCTTCCCATTTCCGCCGCTGAAGCTGGCCTGCCCGGCCAACCACGCCCACGACGCCCCGGCCTACAATCCGGGCCTGTGGAACGTGCCGTCCGTCCAGCCGCACAACAACTGCTACAACTACGCGAATAACCAGATCACCAACACCTTCGCCCAGCCGGGCCGCGCCACCGGCCACCAGGCCACGGTGATGGCCTGCCCTAACGTCCAGGCGGGCGCCACGTCGGACGGCCTGCACGCCACGCCCAACTTCTCGGCGCCCCTGGCCGCCGGCCAGGGCTGGTACGTCGCCCTGGTGATCTGGCCGAACACCGACTACCACTGGTATCGCCAGGACAACGTCGGCTGCTGGTCGCACAAGCCGGGCCAGACGGCGGCGCGCAACGTCGACAACGCCGGCCACGCGATCTCGGACCCCAGGACCTGCAACCGCGGTCCCTACACCGTGTTCTGCACCTATATGGTCACCAAGAAGGGCGTCCACATCCGCTGACGCCCGCGGGAGGCGCCCATGACGCCGACGGTCGAGATCCATGTCGAGCTGGACCTGTTCTCCGGCCGTCCAAACCCGACCTGGGCGCTGCAAGGGCCGCCGGCGATCGAGTTGCTCCGGCGGCTCGACGCGGTCGGCGGCCCGTCCCCCGTCCCCGCCGAGGCCCCCGACCGGCTGGGCTATCGCGGCTTCGTCCTCAGCATCGAGGACAAGGGCGTCAAGCGCACGTGGCGGGTGGGCGACGGCGTGGTGCGGACCAGCGGCAAGGCCTACGCCGACCCGGGCGGTCGGATCGAGCAGGGCCTGATCGCCGCCACGCCGGCCGAGTTCCGCAAACTGATCCCTTGAGCGCCGTCCGTCCCCCGGTCGGGCGGCTCTTCTTTCCCTTTTCCGGCGGCCGGTCTAGCACAGGCGCATGGACGTCCTCAGCCGCATCGCGCCGTTCTTCCTGCTCATCGCCTGCGGCGTCGTCGCGGCCCGGGCCCGGGTGGTCGACGCCGGCGCGGCCAGGGCCCTGTCGACCTATGTGTTCTGGATCGCCTTTCCCGCCCTGCTGATCCACGGCCTGGAAAGCGCGCCCATCCCCGACGCGGCGACGGCCAAGGGGTTGGCCGCCTACGGCCTCGGCCAGTGCGCCGCCCTCGCCACGCCCCTGGTCGTCGGCCGCCTCCTCGGCTGGCCGAGGGCCGCCAGGGCCGGCGCGGCCATGGCGGCCGGGGTCGGCAACACCGCCTTTCTGGGCGCGCCCCTGGGCGTCTCGCTGCTCGGGCCGGCGGCGGGCGCGCCGGCGGCGGCGATGGTGGCCATCGACTTCACCGTCATCCTGGCCCTGGCCACCGCCGGCCTGCATGGGGCGGCCCACGACGCCGCCCATGACGCGACCCTGCCGCGGCGGATTCTGCGCACCCTGGCCAACCCGTTGGTCGGCGCGGCGGCGGTCGGCGTGGGGTTGAGCGCGCTGCGCCTCGCCCCGCCCGAGCCGATCGACCGCGCCCTGGGCCTGCTCGCCGCCACCGCCAGTCCGGTCGGGCTCGTCGCCCTGGGCGTGGTGGTCGGCGCCGAGTTCGGTCGTCCCCGAGGCGTCGAGGCGACGGCGGAAGGCCCGGCCGTGGCCCTGGTCATGGCCGTCCGCCTCGTCGCCGCGCCGGCGCTGATCTGGCTGCTCACCGGCCTGGCGGGCGCCGATCCCGGCTTCCGCGCCGTCGCCGTCCTGCTCGCCGCCTGCCCCACCGCCGTCAGCGTCTTCATCCAGACCCGCACGCTCGGGGTGTTCGCCCATGGCGGGGCCCTGGCGGTGATCGCCACCTCCATGGCCTCGGCGCTCACCCTGACCGGCCTCGCCTTCCTGCTCGCCCATCGCTGATAACGGCGTGATGATCGGCTTCCGCGCCCCGTCGCAGGCCGAGGTCCAGGCCGCCCACGCCGCGGCCCTGGCCAACGGCGGCTCGGACGAGGGCGCGCCCGGATTCCGGCCGGCGGACTCGACCGACTTCTACGGCGCCTATATGCGCGACCCGACCGGCAACAAGATCGCCGTCTATTGCCGCAACGGCGGCTGATCCGAGGATCAGCCCGCCAGCCCGGCCCGGACGGCGGCGACGCCGTCCTCGGCCTTGGCGGCGTCCGGAGCGCCGCCCTGGGCGAAGTCGGCGCGGCCGCCGGCGCCCTGGCCGCCCATGGCCTGCACGGCCGCGCGCGCCAGGGCGGCGGCGTCGAAGCGTCCGGTCAGGTCGGGCGTCACCGCCACCGTCACCGCCGCCTTGCCGTCGGCGACCCCGACCAGGGCCACCACGCCGGAACTGATCTGCTTCTTGAAGTCCTCGGCGATGGGGCGCAGCTCCTTGCCGCCGACGCCGTCGAGCACCCGGCCGATGAACTTGACGCCGCCGATCTCCTCGGGCGCCGCCGCGCCGCCGGAGCCGCCGCCCAGGGCCAGCTGTTTCTTGGCGTCGGCCAGGTCCTTCTCCAGCTTGCGGCGTTCGGCGATCAACGCGTCGACGCGCCCCTGGACCTCGGCGACCGGCGTCTTGAACTGGTCGGCCAGCGCCTTGGCCACGCCCGCCTGCTCCAGCAGGAAGCGCCGCGCCGGCTCGCCGGTCAGGGCCTCGACCCGACGCACGCCGGCCGCGACGCCTTGTTCCGAGACGATCTTGAACAGGGCGATGTCGCCGGTGCGGGCGACGTGGGTGCCGCCGCACAGCTCGACCGAATAGGCGCCGTCGCCTTGCAGCGCGCGGCCCAGGGTCAGGACGCGGACGCTGTCGCCATACTTTTCGCCGAACAGCGCCACCGCGCCGGCTTCGATGGCCGCTTCCGGGGCCATCTCCTCGGTGCGCGCCGGGATGTTCTGACGGATCACCGCGTTGACCTCGGCCTCGATGCGGTCGAGCTCGTCGGCGGTCAGCGGGCCGGAATGGGCGAAGTCGAAACGCATGCGCTCGCCGTCGACCATCTGGCCCTTCTGCGCCACATGGGCGCCGAGGACGTTGCGCAGCGCCGCGTGCACCAGGTGGGCGGCCGAATGGTTGGCGCGGGTGCGGACACGACGCTCGGCGTCGACCGTCAGCCGCGCGCCGTCGCCAAGGCGCAGCGCGCCGGCGACGATCTTCACGGTATGGACGTGCAGGTCGCCGGCCTGCTTCTGGGTGTCGAGCACCTCGCCCTCGCCGCCGTCCCAGGCCACCTGGCCCAGGTCCCCGGCCTGGCCGCCGCTTTCGGCGTAGAACGGGGTGCGGTCGAACACCGCCTGCACGGTCTGGCCGGCCTCGGCCGCATCGACCTCGGCGCCGTCGCGCACGATGGCCAGCGCCTCGCCGGTCGCCTCGACGCCGTCGTAACCGGTGAAGACCGTCGGCCCGAGGCGGTCGCGGATGGCGAACCATTCGGCGGCCTGGGCCTGCTGGCCCGAGCCCGCCCAGTTTTCGCGGGCCATCTGGCGCTGGCGGTCCATGGCGGCGTCGAAGCCGTCGGTGTCGACGGTCAGGCCCTTGGCGCGCACCGCGTCCTGGGTCAGGTCGAGCGGGAAGCCGTAGGTGTCGTAGAGCTTGAACGCCGTCTCGCCGGGCAGCACGCCGCCCGAGGACAGGCCGGCGACGGCCTCGTCCAGCAGGGTCATGCCCCGGCCCAGGGTGCGACGGAAGCGCTCTTCCTCCTGACGCAGGGTCTCGACGATCAGCGCCTCGGCGCGGCGCAGTTCGGGATAGGCGCCGCCCATCTCGGCGACCAGGGTCGGCGCCAGGCGGTGCATCAAGGGCTCCTGCGCGCCCAGCAGATGGGCGTGGCGCATGGCGCGGCGCATGATCCGGCGCAGCACGTAGCCGCGCCCCTCGTTCGACGGGCCGACGCCGTCGGCGATCAGGAAGCAGCTCGAGCGCAGGTGGTCGGCGATCACCCGGTGCGAGGGCGTGCGCTCGCCCTCGGCCTTGACCCCGGTCAGCTCGACGCTGGCGGCGATCAGCGTCTTGAACAGGTCGATGTCGTAGTTGTCGTGCACGCCCTGCATCACGGCTGCGATGCGCTCCAGGCCCATGCCGGTGTCGATCGACGGCTTGGGCAGCGCCAGACGCGAGCCGTCCGGCTGCTGGTCGAACTGCATGAAGACCAGGTTCCAGATCTCGATGAACCGGTCGCCGTCCTCGTCCGGGCTGCCGGGCGGCCCGCCGGGAATGCCCTCGCCGTGGTCGTAGAAGATTTCCGAGCACGGGCCGCACGGGCCGGTGTCGCCCATCGACCAGAAATTGTCCGAGGTGCCGATGCGGATGATGCGGTCGTCGGCGAGGCCGGCGATCTTCCTCCACAGGCCATGGGCCTCGTCGTCGCTGGCATAGACCGTGACCAGCAGCTTGTCCTTCGGCAGGGCGAAGTCCTTGGTCAGCAGCGTCCAGGCCAGCTCGATCGCGCGCTCCTTGAAGTAGTCGCCGAACGAGAAGTTGCCGAGCATCTCGAAGAACGTGTGATGGCGGGCGGTGTAGCCGACGTTGTCGAGATCGTTGTGCTTGCCGCCGGCCCGCACGCACTTCTGCGACGAGGTCGCCCGTGGCCCCGGCGGCGTCTCGGCCCCGGTGAACACGTTCTTGAACGGCACCATGCCGGCGTTGACGAACAGCAGCGTCGGGTCGCTCTGCGGAACCAGGGGCGCGGACTGGACGACGGCGTGCTGGTTGTCGCCGAAATAGCCCAGGAAGGCGCTGCGGATTTCGTTCAGGCTGGGCATCGAGGCTCCGGCGGGGCGTTGGGAAACTTGGCGCTCATATAGAAAAGCCAAGCAGGTTTAGCCAAGCGACGTTTATCCGCGCCCGGGCCCCGCGCGAAGCCATAACGAAAAAGGACGCCCGAAGCCGATCGCTTCGGGCGTCCTTCCGTCACAACGGCCGTCAGGGCGGCGTGGGCGCGGTTCGGCGGGGTTGCGCCCGCGCCGACGGCCGTCGCTTCAGCTTATCCGGCCTATTCGTCGGCCTCTGAGCCGCCGACCAGCAGCTCCTCGACGATCATGCCGGCGTTCTTGCGCACGGCGGTCTCGATCTCGCGAGCGAGGTCCGGATTGTTCTTGAGGAACTCGCGGACGTTGTCGCGGCCCTGGCCGATGCGCTGGCTGTTGTAGGAGAACCACGAGCCCGACTTCTCGACCACGCCGGCCTTGACGCCCAGGTCGATGATCTCGCCCAGCTTGGAGATGCCCTCGCCGTACATGATGTCGAACTCGACCTCGCGGAACGGCGGGGCGACCTTGTTCTTGACCACCTTGACCCGGACGTTGTTGCCGACGATCTCGTCGCGCTGCTTGACCGAGCCGGTGCGGCGGATGTCCAGGCGCACCGAGGCGTAGAACTTCAGCGCGTTGCCGCCGGTGGTGGTCTCGGGGCTGCCGTACATCACCCCGATCTTCATGCGGATCTGGTTGATGAAGATGACGATGGTCTTGGCCTTGGAGATCGAGGCGGTCAGCTTGCGCAGCGCCTGGCTCATCAGCCGGGCCTGCAGGCCCGGCAGGCTGTCGCCCATCTCGCCCTCGATTTCGGCGCGCGGCGTCAGGGCCGCCACCGAGTCGATGACGATGACGTCCACCGCGCCCGAACGGACCAGGGTGTCGGTGATCTCCAGCGCCTGCTCGCCGGTGTCGGGCTGCGACACCAGCAGCTCGTCCAGATTGACGTGCAGCTTGTGGGCGTAGGACGGGTCGAGCGCGTGCTCGGCGTCGACGAAGGCGGCGGTGCCGCCGGCCTTCTGGACCTCGGCCACCACGTGCAGCGCCAGCGTCGTCTTGCCCGAGCTTTCCGGACCGTAGATCTCGATGATCCGCCCGCGCGGCAAGCCGCCGATGCCCAGGGCGAGGTCAAGGCCGAGCGAGCCGGTCGACACCGACTCGATCTCCACCGCCTTGCCCTTGTCGCCAAGCTTCATGACCGAGCCCTTGCCGAACGCCCGGTCGATCTGGGCCAGCGCGGCCTCGAGCGCGCGCTGCTTATCCCCTTCTTCTTTTCCCACGAGTCTCAACACCGATTGGCTCATCCGAAGGCGTCCTTATCCCACGATTCTGAAAACCGCGATCCGACGTCGCCCCGCCTTGGACGCCCCGCCGATCAACAGGACCGTACCTGCTTTGTTCCATGTTCGCAAGATGTTCTCGTCGCCATGACGGGTATCGCGACGCGACGCCCGCACAGCGTGTCCGATCGCGGCTTTTCAAGCCGGCGGGAGAAACGGCAGCTTAAACATTCGCTCCGCAGAGTGGGCCGACCTTGGGGGATGTAAGCCTTGCCGCTCGACCCGCACCGCCTGCTGGGACTGGCCTTCGCCAGCGCCGACGCCCTGTTCGAGATCGACGCGGAGGGACGATTGTCCTTCGCCGTCGGCGCGACCGCCGCCCTGGCCCCGGGCGGCGAGACCGCCCTGATCGGCCGCCCCTGGCGCGACCTGATCGCCGAGGCCGACCGGCCGATGGCCGAGGCCCTGTTCGCCGGGCTGGGGGACGGCGGGCGGCGCGGCCCGGTCACGGTCGCCCTGGCCGGCCAGGGCGCGGCCCAGCTGTCGGCGTTCCGCCTGCCCCAGAACGGCGGGCGCACCTCCTGCGCCCTGACCTTCGCGCCGCACGCCGCGGCGGGACCGCCCGCGTCCCTGCCCGACCGCCGCGGCTTCGAGGATCTGGTCAAGACGGCGTTGGAGGCCGGGCAGGCCTCGCGACAGGATTTCGAGGTGGCCTTGGTCGAGATGGCCGGCCTCAGCCAGGCGGTTGGATCGCTGCCGGCCGAGGTCGGCGCGGCCCTGAGCCGGCGGCTGACCGGCGCGCTGCGCGCCGAGTCTCACGGCGGAGCCGGCGCCACCAAGCTGGGCGAGGACCGTTTCGCCCTGCTGCGGCCCAAGGGCGCCGAAGCCCCCGAAGGTCTGGCGGCGCGGCTCAGCCAGATGCTGTCGGCCGACGGCCGGCCGCTCGACGTCAAGGCCACCGCCCGGCTGGTGCCGCTGGAGGGCGAGGCCTCGCCGACGCGCGTGGTGCGGGCCATCCGCATGGTGCTGGACGACTTCATTCGCGACGGCGCCCAGCTCGGCGCGCCGCAGAGCCTGTCGGAGGTGCTGAACCAGTCGATCCGCCGCACCCTGGACAAGGCCGGCGCCCTGGGCGCGGCGGTGGCCCAGCGCCGGTTCCGCCTGGTCTATCAGCCGGTGGTCGAGCTGAAGTCGGGGGCGGTCCACCACTACGAGGCCCTGGTCCGTTTCACCGGCGACGAAAGCCCCTTCCCCCTGATCCGCATGGCCGAGGAGCTGGACCTGATCGAGGAGCTCGACCGGGCCGTGATCGAGCAGGCGGCCCGGCGGCTGGCCCAGGAGGCCGGCGGCGACCTGAAGATCGCCGTCAACGTGTCGGGCCGCACCATCACCAGCCCCGCCTTCATCGACGGCGTGCTCAAGCTGCTGGACCAGCCCGCCCCGACCGCCGGCCAGCTGATGATCGAGCTCACCGAAAGCTACGCCATCGACGACCTGCCTCAGGCCGACCGCCACCTGCGCGCCCTGCGCGACAAGGGCGTGCAGATCTGCCTCGACGACTTCGGGGCCGGGGCGGCCTCGCTGGACAGCCTGCGCCGCCTGGCCATCGACGTGGTCAAGATCGACGGCCGCTACGTGCGCGAGCTCCAGCACGGGGCCCGGGAATCCACCTTCGTCCGCCACCTCGCCCACATGTGCAACGAGCTGAAGGTCAAGAGCCTGGCCGAGATGGTCGAGACGCCGGAGGTCGAGGACGCCGTCCGCCGCGCCGGGATCGACTTCGCCCAGGGCTGGCTCTATGGCCAGCCTTCGGAACAGCCCACCCCGCCGGCTCCGCGCGGCGGCGCGCGTCCCGCCGCGCGACGGCAGGGCGCGGTGGAGACCTGGGGCTAGGCCTTTGCCGTTTCGCCAGGGAGGCTAGAAGTTCAGGTCGACGCCGGTGTAGTTCCGGATCACCGCCTTGACCACGCCGAACACCGCGTCGAGCACCTTCTGGCCGACGATGTAGGGCACGATCTTCGCCTCGAGCAGCACCGCGTTCAGATTGAGCTGGAGCAGGCTGATCGTATGGTCGGCTTCCTTCTCCGAGATGTCGTTCGCCGCCAGCTTCGCCTGGGTGGAGAGCGTCTGCTGCGCGATCAGCGTCAGGTGGGCGGTCACGTCGGCTTCCAGGGCGTTCCACGCCGCGCCCGCCGCGGCGATCGCCACGCTGGAGAGCCCCTTGAGCAACGCCTTCGCATCGGCCGGCTTGTAGTGCGCCAGGTCCCTGACATCGTTGGTGTTCGCCGCGCCCGTCGGCATGACCGCCCCTACCTTTTCATCATGGCTTCGACGTTCCGCGCGACGGAACAGGTGTCCTTGACGGTCTTGATGTTGTCCGCCTCGTTCGGGGGCTGACCGTTCGCCGCGTAATAGGCCCGGTCCGTCTCGATCGCCGATTGGCAGAGCTCGATCATCTGGTTCAGCTCCTGCGTGGCGTTCTGGCTGCGCCTGCCCTTGGCGTAGAGCGCGGCGGCCTCGGTGATCTCCCGCGACTGCTGGATGTCGGCGAGCGCTGCGACGAAGTAGGGCTCGACCTTCGCGTAGTCGACCTTCCGGCCAGGGCTCGTCGACAGCTGCGCCTGCACCTTCGTCAGCTGCGAAGCGACGTCGGAGAGCTTGCCGTAAAGGTCCTCGCTGTAGTCCGGCGTGAACGCCACGCACCCGGCGACCAGGCCGCAGGACAACATCAGACACCAACGCCCGGAAAATCCCATCCGCCCCCCAAAGCCTGAGATGCAGCCGATCCCTCGGCATGCCGGCGACAACGCTAAGCCGCGTAACAACACTGCGATCTGGACTGGCGATCTGAACGCCGCTCGCGCCGGCCCGGCCGGACGGCGCCTTGGCGCTCGAAAGGCGTCGGATCGCATCGCCGCTCCCGACGACACAACCTGACGTGAACCTCGAGCATTTCTGCAATCCGGCCATTTCCTTGTCAATCCGGCGCCGGCGATCGGCCGTTGACGGCCGCCCGTCCCGCGTCCGAGGCTGGCGGCCGGCCGCCTTACCGGGTTTAAGTGGGGGTTCGGCCGGTCTTGGGTGGAGACCGCACAGGGGGCATGGCCATGCGCAAATCCTACAACCTGTTCGCAGGCGGCAGCCTGGAGCGGATCGCCGCCCTCAGCGACGGCCTGTTCGCCATCGCCATGACCCTGATCGTCCTGGAGATCCGGGTGCCGGCCCATACGCCGATCCATGGCGAGGCCCAGCTCTGGGGCGCGCTGGTCGGTCTCGCCCCCCGCTTCGTCACCTACCTGCTGAGCTTCCTGACCCTGGGCATATTCTGGGTCGGCCAGCAGACCCAGCTCAACCACTTCGAGCGCGCCGACCGCAACCTGGCCTGGATCCACCTGGCCTTCCTGGCGGTGGTGTCGCTGATGCCGTTCTCGACCTCGCTGCTGGCCGAGTTCATCACCTTCCGTCTGGCGCTGGTCGTCTACTGGCTGAACATCGTGCTGCTGGGCGCGACCCTGTTCGCCAGCTGGACCTACGCCCGCGCGGCCGGGCTGGTGCGGGCCGACGTGCCGACGGAGGTGGCCTCGGCCATGCGCCGTCGCATCGTCATCGCCCAGACCCTCTACGCCGTCGGCGCGGCGCTCTGCGTGTTCGGCACCACCTGGAGCATCGCCTTCATCGTGCTGCTCCAGCTCAACTACGCCATAGCGCCCAACATCCCCTGGCTGCGGCGGCTCTGACGCTGGCGAGGGGGCCTTTGCCCCCTCGCCCGCCGGGTCAGGCCCGCGTCTTGGTCCAGTCGCCGATCACCCGCTCCAGCACCGTCAGCGGCATGGAGCCCGGCAGCAGGGCGGCGTCGTGGAAGTCGCGGATGTCGAACCGGGCGCCCAGGGCGGCCTTGGCCTTCTCTCGCTGGCCGGCCCACACGGTATGGCCGACCTTGTAGCTGCACGCCTGGCCCGGCCAGACGACATAGCGGTCGATCTCGCGCTGGGTGCGGCCGCGCGCGTAGCCGGTGACGCCGACCATGTAGTCGGTGGCCTGTTCGCGGGTCCAACGCTTGTAGTGCATGCCGGTGTCGACCACGAGGCGGGCGGCGCGGAACAGGAACGACTGCAGGAAGCCGGCCTTGCCCAGGGGGTCGTTGTCATAGACCCCCAGCTCGTCGGCCAGCTGCTCGGCGTAAAGGGCCCAGCCCTCGGAGAAGGCCGAGAACCCCCCGGTGCGCCGGATCAGCGGGATCAGGCCGGATTCCTGCTGCAGGCTGATCTGCAGGTGATGGCCCGGAATCGCCTCGTGATAGGTCAGGGTCGCCAGGCTGAACTTCGGCCAGTCGTGGGTGTCCTTGAGGTTGATGAAGTACGAGGCCGGGCGCGAGCCGTCGAGGGCGGCGCGCTGGTAGTAGCCGTTGGCGGCGCCGTCCTGGATGAACGGCGGCACCCGCTTCACCTCGACCTTGGCCTTGGGCAGGGTGCGGAAGGCCCGGGGCAGCAGCGGATAGAAGTCGGCGATCTGGCGGTTGAGCTGGGCCAGCAGTTCGGCGCGGCCCTCGTCGGTGTTGGCGTAGAGCTGCTTGGGATCGTCGTTGAGCGCGGCCAGCCGCTGCGGCGCCGTGCCCTGGGTCAGGCCCTGGACCTTGAGGATGGCGTCGATGCGCGCCGTGATGTCCGCCACCTGCTCGACGCCCATCTGGTGGACCTCGGCGGGGGTCAGCCGGGTGGTGGTGGCCGAGGCTAGGGCGGCGGCGTAATAGGCCTCGCCGTCGGGCAGCTTCCAGGCCCCGGCCTGGCCGCCGGCCTTGGCGCGCAGGGCCTCGACCGCGGCGATCTGGCGGTCCAGCGCCGGGAACACCTCGGCGGCGACGATCTTCTCGGCCGAGGCGGCGTAGCCGTCGCCCAGCTTGGCGGCCTTGGCCTTGCGGCCCAGCGACTCGACCAGCACCGTGCGGGCGGCGGGCGCGCCGCGCAGGGCCTTGAGCTGGGCCAGGGTGGTGTCGAGGTTGAAGTCCGGACACATCACGCCCTTGGCGGCGTCGGCGCGCGTGCGCTCCAGGTCCTGGTCGAGGGCGACGGCGAAGCCCTTGAGGCGGGCGAGATAGGCGTCGGCGTCGGCGCCCGTCTCGACCTTGTGCTGGCCGTCGAGGAAGTCGGGGACCTCCTGATAGGCGCCGGTGAGCTGGCTGATCGCATAGGGCGCGTAGCGGCCGCCGGTGGCCCCGTACGAGAACCGCTCGCCGGCGATCGTCGTCTCGAGCTGGTAGGCGACGACGTCGTAGTCAACAGGCGACAGGCCGGTCAGCTTGGTGCGGTCGATCCCCTTCAGTTCGGCCAGGTGGGCCTTGGCGTGGGCGATGCGGCTGACGCGGAACGCCGCCGAGCGGTCGTCGAGCCGGCTCTTCAGCGCCGCCCTCGGCCCCTTGTCCAGGCCCAGCGACGTGGCGCCCTGCGGGCTGTCGTCGATGTTGGCGTAGAAAATCTTGTCCAGCACGACGCGCAGCTTGCCGTCCTCGCCGGCGGCCTGCGCCTGGGTCTGGGCCGACGCCGTTGAGGCGAAGGCCACGCCTGTCGCCGCCGCGGTCGAACTCAAAAACTGTCTGCGATCCATGGTCGTCCCCTCGATCATTCTTGCGCGTGGTCGCGCGCCCATTCCGAACAGACGCAAATCGCCGCCGGATACGCAACGGGGGAGCGCGAACGCTCCCCCGCCGAAGTTCGCCCCGATGCGGGCCTTCAGGCCCTGCCGGCCTTGACGTAGTCGCCGATCACCGTCTCGAGCACGGTCAGCGGCAGGGCGCCCGACACCAGGCCAGCGTCGTGGAACTTGTGGATGTCGAACTTGGCGCCCAGTTCGGCCTTGGCCTTGGCCCGCAGCCTCAGCCAGGTCAGCTTGCCGACCATGTAGCTGCACGCCTGGCCGGGCCAGACGCAGTAGCGCTCGACCTCGGTGACGGCCGAGGCCTCCTGGTCGCCCAGGGTGTCGACGAAGTACTTCACCGCCTTCTCGCGGCTCCACTTCATCGAGTGCATGCCGCTGTCGACCACCAGGCGGACGGCCCGGAACAGGGCGTCGTGCAGCATGCCGATGTGGCCCCAGGGATCGTCCTTGTACATGCCCATCTCGACGGCCAGCTGTTCGGCGTAGAGCGCCCAGCCCTCGCCGTAGCCCGAGAACCAGATCACCTTGCGGATCAACGGCAGCGGCGCCTCGTTCGAGATCGAGCCCTGCAGGTGGTGGCCCGGAATCGCCTCGTGGTAGGTCAGGGTCGGCAGGGTCCAGCTGGGGGTCTCGGCCGTGTCGCGCAGGTTGATCCAGTAGATCCCCGGCCGCGAGCCGTCGAGCGAGGGCGAGTTGTAGTAGCCGCCCGGCGCGCCGGCCTCGATGGCCTTGGGCACGCGCTTGATCTGCACCTTGGCCTTGGGCAGCACGCCGAAATAGGCCGGCAGCTTGGCCTGGACGACCTCGACCTTCTTGTTCAGGTCGGCGATCAGCTTCTCCTTGCCCTCGTCGGTGTTCGGGTAGCGGAACTTGGGATCGTCGTACATGCCGCGCAGGCGCTGGCCGACCGTGCCCTGGGTCAGGCCCTGCGAGGTCATGATCGCGTCGATCTCGGCCGACAGGCTGGCCACCAGCTCCAGGCCGGTCTTGTGCACCTCGGCCGGGGTGATCTGGCTGGTGGTGTACTGCTTCAGCGAGGTGGCGTAGTAGGCCTCGCCCTTGGGCAGGCGCCAGACGCCGGCGTCGTGGACGGCCCCGGCCTTGAGGCTGCGGATCAGGGCGGCCTGGCGCTTGAGGGCCGGGACGATCTTCTCGTCATAGATCTTGGCGGCGGAACCGGCGTAGTCGCCGGGGATGTTCTTCTCCTTGGTCCGCCGCACCACCGATTCCACGATCGGGGCCTTGTCGGCCGCATTGGCCAGGAAGGCGTCCATCTGGGTGAGGGTCTTGTCCAGGATGAAGTCCGGCGGGACCACGCCCAGGGCCACGTCGTGGCGGACCTGCTCGGTCTCCTGGTCGAGCACGGTGGCGAACGCCGCCATCCGCGACAGGTAGGCGTCGGCGTCGGCCTTGGTCTCGATGCCGTGCTGGTTGTCGAGGAAGTCGGGCATCGACTGGTAGGAGCCGGTCAGCTGGGTGACCACATAGGGCGAGCCGGCGCCCTGGCCGCCGAAATCGAACTGGCGGTTGGCCTCGTCATTGATCTCCAGGGTGAACAGCACGGTGTCGTAGTTGGCGCGGTCCAGCCCCGTGACCGAGTTGCGGTCGAACGCCTTGAGGGCGGCGAGCCGGGCCGAATTGATCTTCTTGTCCTCGGCGATGGCCGCCAGCGAGCTGTCGCTCAGCTTGGCCTTGGCCGCCGCCCATTCGCCCTTGTCCATGCCCAGGCTGGTCAGCAGTTCGGGCGACCGCTCGAACGTGACCTTCATGAACCCGTCGAACAGGGCGTTGAGCTTGGCCGCGCCGGGGCTGGCGGGCGCGGCGGCGCGGGCGAGGCCGGCGGGCAGCGCGGCCGCGGCGACGGCGGCGAACAGGAGTTGGCGGCGATCGGCGTGCATGGATGGAGGCCCTTGTCGTTTCCAGTCGTTGATGTCGTGTCGTCGCGACGGCGCAGAACGCGCTCCGCCGTCGCGACCACCTCAGGCTTTCTTGCCGGCCTTGGCGGCGATGTAGCGGTCGACCACCGTCGCCATCACGTCCATGGGGACGCTGCCGGCGGTGATCACCGCGTCGTCGAAGTCGCGCAGGTCGTAGCGCGCGCCCAGCGCCGCCTTGGCCTTGTCGCGCAGACGCAGCAGTTCGGTGTGGCCGACCTTGTAGCCGCAGGCTTGGCCCGGCGTGGAGCAGTAGCGGTCGACCTCGGAGGTCATCGCCCCCTGGGCCCGGCCTGTCTTGGCGACCAGGAACTCCACCGCCTGCTCGCGGGTCCAGCGCTTGGCGTGCAGGCCGGTGTCGACCACCAGCCGGCAGGCGCGGAACTGCAGGGCCTGCAGGTAGCCGAGGCGGCCGTAGGGGTCGTCCTTGTAGTAGCCCAGTTCGTCCGCCATCTGCTCGGCGTAGAGCGCCCAGCCCTCGACATTGGCGTTGAAGCCCATCATCGCGGTGATCAGCGGCAGCTCGGCGTGGTGTTCGGCCAGATAGGCCCCCTGCCAGGCGTGGCCGGGGATGGTCTCATGGGCCGTCAGGGTCGGCAGGGTCCATTTGGGCCACAGCGCCGTGTCCTTGAGGTTGATGTAGTATATCGCCGGCCGCGAGCCGTCGAGCGAGGGGAAGTTCATGTAGCCGAGGCTGGCCCCGGCCTCGATGTCGACCGGCACCCGCTTGACCAGCACCGGCGCCTTCAGGCTCAGGCGCGACATCTTCGGCAGCAGCGGACGCAGGGCGGCGATGCGGCCGTTCAGGTACTCGATCACCTGGGCCTTGCCGGCGTCGGTGTTCGGGAACAGGAAGCGCGGGTCCCTGGTCAGGGCCTGCATGCGCTCGCCGACGGTTCCCTGCGTCAGGCCCTGGGCCTTGAGCAGCGCGTCCATCCGCGACTCGATGGCCCGGTTCTGCTCCAGGCCCATCTTGTGGATGTCGTCGGCGTTCAGCGCGGTGGTGGTGCCGACCTTGAGCAGCCAGGCGTAATAGGCCTCGCCGTCCGGCAGCTTCCAGACGCCGGCGTCGTGCCTGGCCTTGGCCTGGGCGGCCTTGACCTCGGCGATCTGCCGGTCGAGGGCCGGGAAGACCTTGTCGGAAACCAGCGCCGCCGCCTGGCCCGCCCAGTCGCCGGCGATCCCCTTGGCCTTGGCGCGCTCGGCCAGGGACTTGACCAGGCCGGTCTCGGCGGCCTTCTGGCCGCGATACTCCGTCATCTGATCAAGCGTCGTCTTCAGGATGAAGTCCGGGGCTACGACCCCCGCGCCGGCGTCGCGCCGGACCCGGTCCGTCTCCTGGTCCAGCGCCTTGGCGAAGGCCTCGACCCGCGCCAGATAGGCGTCGCAGTCGGCGCGGGTCGCGATCTTGTGCTGCGAGTTCAGGAACTCGGGCAGGCTGGTGAACACGCCGGTCTGCTGGCTGACCACGTAGGGGGTCGTCCCCTCCGCCACCACCGTGTCGAAGGCGTTGTCGCCGAAGGCGAAGCGCGCGCCCTCGAGGCCCATCTGCAAGGCGTAGAGCATGGAGTCGTAATAGACGAGATCCTGGCCGCCGAGCCGCGACCGTTCCAGCGCCTTGAGCCGGCCCAGGCGGTCGGCGCAGGCCTGGGCGCCCTTCTCGACCGCCGTCCAGGACCGGTCGCTCAACCGGCTCTTCAGCGCCGCGCGGCGGCCATTGTCGAGGCCGAGGCTGGTGGCCGCTTCGGGGGCTTCGTCGAGGATTTCGTCGGCGAAGGCGTCCAGCAGGCGATGCAACGCCGGATCGCCCTTGGGGCCGGCCTTGGGACCAGCCTTCGTCCTGGCCGCGAGGGCCGGGCCGGCGGCCAGGGCCGCGCCCGTGGCGGCGGCGCCCATGAGGAAATGTCTACGGTCGGCGCCCATCTGCCCTTCGCCCCTTTTATCGTTTCTCCCGGAACGAAGGGGTAGGACCGCACGGGCCGTCTAGCAAGCCGGTCTCCCCGACGACTGATTAAATCGCGGTAACATGCCCGCCGATCGCGTCTCGGCGGGCATTTCCTCTCGCGGTCAGGCGGCGCGCAGCTCCTGCTTGACCCGCTCGGCCAGGGTCTTGATGTCGATCGGCTTGGGCAGGAACGACACGCCGGTCTCCCCCTCCAGCAGGTCGGAGAACTCGGCCTCGGCGTAGCCGGAGATGAACATCACCGGCGCCGAACCCAGATAGCCGCGCGCCTTCTTGAGCAGGGTCGGCCCGTCGATGCCGGGCATGATCACGTCCGAGATCAGGAGGTCGATCTGGCCGGCGTGCTCCTCGGCCAGCAGCAGGGCCTCCTCGCCGTCGCAGGCCTCGATCACCTCGTAGCCTCGGGCGCGCAGCAGGCGGGCGGCGACGCCGCGCACGGCGTCCTCGTCCTCGACGAACAGGATGCGGCCGGCGCCGGACAGGTCGCGGGCGACGGGCCGGGCCCTGACCGGCTCGACCGCGGCCGGAGCGGCGGAGGCCGGCGGCGCGTAGACCGGCAGGAAGATGCGGAAGGCCGCGCCCTGGCCGGGCCGCGAGGAGACATGAATCCAGCCGTCGGCCTGCTTGACGATGCCGTAGACGGTGGCCAGCCCCAGGCCCGTGCCCTCGCCCACCGGCTTGGTGGTGAAGAACGGGTCGAAGATCTTGGTCATCACCTCGGGCGGGATGCCGGGACCGTTGTCGGCGACCTCGATCAGGGCGACGTCGCCCTTGGCCGCCTTTTCGTCGGCGTAGCCCAGGGCCGCGGCCTCGGCGTGGGTCAACCGGCCGGTCCGGATCTTGACCACGCCGCCGCCTTCCGGCTGGCGCTCGGCCATGCGCACGGCGTCGCGGGCGTTGACGGCCAGGTTCATCACCGCCGTCTCGAGCTGGCTCTTGTCGGCCCGCACCAGCGGCAGGTTGCGGCCGTAGTCGGTCTCCAGCCGCACGTCCTCGCGCAGCAGACGGCGCAGCAGCACTTCGAACTCGCTGATCAGCTCGCCCAGCTCCAGCGTCTCGCGCTGGACGGTCTGCTTGCGCGAGAAGGCCAGAAGCTTGCGCACCAGGTCGGCGGCGCGAGTGGCGGTCTGGCGGATCTCGTTCAGCCCCTCATAGGAGGGATCGCCGACCGGGTGGCGGTGCAGCAGTTCGTCCAGGCGCAGCTGGATGGCGGTGAGCAGGTTGTTGAAGTCGTGGGCGACGCCGCCGGCCAGCTGGCCGATGGCCTGCATCTTCTGCGACTGGGCCAGCTGCAGCTCGATCTGCTTCTGTTCGGAGACGTCGACCAGATAGGCGATGAAGCGGCCGTCGGCGCGGGTCAGGTAGAGGTGGGCGATGCGCGAGGGATCGGTCGCCAGCCGCACCTCGACGGGGCCCGCCCGGCCGGCGGCCAGCCGGTTGGCCGCCTCGATGCGCGAGGCCGGCTCGATCAGGTCGCCGAAGACCGCGCCTTCCTGCGCCGCTGGGCCGGCGATGGCGGCGACGGCCGGATTGACCTGCACGATCGTGGCGGCGAACGGGTCGCCGCCTTCGAGCAGGGCCGCGCCAAAGGGCGCGGCGGCGGCGAAGGCGTCCAGGGTCAGGGGCTCGGCGGGCGTGGGGGCGGCCACAACGGGCGCGGGCGCCACGACGCGCTCGGGTATGGTCAGCTCGGCGTCGAGGGCCGAGGTCAGCTGCAGCGGCGGCGCGGCGGCCGGCGTCAGGCGCACCAGATAGCGGCGACCGCCCAGCGGCGACACCGAAGCGGGCCGGTCGTGCTCGCCCGCCCGCAACACGGCGTCGGCGATCTGGCCCTTGCGGGCCGCGCCAAGGGCCGAGAACAGGCTGGCGGCGGACGGGCCGGACTTGGGCAGGCGGCCGCCCGCGCCGACGGCGTCGCGCCAGGCCGGATTGGCCCCCAGGATGCGGCCGTCGGCGGCGGCGATCGCCGCCGGCTCCGACAGGGCCTCGATCAGGGCGTCGCCGGCCGCCTCCGGCCCGGTCTCGGCGTCGCGCCCCTGGCCGAAGGCGTAGAGGCCCAGGAAGGCCACCGCCGCCAGCCCGGCCAGCAGCATCAGCCCGCCGGCCGTCGCCGCGCCGGCGCGCAGGGCGGGCCAGGCGGCGAAGGCGGTCGCCAGCACGAAGAAGCCGGCCGCCGCGATCATCAGCGGCTCGAACCGGCGCGTCCGGCCGGCCTGGATCTTGGGTTCAGTCATGGCGGCAGCTTTCCTTCGCCCGCGTCGGCGGGAGGCCATGCGAATCAGCCATTAAGAATACCTTTGCGCGCAAAATTCACGGAATCCGCCTGTCCGGGCCTATAGCGGACGGGCGGACGGCCTCGGCTTGGCCGCGTTGAGGATGAAGCCGATGATCTTGGCCACCGCCTGGAAGTGCTCGGCGGGGATGGTCTCGTCGATCTCGACGGCGGCGTAGAGCGCCCGCGCCAGGGGCGGGTCCTCGACCACCGTCACCCCGGCCTCCTCGGCCACGGCGCGGATCTTCAGGGCCAGGCTGTCCAGGCCCTTGGCGACGCAGACCGGCGCCGCCGTCTCGCCGGCTTCGTAACGCAGGGCGACGGCGTAGTGGGTCGGGTTCATCACCACCACCGTGGCCTTGGGCACGTTCTGCATCATCCGCCGGCGCGAGCGTTCGACGCGGAGCTGGCGCAGCTTGGCCTTGATGTGCGGGTCGCCTTCCGACTGCTTGTGGTCTTCCTTCAGCTCTTCCTTGGTCATGCGCATGCGCTGCATGAAGCGCTGGCGCTGCCAGATCCAGTCGAGCAGCGCCCCGGCCCCGAGCAGGGCGAGAACGCCGAAGAACAGCGCCCGCACCACGTCGCCGGCGTAGGGCAGCATGGCCAGCGGGTCCATGGCGGCCAGACCGGCCAGCTCGCCGGCGTGCGGCTTCATCACCATCCAGGCCACCGCCGAGACCAGCACGATCTTGAGCAGCGACTTGATGAACTGGACGACGCCGTCCAGGCCGAACAGGCGCTTGAACCCTTCGAGCGGATTGAGCTTCTTCAGCTCCGGCTTCATCCGGTCGGGCGACCACAGGAAGCCGTGCTGGACGACGTTGCCGGCCGCGCCCGCCACGGCGGTGGCGGCCAGCACCGCGGCCATGACCGGCAGGGCGGCGTTCAGCGCCCGCTTCATCACCGCCACCCCGCCCGTCCCGCTGAGGTCGAAGGTCTCGGGATGAGCGACGAACGGCACGAGCTGGGCGGCGAGGTCGCGGATCAGCCAGCCGCCGGCCACGGCGATCACGCCCCAGCTCGCCGCCAGCGCCGCCCAGGAGGGCAGGTCCTGGGACTTGGCGACCTCGCCCCGCCTTCGGGCTTCCTCAAGCTTTCGCGGTGTCGGCTCTTCTGTCTTGGAGGAGGCGTCGTTGTCGTCGGCCACGGCGCTCCCCTAGACGAACAGCTGCAGCAGGGCCTTGTAGCGATCGACCCAGACCATGCCGATCACCCCCAGGCTCAATGCGAAGATCGACAGGCCGAACAGCAGGCTGAGCGGCGTGGCGACGAAGAACACCTGGAATTGCGGCATGACCCGGCCGATCAGGCCGGTGGCGATGTTGAACACCAGGGCGAAGACGATCACCGGCGCGGCGAGCTGCACGCCGAGCGCGAACGACTTGCCCATGGTCTGCACCGCCAGGGCCCCGGCGTCGGCGATCGGCAGGGCCTTGCCCGGCGCGAACAGCGTGTAGGAATGGGCGATGGCGGCGATGAACTCGCGATGCAGGCCGGTGGCGAACACCAGCGTCACGCCCAACAGCGACAGGAAGCTGGCGATGGTGGTGCCCGGCTGGGCCTGCAGGGGGTTGGCGGTCTGGGCGAAGGACAGCTGGGTCTGCAACGACACCAGCTCGCCCGCCACCGCCAGCGAGCCCAGGAACATGCGCAGGACCGTGCCGATGATCAGGCCGATCAGCGCCTCCTTGATGATCAGCCCGACCATTCCGCCGAGCCCCTCCGGAATGGCCGGCAGGGTCGGCGCGGCGATCGGCCCCAGGCACAGGGCCAGCAGCAGGGCGAAGGACAGCCGCACGCGCGCCGGCACCGAGGCCTCGCCCAGCCCGGGGATGACCATGACCAGCGCCCCGACGCGGGCGAACACCAGTCCGGCCGCGAAGACCTGCTGGGCGGTGGCGTAGCTCTCCATCGCTACATGCCGGCGATGCGGGCGGCGATCTGGCGCATGAAGCCGCCCATCAGGGCGCCCATCAGCGGCAGGAAGACCAGCAGGGCCAGGAAGATGGCCAGGATCTTGGGCGCATAGACCAGGGTCTGCTCCTGGATCTGGGTCAGGGCCTGGAACAGGCCGACGCCGACGCCGACCACCAGCCCCACCACCAGGATCGGCGTGCAGAGCTGCAGGGTCAGCCAGATGGCGTCCCGCCCCACGTCCAGAACCTCGGCGCCGCTCATGATGGCCCCTCACCCATACGCTTGAACCGCCTGCTCGGCAGGGCGGCAGAATCTGCCGGCTATGGTTAACGAACCGCTACGAAGGTTAACGCGCGCCTGTGGAAACCGCGCCGCGGGCGGCGAAACCCCGCCGCATTTCCGCCGTAATCCGTGTGGTAGCGAACGACCATGAAATACCTCTTCCTCGCCATAGCCATCGTCGCCGAGGTCGCGGCGACCTCGTCGATGAAGCTGTCGGAAGGCTTCACCAGGCCAGGCTGGAGCATCGCCACCGCGGTCGGTTACGGCGTCGCCTTCTACTGCCTGTCGCTGACGCTCAAGACCGTGCCGACCGGCGTCGCCTACGCCATCTGGTCGGGCGTCGGCATCGTGCTCATCTCGCTGATCGCCTGGCTGTTCCAGGGACAGAAGCTGGACGCGCCGGCGATCCTCGGCATGGCGCTGATCGTCGCCGGCGTCGCCGTGATGAACCTCTTCTCCAAGGCCGGCGCGCACTAGGGCGCGACGCGTCCGGGGCGCGCCCTACCGGCCGCCCAGCCCGGCCTCCAGCGCCGCCGCCGCCTGGGCCGGCGCGACCTTGCCCTTGTCGCGGTCGACGCTGTAGTTGGCCCGTCGCATCGCCTCGACCGACACCCGGCCGACCAGCGGCCCGAGCGCGTCGATCAGCCGGCGGTCGCCCACCCGCTGCGGCGAGATCAGGATCACCGCGTCGTAGGGCGGGATGGCCCCGCGCGGATCGGCCAGCACCACGAGGTCGTCGGCGGCGATGCGCCCGTCGCTGGAGAAGGCGGTGATCACGTCGACGTCGCCGCCGGCCAGGGCGCGGTACATGAAGGTCGGCTGGAACTGCCGCTGGGTCTTGAAACGCAGGCCGTAGGCGGCCTTCAGCGTCCGCCACTCCGGCCGCGACAGGAACTCGAGGTCGGCTCCCAGGGTCAGGGACGGGGCCTTGCGGGCGAGGTCGTCGAGGTTGGCGATCCCCAGCGCCCGCGCGCGGTCGCGGCGCATGGCCAGGGCGTAGGCGTTCTCGAAGCCGAGCGGCCCCAGCAGACGCACGCCGTCCCGCTCGGCCAGGATCTCGCCCAGATGCTGGAGCAGCACCGCACGGGGCGGGTGGTCGTCGCGGTTGAGCACGGTGGTCCACAGCGTGCCCGAATAGTCGACATAGGCGTCGATCTCGCCGCCGGCCAGGGCGCGATAGGCGATCACCGAGCCGAGGTCCTCCTTGCGCGCGACGCGGGCGCCGCCCCGTTCCAGCCGTCGGCTCATCAGTTCGGCCAGGATGTACTGCTCGGAGAAGTTCTTGGCCCCGACCACGTAGGGCCTGGGCTCGAGCGCCCGGACGGCCAGCGGGGCGACGGCGGCCGCCAGCGCCAGCGCCAGCCCGCCGGCCCCGGCCGCGATCCGTCGCCAGTCGCGTCGCGCCAGCCCCGCCTCCGCCAGCCCGAGCAGTTGATCGACCACCAGGGCCAGGGCGGCCGAGGCGGCGCAGCCGAACAGCACCGCCACCCAGTTCTCGGTCTGCAGCCCGGAGAAGATGTAGTTGCCGAGCGAGGTCTGGCCGACCGGCGTCGACAGGGTGGCCGCGCCGATGGTCCACACCGCCGCCGTGCGCACCCCGGCCATGATCACCGGCGCGGCCGTGGGCAGCTCCACCTCGAACAGCATCTGGCGGTCGGTCATGCCGACGCCGCGCGCCGCCTCGGTCAGGGCCGGGGCCACGCCGGCCAGGCCCGCCGAGGTGTTGCGCAGCATCGGCAGCATCGAATAGAGCGCCAGCGCCAGCAGCGACGGCAGGAAGCCCAGGGCCGAGAAGCCGACGCCGAACAGCGCCTTGGCCAGGTTCGACAGGGCCAGCAGCAACGGGAAGAACAGGGCCAGCAGCGCCAGGCTGGGCACGGTCTGGATCAGGCCGGCGCCGGCCAGCACGGGCCAGCGCAGCCGGGGATGGCGGCTGGCGGCGACGGCCAGCGGCAGGCTGACCAGGGCCCCGAGCGCCAGGGCGCTGGCGCTGAGCAGCACGTGCCAGCCGAGGAAGTCGGGCAGCTGCCGCCAGGCGGCGGCCAGACGCTCATCCATGCCCGGCCTCCGCCAACAGGGCCGACAGCCGCTCGGCCTGGCGTCGCGGGGCGTCCATCAGGGCCCGGACGGACGGCGTGCGGTCGGCCAGCATGGCCGCCGGCGGCCCGTCGGCGACCACGCGGCCTGCGCCCAGCACCACGATGCGGTCGGCCAGCAGCAGGGCTTCGGTCACGTCGTGGGTGACCATCACCGTGGTCAGGCCGAGGCCGTCGTGCAGGCGGCGATAGTCGGCCCCCAGCGCGTCGCGGATCACCGGGTCCAGCGCCCCGAACGGCTCGTCCATCAGCATCAGCCGCGGCCGCGCGGCCAGGGCCCGCGCCACGCCCACCCTTTGCCTCTGGCCGCCGCTGAGCGCCGAGGGCGGGCGCGACGCGTGGTCCGCCGGCAGGGCGACCAGCGCCAGAAGCTCCTCGACGCGCGCGGCGATCTCCTCCCGGGTCCAGCCGAGCAGGCGCGGGGTGACGCCGATGTTCTCGGCCACCGTCATGTGCGGGAACAGGCCGACGTCCTGGAACACGTAGCCGATGCTGCGGCGCAGCTCGTGCCCCGGCGCGCCGGCCACCGGCCTGCCGTCGACCCGCGCCGCGCCGCGGTCGGGGACGATCAGGCCGTTGATGGTCTTGAGCAGGGTGGTCTTGCCGGCGCCCGAGCCGCCGATCAGGGCGACGAACTGTCCGGACGCGACACGCAGGTCGACGCCGTCGAGGACCGCGCCCCCGCCGAAGTCCTTGCCGATCCCCTCCAGCTCGATCATCGCCTCGCCCATGCCGAGACCCTAGCCCGCCGTTCAGCGCCGATGGAACACCGGATCGCGCCGCTCGGCGAAAGCCGCGAGCGCCTCGGCGTGGTCGGCCGTCCGGACCAGGGCCTCGATCTCGCGCTCGGCCGCCGCGCGGGCCGCGTCCGCGTCGAGGTCGAGCGCCCGCCCGGCGACCCGCTTGGTCGCCTCCACCGACAGCGGCGCGCGGCCGGCGATGCGGACGGCGAGGTCCAGCGCGGCCTGGGCCAGGGCCTCGCCCGCATGGGTCGAGGCGGTCAGGCCGGCGCGCTCGGCCGCCGCCGCGTCGCAGGGCGATCCGGTCAACAGCATCGCCTTGGCCCGGGCGACGCCGATCAGGCGCGGCAGCCGCCAGGCCGAGGCCATCAGCCCGACATTGACCCCGGCGCAGGTGAAGCTGGCCTCCCGCGCGGCCAGCCTGACGTCGCAGCAAAGGGCCAGCTCCAGCCCGCCGCCGACGCAGTGGCCGTTGACCGCCGCCACGGTCGGGGCGCGGAACGCCTCCAGCCGGTCATGCAGGCGGGCGAAGTGGGCGACGCCCTCGGCCGCGCCCTCGCCGCGCCCGCGCGCCTCCTTGAGGTCGTCGCCGGCGCAGAACGCCCGGCCGCGCCCGGTGACGATCAGCGCCCGGACGTCGAGATCGGCCTCCAGCGCGTCGAGCGTCTCGAGGAACCGCTCGCGCAGGCCGCGCCCCAAGGCGTTCATCGGCGGCGCGTCGATCTCGATGCGCGCGACATGGGCCGCCGGCCGGCTGAGATGCAGGGTGTGGTCCGACACGCGTCCGCCGATCCGTCAGATCGGCATGCGCATGATTTCCTGGTAGGCCGAGATCACCTGGTCGCGGACGGCCATCACCGTCTCCAGGCTGGTCTCGGCCGAGGACACCGCCGTGACCACGTCGACCAGATCGGCCTTGCCCTGCACTTGGGCGGCCATCTGCTTTTCGGCGTTGCGCGAGGCGCCGACCGTGTCGGTCATCACCGACTTCAGGACGTCGGCGAAGCCGGACGTCGCCCCCTGGGCGCCGACCGGACCGGCCGCGCCGCCCATCGGCTGGCTGGCGGCCTGGACCGCCGCGTAGGCCTTGGCGGCGAGCATGGGAGCGACCATCGCCTAGCGCCTCACTTCTTCAGGATGTCGAGGGTGCGGCTTTCCATGCTGCGCGCCGTCTCGATCACGTTCAGGTTGGCCTCGTAGGCGCGCTGGGCCTCGCGCATGTCGAGCGCCTCGACCAGGGGGTCGACATTGGGCGTCTTCACATAGCCCTTGGCGTCGGCGGCCGGATGGCCGGGCTCGTACTCCAGGCGGAAGTCGCTGCGGTCCGGCTCGGCCCGGATCATCGCCACCCCGGCCCCGCCGTCGGCGACCCGCTGCTCGCGGAAGATCGGCACCTGCCGGCGGTAGGGATCGCCGCCGGGCGCGCGGGCGGTCGAATTGGCGTTGGCGATGTTCTCGGCGATCACCCGCATGCGCAGCTGCTGCGCGCGCAGGGCCGAAGAGGCGATGCCCATCGTCGCCTGGGACGGCGGTTTGACGTCGGCCACGGCTTAAGCCTCCCTCGCCTACTTGCCCGGCGCGCGCACGGCGGTGCGCAGCAGGCCGAGCGATTTCTGGTAGAAGCTGACCGCCGCGTCGTAGTTCATCCGCGCCTCGGTCATCTTGATCATCTGGTCCTCGAGGACGACCTTGTTGCCGTCCAGGGTCACCTCGGAATCGGGGCCGCCGGCGCCCTTCCACCCGCTCCTGGCCGGATGCGAGCCCGGCAGGTGCATCGGGTTGGTCTGCACCGGCTGCACCCCGGCGCCGGCGCCCTGGGCGGCCTTGAGCTGGGCGTCGAAGGTGAAGGGCTTGAGGTCCTTGGGCGTGAAGCCCGGCGTGTCGGAATTGGCGACGTTTTCCGCGATCAGCCGCTGGCGCTGGTTCAGATAGCCCAGCCGCCCCTTGATCATCGAAAGCAGAGGAATGTCGTCGATCGCCATCGCCGTCGAAAGGTGAACGAACAGGGTTAACCAGGCATTAAGACCACGGGTCCAAACGGTTAAGACGCCCCCGCCGGGGTGATTCCCGAACCGTCGAGCCCGCGCCCCCGATGCCTCTCGCCGAACTCGTCCGCACCATCGCGGCGTTGGCCGTCACGCTGGGCCTGATCGGCTTGGCCGCCGTCGCCGCGCGCCGGTTCGGCCCCGAGACCCTCAAGCGGCTCCAGGCGGCGCGGGGCCGCACCCGGCGCCTGGCGGTGGTCGAGAGCCTGATGCTCGACCCCCAGCGCCGGCTGGTCCTCGTCCGCGTCGACGACCGGGAACAACTGCTGCTGCTCGGCGAAGGCAGCCTGCTGACGCCGTCCACCGCCCCCGCCCGCGCCCCAACCCCAGCACCGGAGCCCGCCGCGTGATCCGCGCTGTCCTCAAGGCCCTTCGCGCCCCGCATCCCGACGACGCCCGGCGCGCGGCGCTGATCGCCCTGCTGACCACCCTGGCCAGCCTGGCCTTCCCGGCGCTGGCGGCGGCCCAGGCGGTCAACATCAACCTCGGCACCGGGGCGGGCCTGACCGAGCGCGTGGTCCAGCTGGTCGGGCTGATGACGGTGCTGTCGCTGGCGCCGTCGATCGTGATCATGACCACCTCGTTCATCCGCATCGTGGTGGTGCTCGGCCTTCTGCGCACCGCGCTCGGCCTGCAGCAGAGCCCGCCCAACGCGGTGATCATCAGCCTGTCGCTGTTCCTGTCGGCCATCGTCATGGCCCCGACCTTCCAGGCCTCCTACGACGCCGGGATCAAGCCGCTGCTCGACAAGAAGATGGAGCTGCCCCAGGCCTTCGACGCCTCGGCCGCGCCGGTGAAGAAGTTCATGCTCAGCCAGGTCAACCAGGACGACCTCGCCCTGTTCGTGCGCCTGTCCAGGATCGAAAAGCCCAAGCAGGCCCTGGACACGCCGCTGCGGGTGGTGACGCCGGCCTTCATGATCTCGGAGCTGAAGCGGGCCTTCGAGATCGGCTTCCTGCTGTTCGTGCCGTTCCTGGTCATCGACCTGGTGGTCGCCAGCGTGCTGATGAGCATGGGCATGATGATGCTGCCGCCGGTGGTGGTCAGCCTGCCGTTCAAGCTGATCTTCTTCGTGCTGGTCGACGGCTGGCGGCTGGTGGCCGGCTCGCTGGTCGAGAGCTTCCACCAGGTCCCGAAATAGCGGCCCCGGCCTAGGCCGCGACCGGTCCGTCGCCATAGAGGGCCCGCAGCGCCTCCTCGGCGAACTGGTCGAGCCGCTTCTGGGTCAGATCGGTGTTGTTCAGCACCGTCAGCGTCCGCCGGCTGTCAAGGTCGCAGGCCAGCACCGCCTTGTAGCCGCCGGAATTGCCGGTCTCCCAGGCGAAGCGGCGCTCGCGCCCGTTCAGGGTCAGGGTCTTGACCCGGCCGCCGAGCGCATAGCGCTCGTCCGGGACCTCCACCGTGGTCAGCGCCTTGAGCGAGGCCGCCGTCAGCAGGCCGGGGCGGAACACCGCCTCGGCGGCGCGGGCGAGGTCCGCCGCCGTGCTGTAGTAGCCGCCGCCGGCGACGGCGAAGGCCGGGGCGACCGACGGCTTGCGCACGGGCGGGGCGATGGTCCGGTAGGGCGCGGCCAGGCCGGGGCCGGCGGCGGCCAGGGGCGCGCCGGTGTCGGCCAGCCCCAGCGGCTTCAGCACCAGCCGCTCCATCGCCGTCTCGAACGGCTCGCCGGCGGCGCGCTCCACCGCCGCGCGGACCAGGATCCAGTTGGTCATCGAATAGTCGAAGCGCGCGCCCGGCTCGAAGGCGAGGTCGCCGGAGGCGTAGAGCCGCACGGCCTCGGCCGTGGTCGCGGCCTTGGACATCAGGCTCGCGTCGGCCCGCGCGGCGGTCAGGAAGCCGTTCGGCACGCCGCTGGTGTTGGACAGAAGGCGCCGCAGCGTGACCCGCCTGCCGGTGTCGGCGCGATAGTCGGCGAGGACGTCGGTGAGCGGCGCGTCGAGGGACAGCCGCCCCTGGTCGACCAGCCGCAGCACCAGGATCGACGAGAACCACTTGGAGATCGAAGCCACGCAGAACCGCGTGTCGACCTGCATCGGCGCGCCGGCCTCGATGTCGCGAAGGCCGAAGGCCCGGCTGCTCTCGATCCGCCCGGCCCGCCCGAACTGCACCACCCCGTAGAACGGCTCGGCCCGGGCGAAGGCGTCGACCACCCGTCCGGCGGCCGCCAGGTCGTAGGCCGGCTCGGCGGCGACGGCGCGTCCGGAAGCGGCCAGGGCGCCGCAGGCGGCCAGGCCGATGAAGCGTCGGCGATCGGGTCGTCGCATGGTTCCCCCTTCGAACATCGTCGCGCGACACAGAGCGCGAGACGGGGAACCAGGCCAAGTTAAGGTTCGGTCATCCGCGCGGGCGGACGGATCACAGCGCGCGTTCGTAGGTGCGGAAGCCGGTGTCGCGGGTCCAGCCGGCGGATTCGTACAACGCCTGGGCGGCGGCGTTGGTCTCGGCGGTCGACAGGGTCAGGCGGGCGGCGCCGGCGTCTCGCCCGAACGCCTCGGCCGCCGCCAGCAGCAGCCGACCCGTCCCCAGGCCGCGGCCGTCTTCCGAGACGAACAGGTCGTTCAACACATAGATGCGGGCCATGCGCACCGAGGAGAAGCTGGGATAGAGCTGGGTGAAGCCGAGGCCCCGCCCCGCCGCGTCGACGGCGATCAGGATGACGGAATCGCCGGTCGACAGCCGCTCGGCGACGAAGGCGCGGGCCCCGGCCAGATCGGCCGCCTGGCCGTAGAAGCGGCGATAGCCGTCGAACAGCGTGGTCAGGTCGTCCAGATCGGCCAGGACTGCGGCGCGCGCCTCGACGCTCATGCGGGTTCCTCGAGTTTGCGGGTTCAGCCCTGGGCGGGCGCGGCCGCCTGGGCGGTCTTCGACGACGACGCGCCCTTGGGCGGCGGCGCGGCCTGTCCCTTGGCGCCCGGCGGCGTGGCCGGCCCCACCGGGGCGGGGCGGTCGCGGAAACGCTGCTTCATCTTGATCACCCAGCCGGCGAAGGCGTCGTTGGCGGTGGTGACCTTGGTGAAATCGCCCGGGGCGAGCTGGCTGCCGTCGGCGCCGGCCAGGGCCACGCGCAGGGCGTCGGGACTGCGCGCGCCGGCCACGAACCCCTGGTAGCGGTCGCGCATCCGGGTCAGGCCGGCGTCGTCGCCGGCCATGCTGTAGGCGACGCCGACCCGCAGCAGCTTGCTTTCGTCGTCGGGGGTCAGGGGGGCCGGACTGCGCCAGCGCTCGCCCAGGCTCTTCTCGAAGGTGGTCCCGGCCAGGGCCCAGTTGCGCATCTTCCACGCCACCTCGGCGCGGACGTCCAGGGCGTCCTGCGACTTGTCGCCGTCGATCAGCTCCAGGGCGGCGTCGTAGCGGCCGAGCTCCATCAGGGCGCGGGCGCTGATCAGGCGGCGCTCCAGGTTCAGGGGGCCCGGCAGGATGGTGGTGCGCGAGCCGTTGATGGCCCCCAGGGCGTCCTCGGGCTTGCGGTCCATCAGGTAGATCAGCGCCAGGTCGGTGGACACCTGGGCCTTGGGCACCCCGTCGAGGCGGTTGTCGGCCTGGTACTTCAGCAGCTCGGCCGCCTGGGTCAGCAGATCGACGTCGACCAGCCGCCGCGCCAGGCGACGGACCATCAGGTCGCCGTCGGCGCCGATGGGGGTCAGCTCCTTGAAGTCGTAGAACAGCGCCAGGGCCTGGATCGGCTCCAAGCCGTCGGCCTGGCCGTCGAGGAACAGGGTGCGGAAGGCGGCGTTGAGGTCGGCCTGGAGCTGCACCGCCTGGGGCAGGTCGGGCAGGCGCTGCCCGGCCGAACGCAGGGCCTCCAGCGCCTCGCGGTAGCGGCCGAGATTGAGATAGAGCTGGCCCAGGGCCCGGATGGTCTCCAGCTCGGTCGCGTCGCCGCGCCAGCGATAGCGCAGGCCGTCATAGAGCCCGGCCGCCTGCAACGGCGTCAGGTCGCCGCGGTCCAGCCGGATCTGAGTGGCCCTGAGCACCGCCGGCGACGACAGCGCCCCCAGCGGCGCGCGGGAGACGGCGTCGTAGACCCGCAGCGCCCGGTCCTTGTCGCCCTGGGCTTCGAACAGCCGCGCCTGGGTCAGGCGCACCGCCAGCTCCTCCAGCGGCTCGACCTTGGCGGCCAAGGCCGTGTCGATGGCGGTCCTGGCGCCGGCGAGGTCGCCGCCCTGCAACGCCGCTTCGGCCTCGGCCCGGGCGAACCGCGCCCGCCACTTGGGCGCGAACAGGCCGAGGGCGCGGGCGCCGTTGGCGAACTCGCCGCGGGCGTCGGCGTAGCGGCCGAGCTGGACGGCGATATAGCCGCGCCACAGCGCCGCCGACGGATCGCCGGTCAGCACCGGGCTGGCGAAATCCAGCTCCGCGTCGTTGTAGCGCCCGGCCATCGTCTTGGCCGCGCCGCGCAGGCCGCGGAACTCCGCATCGCCCATCATCTGCTGGTTGACCCGGCCGACGAGGTTCAGCGCGCCGATCGCCTCGTAGGACAGCTCCGAGCCGATCAGGAAACGGGCCAGGGCCATGCGCGCCGTCACCGGCGCGGCCTTGCCGCCCGCCGGCTTGGGCTGGGCCGTCTCGGTCGCGGCGGCGTCCTGCAAGGCGTCGTAGCGGGCCATGAAGCCGCCGGAGCCGGTCTTGGACCAGCCGTCGAAATCGACCAGGGCCGGCATCGAGGTCGGCTGCGGCGCGCCGATGGCGGCGGACTCCTTCTTGGCCGCCGCCCAGGCCGGCGACAGGGCCAGGCCCTGCGGCCGCCCGATGCGCACCAGATCGCCGTCCGAGGCCACCGCCACGTCGGCGGCGTAGGGCTCGATGGCCAGCCCCTGCGCCGAGGACAACAGGGCCATCTCGACGAACTCGCGGCGCGACGGCAGCCCCTTGGACGGCGCCAGCGCGGTGACGGCGGCGATGCGGTCGCCGACCACCGGATCGTCCAGCCACACCACCTTGGTCGCGCCGGCCATGGCCGCCGACAGCGCCGCCGCCGTCTGCTCCTCGTCGCGCGAGATCTTCACCAGGTCGGGCGACGGCTGCGGCCCGGGGCCGAGCGCGATGGTCCAGGTCGCGCCCTCGCCGACCGCCTTGACCGCCGTCGACGCCGGGGCGGCGATGCGCAGGGCGGTGAAGTCCGCGCCCTCGACCGCGCGCATGCCGGTGAACTGCCGCATGCCGTGGGGCGCCTTGCTGATGTCCAGCTTCGCGCGGGCGTCGAACACCACCCAGATCGCCTCGCCCCGGCGGAAGACCGCCGCCCCCGGCGGGTTCTTCCAGGTGAAGCGCAGCAGCACCTGCTGATCGGACAGCTCCGGCTCCATCCGCACCACGCCGCCGGCCGGCGTGGGATCGGGCCGCGCGGTGCGCGCCAGGGTGAGCGAGGGGGCGGGATCGGGCGGCGCTTCGGCCTTGGCGGCCTGCTGACGGGCGGGGTCGGCGCGTTTCTGGAACAGGTTGACGAAGGCCGCGCCGTCGGCCTGGCCGGCCTTGTAGTCCGCGTCGTCGGCCAGGGTCAGCACCACCTCGGCGCCGGCGGGCGTGCGGCGCAGCTCGGCCGACTTCAGCCATTTGGGCGGGAACACCCGCAACTGCGAAATGTCCGGCCCTGGACCGGCGAAGCGCAGCGTCAGGGTCTGGCCGTCGCGGCGGACGACCGGGGCGGCTCCGTGAAACTCCAGGCGCGAGAAGTCGGCGGCCTGGGCGATGCGGACCTGCGGCCCCGCCGCCCTGCGCGGCGCGGGTTCGCCCCCGGGGGCGCTCCACGCGGGCGCGGCCAGCCCGGCGATGCAGGCCGCGGCGACGCCCGACCGGAAGGCGGAGCGCAGGCCCATGGGCGCCTTAGCGCGCCTTGGCCTTGGCGGCGGCCGGCGAGGCGGCGGCCGGAGCCTGGGCCTGGGCCTGCGGCGAAGCCGCGGCGGGCGCAGCGGCGGCGACCGGCGCCAGGGCGGCCTTGGCCTGCAGCACCGACTGGGCCTTGCTGAGCCGGTGCGCCAGCTTCTCCGTCAGGTCGCGGGCGTCCTGCGGCGCCATCTGGGCCAGCACCCCCGAGAGGACCCGTTCCTTCATCTTGGCGGCGATCGGCAGGCGGACGCTGTCGTCCAGCAGCGACATGCGGGCGGCCGCGTCCTTGGGCTTCATCGCCGAATAGACGGTGACCAGCCGGTCGGCCTCGGCGTCGGCCTTGGCGTCGGCCTGGCCGAGCAGCCCCTGGATCTCGCCCTTGAGGCCGTTCATGGTCTTGATCTTGGCGTCCAGCTTGGCCTCGGCCGCGGCCAGTAGCTGCATCTGCAGGTCGATGTCCTTCTCGCGGCCGTCCAGCTCGTTGCGGCGGGCGCCGAGGCTTTGCAGCACGCGCAGCTCGGCCGGCGACAGGCCCGCCTCCTTGGCCAGCTCGGCGGCGGTCGGCGCGCAGACCGGGGCCGGCGGCTTGGCCGGCGCGACGGCGGCCACGGGCTTGGCGGCGTCGGCGGCCGAGGCCGCCTGCGGCTTGTCCTCCGGCTTGGCGGCGGGCTTCTGGGCGCCGACCGCGCCCTCGGCCCATGCCCGCGCGCCCGAGACCATGCCGGGCAGGGTCTTGGCGCCGCCCAGGGCGTTGATGGCCAGGACGCCGCCGGCGGCGACGCCGATCAGGGGCAGGATGCGGGGAATGCGGTTCATCGGCGACCTCCGCGAAGGGGGGTGAGGCGCAGCGCCGGCTCGGCCGGGCCGTCGAACAGGTCTTCGTCGACGGTCGCCGCCGGCGTCCGCGCGACGGGCGCGGCCGCCCGAGGCGCAGGCGGCGCGGCCGGCGCGGCGGCCGGGCGCGGGGCGATGTCGTCGCGCGTCAGGCGAAGCACCAGGGATTCGGCCAGGGCCTCGGCGTCGGCCTCGGGGCGATGCGGCGCAGCCTGGGGCGTTGCGGGCGGCGGGGCGGCGCGCGCCGACGCGGACGCCGGCGCCGCGGCGGGCTCGACCTTGGCCCCGCTCCGCTCGGCCCGCACGATCAGCTTTTCCAGCTTGTCGGTCAGGTCCCGGGCCACGGCCAGACGGCCGCCGAGAATGTCGGCCGCCTCGTCGGCCGTCCGCCGCAGCTCGGCGAGGCCGGTGGAGGCGCGCGCCGCCGCCGCGTCGAGGTCGGCCACCGCCTTGGCGAAGCCGGCGTGCCCCTCGCGCAGGGCCTTGAGCTTGCGGTCGAGCCGCCAGCCGAACGCCAGGGCCGCGATCAGCAGCCCGGCCAGGAGCAGGTTCATGCCGAGGGAGACGATGCTCATCGGAACCTCTGCAACGCCGCCTTGGCCGAGGGCGATAGCGGCGCCTCGACGCGGACGGCGATATGATGGTTGCGGCGGCCCATGCGCCCGCGGGTCAGCGGCACCGCCCCGGCGCGCAGCTCGACCAGGCTGTCGGGCGTGGCGTTGAGCATCAGGGTGTCGCCCACCTTCAGCTCCAGCACGCGCTGCAGGCTGATCTGCTGTTCGTCGAGCACGGCCCGCACCTCGGTCTGGGCGCCCCACAGCTCGGTGGCCAGGTGGCTTTCCCAGATGTTGTCGCGGCCGAACTTCTCGCCCATGAACTGCTGCAGCAGCATCTTGCGGATCGGCTCCAGCGTCGCATAGGGCAGCAGCAGTTCGATGCGCCCGCCGCGATCCTCCATGTCGATGCGCAGCTTGACCAGGATGGCGGCGTTGGCCGGCCGGGCGATGGCGGCGAAGCGCGGATTGGTCTCCAGGCGGTCCAGGCGGAAGCTGACCGGGGTCAGCGGCTCGAACGCCTGCTTGGCGTCGGCCAGCACCACCTCGACCATCCGCTGCACCAGCACCCGCTCGATGGTGGTGTAGGGGCGGCCCTCGATGCGCATGGCCGCCGTGCCGCGACGCCCGCCCAGCAGCACGTCGACGATCGAATAGATCAGGTTGGAATCGACCGTCAGCAGGCCGTAGTTGTCCAGCTCCTCGGCGCGGAACACCGACAGGATGGCCGGCAGCGGGATCGAGTTGAGATAGTCGCCGAAGCGGATCGACGAGATGTTGTCGAGGCTGACCTCGACGTTGTCGCTGGTGAAGTTGCGCAGGCTCGTCGTCATCAACCGCACCAGGCGGTCGAAGACGATCTCCAGCATCGGCAGGCGCTCGTAGGAGACCAGGGCCGAATTGATGATCGCCCGCACGCCGGTGCGCTCGGCGGCGTCCTCCTCGGACAGGTCGAAGCCGAGCAGGCTGTCGATCTCGTCCTGATTGAGGATGCGCTCCGATCCGGGCGCGCCGGCGGGCGACGCGCCCGGATCGGCGTTCTCGGAGGCCCACTGGGCCATGGCCTGGTCGAAGTCTTCCGCCATGGGGTCATGCTCAACGACGGGCCGGGGCCCTAGTTGATCAGCATCTCCTCGATCAGGACCGTGTTCACCTTGGCCGGAGCGATCACCAGATCGACCCGGCGCTTGAGCTCCATGCGCAGCTGGTAGCTGCCCTGGCTGCCTTGCAGATCCTCCGGGCGCAGTTCGCGCAGGAAGGTCTGGAACATGTCCTGCAGCCGGGGCGCGTTGGGCTCCAGCACCTCCACCACCGAGGCGTCCGGCAGCTCGAAGGTCAGCTTCAGCTTGAGGAAGGTCGGCTTGCCGTCGGCGGTCTGCATGTTCACGACGATGTCCGGCAAGGTGTAGAACACTACGCCGTCGGGGCCCTCGCGGACCTGGCCGACGGTCTTGGCGTCGCCGCCCTTCTCGTCCTTCTTCTTCGGCTTGGGCTTGGCCTTCTCGGCGTGGGCCGCGTCGGGCTTGTGGCCCAGCAGCAGGAAGGCCGCCGCCCCGCCGCCGCCCAGCACGACGAGCGCGGCGACGCCGGCGATGATCAGCAGCTTGAGCGGGAGCTTCTTCTTGCCCTCGCCGCCTTCGCCGCCCTCAGCGCCGTCGCCCGCCTGGGCGTCCGCTTCGGCCTCGGTCTGCTTCGCCTTGCTCTTCGCCATCTCGCCCGCCGCGGGACCGCGCGCCAGCGCGCGGCTCCCCAGTTCGCCCACCTTCGTTCAATCGCTTCGAAATGGTTAAGGACCGGTTTTTAACACTCCTTAACCGCTGCAATTTTTGCCGGGCCGAGATCGCCCATCGGCAGGCCGTTAACCCTAGTATTCGTTGTTTTTAAAAGGATTTTCGGCTGGCCCGCCTTTTGCAGCCCCGCATGGGACGACGTTAACCATAGGACTGCGGCATCATGGACAATACGATGTACGTCGGCCTCTCGCGGCAGATGATCCTGCGCCGCGAGCTGGATGTCGTCGCCAACAACATCGCCAACGCCGACACCGTGGGCTTCAAGGTCGAGTCGCTGATGAGCCGGGTCGAGCCGCGCCGCCTGGTCGGCGACAGCCCGGTGGCCCAGCCGGTGAAGTTCGCGCTGGATTCCGGCGTCGCCCGCGATTTCGGCCAGGGAACCCTGCAGCAGACCAGCGCGCCGCTGGACGTCGCCATCGAGGGCCAGGGCTTCTTCAAGGTCCGGACGCCGGCCGGCGAGCGCTACACCCGCGACGGGCGCTTCTCGACCGATTCCACAGGACGCCTGGTGACCAAGGCCGGCCAGCCGGTCCTCGACGACAGCGGCTCGGAGATCGTGCTCGATCCCGAGAAGGGCGAGCCGACCATCAGCCGCGACGGCGTCATCAGCCAGGGAATCCTCCGGGTCGGCAAGCTGGGCGCCTATCGCTTCGACAGCTTGTCGGCGCTGGAGAAGACCGGCGACGGCCTCTTCCGCAACACCTCCAACCAGCAGCCTCAGGCCGCCACGGCCGCCCTCCTGCACCAGGGCATGACCGAGGCCTCGAACGTCCAGCCGATCCAGGAGATCACGCGGATGATCGAGGTGACGCGCGCCTATGAGAGCGTGAGCAACATGATGGACCAGACCGCGCAGCTCGACCGCAAGTCGATCCAGCGTCTGGGCCAGGTGAACTAGGAATCTAGCCGATGAGAGCTCTGCGCACCGCAACCACGGGCATGGCGGCCCAGCAGCTGAACGTCGAGGTCATCTCGAACAACATCGCCAACATGAACACGGTCGGCTTCAAGAAGCAGCGGGCCGAGTTCGAGGACCTGCTCTACCAGAACGTCGAGCGCATGGGCGCGGCCTCTTCGGATTCCGGCACGGTGGTGCCGACCGGCGTCCAGGTCGGCTCGGGCGTCAAGGCCGGCTCGGTCTACCGCATCACCGCCCAGGGCTCGCCCACCCAGACCCAGAACAAGTTCGACGTGGCCATCCAGGGGCGCGGCTACCTGCAGGTGCTGCTGCCCTCAGGCGAGACGGCCTACACCCGCGCCGGCAACCTCACGACCAACGACCAGGGCCAGCTGGTCACCAACGACGGCTATCTGGTGCAGCCGGGGATCACCGTCCCGCAAGACGCCACCGACGTGATGATCTCGCCGACGGGCCTGATGCAGGTGCTGCAGCCCAGCTCGCCGACGCCGCAGACCGTCGGCCAGCTGCAGCTGGCGACCTTCTTCAACGAGGCCGGCCTCGACGCGGTCGGCGAGAACCTGTTCCTGGAAAGCGGCGCGTCCGGCCAGGCCAGCGTCGCCAATCCCGGCGCGCCCGGCTACGGCAAGCTGCTGCAGGGCTATGTCGAGGCCTCGAACGTCGACCCGGTCAGCGAGATCACCGCCCTGATCGTGGCGCAGCGCGCCTACGAGATGAACTCCAAGGTGATCAACTCCGCCGACCAGATGCTCCAGACCACCTCGCAGCTGAAGTCGTAAGTCCATGACCCACGCCCTCGCCCGCGCGATCGCCCCCCTGGCCCTGGCCGCCGCCGCATGGCTGTCGGCGGGCGCGGCCCTGGCCGGCCAGCCGGTGTCGCTGAAGGTCGACGTCGAGGCCGGCGGCCCCGTCACCCTCGGCGACCTGTTCGACGACGCCGGCCGCGCGGCGGGGGTCGTCATCGGCCCCGCCCCGCAGCCGGGCGCCAACGCCGTGCTGGACGCGGCGGCGGTGCAGCGCGCCGCCCACCTGGCCGGCCTCGACTGGGACAACCCTTCGCGCCTACGCCGCATCGTCGTCCGCCAGGGCGCCGCCCAGCCCGAGCCCGCCGCCGCCGTGGCGGCCACGCGGGCCGGCAAGCCGGGCGCGACGGTCGAGGCCCTGACCTACACCCGCAGCCTCGCCGCCGGCGAGGTCGTGGGCCCGCAGGACGTCGCCTGGACCAAGGTCGCCGCCTTCTCCGCCCCCAAGGACGCCCCCGGCGACGCCGAGCGGGTGATCGGCATGGCCGCCCGCCGGCCTCTGCGCGCCGGCGCCGCGGTGACCGGCCGCGACCTCGCCGCCGCCCAGGTGATCAAGCGCGACGACCTCGTCACCGTGACCTTCAGCGCCGACGGGGTCCGCCTGTCGCTGCAGGGCAAGGCCATGGCCGCCGCCGCCGCCGGAGACACGGTGGCGGTGATGAACGTCGCCTCCAAGAAGGTGTTCGAGGCCGTCGCCGCCGGCCCCGGCCAGGCGGTCGTCGGCCCCGAGGCCGACCGCCTGAAGGCCGCCGCCTTCCCCGCCGCCCAGTTCGCTTCGCTTCGCTAGGAGCCCGCCGCCATGCGCCGTCTTTCCGCCCTCGCCCTGGTCGCCGCCTCCGGCGCGACGCTGTGCGCCTGCTCGTCGGTGAACGAGGCCGTCAACGGCCCCAAGCTGACGCCGATGAACTATCCCGCCGCCCTGGCCCAGCCCATGCCGGCCTCGACGCCCGTGATCGGGGCCGCGCGCCAGCCGATCCCGCAGTCGGCCTCGGCCAATTCGCTGTGGCGGACGGGCGCGCGCGCCTTCTTCATCGACCAGCGGGCCAGCCGCGTCGGCGACATCCTGACCGTGCTGATCACCATCGACGACAGCGCCAAGACCACCAACGCCACCTCCAGCTCGCGCACCTCGTCGATGAAGGCCGGCATGCCGCACCTCCTGGGCCTGGAGCAGACGCTCGGCAGGATGCTGCCGGGCGCCTACGACCCGACCAACGCCCTGGCCACCAGCGGCGCCACCTCGAACCAGGGCGCCGGCGCGGTGAACCGCCAGGAAAAGATCAACCTGACCGTCGCCGCCGTGGTCACCCAGGTGCTGCCCAACGGCAACCTGATGATCCAGGGCTCGCAAGAGGTGCGCACCAACACCGAGATGCGCCAGCTCACCGTCCAGGGCGTGGTGCGTCCCGAGGACATCACCGCGACCAACACCATCAACCACAGCCAGATCGCCGAGGCGCGCATCAGCTATGGCGGACGCGGCGACATCAGCCGGGTCCAGAAGACCCCGGCCGGCCAGTCGCTGGTGGAGAAGTTCTCGCCGTTCTGAGCCCGGCGGCGCGCCTCAGGCCCGGCGGTTCGCCGCCGGCGCCCCGGCCACGCCCAGGGCCCGCAGCGCCGCCGCCACGATGCCGTCGGCGTCCAGCCCCGCCTCGGCGTACATCGCCTCGGGCTTGTCCTGGTCCTGGAAGACGTCGGGCAGGACCAGGGTGCGGACCCGAAGGCCGCGATCCAGGGCCCCGTGCTCGGCCAGGGCCTGGAGCACGAAGGCGCCGAAGCCGCCCATGGCCCCCTCCTCGACGGTGATCAGCGCCTCGTGCCCGCGGGCGAGGCGCAGGATCAGGTCGATGTCCAGCGGCTTGGCGAAACGGGCGTCGGCCACGGTGGCCGAAAGCCCCCGCGCGGCCAGGGCGTCGGCGGCCTTGAGGCTTTCCTGCAGACGGGTGCCGAACGACAGGATGGCCACGGCCGAGCCTTCGCGGACGATGCGGCCCTTGCCGATCTCCAGCGGCTCGGCGAGATCGGGGATGTCGACGCCGACGCCTTCGCCGCGCGGATAGCGGAAGGCGCTGGGCCGATCGTCGATCGCCACCGCCGTGGCGATCATCCGGGCCAGCTCGGCCTCGTCGGAGGCGGCCATCAGCACCATGCCGGGCAGCGCGCCCATGTAGCCGATGTCGAAGCTGCCGGCGTGGGTGGCCCCGTCGGCGCCCACCAGCCCGGCGCGGTCCATGGCGAAGCGCACCGGCAGGCTCTGGATGGCCACGTCGTGCACCACCTGATCGTAGCCGCGCTGGAGGAAGGTCGAATAGAGGGCGCAGAACGGCTTCATGCCGTCGGCGGCCAGGCCGGCGGCGAAGGTCACCGCGTGCTGTTCGGCGATGCCGACGTCGAAGGTGCGGCTGGGGAAGGCCTGGCCGAACAGGTCGAGGCCGGTGCCCGAGGGCATGGCGGCGGTGATGGCGATGATCTTGTCGTCGCGCTCGGCCTGCTTGATCAGCTGCTGGGCGAACACCTTTGTGTAGCTGGGGGCGTTGGACGGCGACTTCGCCTGCTTGCCGGTGACGACGTCGAACTTGGCCACCGCGTGCAGCTTGTCGTCGGCGCCCTCGGCCGGGGCGTAGCCCTTGCCCTTCTGGGTGACGACGTGGACCAGCACCGGCTTGTCGGCGTGGTCGCGGATGTTCTTCAGCACCGGGACCAGGGCGTCGAGGTCGTGCCCGTCGATGGGCCCGACATAGTAGAAGCCCAGCTCCTCGAACAAAGTCCCGCCGGTGACCATGCCGCGGGCGTATTCCTCGGCCTTGCGCGCGGCCTGCTGCAAGGGCCGCGGCAGGGCGCCGGCCACCTGCTTGCCCAGCTTGCGCAGCGACTGGTAGCCGCCGCCCGAGACCAGGCGGGCCATGTAGGCGCTCATGCCGCCGACCGGCGGGGCGATCGACATGTCGTTGTCGTTGAGGATGACGATCAGCTGCTTGGTGGTCTCGATGGCGTTGTTCATCGCCTCGTAGGCCATGCCCGCGCTCATCGAGCCGTCGCCGATCACGGCGATGACCTTGTTGTCGTCGCCGCGCTGGTCGCGGGCGGCCGCGAAGCCCAGCGCCGCCGAGATCGAGGTGGCCGCGTGCGCCGCGCCGAACGGGTCGTATTCGCTTTCCGAACGCTTGGTGAAGCCCGACAGGCCGCCGCCCTGGCGCAGGGTGCGGATGCGCTCGCGCCGGCCGGTGAGGATCTTGTGCGGATAGGCCTGGTGGCCGACGTCCCAGATGACGATGTCGCGCGGCGTGTCGAACACGTGGTGCAGCGCCACGGTCAGCTCGACCACGCCCAGGCCCGCGCCCAGGTGGCCGCCGGTGGTCGACACCACGTCGATGGTCTCGGCCCGCAGCTCGTCGGCGAGCTGGCGCAGCTGCGGAGAGGTGAATTCGCGCGTGTCGGTCGGCGAACGGACGGTGTCGAGCAGGGGGGTGACAGGCGGCATGCAGTGTTCCGGATCGCGGTCCGCGGACGGGCATGCCCGTCCGGCGATCGACTTAATTACGTCGATCTAGCACGAAGTCGACGCTATCGCGCAGGAATCTGGCGCGTTCGCCGAAGAGGTCGAGGCGCCCCTTGGCCTGGCCGGACAGATGGGCCACCCGTTCGCGCGCCTGATCGACGCCCAGCAGGGTGACGTAGTTGGCCTTGCCCTTGGCGGCGTCCTTGCCGCCGGCGGCCTTGCCCAGCAGGTCCTCGTCGCCCTCGACGTCGAGCAGGTCGTCGACGATCTGATAGGCCAGCCCCAGGTCCTGGGCGAAGGCGGTCAGGGCCTGGCGCTCGGCCTCGCCGGCGCGGGCCAGCACCAGCGGAATGTCGAAGGCGTAGACGATCAAGGCCCCGGTCTTCAGCCGCTGCATGCGGGCCACGGCGCCGAGGTCGTCGCGCACCCCCAGCAGGTCGATCATCTGGCCGCCGGCCATGCCCTTGGCGCCCGAAGCGACGGCCAGGCGGCGCACCAGCTCGGCCCGCACCTCGGCGTCCTCGTGGGTGTCGGGATGGGCCATGATCTCGAACGCGGCGGTCTGCAGCGCGTCGCCGGCCAGCACGGCCGTCGCCTCGTCATAGGCCTTGTGGACGGTCGGGCGGCCGCGGCGCATGTCGTCGTCGTCCATGCACGGCAGGTCGTCGTGCACGAGGCTGTAGGCGTGGATGCATTCCAGGGCGCAGGCGGCGCGCAGCACCGGCCGCTCCTCGACGTCGAACATCTTGGCCGTCTCGAGCGCGAAGAACGGCCGCAGCCGCTTGCCCGGCCCCAGGGCGGCGTAGCGCATCGCCTCGGTGAGGCGGCTTTCGGGCCCCTCGCCGCGCGGCAGGAGGGCGTCGAGCGCCACGGTGACCAGGTCGGCGGCCTCGGCCACCCTTTGGGCGAAGGCGGCGCGGTTCAAAACAGTCTCCCGCCGTCGGGCACGGCGCGATCGACGCCGACCAGCACCACGTGGCCGTCGGCGTCGGGGAAGCCCAGGCACAACACCTCGGACATGAACGGCCCGATCTGGCGCGGCGGAAAATTGACCACCGCCGCCACCTTGCGCCCGACCAGTTCGTCCAGGCCGTAGTGGTGGGTGATCTGGGCCGAGGACCGGCGCACGCCGATCTCCGGTCCGAAATCGACCGTCAGCTTGTAGGCCGGCTTGCGCGCCTCGGGGAACGGCTCGGCCTTCAGCACCGTGCCGACGCGGACGTCGACCTTGAGAAAGTCGTCGAAAGCGATGGTCTCGCGCACGGTGGAGCCGTCGGCCATACGCGCGCTCAGGAGAATTCGGCCGGCTCGGCGCCGGGGCCGCCCGGGGACATGACGATCTTCTCGACGCGCAGGCGGGCGGCTTCGAGCTTCTTCTCGCAGTGGGCCTTGAGGGCCGCGCCGCGCTCATAGACCTCGATCGAGCGTTCCAGCGGTGCCTGGCCCGATTCGAGTTCGGCCACGATCTTCTCCAGCTCGGCCAGGGCCTGCTCGAAGGACAGGGCTGAAATGTCGGGCGCGTCGGTCAAGGTCGTCTCCGGAGGAATTCCGCGGCAACTTAGGCGAGGCGCGTCCCGATGGGCAACGCCGCAGCCCCGGATTATTTTCGGCGGGCGTCCGCGTGACGTCGCCGGCGAACGCCCGGGCGCGAACTTTCGCGGACCGGCCTTGCGCGACCGCCCCGCCCGCCCATCTGAGGAAGACCACGGCTTCGGGGACTTCGCCATGTTCGACCACCTGTCCATCGGCGTGCGCGACCTGGCCGAGGCCCGGCGCTTCTACGACGCGCTGCTGGCCCCGCTGGGCCACGCCGCCTCGTCGGCCACCGACGCCGAACTGGCCTACGGCCCCGGCGGCATGAACGGGGCCTTCTTTCTCTATCCGGTCGAGGCCGGGCGGGTGGCGGGCCTTGGGACCCACATCGCCTTCGCCGCCGACGGCCGCGACGCGGTCGACGCCGCCTATGCGGCGGCCCTGACCGCCGGCGCGCGCAGCGTCCGCGCGGCGGGCGCGCACCCGGACATCGCCCCCGACTACTATGGCGCGGTGCTGTTCGATCCGGACGGCAACAAGCTGGAGATCGTCGCCGGAACCATGAACTAGGCGGCGCCGGGCGTCAGGCTAGACGCGCTCGAAGCTGCGCGCCGACCAGTACTTGAAGCCCTGGTCCTTCACGCAGCGCCAGCCCAGCTCCTTCAGTTCGATGCCGATCATGGTGTTGAAGAAGCCATGGGCGAGCACCAGCACGTCCTGGCCGTTCTCGGCCAGCCCGTCGAGAAGGCGGGCGGCCTCCTCGGCGCGGACCTGGGCCTCGGCGCGGCTTTCCTGGCCTTCGTTATGGTCGAAGAACCACCACCACAACCTGGCGATGACCCCCCAGGCGCGCGGCGAGAACTTGAACGCCGACGGCCACGAGGGCGGCGGCAGCGGGGCCTCGATGAACAGCGGGTCCTGGGAGAAGGCCCGGCCGCAGGCCACCGCCTGGGCGGTCTCGATCGAGCGCCGGCGGGTGGAGGCGACGATCACCCCCGCCGCCTCGGCCGTGGCCTGGAGATGGCGCGGAGGGATCTGGCCCTGCAGCAGTCCGCCTTCCTCGTAGAGCGCCCACCAGCGCCGATAGCCCGCGGCGTCCAGCTTGATCCGGCGCGACAACGCCGGCTCGCCGTGCCGCGCCAGGGTGATGACGCCGCGACGTCCGCCGTCGACGGCGGCCCTGGTCCCGGCGGGTGGGTCCTGAATCTTCAACGCTTCGCTCGCCATGCCATCCGGGCGCCGGTCGCCTTGCGGCGATATCCAAACTCCCTCACCCCTCCTGCAAGGCCCGCACATGCGCCGCCGCCGAACGGCCGAGCGCCTCTAGGTCGTAGCCGCCCTCGAGCGAGGACACAACCCGCCCTCGGCATCGCGCCTCGGCGACGGTGACGATGGCGCGGGTCGCCCAGGCGAAATCCTCGGCCTCCAGGGCCTGCGCCGCCAAGGGATCGCGGGCGTGGGCGTCGAACCCCGCCGACACCAGGATCAGGTCGGGCGCGAAGGCGTCGACCCGGTCCATCAGCCCGTCGAAGCCGGCTCGCCACGACTCGCGCGGAGCGTGCGGCGGCACCACCGCGTTGACCACGTTGCCGACGCCCCTTTCCGAAGGATCGCCGGTGCCCGGATAGAGCGGCCACTGATGGATCGAGGCGAAGAACAGGCTGGGGTCGTGTTCGAACGCCGCCTGGGTGCCGTTGCCGTGATGGACGTCGAAGTCGACCACGGCCACCCGCCGCAGGCCGGCGGCCTGGGCCGCGCGGGCCGCCACCGCGACGTTGGAGAACAGGCAGAACCCCATGGCCTCGCCCGGCTCGGCGTGATGCCCGGGCGGACGCACGGCGCAGAACGCCCGCGTGAAGTCGCCGGCCGCCACGCCCTCCACCGCCGCCGTCACGGCGCCGGCGGCGCGCAGGGCGGCGACCAGGCTGCCGCTCGACATGGCGGTGTCGTCGTCGATCCGCGCGCGGCCGGAGGCGGCCTGCGCCGCGGCGGCGAAGACGCGATCGACATGGGCCTGCGGATGCACGGCCAGCAGGCTCTCGGGCCTGGCCCGGGGAGCCTCGCGCCGCTCCAGGTCGAGCCCCGACGCGTCGTCCAGGGCGTCGAGCACGGCCGTCAGCCGCTCGGGCCGCTCCGGATGATCCTCGCCCGGCCGGTGGTCCAGCATGTCGGGGTGGGTGAAGAGAGCGATCGCCATGGCGCCAGCCTATCGCGTCCGGCGGCCAAGACCATATAGTGGACCGATGATTTCGATCCGCCGCGCCACGCCCGCCGACGCCGACGCCCTGCACCGCATCGGCCGCGAGACCTTCGCCGAGACCTTCGGCCGCCTTTACCCCCAGGACGACCTCGACGCCTTCCTCGACGAGGCCTATGCGATCGACAAGTGCGCGGACGAACTGGCCGGGACGGACGAGGCGGTCTGGCTAGCCGAGCGCGACGGCCAGGTCGTCGGCTACGCCCAGGCCGGGCGCTGCAAGCTGCCGCACGCCGAGGTCACGCCCGCTTGCGGCGAATTGAAGCGGCTCTATGTCCGGGCCGGCGAACAGGGCTCGGGCCTCGGCCGCCGCCTGCTCGCCGAGGCCCTGGCCTGGCTGGAGCGCCCCGGCCGGCGCCTGTGGATCGGGGTCTGGGCCGAGAACCACGGCGCCCAGCGCCTCTACGCCCGCCACGGCTTCGCCAAGGCCGGCGAGTACCAGTTCCCCGTCGGCCGCGTGCGCGACCGCGAGTTCATCCTGCTCCGGGAAGCGGAAGAGCCCGTCTCGGCCGCGTAATCCTCCGAAACGCTGCGCGGGAACCTTACGGACGGGCCGGCGCGCCGATCTCAAGCCGACACGCTCGGCGCGACATCGTCACGCGGCGGCGGAATCGGCGCGGGCGCTAAAATCGTTGGACTAAATTCCGCCCACCGCCCAATCTCACGGCAAACAGTCGTTCGATTTCACGAACCGCGTCCGCTCTAGAGAACCACGATGTTCATGCGCTTCTTCTCCGAGCTGCGTCAGGCCCGCGTGCCGGTGACGCTCAAGGAGTACCTGATGCTGATGGAGGCGCTGGACCGCGACGTCATCGACCGGTCGGTGGACGATTTCTACTATCTGTCGCGCGCGTCGCTGGTGAAGGACGAGAAGAACCTCGACAAGTTCGACCGGGTGTTCGGCCATGTGTTCAAGGGCCTGGAGCGGGTCGACGACGGCCTGACCGCCGAGATCCCGGCCGAATGGCTGAAGGCCCTGACCGAGAAGTTCCTCACCGACGAGGAGAAGGCGCAGATCGAGGCCCTCGGCGGCTTCGAGAAGCTGATGGAGACCCTGCAGGAGCGCCTGAAGGAGCAGAAGGAACGCCACGAGGGCGGCTCCAAGTGGATCGGCACCGGCGGCACCTCTCCGTTCGGGGCCAACGGCTACAATCCCGAGGGCGTGCGCATCGGCCAGGACAAGGGCCGCCACGGCCGCGCCGTGAAGGTGTGGGACAAGCGCGAGTACAAGAACCTCGACGACTCGGTCGAGCTGGGCACGCGCAACATCAAGGTGGCGCTGCGCCGCCTGCGCAGGTTCGCCCGCCAGGGCCAGCCCGAGGAGCTGGACGTCGACGGCTCGATCAAGGAGACCGCCAACAAGGGCTATCTCGACCTGGTCCTGCGGCCGGAGCGGCGCAATACGATCAAGGTGCTGCTGTTCTTCGACATCGGCGGCTCGATGGACAGCCACATCAAGCTCTGCGAGGAGCTGTTCAGCGCGGCCAAGACCGAATTCAAGAACATGGAGTTCTTCTACTTCCACAACTGCCTCTATGAGGGGGTGTGGAAGGACAACCGCCGCCGGCACGCCGAGAAGATCAACACGTGGGATGTGCTTCACAAATTTCCCCACGACTATAAGGTGATCTTCGTCGGTGACGCGACCATGAGCCCGTATGAGATCACCTATCCGGGCGGCTCGGTCGAGCACTGGAACGAAGAGGCCGGCGCGGTGTGGATCGACCGCGTGACGCAGATCTACGACAGCGTGGTCTGGTTGAACCCGACGCCTGAGCGGCACTGGGATTATACCCAGTCGATCGGCGTGATGAGACAGTTGATGAACGACCGGATGTACCCCTTGACCCTTGAAGGCCTCGACAAGGCCATGCGCGAGCTCGTGCGCGGATGACCGGACAACAACGCGCGCGCGGCCTGAGCGGCGCGGTCGCCCCCGACAACGACCTGGAGACGGCGCCCGAGGCGCTGACGCCCGAACAGGAAGCCGCGACCAAGAACCAGGTGTTCCTGGCCGCCGAGCGGCTGTTCGCCGTGCACGGGTTCCAGAAGGTCTCGGTGCGCGACATCACCGCCGAGGCCAATGTCAACCTAGCCTCGGTGAACTACCATTTCGGCTCCAAGGACGCGCTGCTGTTCGACATCTTCCGCCGGCGGACCGCCGAGCTGAACCGGATGCGCGCGCGCCTGCTGCACGAGGCCAACGACGCCCACGGCGGGCGACCGCCCGTGCGCGCCATCCTGGAGGCCCTGATCGGCCCGCCCGTGCGCTGGCTCGACCCCAACGGCGACCGGCTGATCTCGGTGCAGTTCCTGATCCGCGCCCGCAGCGAGGGCACCGAGGCGATGCGCGACGTGCTGCGGACCGACGTCTCGCACCTGCGCCGCTTCGCCGACGCCCTGAGGGCGGCCCGGCCGGACCTGCCCGAGGTCGAGGTCTACTGGCGGCTGCACTTCGTGCTGGGCATGGTGCACAACAACCGCTTCGCCGAGTTCGACCGCCTGAACACCCTGTCGGAGGGGCTGACCCGCGAGGACGAGATCGAGCCGCTGATCCGGCGGATGGTCGATTTCGCCGAGGCCGGCTTCAGCCGCTAAGGCCGCATCCGGCCATGACCGCGCCGTCATCCCAGACCCCTCGCAGGGGCCCGGGTGGCGGCGGTCTCCCCTCCCCGATCACGCAGGGTTGAGGCGATCCCGCGGCCCGCCGGCCGCAAGATGGAACCGGCGAAGGCCCAACGGGGTTGCTGGATGCGCCCCGGAACGCGCCGAAGCTTAGCGTGCGGCCAGACAGGGAGGTCCGCGCATGACCACCGGTTTCCAGCAGCAGCAAGCCCCGGACTACGGCGTGCGCAAGACCTGCCCGCTGCCGCATCAGGTCGGCCGCAAGGCCGACGTCTCCGACGCCGAACCCGCCATCGACCCCGACCGGCCGGCCGAGGCCCGGTCGTTCCAGGTCGAGCGGCCGCCCAAGGAAGGCTGACTTCGGCCGCGGCGGGGAAACCGCCGGCCGAGGGCCTTCGCAGGGGGTGACACGACGCGCCGAGGGGCGCATATCCACGGCCGTGCCGTCGTCCGCCGACATCGTCGAGTCCGAGGCCGCCGAGACCGCGACGGCCGAGGCGCCGCCGTCGGCCTGGGCCTCGCGCCTCACCTCCATCGCCGTGGCCAGCGCCCTGTTCATGGAGTTCGTCGACTCCACGGCCCTGTCCACCGCCCTGCCCACCCTGGCGCGGGCGTTCGGCACGGACCCCATCCACCTGAAGCTGGCCCTGACCTCGTACATCGTCGCCCTGGCGGTGTTCGCCCCGGCCAGCGGCTGGATCGCCGACCGGTTCGGGGCCAAGCGCGTGTTCATGATCGCCATGACCATCTTCATGGCCGGGTCGATCCTGTGCGGCTTCGCCCACTCGCTGGGCGAGCTGGTCGCCTATCGCGTCATCCAGGGCATGGGCGGGGCGATGATGACGCCGGTCGGCCGCCTGATCATCGTCGGATCGGCCCCGCGCGAGCGGCTGGTGGCGGCGATGAGCTGGTTCACCATGCCCGCCCTGGTCGGCCCCCTGGTCGGCCCGCCCATCGCCGGGCTGATCCTCAGCGTCGCCGACTGGCCGTGGATCTTCTTCGTCAACGCGCCGGTCTGCCTGCTCGGCATGGCGGCGGTGGCCGCCCTGGTGCCCAAGCTGCGCCAGCCGCATCCCGGCCGGTTCGATTTCGCCGGCTTCGTCATGAGCGCCGTGGCCATTTCGGCCCTGGTCGGGGCGACCGAGACCATCGGTCTGAAGATCGTGCCGCCGGCCGTGCAGGTCGCCGCCGCGCTCCTGGCCGTCGGCGTCGGCGCGCTCTACGTCCGCCACGCCCTGCGCATCGAGCGCCCGGTGCTCGACCTTCGGCTGCTGCGCTACGCCACCTTCCGCGCCAGCCTGACCGGCGGAACCTTCGTGCGGCTGGGCATCGGGGCCGGACCGTTCTTGATGCCGCTGCTGCTTCAGGTCGGCCTGGGCTGGAGCCCGTTCCGCGCCGGCATGATCACCATCGGCCAGGGCCTCGGCGCGATGAGCGCCAAGTTCTTCGCCCCCGGCCTGCTGCGCCGCTTCGGTTTCCGCACCATCCTGACCGCCACGGTGATCGGCGCGGCGGTGATGACCGCCATTCCCGGCTTCTTCCGCGACTGGACGCCGGTATGGCTGATCATGGCGCTGCTGGTGGTCGCCGGCTTCATCCGCTCCAACCAGTTCACCGCCGCCAACACCGTCGCCTACGCCGACGTGCCGCAGGACAAGGTCAGCGCCGCCTCGACCCTGGCCACCGTCGCCCAACAGGTCGGCCTCAGCCTGGGCATCAGCTTCGGCGGCCTGATGCTGCACCTGGCCAAGGGGTCGGAGCCGGAGCGCCTGCTGACGCCCGACCGCTTCACCGCGCCGTTCATCGCCGTCGGGGTCGTCACCCTGCTGGCCCTGCCGGTCTATCTGCGCCTGCCGCGCAGCGCCGGCTCGGGCATCGGCGGCCGAAGCGCCTCGGCCTGAGCCGGGCCGGGCCGCCTCACCAGCCCTCGGCCTGACGCCGGGCCTCGTTGAGGGCGACGAAATCCTGAAGCTCGCGCCCGCGCTCGAACGGGAAGACCGGCCCCTGCTCCAGGATCGACATCCGGTCGATGCGGAAGGTGCGGAAATCCGCGCGCGCCTCGCACCAGGCGGCCACGGTCCACACCCCGCCCCAGAAATGCATGCCCAGGGGGCGGGCGGTGCGCCGCCCCTCCGCGCCGTCGGCGCGGCGGTAATCGAAACTCAGGCGCCGGCGCTCGCGCACGGCCTCGCGCACCCGGTCCAGCGCCGCCTTGACCTCGGGCGCGAGCTTGTGGTCGGGGGCGAACACCCGCACCGCCTCGGCCCGGCCCTTGAGCCCGCGCGGCAGCACGGCGTCGATCTTGAACAGGGCCTCCTCGGCCGAGCGGGCCAGTTCGGCGCCGCCCCAGGCCTGGGCCAGGCGGGCCCCGACGACCAGGGCCTCGATCTCGCCCAGGCTGAACATCAGCGGCGGCACCTGATAGCCGTCGCGCAGCACGTAGCCGACGCCGGCCGCCCCCTCGATCGGCACGCCCGAGGCCTGCAGGTCGACGATGTCGCGATAGACGGTGCGGATCGACACCTCCAGCCCCTCGGCCAGGGCGGCGGCCGTGACCAGACGACCGCCGCGCAGGCGCTGGATGATCTCGAACAGCCGATCGGCGCGACGCATCGCAAGGAACCTCCGCCACGGTCGAAGGCCCGTTCCTTCATCGTCGGCAGGAGCGGTCTAAACTAGTCCTGCCGACAGCATGCTGTCAGTAGCGATCAGCCTTGGGCGGCGGCGATGCGGGCCTTGGCGATCTCGGTGGCCACCTCGTGGGTGGGACGCTTCTCGACGGCGGCGTGTTCGAGCACCTCGTCCAGCGTCTGGGCCAGGCGGTCCAGCTTGGCCTCGACCCACTTGGGATCGAACGCCTCGCCGGCTTCGAGCGCGCGGATCTCGCCGGCGACATTGATGATGCCGCCGCCATTGATCACGTAGTCGGGCGCATAGAGCACGCCCTTCTCGAACAGCACCCGATCGACCTCGGCCGAGGCGAGCTGGTTGTTGGCCCCGCCGGCGACGACCTTGGCCTTGAGGCGCGGCAGGGTGTCCTCGTTGATGGCGCCGCCGAGGGCGCAGGGGGCGAACACGTCGCAGTCGACGTCGAAGATGGCGCCGGGGGCGACGATCTGGGCGCCGGTCCTGGCGGCGACCGCCTCCAGGGCCTGTTCGTTGACGTCGGTGATCACCAGCTTGGCGCCGGCGGCGTGCAACTTCTCGGCCAGATAGGCGCCGACATGGCCGACCCCCTGGATGGCGACGACCACGCCGTCGAGTTCGCGGCCGTAGCGGCGGCGCACGCACAGGCGCACGCCCCGGAACACGCCCTCGGCGGTGACCGGGCTGGGATCGCCCGAGGCCGCCGCGTGGCCTTCCAGGCCGGCGACGAAGCGGGTCTGCGTGCGGGCGCTGGCCAGGTCGGCCGGCGAGACGCCGACGTCCTCGGCGGTCCAGTAGCGGCCGCCCAGGGTCTCGACGGCGCGGCCGAAGGCCTCGAACAGGGCCGGCGACTTCTGGCTGCGGCTGTCGCCGATGATCACCGACTTGCCGCCGCCGAGGTCGAGGTCGGCCATGGCGTTCTTGTAGGACATCGCCCGCGACAGCTTCAGCGCGTCGTCCAGCGCCGCCTCGGCCGAGCCGTAGGGCCACATGCGGCAGCCGCCGGCGGCGGGGCCGCGGGCGGTGGAATGGACGGCGATAATCGATTTCAGGCCGGTCTTTTCATCGAAGAACGCATGCACGCCCTCGTGAGCCTCGAAAGCGGGAGAATCGAACAGGGTCATTGCGCCGAGCCGGTCTGTTGAGGGAATTATCGTGCGGGCAGCCCATACGCTGGACGCGGGCGGCTCACAAGCCCGAAGACGCGGCCGCCACGGTCCGCCCCCGGGCGTTGGAAGGGGTCGGCGCGTCGGGGATGGTGGCCACCTGCGAAACCAGCGGCGCGGCCGGGTCGCGGATGAAGCCCTCGACGTCCTTCCACACCCGCTCGGCCTGCTTGTCGACCAGCAGCAGGTGCCAGCCGTCGCGGTAGTAGCCCGACCGGTCGTCGGGCTTCAGCCGGCGGGCGGCCTCGAAGGTGGCGGTCTTGGGGATGACCTCGTCGTTGTAGCCGTAGAGATAGAGGGTCGGCGCCCGCACCTTGCCGATCGAACTCCAGGCTCGCTCCATCAGGCCGACAAGGCCGTAAAGGGTGTCCGACCGCGCGCCCCAGATCAGTTGCGGGTCGCGGCTCATGCGGATCAGCTCCTCGCGGTTGTCGGTGGCCTTGACCTTCGCGGTCACCCAGCTCGGCGGCTTGATGACGCTGCTGGGCGCCAGCCGGGCGGCGAACCAGAGGGCGGTCTTGTTCGGCAGCGGCTGGCTCGACCAGCCCCAGACGGCGGGCGCCAGCAGCACCAGCCGGTCGGCGGCCGGCGGCTGGTCCGAAGCGAAGGCCTCGATGGCCACCGCCCCGCCCATGCTCTCGCCGACCACGGCGAGGATCGCCTTGGGATAGCGGGCGCGCAGCAGCGCCGTCAGGGTGCGCAGGTCCTGGGTCATCAGGGCGTCGCCGCCCCAGATGCCCCGCTGGGGCGAGCGACCGAAGCCGCGCTGGTCGAAGGCGTAGGTGGCGACGCCGTCCTTGGCCCAGTACGGCCCCGCCAGGTGGAAGGCGCCGCCATAGTCGTTCATGCCGTGCAGGCCGACGATCACCGCCCACGGCTCGCCGGTCTCGACCTCCCAGCGGCTGAGGCCGAGCCGCGCGCCGTCGAAGCTGACGAAGGCGTCCTTCTCCAGGTGCGGGCCGACGAAGGCCGCGCCCGGCTTGTCGGGGCTCTGCACCGCGGGGGCGCAGGCGGCCAGTCCCAGGGCGGCGGCCATCAGAACGGCGAGCAGACGCGTCATGCCGCCAGGATAGCCGCCACCTTTTGGCGAAGGTAGGGCGCGACCTCGGCCTCGAACCAGGGATTGCGCCGCAACCACGCCGTGTTGCGCCAGGACGGGTGCGGCATGGGCAGGAGGCCGTCCGGCAGGTACTCGCGCCAAGCCGCCACCGTGGCGGTCATCGACGGCTTGGCCCGCTCGCGCAGCGCCCATTTCTGGGCGTAGCCGCCGACCAGCAGCGTCAATTCGACATCCTTCAGCTCGGCCAGCAGACGCGGCCGCCACAGCGCCGCGCAGCGCGGCGGCGGCGGATAGTCGCCGCCGCCGGGAGCGGTGCCCGGGTAGCAGAAGGCCATCGCCGCCACGCCGATGCGAGGGTCTGCGTAGAACCGCGCATAGTCGACCCCGAGCCAGTCGCGCAGGCGGTCGCCCGAAGGGTCGGTGAACGGCATGCCGCTCTCGTGCACCCGCCGGCCGGGGGCTTGGCCGCAGATCAGCAGGCGGGTCTGCGGCGCGACCTGGACGACCGGGCGCGGCGCGTGCGGCAGCTCGCCCGCGCAGGCTCGGCAGGCGCGGATCTCCGCCAGCAGCCGCTCCAGCGCCAAGGCCGTCAGGCGGCCATCATCGCCCGCTCCCTGACCAGCAGGGGCGCGAAGGACGGACGGGCCAGGATCGAGTCGGTCCAGGCCTTGGTCCTGGGCCAGCGCGACAGGTCGAACTTGAGATATTCGAGGTTGGCGAACGGGCTGGCCACGGACAGGTCGGCCAGGGTCAGCCGATCGCCGACCAGGAAGCCGCCGGCCTCGGGAACGATGGTCTCCAGATAGTCGAGCACGCGGGGCGTGTCCTCGGCCTCGCACTTGGCGGCGGCGGCTTCGTCGCCCGGCAGCCCCATGAAGCGCGGCTTGACGATGCGGTTGAGGAACATCGGCGTGGCGGCGGCGACCAGGATGGTGTCGGCGAACTCCTCGTACCACACCACCCGGGCCCGGTCCTTGGCCTCGGCCGGGATCATCGCCGGCTCGGGCTTGATCGCCTCGAAATAGGCGATGATGGCGCTGGAGTCGCAGATGCTGAAATCGCCGTCGACCATGGCCGGGATCTTGCGGAACGGGCTGGCCGCCAGGAAGGCCGGCTCGGGCTCGCGGCTGGCGCGGCTCTCGACCTCGATGCCCTTTTCGGCGGCCACGGCCAGGGTCTTGCGCACATAGGGCGACAGGGAAGAACCATAGACGATCATCGGCGTATCCTCCTTTGGTCGGTGTCAGTCCTGCCCGGCGAGGGGCAGGCGCAGGCGATAAACCCCCTTGATCGGGGCGGTCGGGTCGACGGGCTTGTTGTGGCGCAGCACGTCCAGCTTGCCGATGCGGGCCAGGCCCACGGCGGTGGCCTTCACCTGCGGCAGCAGCCGCCGCCAGCCCTCGGGGTCGAGCGACTTGGCGACGTTGGACGGGTCGATGCTCTTGCCGGCGGGAACCGCGGCCAGCATGGCGAAAATGGCGTCTTCGATCGGGGAGCTCATCATCCGCCCCGCTTAAGGGTTTCCCGCGCGATGATCACCTGCTGAATCTGACTGGTGCCCTCGTAGATGCGGAAAATCCGCACGTCGCGATACAGCCGCTCGACGCCGTAGTCGGCGACGTAGCCGGCGCCGCCGAAGATCTGCACCGCCCGGTCGGCGACGCGGCCGACCATCTCGGAGGCGTAGTACTTGGTCGCGGCGGCCTCCAGGGTGACGGTCTCGGCGGCGTCGCGCTTGCGGGCGGTCTCCAGCATCAGGGCGCGGGCGGCCAGGGCCTCGGTCTTGCTGTCGGCGATCATGCCCTGGATCAGCTGAAACTCGGCGATCGGCTTGCCGAACTGCTTGCGCTCGTTGGCGTAGGCCACGCAGTCGGCGATCAGGCGCTCGGCGACGCCGACGCAGACCGACGAGATGTGCAGGCGGCCGCGATCCAGCACCTGCATCGCCACCTTGAAGCCCTCGCCCTCGCCGCCCAGGCGGTTCTCGACCGGCACGCGGACGTTCTCGAAAATGACGTCGTGGATGTGGGCGCCCTGCTGGCCCATCTTCTTTTCCGACTTGCCCACCGTCAGCCCCGGCAGGTCGCGCGGCACCAGGAAGGCCGAGACGCCGGAGCCGCCCTTCACATCGGGATTGGTGCGGGCCATCACCGTGAACAGGTGCGCCTTGCCGGCGTTGGTGATGAAGCGCTTGGAGCCGTTCAGCACATAGGCGTCGCCGTCGAGGACGGCGCGGGTCTGCACCGCCGCGCTGTCGGAGCCGGCCTCCGGCTCGGTCAGGGCGAAGGAGGTGATGATCTCGCCGGAGGCGACGCCGGGCAGCCACCTGGCCTTCTGCTCGTCCGTGCCGAACATCACCAGGCCCTGGCTGCCGATGCCGACATTGGTGCCGATCACCGAGCGGAAGGCCGGCGAGGTGCGGCCGAGCTCGACGCCGACCAGGCACTCCTCCTCCATGGAAAGGCCGAGGCCGCCGAATTCTTCCGGGATCGACAGGCCGAACAGGCCGAGGTCGCGCATCTCGGCGACGATCTCGTCGGGCACCAGATTGTCGTCGGCCGTCTGGGCCTCCATCGGGCGCAGCCGTTCGGCCACGAACCGGCGGATGGTCTCGATCAACTGGTTGCGGGTTTCGAGATCGAGCGCCATGACGTTTCCCTGAACAGTGTTTATGTGTGCGCCGCGACCTTAGGGCGTCGGATTGAGGGGAGCAACGAATGGACGGCGGCAACGAAGTCGAGGGCGGCCCGCGTCTTTGCCAGGAGGGCGAATTCGCCGGCTGGCGCACCTGGGACGGGGTCGACCCGTTCGAGGATCAGTCGGGCCCGTTCTATTTCCGCGAGGACGAGGCCGGCCGCGTCACCGCCGCCTTCCGCGCCGAGAAGAAGCACATGAACGGCGGCGGCTTCATGCACGGCGGCTGCATGATGACCTTCGCCGACTACTGCCTGTTCGCCATCGCCAACAAGGAGCTGAAGGACAGCCGCGCCGTCACCGTGTCGCTGAACGGCGAGTTCGTCGGCCCCGCCGCCGTCGGCGATCTGGTCGAGGCGACCGGCGAGGTGGTCAAGGCCGGCGGCTCGCTGCTGTTCGTCCGGGGCCTGATCTCGACCGGCGGACGGCCGATGCTGAACTTCTCCGGCGTGGTGAAGAAAATCCGCCCGCGCTAGGGCCCGCCCCCAGCCGCGCGATGCAGCTCGCCGCCATGATCGCCGCGGCCGCCGGGCCGCCCCGTCACACCCCGGCCTTGGCCGCGGGCCGGTCCATCATCTCGCCGTACCAGCGCCCGACATGGACCATCTCCTCAGGCGGCCGGAACCTGACCATGCGGGCGAAGTCGATGGCCGTGGCCGCCAGGATGTCGGCGATGGTGATCCGCTCGGCGCCGATGAACGGGCTGTCGGCCAGGCGGCGGTCGAACAGCTTGAGCGCGCTGACGGCGGTCTTGAGGTTGCTCTCGGCGATCACCGGCTGCTGGGTCTCGATCGCCGCCAGGGCCGGATGGCTGTGGCGCACGGCCAGCATCAGCGGCGTGGCCAGCATCATCTCCACGCGCCGGGTCCACATCTCGATCTCGGCGGCCTCGCGCGGGTCGCGGCCGAACAGGTTCGGCTCGGGGTGCAGGTGTTCGAGATAGCGGCAGATGGCCAGGGATTCGGTGATGGCCGAGCCGTCGTCGAACTCCAGCGCCGGCACCTGCGGCGTTCCGGCCCGGGCGCGGTATTCCGGCGTGCGATGCTCGCCCTTGAAGATGTCCACGTCGACGACCTCGATGTCGTCGATCGCCTTCTCGGCCATCACCCAGCGCACGCGGCGCGGATTGGGCGCGCGGCGGCTGTCGTAGAGCTTCATCGCCGTTCCTCCCGATCACTTGGCGGATCGTCGGGCGGAAGGTTAGGCGGCCGGTCGGGCGGACGCCACCGTGACCTCGCGTCAGGCGGCGCGATTTCCTACTTGGCGAACAGGGCGGCCGGCATGGCCCCGACCAGCGAGGCGGTCATGCAGGTGGCCAGGAAGCCGGCGATCATCGCCTTCCACACCAGGCCCAGCACCTCGGTCCGCCGCTGCGGCACTAGGACGCTGTAGCCGGCGACGTTCATGCCGACCGAGGCGACGTTGGCGAAGCCGCACAGGGCGTAGGTCATCAGCATGCGGCTGCGCTCGGACAGCTCGCCAGCCGGCAGCTTGCTGAGGTCGATGAAGGCCGAGAACTCGGTCAGCACCAGCTTGATGCCGAGGAGCGATCCCGCCGTGCGGGCCTCCGCCCACGGCACGCCGATGGCCCAGGCCAGCGGCGAGAACAAGAGGCCCAGGCCGCGTTCGATGCTCAGCGGCTGGCCGCCGACGGCGGGCAGCATCTTGAGGATCAGGTCGGCCATGGCCGCCAGGGCCACGAACACGATCAGCGCCGCCCCGACGTTCAGGGCGATGGTCAGGCCGTCGGAGGTGCCCTTGATCACCGCGTCGACCGAGCTGTCGTAGGATTTCTCGGCGCCCAGGTCGAGGTCGCCGCCGGTCTCGGCCGCGTCGGGCGGCACGATCACCCGCGCCAGCAGCACGCCGGCCGGCGCCGAGATGATCGAGGCGGTCAGCACGTGCGCGGCGGCGTTGGGCAGGACGTCCTTGAGGATGGTCGCATAGGCCACCATGGTCGAGCCGGACACGCAGGCCATGCCCACCGAGACCAGCATGAACAGCTCCGAGCGGGTCAGCTTGTCCAGATAGGCGCGGATGAAGATCGGCCCCTCGACCTGGCCCATGAAGATGGTGGCGGCGGTGGCCAGGGCCGGCGGGCCGCGCAAGCCCAGCGTCTTCTGGAACACGAAGCCGAAGGCCTTGGTCGCCCATTTGAGGACGCGCCAGTGCCAAAGCAGCGCCGACAGGGCGCAGACCACCAGGATCACCGGCAGCACCCGGAAGGCGAAGATGAACAGGGCCCCGGACTGGGTCAGCGGATAGGGCTGGGCTCCGCCCGCGAGGAAGCCGAACACGAACTGGGTGCCCGCCTGGGTCGACAGGCCCAGGCCCTCCACCGCGCCGTTGACGCCCTTCAGCATGTTCTGCGCCGCCGGCACGCCGAACAGCAGCACCACCAGGCCGATCTGGACGGCGATGGCGCCGATGGCCAGCTTCCAGGGAAAGCGCGTCCGTCCTTCGGACAGCAGCCAACAGACGAGAAGGGTTAGCGCAAGCCCGACCAGGCTCTGCGCGTTCTGCGCGCCGAACATCTATCCAAAGACCCCACGAGGCGGCCCCCCGGCCGCAAAGAGGCACTTTGACTATGAACAGGGGATCGGACGCAAGTGCGGCGCGTCGTCCGGGCGCGGGAGAGGGCCTCGGCGCCCCACGGAGGATCTTCCCGGACCGCAGCCCAGAACCGGCGGCGGAGACGGGCCGGAGTTTCGTCGTCCGGCCCGCCGACGCGTCACGCCGCCTGGTTGACCGCGACGCCCGTCGCGGCCGCGCCCTGAAGCTGGGTCAGCAGCTTGGTCATCAGGTCGCTGGTGGTCGGATCCGTGAGGCCGGTCCCCGCATTTTGCTGGGCGCTCTGCAACACCTTGGCCAGTTCGTCGGCGCTGACCTTGCCGTCCCCGTTCAGGTCGGCGGGATCGGAGGCGGACGCCTGTCCGGCCCCGCCCGAGCCGCCATGGTGGTGGTGGTGGTGATGGCCGTGGGCCGACCGCATGGCCGACTTGAACTCGTCGAGCGACAGCGAGCCGTCGCCGTTCTTGTCCGCCGCCGCCAGCATGGTGTTGGCGACCGCCGCGGCCTTGGTCGGGTCGGCGGTGGGCGACCCCTGCGGGCTGTTCTTCTCGATCGCCGCCGTCAATTCGTCGGCGGTCAGCTTGCCGTCCCCGTCGGTGTCGGCCGACTGGAACATCTGGGCTAGGCGCGAGCCGTGCGCCGGCGTCCCGCCGGACTGGACGCCGCCCGTCTGGGCGCCGCCTTGCGACTGGTCCTGCAGCGACAACAGGGCCGACAATGTGTCGCTGGCGAAACCCTGGGCCAGGGACAGCGCGGCCATGGCCATGCCGCCGGACGGGTCGGTTTCCGGCGAAGACCCCGCCGACGCGGAGGAATTGCCGCCGCCCTGCAGATTTTGCCCGATGGATTCGAATTCGGCGACGGACAGTTGCCCGTCGCCGTTCGTGTCCGCTTGAGTAAACATCCTCTGCTGCAACTGTTGCAGCCAGGATGAATTGGATAGACTGGCTATCGTCATTGCATCCTCCAAGATCAAGGCTCCGCCCGATCCGGACGAGAACCTGGACCAGCGAAGGCCGGCCCGGAGAAGGCGACGCGAAATCCATTCCCTATTTCAAAGTGTGACCAGCATTTCTTTCTGGAAACATTTCGACCGGCGACGCCCAAGCGCCGCCGGTCGAAGCTGTTAGCGGGCGGCGGTCAATTCGCGGACCAGGGCGGCCCGGCCGTAGACCTTGGTCAGCGCCTCGGTGACGGCGGCGCTGGACACCACCACGGTCCGATTGAGCGTCCCGTCATAGCCGAAGGCCCCGCCCAGCGAGTGGATGTTGCCGTCGAAGGCGGCGCCGATCACCTCGCCCCTGGCGTTGATCAGCGGCGAGCCGGAATTGCCGCCGATGATGTCGTTGGTGGTGACGAGGTCGAACACCCCCGCCGGGTCGAGCTTGTCCTTGGCCGCCAGCCAGCGCGGGGCCAGCTGGAAGGGCTCGGCGCCGGTGGCCCGCTCATAGAGGCCGGCGAAGCGGGTGAAGGCCGGGACCGTCACGCCGCGATGGGTCCAGCCGGCGACCTTGCCGTAGGACAGCCGCAGGGTGAAGGTCGCGTCGGGATAGACGGTGTCGCCATAGGCCGCGAAACGGGCGGCGGCCACCTGCTCGGCCGCCTTCTCGGTCGGCGCCTGCACCCGCGCGGTCCAGACCTTGCGGATATCGCGGGCCGCCGGATCGGTGCGCAGCACGAACTGGATCATCGGGTCGTCCGAGGCGGCGATCGCCGCCGCGCCGCCGTCCCACAACGCCTTGCGCACGGCCGGATCGGCCAGGCGCGAGCCTTCGACCAGGCGCCGCGACAGGGCCTCGGGGCTTTCGCGGCCCAGCAGCAGGCGCGTCTCCGGCGCGTCGGCGGTCAGGTACTCCCGCGTCTTGGCCAGCCAGAACTCCAGATAGAGCTGCTCCAGCCCGGCCTCGACGGGCTTGCGGTCCAGCAGGGTCTTCTCGGCCAGGGCCAGCCGGGCGTCGCCGAACTCGGGCAGGCGCTCGGCCGAGGGCTTGGCCCGCTCGGCGGCCCCGCGCACCAGGGTGCGGGCGTAGCGATAGAGCTGCGACTGCGAGCCGGCCGACATCTCAAGCTGGTAATAGCGCACGAACAGCTCGGCGTAGGCCGCCTGGGTCTTGGCGAGGTCGCTCCAGGGATCGCCGATCTCGGCCGCCCGCTTGGGATCGGCGGCGATCTTGGCCCGCAGGTCGGCCTCGGCCGCCCGCTTGGCGTCCATGAACGCAGCGTCGTTGAGCACGAACTGCCGGCCGAAAAAGACCTTGAAGCTGTTCTCCAGGCCGAACAGGGGATCGGTGACGGCGCGCTTCTGCTCGGCCCCCTCCTCGGACATCCGCGTCAGCCGGCCGCGCAGCTCGGAACGCTGCAGCTGCGAGACGGGAATGACGAGGTCGCGCTGGGTCTCCAGCTGGGCGACGGTGAGCAGCCGCTCGGTCGAACCGGGATTGCCGGCCACGAACACCGGCTCGCCTTCCTTGGGCGGCGCGGGGTTCCATTTCAGGTGGTCGGGCGTCCTGGCCGGCTTGCCGTCGACGTAGAGGCGCAGGAAGGCCGCGTCGAGATTGAAGCGAGGGAAGTTGAAGTTGTCCGGATCGCCGCCGAAGAAGCCGGTGGCGAACTCGGGCGCGAACACCAACCGCACGTCGGCGTACTTGCGGTACTTATAGAGCTTGTACTCGCCGCCCCGGTAGAGGGTGACGACCTGGCAGCGCAGATCGGCCTGGCCGGCGCAGCCCTCTTTTTCGATGGCCGCGACGGCGGCGTCGCGGGCGGCGGCGAACACCGCCCCGTCCCCGCCTCGGCCGGCCGCCTGCACCTTGGCGGTGACGTCGACGATCTCGGCCAGGATCTCGGCCTGCATGCCGGGGCACTGCTTCTCCTCGGCGCGGGCGTCGGTGAGGAAGCCGTCCTTCATATAGTCGGTCCCGCCCGCCGACAGGTTCTGGGCGCAGTCGGCGACGCAATGCCAGTTGGTCAGCACCAGCCCCTCTGGCGAGACCGTCGAAGCCGAGCAGCCGGTGGTCAGGCGCACGGCGGCGGCGCGCACGCGGTCGAGCCACGGCTTGTCGATGGTCACGCCGTAGGCGGCCTTGACCTTGGCCGAGGGGAAGTTGTCGAAGGTCCACATGCCTTCGTCGGCATGGGCCAGGCTGAGCGGCGCGGCCAGGAGCGCGGCCGCCAGGTACGCGGATTTGATCATCGATGGTCCCAGGTCGCGAAGGCGGTTCCTCCGCTCACGGCGGTTTATCGCCCCTGTCCTCCAAGGGCCAGTCCGCGTCGGAGTCCTCGTCCCGTGCGCATCGCCTTACCCCGATTTAACTTGGCTCATGGCATGGGTTGGGGCCTTGTGCCGGGCGTCGGCGGGCTCGCCCGACCGACGCGTTCAATCGGGGGAAGCAGGTGTCGCTCGCGCTCGCCACGTTGATTTATGAGTGGCGCCGCTATCTGGCGGCGGTGATCGCCCTGGCGTTCTCGGGCCTGCTGGTGCTCGCCCAGGTCGGCATGTTCATGGGCATCGGCAAGGCGTTCAGCGCCCAGATCGACCGCTCGCCGGCCGACATCATCGTGCTCGGCCCCAAGGCCGAGAGCCTGTTCAGCGGCGGCGGCGGCATGCCCGCCCGCATCAAGCCGATGATCTACATGAACCAGGACGTCGCCGCGATCGGCGAGATGGCCGGCAACGGCGCGATGTTCCAGAACGACCCCGGCCCCGGCAAGAAGCGCCAGCGCGATTTCGTGCAGATCTTCGCCCTCGATCCCTATCCGGGCTCGCCCACCCTGCCGACCGACTACACCGAGCAGATGCGCGTGGCCCTGCTGGAGCCCTATTCGATCGCCATCGACCGCACCGCCCTGGGCAAGCTGGGGGTCAAGCTGGGCGACAAGGCGTCGCTGAACGGCAAGACGGTCAAGATCGGCCTGGTGCTGACCAACTATCCGAACATGGCCCAGGCCACGGTCTACATGTCGCGCGACACCCTGCGCCTGCTCGGCCTCAACGGCCGGTCCGACCGCATCGGCCCGCTGATGGTCGGGCTCAAGAACCCCGCCCGCGCCGAGATCGTGCGCGACCAGCTCAACGCCCACGCCGACGGCGCCTATCGCGCCTGGACGCGCAGCGAGCTGGCCAACGCCAACCAGGGCTCGATGATGAAGGAGAACATCATCGGCCTGATGCTCGGCTTCTCGGTGTTCCTGGGCCTGCTGATCGGGGTCGGCATCACCTCCCAGACCCTGCGCGGGGCCATCCTGGCCAACATCAAGGAGTTCGCCAGCCTGCGCGCCCTGGGCGTGTCGATGGGCTCGCTGCGGGCCATCGTCATGGAGCTGAGCTTCTGGGTCGGCGTCGCCGGCCTGATGGCCACCGGCCTGCTGACCGCCGGCATCGCGGCCCTGGCCGCCAAGGGCGGCGTGCCCATGGCCTTCCCGTTGATCCTGGTGCTGCTGACCGGCGCGTTCCTGCTGATCATCGCCCTGCTGTCGGGCATGCTGGCCCTCGGCATCCTCAAGAAGAGCCAGCCGGCGGACCTGTTGCGATGAGCGTTCCCCCCCGCAAGACCGGCGCGGCGATCGAGGCCAAGGGCCTGGCCAAGCGCTTCAAGACCGGCCGCACCTATATCGAAGTGCTCAAGGGCGTCGATTTCGACGCCCAGCACGGCGACGTCACCATGGTGATGGGGCCGTCCGGCTCGGGCAAGTCGACCCTGGTGGCGGCGCTGTCTGGCCTGCTGCGCCCCGACGAGGGCCGGGTCGCGGCCCTGGGCCAGGACCTGTGGGGCATGAGCTCGGGCAAGATCGACAAGTTCCGCCTCGACAACTGCGGCTTCATCTTCCAGGGCTTCAACCTGTTCGCCGCCCTCACCGCCCTGCAGCAGGTGACCACGGTGCTGAAATACCAGGGCCTCGACCACGACAAAGCCCGCGCCGTGGCGATCCAGGCCCTGGACGAGGTCGGCCTCAAGCCGCGCATGAACCAGCGTCCGTCCGAGCTGTCCGGCGGCGAGAAGCAGCGCGTCGCCATCGCCCGCGCCATCGCCAAGCAGCCGCGCCTGCTGTTCGCCGACGAGCCCACCTCGGCGCTCGACGGCGAGAACGGCCAGATCGTCATCCGCCTGCTGCAACGGGCGGCCAAGGAGCACGGCGCGGCCGTGATCTGCGTCACCCACGATCCCCGGCTGGAAGCCTGGGCCGATCGTGTCATCCACATCGAGGACGGCCGCATCCTGGACGATGCGCGCCGCACGCCGGCCGCGGACCCTGATCCCGCCGCCGCGCCCCGCAGCCAAATGGTTGGAGCCTGACCCATGTTCCGCTTTGTTCGTCGCCCCTGGTTCTGGGTGATCGTCGTGGTCGTGCTCGCGGGCGGGATCAGCGTTTCGATGATGGGTCAGGCCAAGGCCAAGAAGGCCAAGGAAGCGGCCGCCGCCGCCAAGGCGCCCGAGACCCCCTACGCCGCCATCGCCCAGGGCAAGGCCGACGTCGAGGGCGGGGTGATCCCCGTCGCCGCCCGCCGCCCCGGCATCGTGCGCGAGGTCAACGTCGCCGAGGGCGACGTGGTGCATAAGGGCCAGGTCATGGCCCGGCAGGAGGACGACGACGCCCGCCTGGCCGCCGAGACCGCCGCCGCCAGCCTGTCGCAGGCCAAGGCCCAGATGGCCCTGCTCGAGGTCCAGAAGCGCACGGCCCAGCGCGAGTATGAGCGCCTGAAGGCGCTGTCGGCCTCGAACTTCGTCGCCGGCCAGAAGCTGGACCAGGCGCGCGACTCCATCGCCCAGGCCGACGCCCAGCTTCAGGCCCAGCGAGCGGCGATCGGCACCGCCCTGGCCAGCCTGCATCAGGCTCAGTACACCCAGGAGCTGACGGTGATCCGCGCCCCGACCGACGGCCGCATCACCCGCCGCTACGCCAATCCCGGCTTCGGGGCCTCGACCCTGAACGTCACGGCGATGTTCGACCTGGAGCCCAACGCCCAGCGCATCGTCCGCGCCGAGATCCCCGAGGGCGCCCTGCCGTCGGTGTTCATCGGCCAGGACGTCGAGGTGACGCCCGAGGCCGATCCCAGCAAGGTGAACACCGGCCACGTCATCCGCCGCGCGCCGGTGTTCGGCGCCCGCAAGCTGCAGTCGGACGATCCGTCCGAGCGCACCGACGAGCGCGTGGTCGAGGTGGTGGTCAAGGTCGACGACAGCCCCTTCCTGGTCGGCCAGCGGGTGCTGGTGAAGTTCATGAAGCCGGGCCGCGTCGCCGGCGCGCCGCAGCCCAAGCCGGCGGCCCAGGCCTCCGCCGGCGCGGCCGCCAAGGGGAAATAGGCGCCGCCCGCCGCCGCCAAGGTCCCCGCTCCGCTACAGTTTGACCGTCCTCAGCCGCAGCGCGTTGGCCACCACGCTGACCGAGCTGGCCGCCATCGCCGCCGCCGCCACGGCCGGCGACAGCAGCAGGCCGAACGCCGGATAGAGCACGCCGGCGGCCAGCGGCACGCCGGCCGCGTTGTAGGCGAAGGCGAACAGCAGGTTCTGGCGGATGTTGCGCATCGTCGCCCGCGACAGCCGCCGCGCCGTGACGATGCCGGTCAGGTCGCCGCGAAGCAGGGTGATCCCGGCGCTTTCGATGGCCACGTCGGAACCGCCGCCCATGGCGATCCCCACGTCGGCCGTGGCCAGGGCGGGCGCGTCGTTGACGCCGTCGCCGGCCATGGCCACCACCCGTCCACGGTCGCGCAGACGCTTGACCGCCTCGGCCTTGCGCTCGGGCGGGGTCTCGGCCTCGACCTCGTCTATGCCCAGCCGCGCGGCCACGGCCAGGGCGGTGGTGCGGCTGTCGCCGGTCAGCATGATCACCCGCACGCCGTCGGCGCGCAGGGCCGCGACCGCCTCGGCCGTGGTCGCCTTGATCGGGTCGGCGACCGCCAATACCCCGGCCGGTCGGCCGTCGACGGCGACGAACACCGCGCTCGCCCCGTCGACGCGCAGACGTTCGGCCTCGGCGTCCAGCCCCGAGGTCTCGATCCCCAGCTCGGCCAGATAGCGCGCCGCGCCGACCACGAGCCGGCGGCCCTCGACCACGCCGGTGACGCCCTTGCCGACCGGCGCGTCGAATTCGCCGGCGTCCGCCAGGGCCAGCCCCTTGTCCTTGGCCGCCTCGACGACGGCGTGCGCCAGGGGATGCTCGCTCGCCCGCTCCAGGCTGGCGGCCAGGCGCAGCACCGCGTCGGCCTCGAAGCCGCCGGCCGGGGTCACGGCGACCAGTCGGGGCCGCCCCTCGGTCAGGGTGCCGGTCTTGTCGACGACCAGGGTGTCGACCTTCTCCATGCGCTCCAGCGCCTCGGCGTTCTTGATCAGCACCCCGGCGCGGGCGCCGCGTCCGATCCCGACCATGATCGACATCGGCGTGGCAAGCCCCAAGGCGCACGGGCAGGCGATGATCAACACGCTGACGGCGGCCAGCAGGGCGCCGGTCAGGCGCGGCTCCGGCCCGACCAAGGCCCAGACCGCGAAGGCGGCTGCTGCGGCGGCGATCACCGCCGGGGTGAACCAGCCGGAGACGATGTCGGCCAGCCGCTGGATCGGCGCGCGCGAGCGCTGGGCCTGGGCCGTCATCTGCACGATGCGGGCCAGCAGGGTGTCGCGGCCGACCTTCTCGGCGGTCATCACCAGGGCGCCGGTGCGGTTGATCGTGCCGCCGACCACACGGTCGCCGACCGCCTTGGCCGCCGGGATCGGCTCGCCGGTGACCATGGACTCGTCGACATGGCTTTCGCCCTCGACCACCACGCCGTCCACCGGCGTCTTTTCGCCGGGGCGCACGCGCAGGCGGTCGCCGACCCGCACCTGGTCGAGGCCGACATCCTCGTCGACGCCGTCGTCGCGGATGCGGCGGGCGGTCTTGGGCGCGAGATCCAGCAGGGCCTTGATGGCCCCGCCGGTCGCCTCCCGCGCCCTAAGCTCCAAGAGCTGGCCGACCAGGACCAGCACGACGATCACCGCCGCCGGCTCGAAATAGGTCGGCGGCGCGCCGTGCATGCCGCCGCCGGCCGCCTCGGGCAGGACGCCGGGCGCGACGGTGGCGACCACCGAGTAGAGCCAGGCGACCCCGGTTCCCAAGGCGATCAGGGTGAACATGTTCAGCTTGCCCGTGACCACCGAGCGCCAGCCGCGCTCGAAGAACGGCCAGCCGGCCCACAGCACCACCGGCGTGGCCAGGACCAGCAGCAGCCAGTTGGTCGCCTGCGCGCCCCAGGGCAGGCGCAGGCCGAACAGGTGCCCGCCCATGTCGATGGCGAACACCGGCAGGGTCAAGGCGAGGCCGATCCGGAACCGCCGGGTGAAATCGACCAGTTCGGGATTGGGCCCGGCGTCGGGGGTGAACAGCTCCGGCTCCAGGGCCATGCCGCAGATCGGGCACGAGCCCGGCCCGACCTGACGGACCTCCGGATGCATGGGGCAGGTGTAGATCGTTCCTTCCGGAACCGGCTCGGCCGCGTCTTCGGCCGGGTTCAGATAGCGGTCCGGGTCGGCGACGAACTTGGTCCGGCAGCCGGCCGAGCAGAAGAAGAAGTCCTGGCCGGCGTGCTCGGCCCGATGCTTGGCGGTCGCCGGGTCGACGCTCATGCCGCAGACCGGGTCCTTCACCGCGCCATCGGACGGCCCGGGGCCTTGGCCATGCGAGCAGCAGCCGCCATGATGGTGACGATGACCTGACGCGGCGTGGTCGTGGGCGTGCTCCGCCATGCGGCTTCTCCTGATCCGACTTTCCTCCTATATATACCCCCACAGGGTATCTTCAACATGCAAGCCGAAACCAAAATCTCCTGCACCAAACGCCTGAGCCGCATCGAGGGCCAGGTTCGCGGCCTGGCCAAGATGGTCGAGGACGACCGCTACTGCATCGACATCGTCACCCAGATCGCCGCGGTGCGCGCGGCGCTGCGCAAGGTCGAGGAAGAGGTGTTGCGCGACCACGTCGCCCACTGCGTCGAGCACGCCATCCAGAGCAGCGACGCCGAGGAGCAGCGGACCAAGATCGCCGAGCTGATGGCCGTGTTCGGCCGCGCCAGCGGCTAGAGCGGTTCGGGTCCTCCCCATACGGCCGCCATGGAGAGGATCGGCGCGCGCCTGACGCAGCGTCCCGCTTGACGCCTCCCCGTCTCGCGCCGCACAACGTCGCCAACCATTTAAACAGACGTAAGAGGACGCACATGGCCGACATCCGCTTCGATGGACAGGTGGCGATCGTAACCGGCGCCGGCGGCGGCCTGGGCCGTCAGCACGCCCTGGAGCTGGCGCGCCGGGGCGCCAAGGTGGTGGTCAACGACCTCGGCGGCTCGGTCGACGGCTCGGGCGGCTCGTCCGAGGCGGCGCAGAAGGTGGTCGAGGAGATCAAGGCCGCCGGCGGCGAAGCCATCGCCAACGGCTCGTCGGTCACCGACGACGCCGGCGTCGCCCTGATGGTCAAACAGGCCATGGACGCCTGGGGCCGCGTCGACATCCTGATCGCCAACGCCGGCGTGCTGCGCGACAAGTCGTTCTCCAAGATGGAGATCGCCGACTTCGAGTTCGTGCTCAACGTCCACCTGATGGGCACGGTCAAGTGCGTCAAGGCGGTGTGGGAGATCATGAAGGCCCAGAACTACGGCCGCATCGTCGTCACCACCTCGTCGTCGGGCCTCTACGGCAACTTCGGCCAGGCCAACTACGGCGCCGCCAAGCTGGGCATCGTCGGCTTCATGAACACCATCAAGCTCGAAGGCCAGAAGAACAACGTCCACATCAACGCCATCAGCCCGGTCGCCGCCACCCGCATGACCGAGAACCTGATGCCCGAGGCCGTGCTGGAGAAGCTGAAGCCGGAATACGTCACCCCCGGCGTCGTCTATCTGGCCTCGGAAGAAGCCCCCACCGGCGCGACCCTCGCCGCCGGCGCCGGCGCCTTCGCCCTGTCGCGCATCTACGAGACCGAGGGCGTCTATCTCGGCGAGGGCGGCCTGTCGGCCGAAGAGGTCCGCGACAGCTGGTCCAAGATCGAGGACCCGGCCGGCCAGCAGGCCTATTTCGCCGGCGGCGAGCAGAGCCAGAAGTTCTTCCGCAAGCTGTCGGGCGGCTGAGCCTTCCCCCAGCCGGAAAACACCGTCTAATAGGCGCGGGCCGGAGCCGTTCCGGCCCGCGCTTTCGTTTGGGGGACCCGATGAACAAACTGGCCTTCGCCGGCGCCGCCATGGCGTTGCTCGCCGCCGCGCCGGGCCTGGCGTCCGCCGCCGACGCCCCGCCCCCGGCCGTCCAGTCGCTGCTCGACTGCCGCAAGCTGGGCGGCGAGGCCGAACAGCTGGCCTGCTTCAAGGCGCGCGCCGCCGATTTCGACGCCGCCCTGGCCCATGGCGAGCTGATCGTCGTCGAGAAAAAGAAGGTCGAGCAGTCCAAGCGCGAGACCTTCGGCTTCAGCCTGCCGTCGCTGTCATTCCTGGGCTCCAGCGATGCGGCCAAGCCGATCAGCACCCTGGTCGAGACGGCGACGGCCGTCTCGACCCTGCACGACGGCCGCTATGTCGTCCGCCTCGAAAGCGGCGCGACCTGGGAGCAGAACGACCAGACCCGCATCTCCCGCGCCCCGCGGGTCGGCTCCAAGATCGAAATCCGCAAGGGCGCCCTGTCCAACTACTTCATGAGCGTCGACGGCCAGGTCGGCGTGCCGGCGGTCCGGCGGAAATAGGCTCCGGCCGCCCGTGGAAAGCGCCCGTCGCGACGCTTTCCTTTTGCGTCGATAATTTCTAATTACAAATCTTGAAATTTGTAACGATCGCGCTCAAATGAGCCTCTCGGATCAGGGAGACCTCTCATGAGAACGCTAAGCTTGGGAAAGAACGGGCCGCCGGTGTCGCGCGTCGGGCTGGGGTGCATGGGCATGTCGGGCATGTACGGGCCCGCCGACCGCGCCGAGGGCGTGGCGACCATCCACGCGGCCATGGAGGCCGGCGTCGTCATGCTCGACACCGGCGACTTCTACGGCATGGGCCACAACGAGATGCTGATCGGCGAAGCCCTGCGGGACGGGCGTCGCGACAAGGCGTTCATCGCCGTCAAGTTCGGCGCCCAGCGCGATCCCGGCGGCGCCTGGCTGGGCTACGACGCCCGCCCAGCGGCGGTGAAGACGGCCCTGGCCTATACGCTGCAACGCCTGGGCGTCGACCACGTCGACCTCTACCAGCCCGCCCGCGTCGACCCGAACGTGCCCATCGAGGAGACGGTCGGCGCCATCGCCGACTGCGTGAAGGCCGGCTGGGTGCGCCATATCGGCCTGTCGGAGGTTTCGGCCGCCACCTTGCGCAAGGCCCATGCCGAACATCCGATCCGCGCGGTGCAGATCGAATACTCGCTGGCCAGCCGCGGGATCGAACAGAGCCTGCTGCCGACCACGCGGGAGCTGGGCGTGTCGATCACCGCCTATGGCGTGCTGTCGCGCGGCCTGCTCAGCAACCCGACCAAGACCGGCGGAGCGGGCGACTTCCGCGCTCACCTGCCCCGCTTCAGCGGCGAGAACCTGGCCGCCAACCTGCCGCTGGTCGAGGCCTTCGCCGCCCTGGCGACGGAGAAGGGTCTGACGCCGGCGCAACTGGCCTTCGCCTGGGTGCTGGCCCAGGGCGAGGACGTCATCCCGCTGATCGGCGCCCGCCGGCGCGGGCAGCTGGCCGAATCCCTGGCCGCCCTGGACGTCGTCCTCGACGCCGGCGACCTCGCCCGCATCGAGGCGGTGCTGCCGGCCGGCGCCATCCGAGGCGACCGCTACCCGGCCGCGCAGATGGCGCGGCTGGAGGCCTGAGGTCCGAAATGACAAGCACGCGCTGTCGCCATCAACACCGGCGTCGGAACGAACTACTCCAACCATTTACAAAGACTGGAAGCTCGGCCGCAGATTCCTGGTTAAATCGAAGCGAAACTGACCAGACCAATCTGCAGCACAGCGATAACGAGTGAAGTCAGAGGCTTCTTCCTGATCAGCCACAGCGCCAATGGACCAGCTGCGATCACAAACCAAATTGCCGCCCTGACATGGAACGGCGCGTATCGCGTGCCGCCCCAAAAATGGAGCTTCACGTAGAGTACGAGAAGAGACACCAGAAGACTCAGGAACGCCGCAGCGAAGGCCGGCCGACGTATCCCGTTCAATTTTCCAGCCGCCCCCATTCGCTTACTATAAATATGCGGGTTGATGCCGGCTAGAGATGGCGAAGGCCTTGTCCGAAGGTTCAAACCCGCCGCATATCCGCCGAATGCCCACCGACGCCGACCAGACCTCCGAGGACGTCCGCAGCCGGATCCTCGACGCCGCCGAGGCCCTGCTGCGCCGCCACGGGCCGGACAAGCTGGCGGTCACCGACGTCGCCCGCGCCCTGAGCATGAGCCACGCCAACGTCTACCGCTACTTCGGCTCCAAGACCGACCTGTTCCAGCAGCTGGTGCGCCGCTGGCTCGGCCGGCTGGAGGCGCCGCTGGCCGCGATCGCCGCCGAGGACGGCCCGGCCGCCGACCGGCTGACGCGCTGGGCCCTGACCCTGCATCGGCAGAAGCGCGAAAAGGTCTCGGCCGACCCGGAGATGTTCGCCGCCTTCGACAAGGCCGCCGACCGCGCCGGCGGCGGCCCGGTCGAGGCCCATCTCGACGCCCTGCGCGACCAGCTGCGCATCATCCTCGAGGACGGCGCCGCCGAGGGGCGCTGGCCCGGCGTCGGCCCGACCTCGGCCCAGGACGTGTTCACCGCCCTGTCGCCGTTCAGCCACCCGGCGGTGGTGCTGGCCGACGGCGCCGCCGACCGCTCGGAACAGCTGCGCCGGGTGGTGCGTCTGCTCGACGCCGGACTGGCGGCCGGCTGAATGCGGGTTGCGCGGCGATCGCTCGCCGTTGTCTCATCACACCACGCCGCCACCGAGGCGCGGCCCCGGAGACGCCGATGACTGAGGCCGCGCGCACGCGCATTCCCGCCCGCACCGTGGCCGCCTTCTCGATGTCGGCGGTGGTGGCCGGGGCGTTGACCACCCCGCTGACCGTCTACCTGCCCAACTTCTACGCCAGCCACCTGGGGCTGAAGCTTTCGGCGGTCGGGGCGGTGTTCCTGGCGGTCAAGCTGCTCGACATCGTCTTCGACCCGCTGGCGGGCGGGGTGATGGACCGCACGCGCACGCGCGTGGGCCGCTACCGGTTCTGGCTGCTGGCCGCCGCGCCGGTGCTGATGCTGGGCGGCTGGCGGGTGTTCTTTCCCGACAAGAGCGCCGGCGCCGCCTATCTGGGGGCCTGGCTGTTCGTGCTCTATGTCGGCTATTCGCTGCTGATCCTGTCGCAGTCGGCCTGGGGGGCGGTGCTGGCGCGCGACTATGACGACCGCTCGCGGGTCTACGCCTGGGCCCATGTGGTCGGGGTGACGGGCGCCCTGGCCGTGCTGGTGCTGCCCTCGCTGATCACCACGGTGGGCGGCAAGGACCAGGCCGCCGGCGTCGCGGCCATGGGCTGGTTCATCGTCCTGGCCGCGCCGGCCACCATCCTGATCGCCGCCCTGGGCACGCCCGAGCGGCTGACGCCCAAGCCCCGCGCCCCGGCCAACTGGCGCGAGGTCGTCGGCCTGTTCCGCCGCCCCTCGATGCTGCGGCTGATCGCCTGCGACTTCGCCCTGTCGTTCGGGCCAGGCTTCACCGCCCCGCTCTATCTGTTCTTCTTCCACCAGGCGCGCGGCTATACGGCCGGCCAGTCCAACGTGCTGCTGATGATCTACATCGTCGCCGGCGTCGTCGGCGCTCCGGCCTGGGCCGCCATCGCCTTTCGCGTGGGCAAGCATCGCGCCCTGATGGCCGCCACGGGGCTCTACGCCGTCGCCCAGGTGGCGGCGGTGCTGCTGCCCAAGGCCTCGTTCCTGCTGATGGCGCCGGCGATGTTCTTCGCCGGCTTCGTGGCCAACGCCTTCGTCTTCCTGGTGCGGGCCATGGTCGCCGACGTCGGCGACGAGGTGCGCCTGGAGACCGGCCGCGACCGCACCGGCCTGCTCTACGCCTTCGTCGCCAGCACCATGAAGATCGGCTCGGCCCTGGCGGTCGGCGTCACCTACACCATCCTGTCCCGCATCGGCTTCGATCCCAGGCCCGGCGCGGCCAACACCCCGGAGGCCATCGCCGGGCTGGAGGCCTGCTACGTCGGGGTTCCGGTGGTGCTGGTGCTGGCGGGCGGAGCGGCCCTGTTCGGCTACCAGCTCGACGCGCGGCGGCACGCCGAAATCCGCGCGCAGCTCGACGCCCGCGACGCCGCCGAGGCGGCCGCCGACGCGGGCCGCGGGCTCAGTCCTCGATGACGATCCGCGGCGGCGGCTTCAGGCCGGCGCCGCGGTCCAGCGCCTCGCCGACCGTCTCGGCCATGGCCAGGAAGGCCCGCCCCGCCTCGCTGTCGGGAGCCTGGGCGACCAGGGGCCGGCCGTCGTCGCAGGCCTGGCGCAGGGCGATGTCGATCGGAATCTCGCCGAGGAAGGGCGCGCCCAGGGCCTCGGCCGTCGCCCGCGCCCCGCCCCGGCCGAAGATGGCGATGGGCTCGCCGCCGGCCGGGTTCGGGAAATAGGCCATGTTCTCGACGATCCCGAGGATGGGGACGTGGGTCTTCTCGAACATCGACACGCCCCGGCGCACGTCGATCAGCGCCACCTCCTGCGGGGTGGAGACGACCACCGCCCCCGACAGCGCCACGCGCTGGGCCAGGGTCAGCTGGATGTCGCCGGTGCCCGGCGGCATGTCGACGACCAGCACGTCGAGCGGTTCGGCCTCGTCGCCCCAGGCCACGTCGTTGAGCATCTGGTTGAGGGCGGACGAAGCCATCGGCCCGCGCCAGATCATCGGCGCGGCCTCGTCGACCAGCAGGCCGATGGACATGATCTTCAGGCCCCAGGCCTCCAGCGGGATCAGCTTCTTGTCGGCGTTCATCGTCGGCTCGTCGCCGGCGCCGGTCATGCGCGGGGCCGAAGGGCCGTAGACGTCGGCGTCGAGCAGGCCGACGCGCCGCCCGGTCATGGCCAGGGCCACGGCCAGGTTGACCGCCACGGTCGACTTGCCGACCCCGCCCTTGCCGCTGGCCACCGCCAGCACGTGGGCGACATGGGCCGGCTTCTGCGCGCCGGGCGGGCGGCCCGCGGGCTGCATCTGGGCCTGGGCCTCGCTGGACAGCCGCGCCCCGCGGCGCACGCGCACCGTCCCGGGGGCCGGACGCGGCTCGGCCGAGGCCGTCAGCACCACCGAGGCCCGCTCGATCCCCGGCGCGGCCCGCAGCGCCGCCTCGGCCGCGTCGCGCACGGAGGCGTAGAGATCGGCGTCGGCCGGCTCGACCTCCAGCATGAAGCCGGCCCGGCCCGGCCCCAATGTCAGCGCCTGCACCAGACCCGCCGAGGCCAGGCCCAGCCCCGATTTCGGGTCGCTCACCCGGTCGAGGACGGCGAGGATCGCGGCGCGGTCGGGGGACGGCAGGTCGGCCATGAAGGGATCTTTCGGGCGGGTTTGGCTTGCGCGGGTCGAGGCGGGGTCTCATATCCGGTTCGCCGCGCCGGTTTACAAGACTTGGCCGTCCTTTACGTCTGGGCGAGCCTGCGCAACCACAAAAGAGAGACGACGCGACCCGACATGCCCTGGAACGACAACTCCAATCCCGGCCCCTGGGGCGCCCCGCCTCCGGGCGGCGGCGACCGCGACAATGGCCCCAAGCGGCCGTCCGGGGATGGACCGAGGCGGCCGGGCGGACCGGGAGGCCCCGGCGGCCCCCGCCGTCCCAACGGCCCGCCGCAGCCTGATCTGAACGAGCTGTCGCGCCGTCTGAACGAGCGGCTCCAGGCCTTCTTCGGCGGCCCCGACGGGGTGCGGCCGGGCGCGATCGCCGCCGTGGTCGGCGTGGCCGTCGCCGCCTGGGCGCTGACCGGCGCCTATGTCGTCCAGCCCAACGAGCAGGCGATCGTCACCACGTTCGGCGCCTATTCGCGCTCGGCCGGCCCCGGCCTGCGCTACCACCTGCCCGCGCCGTTCGAGGACGTGGAGAAGGTGCAGGTCACCTCGCTGCGCCGCATCGACGTCGGCGGCGTCGCCGGCGCCGAGATGCCCCAGGAAAGCCTGATGCTGACCGGCGACGAGAACATCGTCGACCTGAACTTCAGCGTGCAGTGGCGCGTCGCCGACGCCGCCAAGTACCTGTTCAATCTCAAGGACCCCGACGAGGCGGTGAAGGCGGTGGCCGAGAGCGCCATGCGCGAGGTGGTCGGCCGCACCGAGCTGACGCCGATCCTGACCAACGGCCGCGGCCAGGTGCAGATCCAGACCGCCGAGTTGATGCAGAAAATGCTCGACGCCTACGGCGCCGGCGTCAACGTCGTCGAGGTGCAGATCCGCTCGGCCAACCCGCCCAAGGACGTGGTGCCGGCCTACCAGGACCTGGCCCGCGCCGGCCAGGACGCCCAGTCGGCCATCAACGACGCCAACACCTACCGCAACCGGGTGGTCAACGAGGCCAAAGGCGACGCCTCGCGCATCGTCCAGTCGTCCCAGGGCTATCGCGAGCAGAGCGTGCTGACCGCCAAGGGCGACGCCAGCCGCTTCGCCCAGGTCTATGGCGAGTACAAGCGCGCGCCCGCCGTCACCCGCGAACGGCTCTATCTGGAGACCATGGAGAAGGTGCTGGGTCGCTCGAACAAGGTGATCGTCGACGGCAAGGGGACCACCGCGCCGGTGATCCTGCCGCCCGACGTGTTCCGCCCGCGCGGCGACGCCGCCCAGCCGGCCCCGCCGCCGGCGCAGCCCGCGCCGCCGGCCGTCCAGCAAGCGCCCGCCGCGGCCCCGGGAGCCTGACCATGAACCGCAACCGTCTGATCGCCTGGGGCGCAGCCGCCTTCTTCGGCTTCGTCGTCGCCGCCAACACCTTCTTCGTCGTCGACCAGCGCAAGCAGGCCATCGTCGTCCGCTTCGGCGAGCCCGTGCGCCTGATCAACGCCCTCAACGAGAACGATCCCGGCCTGAAGCTGAAGACGCCGTTCCTGGAGAACGTCATCCTGCTCGACAAGCGCAGCCAGGCGCTGGAGGCCGACCAGGAGGAGATCATCGCCGCCGACCAGGAGCGGCTGGTGGTCGACGCCTTCATCCGTTACCGCATCAACGACCCGCTGCTGTTCTACCGCACCCTGCGCGACGACCGCACCGCCGCCGACCGCATCGAGCGGCTGGTCAATTCGTCGCTGCGGCAGGTGCTGGGCTCGGCCGACGCCAACCAGATCGTCTCCGGCTCGCGCGCCGCGCTGATGGAGAAGACCCTGGCCGACGTGCGCGCGCGCGCCCAGACCTCGAAGCTCGGCATCCAGGTCATCGACGTGCGCATCAAGCGCGCCGACCTGCCGGCCGCCAACCAGCAGGCGGTGTTCCGCCGCATGCAGACCGCCCTGCAGCAGCAGGCCACCCAGACCCGCGCCATCGGCGAACAGCAGAAGCGCGAGATCATGGCCGGCGCCGACAAGGAAGTGGCCGTCACCCTGGCCTCGGCCACCGAGGAGGCCGAGCGCACCCGGGGCGAGGGCGACGCCAAGCGGGCCGAGATCTTCGCCCAGAGCTTCGGCCGCGACCCCGGCTTCGCCGCCTTCTACCGGTCGATGAAGGCCTATGAGAGCGCGCTGGGCCAGGGCGACACCACCATGATCCTGTCGCCCGACAGCGCCTTCTTCCGCTATTTCCAGAAAGGTCCGGGGGCGAAGTGACGCCCCCGGGGAGCGGGGAGCGGCCGCCCGGCGGCCGTCCCCCGGTTCCCGCCTAGCCCGCCTTGCGCGCGCGCGGGCTCGCTCCCGTCCACCGCTTGAAGGCGCGCGAGAACGAACTGGGGTCGGAAAAGCCGACCAGATAGGCGGTCTCGTTCACCGACACCTTGCGTCCTTCCAGGTAACGCAGCGCCATGCGACGACGCAGGTCGTCGACCAGGGCCTCGTAGCCGATCCCCTCGTCCTTCAGCCGGCGGTAAAGCGACTGGCGGCTGAGCCCGAGCTGGCGCGCCGCCTCGCCCATGCCCAGGTCGCCCTTGTGCAGCACCGGCAGCAGCAGGTTCTCGACCCGGCCGCGCATGGAGCCGGCGCTCTCCAGGTCCCGCAGCAGCGTCTCCGCGTGGCGGACCAGCACCCCGAAGGCGTAGCGGCTGGGATTGTGCAGTTCGATGTCCAGCCAGGACGGATCGATCAGGATGGCGTTGCGGTCGCTGGCGAACACCACCGGGACCTGCATCACCCGCTCGTACTCGGCGGCGTAGGCCGGGGCGGCGTGGGTGACGTGCACCGCCCTGGCGAAGGGCGCCTCGGGGAAATGGCGGCGGGTCTCGGCGATGAAGCGCGTCCAGGTCGCCTCGGTCAGTTCGGGGAAGCTGTCCGGGTCGGCGCGCATGTCCTGCAGCCACAGGCCGTCGCCCCCGGCGGGGACGATCTGGAACCGCCCGCCCGCCGTCGGCAGGTCGACCTCGGCCACCAGCCGCCCGAAACGGTTCAGCTCGGCCAGGGCCTCGCCCATGGTCGGCGCGGCGTAGCAGATCAGGCCGACCACCGAGAACTCGCGAAGGTCCTGCGCCGCCCCCAGGTGCAGGGCCAGGGCCGGTTCGGCGCACAGCGTCTTGGCCGCATGCATCAGGTCCATGTACCGCGCCCACGGGATGCGGTCGTCCGGATCGGCCAGATCGGCCGGCCCCAGGCCCGACCGCTCGGCCAGGGCCGCCGGATCGGCGCCCCGCGACACCGCGAACTGCATCAGGTTGCGGGCGTAGCCCGCCGAAACCGTAGAGGCCGCCATGCCGTCGTCCTTCTGGAGCCCAAAGCCCGAATTCTGATCTGCGCCGTCATGGGACGCGGGTCACCGCGGAAATAGCATCGCGGCTCAAGGCTTGTGGAGACCGCAAACATCGTGACCGCTCTGGCTGAACGTCCGGCGACCCGTTTCACCGCGGACGACGCGCTGAAGGCGTCGGCGTCATTCTGGTACGCGACCGCCCTGATCGGGCAGGTCGCCTTCGCCCTCTATGTCGTCGCCTTCTACGGCCAGGCGGCCGCGCACGGGCGGTTCGAGAACTGGAACCATGTGCTGGTCGGCGGCTATGTGCGCGGCGGCGCGATCGGTAACGGGGCCCTGGCCGCGCACCTGCTGCTGGCGGTGCTGGTCACGCTGGGCGGGCTGCTGCAGTTGCCGTCGCGACTGCGCGCCCGGCTGCCGGCCCTGCACCGATGGAACGGGCGGCTCTATCTGTCGCTGGCGGCGATCGCCACCCTGACCGGCCTCTTCGCGGTGTGGACGCGCGGCACGGCCGGCGGGCCGCTCATGCGCGTGGGCATCAGCCTCAACGGCGTCCTGCTGATCGGCGCGGCCTGGCTGGCGTGGCGGTTCGCGGCGGCGCGGCGCTTCGACCTCCATCGCCGCTGGGCGCTGCGGGCCTTCGTCCTGGTCAGCGGCGTGTGGTTCTTCCGCGTCGGCCTGATGGCCTGGATGCTGATCAACCAAGGACCGGCGGGGGTGGGCGACGATTTCGACGGCCCGTTCGTCCGCTTCTGGGCGTTCGGCTGCTACCTCGTCCCGCTGGCCGTGCTCGAACTCTACCTGCGGGCCGGCGAGCGCACGGCGCCGAAACCGGCCAAGGCCGCCATGGCCGTCGCCCTGACGGCCTCGACCCTGGTCATGGGCGCGGGCGTCGCCGGGGCGGCCTTCGGCATGTGGCTGCCTCACCTGGGCGGCCGCTGACCGCGCGGCGGCTAGGCGCGCAGCAGGCGCAGCACCTCGTGCAGGCTCTCGGCGATGTGCACGCACTTGGCGTGCATCTCCTCGGTGGGATCGAGCAGGTCGGGCACCATCACCGTCATCATGCCGGCGGCGTGGGCGGCGCGCACGCCGTTGTGCGAATCCTCCAGCGCCAGGCAGCGGACGGGATCGACGCCCAGGGCGGCGGCGGCCTTGAGGAAGGGCTCCGGGTCCGGCTTGCCGCGAACGACGTCGTCGCCGGTGATCAAAAGGTCGAACCGCTCCAGCACCCCGGCCTGGCCCAGGTGGGCCACCGCCGACCGGCGGCCGCTGGAGGTCGCCACGGCGCGCGGCAGGCCCAGGCCGTCGAGATGGTCGAGAACCTCGACGACCCCCGCCTTCAGCGTCATCTCCTCGGCGATCAGGGCGTCGGCGTCGGCGCGCACCACGTCGAGAAAGGCGGGGACCGGAAAGTCGGCCCCGAAGTTCGCGGCCAGGGCGGCGCGGATGGCGGTTCCGGGCAGGCCGGTCAGGCCGCGCACGAAGGCGTCGTCGATCTCGACCGCGAAGGCCGGCCCGGCGCGCATCAAGGCGATGCGATAGAGGCCCTCGGTGTCGAGCAGCAGGCCGTCCATGTCGAAGACCACGGCGGCGATCGGCCGGGGAAACGCCATCAGGCCGCGAACTCCGAAGCGGCGTAGCCCTGGAAGTAGAGCAGGGCTGTCAGGTCGGCGTGGTCGACCTTGGCGTCAGCCTCGGCGGCCACCACCGGCTTGGCGCGGTAGGCGACCCCCAGGCCGGCGGCGCCGATCATCGCCAGGTCGTTGGCGCCGTCGCCCACGGCCAGGGTCTCCTCCAGGCCGATCCCGGCCTCGGCGGCCGCCTCGGCCAGGGCGGCCAGCTTGGCCTCGCGGCCGAGGATCGGGTCGGCGACCTCGCCGGTCAGCGCGCCGCCGGCCTCGATCAGGGTGTTGGCGCGAAAGACCTGGAAGCCGGCCGCCTCGGCCACGCGGCCGGCGAAGAAGGTGAAGCCGCCCGAGACCAGCCAGCACCGCGCCCCGTGCGCGGCCATGGTCCGCGCCAGGGTCCGCGCCCCCGGATTGAGGCGCACACGCTGGTCGTAGCAGAGCTGGAGATCGGCGGTCGGCAGCCCCTTGAGCATCGCCACCCGCTCGCGCAGGGCGCTTTCAAAGTCGATCTCGCCGCGCATGGCCCGCTCGGTGATGGCCGAGATTTCGGCCTTCTTGCCGGCGAAGTCGGCCAGTTCGTCGATGCATTCGCAGCCGATGATGGTCGAGTCCATGTCGGCGATCAGCAGGCGCTTGCGGCGGCCCTCCCAGGCCTGGACGCACACATCGACCGGCCGGCCCTGGACGGCGGCCTCGGCGGCGGCGCGCACCGGCTCGACCGTCTCGGCCTCGACCACCAGATCGACGGCGCCGGCGCCCAGCGGCCTGGGCTCGCGCACGCGGACGCCGATAAGGCCGAGGGCCGGGGCGACGGCGGCCGCCGCGCCGGCGGCGGCGCTGGGATCGGGACTGA
>Ga0209243_100058_pt1 | contig 83395 bp, 59 predicted proteins | sample UppTromiDAQMD024_FD_185836 | JGI IMG/M metagenome (GOLD analysis project Ga0209243, IMG submission 185836) | Upper troposphere microbial communities from Maryland, USA - DAQMD-024 (SPAdes) (version 2) | ecosystem: Environmental > Air > Outdoor Air > Unclassified | place: USA: Maryland, Virginia...
CGAAGCCTCCGTCGGGACGAAGGCCTGCGGCGGCTCCGGCTCCGGCGCGGCGGGCGCGGCTTCGGGCGCGGCCTGCGGCGGGGTGGACGGCGCGAAGATGGTCCTGGGCGGGGCGGCCGCGCTCTCGGCGACCGGGGCGGGGGCTTCCGTGACGGGCGTCGGCTCGGCGGCGCCCCAGGAAGGCTGGCCCGAGGCGAGCTGGACGATGGTGCGGGCCTCGCCCTCGGGCGGGGCCTCGGCCGCCGGCTCGGCGCCCGACGACGGCCGCGAAAGGCCGGAGGGCGGTTCGACCGGGATGTCGATGGCGTCCAGCGCCGCGATCACCTCGCCCATGCTCTGCGGACGCTCGCGCGGATCGGGGCTGAGCATCTTGCTGAACAACGGCAGCAGCAGCGGCGGCACGGAGGTCAGGTCCGGGCCGGCCCGACGGCGGTCGATGGCCTCGACCAGGGTGGCGCCCATGTCGGGCGCGGCGCCGCCGGCGAGGGCCAGGGCCACCAGGCCCAGGCTGTAGATGTCGGTCCAAGGGCCGATGCGGCGGTTGAAGTCGCCGAACTGTTCGGGCGCCACATAGCCGAGCTTGCCCGCGAAGCCGTCGCCGACCACGGTCTGGGCGCCGATCTCCATGCTCTTGGCGATGCCGAAGTCGATGATCTTGGCCCGGCTGAGCACGCCGCTCGGCAGCAGGATGTTCTCGGGCGAGATGTCGCGGTGGATGGCCCCGTGGTCGTGGGCCGCGCCCAGGCCCTCGGCCAGCCGGCGGGTGAGCATGGCCAGCTCCGCCGTGGTCGGGCGGTCGCGGCCGATCAGGTTGGTCAGGGGCTCGCCGTCGATGAAATCGGTGACGATGTAGAGCAGGTCCTTGCGCGGCTCGCGGGCCAGCACGCGGTATTGCACCAGGGCCGGGTGGGCCAGGCTGGTGAGGGTCTTGGCCTCCTTGCGGAACAGCGCCTGGACCTTGGGGTCGGCGGCCAGGTGCGGGAGGATGACCTTGATGGCCACGCGCTCCTCGGCGTTGACGTTGACGCCTTCATAGACCTCGCCCATGCCGCCGCGCGCGAGGAAACGCTTCACCTCGTAGATGCCGTTCAGCACGAAGCCGATAGGCAGGATGCCGCGCTGCGCGCCCTTGCGCGGGCCGCGCTTGCCGGCGGCGGACGAGGTCAGGCTGGTGGCCAGGACGTCTTCGTCAGAGGGGTCGTCGGACATGCTCACTGGGGGCGTCTCTCTCCAACTCTCTTCCGTACCCTCGACTCGGCGAAGGCGCGGTTGCAAGCAGTAATTGCAGGACAAGCGCCGTGCGTCTCGAAATCCAGGCTCGAGGCGGCGCGGCTCACTGGATGAGCAGCCCCATGCGCGCGAGCCCCTTCAACTGATTGACCACCAGGCCGGCGACTTCGGCCGGGTCGCGGCCGTCCTTGGCCATCGCCGCCGTCAGGTCGTCACGGGTGCGGGTGCCGTCGAGCAGGGCCAGGAACCGCCGGCTCGGCTCGTCCTCGAACAGCACCATGGCGTGGTCCAGGCTGGTGAGCATGGTCTCGCCGTCGTCGAGCTGCAGCCGGGCCAGCGGGCTGGCGCGGGGGCGTTCGCTGGGCTCGGTCGCGAACGGCGGCGGCCCGACGGCGAGGTCGAGATGCCCGGCCGTGAACAGCTGCAGCAGGCCCTCGTCGACGTCGGGATGGTCGGGCAGGTCGGCCACGGCCACCGCGCCGGGCCAGGCCTGGCCGATGGCCGCCAGGGACTGTTTGAGCGCCGGCAGCTCCAGCGAGATGGCGGCCCCGCCCGCGAACTCGAACCGCACCGGGGCGTCGGTGACGAGGTCCGGCGCCGGATCGGGACAGCGAACCCCGCCGGCGGCCCACAGGCCGCGGACGCGCCGGTGCTCGACCTTCCGGCTGACCGAGCGCCCGGTCCGGCTGAGGATCGACTGGCGAAACAGGCGCGCCGTCAGGAAGTCCAGGTATTGATGCAGGGCGACGGGATCGTCCCCGACCACGGCGTTCACCGCCTTGCCGCGCGAGCTGGGGAACAGCTCCTCGCGCCACCAGACGCCCTCGCTCTCGGCCAGGAAGTCCAGGCCCCAGCGACGGGCCTCGTCGGCGAACTCGTGCAGATAGAAGGGTTGGAACACCGGGCCCAGCTCGTCGTGGAACAGCACGCGCGGGTCGCGGTCCAGCATCGCCCGGCAATAGGTCTTGATCGCGAAGGCGGTGGGGTCGTTGTCGGGGGCGTTGGCGATGAACAGGTTCAGGAACTCGCGCGCGCCGGCCAGCCGCGCCTCGAACCCCTCGCGGCCGCGCAGGTGGTGCATGACCATCTCGCGCAGCAGCAGCCGCAGGTGGCAGCCGGGCAGGGCGTTGTAGCTGACGAAGGCCAGCCCCTCGGGCGCCAGGCAGGCGCCGATGACCCGCATGACGCCCTCGCGCACCGGCTCGGGCACCCAGGAATAGACCCCGTGGACGATGATGTAGTCGAACTCGCCGAGGTCCGGGCCGGCGTCGAGGATGTCGAGCGTCCGCAGGCTGATGTTGGTCAGGCCCAGCGCCTCGACCGTCCGCCGGCCGGCGGCGATCGCCGTCTCGGCCAGGTCGAAGCCGACGATGGTCGCGCCCGGATAGCTGAGGGCGAGGGGGATGATGTTGCCGCCCTCGCCGCAGCCGATTTCCAGCACCCGCGCCCGGTCCATCGGGGCGTAGGCGAGGCCGAACAGGGCCGCCGGCAGGGCCAGCCGCAGGGGATGGGTCTGCTGGAACGGCCGGCTTGGATAGGCCACCTGGTCGTAGAGGGTCTCGGGCATCAGGCCACGGCTTCCTCGCGCGGCGCGTCGTCGGCGCTCTCGGCGGTTTCGAAGGCGTAGACGAACGACGAGTTGTCGACCCCGACGGCGATCTTCGTCACCTGTTCGCCGGCCATCTGCCGCTCGAGCAGGGCGATCGACAGCTCCGGCAGCATGGTGTTGGTGAGGATGGCGTCGATCATCCGGCCGCCCGAGGCGACCTCGGTGCAGCGCGAGACGATGAGGTCGACCACCGCCGGGTCGTAGTCGAAGACGATGCCGTGGTTCTCGGCGATCCGCTTGCTGATCCGGTTGAGCTGCAGGCGCACGATCCCCTGCAGCATGGCCGGCGACAACGGGTAGTAGGGCAGCACGATCAGGCGGCCGAGCAGGGCGGGCGGGAACACCTTGAGCAGTTCGGGGCGCAGGGTCTGGGCCAGCGCCTCGGCCTCGGGCTTCATCTCCTCGTCCTCGGACAGCGAGGTGATCAGGTCCGTGCCGACGTTGGAGGTCAGAAGGATCAGGGTGTTCTTGAAATCGATGTGACGTCCCTCGCTGTCGTCCATGTAGCCCTTGTCGAACACCTGGAAGAACATCTCGTGGACGTCGGGGTGGGCCTTCTCGACCTCGTCGAGCAGCACCACCGAATAGGGCCGCCTGCGCACCGCCTCGGTCAGCACCCCGCCCTGGCCGTAGCCGACATAGCCGGCCGGCGCGCCCTTGAGGGTCGAGACGGTGTGGGCCTCCTGGAACTCGCTCATATTGATGACGATCAGGCTGTCGTCGCCGGAATAGAGCAGTTCGGACAGGGCGTGCGCCGTCTCGGTCTTGCCGACGCCGGAGGGGCCGCAGAGCATGAACACGCCCACCGGCTTGTTGGGATTGTCCAGCTTGGCGCGGCTGGTCTGGATGCGCTTGGCGATGGCGTCCATCGCGTGGTCCTGGCCGACCACCCGCTTCTTCAGCTGGTCGGCGATGGTCAGCACCGAGGCGATCTCGTCCTTGACCATGCGGCCGACCGGGATGCCGGTCCAGTCGCCGACCACGGCGGCGACGGCGTCGGCGTCGACCTCGCCGAACACCATCGGGTCGTCGCCGTGGGCGGCGGCGACGCCCTTGAGCGCCAGGTCGAGCTCGGCCTTGCGCGAGGCGAGTACGGCCGGGTCGGTCTGCGGATCGGCCGCCGCCTCGCTCAGCGCCGTGCGCGCCTCGAAGGCGGCGGCGATGGCGCCCTTCTCGGCCTCCCACTTGGCCTCGACCTTCTCCAGGGCTTCCCTGGCCTCGGCCAGGGCCTCGTCCAGCTTGGCGATGCGTTCGTGACCGGCGTACTGGCCCTCGGCCTCGCGCTTGGCGATCTCCAGCTCGACGTCGAGCAGCTCGATCTTGCGGCGGCGATCCTCGACCGGCGCGGGGGTGGCGTGCTGCGACACCGCCACGCGGGCGCAGGCGGTGTCGAGCAGGCTGACCGCCTTGTCCGGCAGTTGTCGCGCCGGGACATAGCGTTGCGACAGCTTCACGGCCGCCTCGACCGCCTCGTCCAGGACGATGATCTTGTGGTGCTTCTCCATCATCGGCGAGACCGAGCGGATCATGGCCACGGCGACGGCGGTCTCCGGCTCGCCGACATTGACGGTCTGGAAGCGCCGGGTCAGCGCCGGGTCCTTCTCGAAGTACTGGCGGTACTCGGCCCAGGTGGTGGCGGCGATGGTCCGCAGCCGGCCGCGCGCCAGGGCGGGCTTGAGCAGGTTGGCCGCGTCGCCCGTGCCCGCCGCGCCGCCGGCGCCGATCAGGGTGTGGGCCTCGTCGATGAACAGGATGATCGGCTTGGCCGAGGACTCCACCTCGTCGATCACCTGGCGCAGGCGCTTCTCGAACTCGCCCTTGACCCCGGCGCCGGCCTGCAGAAGGCCGATGTCGAGCGAGCGCAGGGTGACGTCCTTGAGCACCGGGGGCACGTCGCCGTCGGCGATGCGGCGGGCGAAGCCCTCGACCACGGCGGTCTTGCCGACGCCGGCCTCGCCGGTGAGGATCGGGTTGTTCTGCCGGCGGCGCAGCAGGATGTCGATCACCTGGCGGATCTCGGCGTCGCGGCCGACGATGCGGTCGATCTCGCCCTTGCGCGCCTTTTCGGTCAGGTCGACGGAATACTTGGCCAGGGCCTCGCCGGTCCCCGCCACGCCCGTGGCTTCGCCGCCGTCGGCCGCCGCCGCCGGCGTGTCGGCGGCCTGGGTGGAGACCTCGGCCGAGCCGGCGACGATGGCGTCGAACTCGTCGCCCAGCAGCTCGATCTGGACCTTCCGCCACTCGGGCGAGATCGAGTAGAGCGCGTTCTTCAGAGTCTGGGTCTTGAGGACGCCGAAGATCAGCTGGCCGGTGCGCACGCGGCTGGCCCCGAACATCAGCGAGGCGTAGAGCCAGCCTTTCTCGACCGCCTCCTCGATCTGGGGCGAGAAGTCCGAAATCGCGGTCGCGCCGCGCGGCAGGGCGTCCAGGGCGGCGACCACGTCGCGGGCGAGCTTGGCGTCGTCGAGCTGGAAGCGGGCGCGGATGGCGGCGACGTCGTTGCGCGGGTCCTGCAGCAGGATGTGGATCCAGTGGACCAGCTCCACATACGGGTTGCCCCGCATCTTGCAGAAGCCGGTGGCGGTCTCGATGCTCTTGAGCCCGGCAGGGTTCAGGCGGCCGAACAAGGCCGAACGGCTGATCTCGGTCATGCGACACCTCTTCTGGCTGTGGTTCGCGCGACGCGCCGCGCGCTGGGCCCAAGGCGGGTCTCGGTGCGAGGACCGCCGCCGGCGATGGGGTTCATCCAACTGGTCCAGCCCAGACGGGCCCTGCCGTCCAGGGCCGTGGGGCGCATGGCCGCCTCGCTGACCTTGATCTCGAGGTCCCATTCCAGGTGCGAGGGGGCGAAGGAATCCAGCGCCTCGGCCACCACCGCGAAGCGGGGGCCGCCGGGCATCAGGTTCTCATAGTCGCGAAAGGTGTCGACGCTGACGGCGATGCGGAAGGCGTCGGAGACGGTGTTGGTGCGGCGGCCGGCGACGGCGTCGACGCCGAGCCCGCTATAGGCGCTGCCCAGCCGGGTCTGGTCGGCGGCCTCGATGTCGCGCCACAGCGGACGGTATTCGATCAGCCGCACGGGAGAGCCGACGAGGTCGGCGACGGCGTCCTGGATGCCGGCGGCGCTGCGCCGCGAGGCGTAGAGGCCGGCGTAGTAGAGCCGCGCCCGGGCGGGGAAGGCGGCGTTGGTCTTGACCCCGTCCAGGGCGCCCGTGACCGCCCCGACATAGCCGGCGAAGCGGTCGTCGGCCGGCCGGTCGGCGCTGGCGGCCGGATTGGCGTCGGCCCAGGCGCGGTAGAAGAACTGCAGCATCCGCCCGGCCAGGACGTCGAGGAAGCGGCCGAAGGGATGCTTCTTGGAATAGCGCCGCTCGTAGTGGGCGAACTCGCTCATGTGCAGCGGCAGGGGCGCCATCGGCCCGGTCAGTCCCAGCCAGTAGCCCTCGACCCGGGCGCGGGCGTTCTTGACCGTGATCGATTCCAGGGTGGAGCCGGGAAAGGCCAGGGACGGCACCTGGGCGAGATCGACGAGGTTCTGGGCCGGAAGACGGGAATCGCCGATGCGCGGCAGGCCGGGCGCGCGCGCCTCCGCCGCGCGCAGCAGGCCGAACAGGCCGTAGCGCCGCGCCTTCTTCGCCGCGTGGCGGAGAAACACTAGATGTTGCGGCGTTCGCCCATTCTCGGCGGCCATTGCGCGAAGATCCCCTCCTGCGGGCTCTCGAAGGTGCATTCCGTGAACGCGTTGACGGTGGCGAATTCTCCCAGGAAACGTTCGAGCACCGCCGAGAACAGGAACATCCGGCTGTTCTCGAACGGAGCGTCGTCGAGCTTGATCCGCAGCCGCTGGCCGCGGGCGAAGGCGCTGCGCCCGGGGCCCGCCACGCGGCGGGTCACCGGTTCGGAGCGGATGGCCAGCACGCCGTCGATCTGGCGGCGCAGCATCGGGTCGTCGATACGCCCGTAAAGCGCCAGGTGGTCGCGCAGGACCGACGGGTCGTCGTCGTTGTCGAGGGCGAACGAGGCGTAGTTCGGGGTCAGGTGCCCGATGATCCGCCAGGCGCCGTCGCTGATGCCCATGGGCGGCCGCGGCTTGGTCGGCGCGCGGACGACGGTGACGGCGCGGACGGGGATGCCGCTGACGCGGAAGTCGGTGGAGCCGGCCAGGCGCAGCGTCTCGGCCAGCTCGCGGTTGGTGACCAGGGCCCGCACCGCCAGCTCGTAGACGCCGTCCAGCCGCCGGGGCTCGCCCGGCGCGACCAGGCTGATCCAGGTCTCGGTGCCCAGGTAGTCGGCGCGGCGGCGCAGCCGCTGCTCCTTGGTCGACAGCCGCCGATGGCGCAGGCGGGTGACGTAGAACAGCGCCTCGGTCCAGTCGTAGAGCAGGCTGCCGAAGGCGTGCAGCGGCGCCACCGGACGGGCGTCGCCGTTGGACTGCGAATAGGCGGTCACCTCCAGCGCGCGGAAGACCTCGAAGTCCAGCGGCTTGGTGCGGTCGGCGATCAGCTGGTGCTCGTGGTCGAACTCGTTGACCGCCACCCGGTCGATCTGTTTCTCGAAGAGGTTGATGGCCGGGGTGGCGAACAGGCGGAAATTGGCCGGCGAGACCGCGCCGGCCAGGGTCGCCGCCGCCCGGTTGAACAGGAACACCACTTCGCAGTCGCCGTCGCAGCGGGCGAACGCCTTGCCGAGCTCGGCCAGGCGCACGAACAGGAAGCGTTCGGGACAGGCGAAGTATTCCGAGAGGATGCGGTAGCCCCTGAACGACCGGCGGCCGTTGGGCAGCAGCGCGCAGTCCTCCTCGAAGCCGTGCTGCTCGGCGAGCGGCAGCTTGACCCACGCCGCCTCGCCGGCGGCCGATGCGGCGGAGCGGGCGACGACGGCCACGCCGTCGCCGATGAGCTGCCGGTAGAGCTCGCCCGGCACCATCTCCGAGCCGTCGAGATAGATCGGCAGGGTCGGCGGGGCGACGGCGGACAGCGGCACGCCGCCCATGCCGCTGAACTTCAGCCGCAGGCCGGCCTCGGCTCGCACGCCGGCGGCTCCGGAGAAGGCGGCGACCGCGGCGCGGGTGGGCAGGTATTCGGCCTCGGTGATGCGGATCGGCCAGAGGGTCACGTCCTGGCCGGTGCGGAATATGACCGGCGTGGCGGCGTCGTCGGCCGAGGTGGCCGACATCTCGGTCAGGCGTGGGACCGGAAAGCCGGTGGCGATGGCCTGGTCGCCCTCCTGCGGCTCGAAGGCGGCGACGCACATCGACGGCGTGGGCGACAGATAGTGCGGCTGGATGGCGCTCAGCAGGTGCTGGGTGAAGTCGGGAAACTGGTCTTGCAGCTTCAGGCGGACCCGGGCGCCCAGGAAGGCCACGCCCTCCAGCAGGCGCTCGACATAGGGATCGGAATCCGTCGGGGTGTTGAGGCCCAGCCGCCCGGCGACCGTCTCATACTCCTCGCCGAACTCGCGCGCGGTTTCGCGGAGATAGAGCAGCTCCTCGTTGTAGGCCCGCAGAAGCCGTGGATCCATGGTGCTATTCCCGCAGGGTCGCGGCGCCGGTGTCGACCTCGACGTCGGTCTTGAATTCCACGGGCAGGGCCAGGACGGCGCTGGTGACGTCTCCGCGGATGACGAAGGTCACGGCGTTGGGCTTGGCGTCGGTGGTGCTGGCCGCCACGTCCAGGCGCTGGGGGTCGATACGCGGTTCGAAGCGCCGGATGGCCTCCTTGATCTCGCGCGAGCGGCTCTGGATGGCGCGGCGCTGCATCAGCTTGCCGGCCATGTCGGGCACGCCGTAGTTCAACACCGAGGTCGACACTTCGGGATAGGGCTTGAGGTCCTGAATGGCCCCCAGGTTGGTGGTGTTGAGAATCCAGTTCAGTTCGCGCAGGACCGTGGCGCGCAGCGCCGCCTCGTTGAAGCGTTCCAGCTTGTGGACCGGATAGAGCCGCATGTTCGAGCGGCTGGCCTCGGCGGGAGCGATCTTGGGGTCGTCGCGGGCGTCGTCGAGGTCGAGGTCGGCGACCAGCTTGTCGAACAGGGTGGGGTTGATCCGCGCGGCCATGCTTCAGGCGAAGGTCAGGCTGCGGAGCGACAGGACGCCGACCTCGTCTCCATCGCCGAGCGACCAGAGCTTCTGGCCGACGCCCTCCGAGCCGATCGGGCCGTCGCGCCAGTCGGTCGCGCGGGCCAGCACCAGGTCGGCCTGGCCCGATGCGGCGGTTCCCGGATAGCGCGCCGGCAGGATGGCGGCGACGGACTGGCCGGTCTTGAATTCGATCTCGACCGGCAGCCAGACGAGATCGCGCAGGTCCTGGGGGCCGTCGCTGGTGATCTTGCGCACGGCGTCGAAGGGGGTCAGGCCCCAGCGGCCATGAATGACGGCCTCGAAGGCGGGGCCGAAGCGCGGGTCGGCGTCGGCGATCCACTCGAAGGTCTGCTCGCCGAAGGCGCCGGGGGTGTCGGGGGCGGCGTCGAAGGCGCGCTCACGCGCGGCCTGGGCCTCTTGGGCGCGGCCCTGGGCCAGGGCGCCGAGCGCGGCGGCGAGGTCGCCCGCCCAGGCGCTGGTGTTGACCAGCAGGGCCGGCGGCGCCTGGCCGGCGAACGCGGCCTCGCGCTGAATTTCGGAATCGATGGCGAGGTTGTAGGCCACGGCCAGCATCTGCGCCTCGGGCGACAGCTGGGTCAGGGCCCGCAGCTGGGCCTTGGCCTTGTCCCATTCGCCGAGCAGGCAGAACAGCTGGAACAGGAACATCCGGCCGGACTGATCGTCCGGCGCGCGCTTGACCCTGTCGATCAGGGCCTGGCGCGCGCCGTCGAGATCGCCAGCGCGGAGAAGGTCGTCGGCGTCGGTCATTGTCTGCTTCTATTTCGCCGAAGACCCCCCGGTCGGTTGCGCGCCTGTTAGAACTTGACGTTGCCGGCGATGTCCCACTTGAAGTCGCCGGTGCCGGCGGCCTTGCCCGCCGCGCTCTGTTCCTTGTACTTGACCTCGACCTTGGCGAAGTTCAGCGAGACGTTCTCGGTCAGGCGATCCTCGCCGCCGCTGCCGCCGGTCGACACCGAGCTGACCAGCACCTCGGTCATGACGATCGTCAGATATTCCAGCGGCGTCTCGCCGGCCTTGCGCACCACCAGGGTGGCCTTGCTGATGTGCTTGCCGTTGGCGGCGGCCAGCATCAGGGGGGCGGTGGCCAGGTCGACCCACTTGGTGAACGACAGGTCCTGCACGTTGACCTTGCCGGCGCCCGAGCCGCCGCCCGCGTGGGCGGTGCCCGAATTGCTCATGCCCCAGCTCCAGGCCAGGACGTCGACTTCGCCCTTGTGGGTGCTGTCCTTGGACTCGCCAGAAATACCTTCAAGCTTCAGGAACATATCAACGGCCATAAGGCGCTCTCCTTACGAATGTGGTCTATCGGTTGGCAGCTAGTTCGCGCCCTTTGGCAGGCGGGAGACCATGCTGAGCGACACGTCCATCCCCTCAAGCTGGTAGTGCGGCACCATGCGGAAGACGCCGCGGTAATAACCTGGGTTCTCGGGATCGGGGATGACATCCACCGAGGCGGATTTCAGGGGCTTGCGGGCCTTGTCTTCTTCGGTCGAGAAGTCCGGCTGCATGTCCACGTACTGCATGATCCAGGACTGCAGGTCGCTGGTCAGGGCCGGGGCTTCGCGGTTGCTGCCGATCCAGTCGCGGACCATGCACTTCAGGTAGTGGGCGAAGCGGCAGCTGGCGAAGATGTAGGGCAGGCGAGCCGACAGGTTGGCGCTGGCCGTGGCGTCGGGGTCCTCGTAGGCCTTCGGCGCGTGCAGGGTCTGGGCGCCGATGAAGGTGGCCTGGTCGGTGTTCTTGCGGTGCACCAGCGCCATCAGGCCGGCCTTGGACAGTTCGGCCTCGCGGCGGTCCGAGATGGCGATTTCGGTCGGGCACTTGGCGTCCATCGCCCCGTCGTCGGTCGGGAACATGGCGGTGGGCAGGTCCTCGACCGTGCCGCCCGATTCCACGCCGCGGATGCGGGTGCACCAGCCGTAGGTCTTGAAGGCCTCGGTGATGCGCACGCCCAGGGCGTAGGAGGCGTTGAGCCACAGATAGTTGTCGTGCTTGCCGCCGTCGGTGTCCTCCTCGAAGGCGAACTCCTCGACCGGCTCGCTGTTGGCGCCGTAGAGCGGCCGGCCCAGGAAGCGCGGCAGGGTCAGGGCCATGTAGCGGCTGTCGTTCGACGCCCGGAACGAGCGCCAGGCCATGTAGTCGGTGGCCTCGAACTGCTTGGCCAGGTCGCGCGGATTGGCCAGCTCCTGCCAGCTCTGCATGCCGAGGAGCTGGGAGTCCGCCGCCGCGATGAACGGGGCGTGGGCCGCCGCGCCGATCTTGGACAAGCCCTTCATGATCTCGATGTCGGGCGCGGTGTGGTCGAAGGCGTAGTCGCAGATGAAGGCGCCGTAGGGCTGGCCGCCCAGCTGGCCGAACTCGCTCTCGTAGATCTTCTTGAACAGCGGGCTCTGATCCCAGGCCGCGTCGCGGAACTGCCGCAGCATCTTCCGCGTCTCGTCCTTGGAGATGTTCAGCACACGGATCTTGAGATCCTTGCCGGTCGGGGTGTTGCCGACCAGGTACCAGAGGCCGCGCCAGGCGGATTCCAGCTTCTGGAATTCCTCGTTGTGGATGATCTTGTTGACCTGCTCGGTGAGCTTGCGGTCGATCGCCGCCTTGAGGGCGTCGACGGTCGAGAAGACGTCGGCCCCGATGGTGCGGGTGTCCTCCAGCGCCTGCTGCGCGAGGGTCTTGACCGCCTCTTCGATGCGCGCCTGCTTGGCGTCGGTGTTGGGCTTGAATTCCTTTTGCAGCAGCGAGGCGAAGTCGTCGAGGGTGACGCTCTCGGCCGCGGGGGCGCCCGTCTGCTGTAGCGTTTCTTGCGCCATCAAGATCTCCTGATCGGCAGTATGTGCGCGGTCTTGGCCGCTATAATCAGGCTTGGTCGTCCTTGGCCGGATCGGCCGCCGGCTTGGCGGCGGCGAGGGCCTTCATCAGCTCGGGGTCCTTGAGGACCTTGTCGAGCAGGTCCTGGGCGCCGTCCTTGCCGTCCATGTACAGCATCAGGTCGTTGAGCTGCTGGCGGGCTTCGAGGAGCTTGGCCAGGGCGGGGACGTTCTTGGCCACCTGCCCGGGGGAGAAGTCCTCCATCGACTTGAAGGTCAGGTCGACGCCGATCTTGCCGTCGCCGGTCAGGGTGTTGTCGACGGTGAAGGCGGCGCGCGGCGCGATCGCCTCCATTTTCTGCTCGAAGTTGTCCATGTCGAACTCGACGAAGTCGCGCTTGTCCAACGCCTTCTTTTCGACGGTCGATTTCCCGGACAGGTCGGACATCACTCCGACTACGAACGGAATTTCAATTTTCTGACGTGAACCGAAGGTTTCGACCTCGTATTCGATGTGAACGCGAGGTGCGCGGTTCTCTTTAATGAAACGCTGACCGCCCTTATTCGACGCCATTGTCGGCCCCCGGGATGATTTTAAATTTCAGAACTCAACCAGATGCTTTTCCACCATAGGCATGGCTGGTGGCGATATTCAATTGAGAAGTTACGCCTGTTCCCGTTGTTTGCGAGACTGGAGCACGGTGCGAACCTCGTCGAGGCTGCCCGGCGCGATGTCTTCCAAGATCGCCATGAAATCCAGCCCCACCCATTCCCGCGCACGTTGCAGCAAGGTCAGGATCGGATGGCCCGGTTCCTTGCGGCGATAGTACTCGCTGATCGCATCGAGGGCGCGAAGAACGTCTTCCCGCGTCTCGACGCGGCCCCCGGACGTCGAAGCCGGGGATGCGTCGCGCCGTTCAACGTCCGGCGAGGCGTTCGGTTCCGTCGCCTCGGCTTCGGCCTGAGGATTGAACGCCTGCACCGCCCGCCGGATCTGGCCGAGCGCGTCATAGGCGGTCTGGAAGTTGGTGCCGCCGCCGTCGTCGGCGTTGGCGGTCAGGATCAGGTCGGCCCGGCGCAGGCCGTCCTCGATGGCCGCCAGGCGGGCGACGACCTCGCCGAGGGCGTCCGCGCCGAGATCGTCGAGCGCGGCGCGGAACATTCCGTAGCCTTCCGCGTTCTCGCCGCCGGTGCGGAAGCGTTCGAAATCGTCGCTGGAATAGCTGCCGAGGCGCGGGTGATTGAGCAAGGTGAGGCGGCGGAGCGGGTTGATGAACTGAGCCGCGCCGGCCAGGGAGTCGCAGGGGCCCTTGCGGCCCTGGAAGCCGTATTCGTCGAGCTGGGGGTGCACGGCCGGCCAATAGGTCTCCAGCAGCCCGGCCAGATACTGCGCGCCGACCTCGACGGTCTCCAGCTGGCCCGACGCCGCCCCGGCGCGGCACAGATAGACGGCCAGCCAGATGTCCTTGGTTCGGCCGCTCTGCTCGACGATCTGGCCGACGACGCTCCGCCAATCGACGTCGGCGGTCTGGGTCTCGACGCCCGAGGCGTCGATGGAGACCTCGGTCTCGAAGGCCTGCTCGATCTCGTAGCGCGCCGGGTCGTAGGCGAGGTCCGGGCCGGTGGGATCGTCCTCGGAGACCGGGGCCAACAGGCGGCCAAGATCAAGCGCCATGTTCGGGTTCCCCTCATCGTCCGTCCAGACCCTCGCCCGGCCGATCCATGCCTGCGCGACGTCGGAGCCGGGCGGAGTTTGGCCCAAGAAATCGTTTTGGCAAGTCCGTCCGGTTGAGGTGTTAAATTTCCCCGCTACACCTATGCATGTGCGTTCGGTGGTCGTAGGTTTCGCCCATAGTCACAGGAGCGACTGATGGATCGGCAAGCGACGATATCTGTCGCTCTTGGTGCGGCTAAGCTTAACCTTGAGCGTTTCGAATCCATCGAGCGCTTGAGCGAACCGTTTGAAATCGTCGTCGAAGGCTTTTCTATCGACGAGATCGATTTCCTGCCCCATCTCGGCAAGCCGGTCTCGCTCGACGTCGGCGAGGAGATGGAGCACGTCCGTTACTTCCACGGCCGGCTGATCGAGGCTTCGCTCATCAGGCACGACATCAACGGCGCGCATTACCGCCTGCTGGTCAAGCCATGGCTATCGCTGCTGAAGCACAACCGAAACTATCGGATATTCCAGGATAAGACCGTCGTCGACATCGCCAAGCAGGTGTTTTCCGACGTCGGCATGAAGGATGTCGAGTTCGACAAGCTGACCGCCACCTACAAGCCGCGTGAGTATTGCGTCCAGTACAAGGAGAGCGACTTCAACTTCCTGTCGCGGCTGTTCGAGGACGAGGGCATCTATTATTATTTCCGTCACGAAGAAGCGGCGCACAAGCTGATCCTCTGCGACGGGAAGTCGGCCCATCAGGCCGAGCCGGGCTTTGAAAGCATCCGGCTGCTGCCGGTCGCGGGCGACGAGGACGCCATCCCCGACACCCTGTCGGAATGGTACGAGCGGGTCAGCTCGGTCAGCCAGGCCAACATCACCCTGCGCAGCTTCGACTTCACCAAGCCCCAGGACCCGGTCGAGGCCGCCAGTCAGGGCGCCGGCCAGCACCCCGGCGACGGGCTGGAGGTGTACGAGTATCTCGGCGACTTCACCGACCACGGGGTCGGGACGACCCGGGGCCAGTCGCGCCTGGCCGCCAGCCGCGCGCCGCGCCGGCTCTACAGCGGCGGCGGCGACGTGCTGGGCTTGGCCTGCGGCGGCCTGTTCACCCTGACCGAGGCCGCCGTCGACCGCTTCAATCAGGAATACCTGATCATCGGCGTGAACCACTTCATCGAGGCCGAGAGCCATCGCAGCGGCGACGACCGCCAGGCGCGACGCGTCAACGTGGTGGCCATCCCCAGCAGCACCTTGTTCCGGCCGCCGCTGGTCACGCCCAAGCCCATCTCCAACGGCGTTGAGACCGCCACCGTCACCGGCCCGGCCGGCGAGGTGGTCTATGTCGACCAGTGGGGCAGGGTGAAGGTCCGCTTCCACTGGGACCGCTCGCCCGACCAGCCGGGCAAGACCTCGTGTTGGATGCGCGTGTCGCACCATTCGGCCGGTGAGGGCTTCGGCAATGTCGACCTGCCGCGGGTGGGGCAGGAGGTCATCGTCGACTTCCTCAACGGCGACCCGGACCATCCGATCATCACCGGCCGCGTGTACAACGGCGGGCGCAAGCACACCTACGACCTGCCGGCCCAGAAGACCCGCTCGCTCTGGCGCACCCAGACCATCGGACAGTCGGGCGACTACAGCGGGGCCGAGAAGCCGCCGCCCAAGAACAGCAAGGGCTTCAACGAGATCCGGCTCGAGGACAAGGGCGGCTCCGAGGAGATCTACATCCACGCCCAGCGCGAGATGGTGCGCGACGTCATGCTCGACGACACCCTGACCGTGCAGCGCGATCGCAAGACCCGCGTCGGCCGCGACCGCGTCACCGCGATCAAGCAGCACGAGACCGTCACCGTCGAGACCGGCGACGAGACCCACGAGGTCAGCAAGGGCAAGCGCACCACCACCATCGAGAAGGACGACGCCGCCACCGTGCGGTCGGGCAACTACAGCCTCAAGGTCGACAAGGGCGCGGTGACGATCGAGGCCATGCAGAGCATCACGCTCAAGGTCGGGTCGAGCACCGTGGTGATCGATCCCTCCAGCATCACGCTCAAGGCGATGACGATCACCGGCGAGGCCCAGGTCCTGCACCAGGCCAAAGGCGCGATGGCCGAGGTCACGGGTTCGGCCATGACCACGGTCAAGGGCGGCATCGTCAAGATCAACTAGGACCGCCGATGAGACGCTGGAAGCAGGTGAAATGGACCGAGGCCGGCCAGGTCGCCGCGATTCTGGGCTGGCCGGCGTCGAAGCACGACGCCGAACCGCCGGAGGCGGCCTTCGACCGCCTGCGCGCCGAGGGGCGCGACGACGACGCGGCGCTGTTCCTGGGCCAGGCGCTGCCCCGGTTCGAGGCGGTGGCCTGGGCGGCCCAGTCGGTGCGCCGGCTGGCCCCGGTCGATGCGCCGGAGGGCGACGCCCAGGCGCTGAAGGCGGCCTTGCTGTGGTTGCAGGACCCTAGCGAGCTTCGCCGACGGGCGGCCTTCGACGCCGCGGCCGGGGCGGGCGACGCCAGCCCCCATCGCATGTGCGCCCTGGCGGTGTTCTTTTCCGGCGGATCGCTGGCGCCGGCCGACCTCGCGCCGTTGCCGGCGCCCAAGGACGCGGCGGGCAAGTTCGCGGCCGGGGCGGTGCTGACCGCGGCGACCCGCAGCGGCCGCCGCCAGGAGGGGCTGCGCGACGCTCTGGCGCTCGGCGACGAACTGGCCAAGGGGGGTGAGACCGCTCGTTCATGATGCTTGTCCTGACCATCAAGAGCCTCGACCAGTTGGAGAATGGCGAGGCCGCCCGCCTGACGCTGGACCGGCATGGCGCGCGCATCGGCCGCTCTCCGCACATGGACTGGTGCCTGCCCGACCGGCGCAGCTACATCTCCTCAGCCCACTGCGAGATCGAATACCGCGAAGGGGCCTACTGGCTGGTCGACCGCAGCACCAACGGCACCTTCGTCAACCGCTCGCCCTCGCGGCTGGCCGCGCCGCATCCCATCGCCGACGGCGACGTCATCCTGATCGGCCACTACGAGATCGAGGCCCGCCTTGACGGCGCGGTGCGGCAGGACGCCTCCGAAGCCGCGCCGCCGGCCTGGGGCGGATGGGACAGCCATGCCGGCCGCGAACCGGTCGGCGTCGATCCGTCGAAATGGGACCAGCCCGCCCCCCGCGCGGCGATCAGCGGCCTGGGGTCGGCGTCCAGCGCCTGGGCCGCGCCGCGTGTCGAGCCGCCCCCGCCGCCCCCGTCTTCGGCCTGGGTTTCGGCCCCGCCGCCGGGCGATCCGCCCTCGGCCTGGTCGAGCGAGCCGCCGGCCGCAGCCCCGCCGTCGGCGATCGACGTCTGGGGCCAACTCGCCGCCACCAACGAGGTCGACTGGGCGCGGGGCGGCTTCGGCTCGCCGGCGCCCGCCTTCCAGGACGCCGCGCCCGCCTCGCCGCCCGCCGCCGCCTGGGGCGCTCCGTCCCCATCGCCGCCGCCGCCCGCCCCGCCGCAACGGGCGGCCCGTCCCGCCTCGCCGCCCGCGCAGGCCTCGGACGGCGCCGAATGGAGCGCCTTCCTGCAGGGCGCCGGCCTCCGGCCCGACGACTTGCAAGGCTCGCGTCCGGAAGCGTTCGCCGCCGCCGGCGCGCTGCTCCGCCGCCTGGTCGGCGGCATGGTGGTGATGATGGAGGCGCGCGCCCGGGCCAAGGCCCAGATGGGGGCCCAGAACACCAGCCTGGAGTTCGACGGCAACAATCCGCTGAAGTTCGCCCGTTCGGCCGAGCGGGCCCTGGCCCAGATGCTCAACCAGCCCGACCGGGGATTCATGCCGGCGGATCGCGCTGTCGAGGACGCCTTCCGCGACCTGCAGGCCCACCAACTGGCCACCCTGACGGCGATGCAGGGCGCCCTGGCGGCCACCCTGGACCGTTTCTCGCCGGCGGCGATCCGGGCGCGGGCCGAGACCACGGGCCTGTTGTCCAAGATCGTGCCCGGCGCGCGCGCCGCCACCCTGTGGCAGGCCTATGAGCGCGAGTTCGAGGGGGTGAACAAGGGATCCGACGAGGCCTTCATGGAGGTCTTCGCCAAGGAGTTCCGCGAGGCCTACGAGCGCATAGCCGGCGAGATGAAGGCCAGGAGCGAGCGGTGAGTCCCGGCCGCCCGGCGGCCGGCTAGGCCAGGGCCAGCAAGGTGGTCTCGTCGCAATTGACCACCACGACGCTGACATTGTCGGGAGCGCCGCGGTCCAGGCAGGTGGCGACCAGCTGGTCGGCCGTCTCGGCCGGGTTGCCGCGCGCGAGCACGGTGGCCAGTTCGGCGTCGGGAATGGTGCGGGTGAGGCCGTCGCTGCACAGCAGGAACACGTCGCCGACCCTGGCCTCGTCCGACACCGCGTCCAGCTCCAGAGTGGGGCTCACCCCCACGGCCCGCGACAGCACGTGGGCCATCGGGTGGTTCTCGGCCTCCTCGGGGGTCAGCCGGCCGGCCGTCACCATGTCCTGGACCTGGGAGTGGTCGACGGTGAGCTGGTAGAGCGTGCCGGCCCGCAACAGATAGCAGCGGCTGTCGCCGGCCCAGAACACCGCGAAGCGATTGCCGCGCAGCAGGAGCGCCACCACGGTCGAGCCCATCGGATGGCTGGCCGACCGGGCCCAGATGCGTTCGTTGGCCTGATGCACGGCGGCGGCGGCGGCGGCGGCGGCTTCCTCGAACTCCCCCGGCAGCACCGCGGCCTCCAGCGCCGTGGTGATGGTCTTGGACGACCACTTGCCGTGCGCGTGCCCGCCCATGCCGTCGGCCACCGCCCACAGGCCCTGGTCCGGGCGCGCCAGCACGTGGTCTTCGTTGTCGCTGCGCACTTTCCCGGGATGGGTCAGGGTGGCGTCGTGGAACCGCAAACTCCCGTCGTCCATAAGCAGCTCCTATAGGGTCATGACCCGAGTGATCAGGTCGGCGGGCGGCTGGCAGGCAACTATATCGAGCGACGAATCCGGCAGCCAGAAACGTCCTTCACTTTCTGACTCGGCAATTGATTCCATTGTCTGAAAGTCATCTTGCGCGCTCAAGACGGCCGCGTCGATGTCGGCGGCGGTTTCGAAGGCGCGGTAGACGGCCTCCTCGGCCGTCTCGGCGACCGCGCCGCCGACCCCGTCGGGGGGCAGCGCGCCGGCCGCGCGGGCGCCGAGCACGATGACGAAACGCCGGCCGGCCGTGTCGATCGAGGCGGCGACGACCCCGGCGCGCCAACCGGTTCCGAACGGGCCGGGCCCGAAGGCGAAGCGCAGGGGGCGGGCGGCGTCGTGGCGGGCCTCGAACGCTTCGCCGAGCGTCTCCCGCGCCGCCTGGAGGCCGGCGCTCGACCAGGCGTCCCACGCCTCGCGCTCGGCGGCCGGCAGCCCCCGGGCGACGAAGTCGCCGTGGGTCGGCAGCTTGCCGAAGGCGAAGGCCTGGAGGCTCAGAGCTTGGACGGGCATCGGAAGGACCACAGCCCCCCACGGCCGAACGGGTTCTTGTCCGAGGGCAGGGTTATCTTGAGGGCGAAGAACTGCGCGCCCTGGCCGAAGGTCGCCTTGACCGCGTTGGGACCCGCGTTCTCCTTCTGGGCGGCGTCCATCAGCCGGAACAGCGCCCAGACCCCCTGGCCGTCGAAGCGGCGCACCTCCGTGGTTCCGGAATAGAGGACCACATGGGCCTCGGGCAGGTTGGACGGCGCCCACATCACCGGCTTGGCCCCGACGGTGTTGGGCTCGAAGCGGTAGGTCGCGCCGCCGGCCGAGAATTCGGCGGCGGTCACGGCGCCGCCGAAGCCGGCCGCCTCGACCTTGATCGGCAGGCCGGAGGTCAGCAGGTCGCGGATCTGCCCGGCCTTCTGGAACTGCTCGGCGCTGGCCGGATCGAGCGCGGCGGCCACCGGGTCTTCCGTGCGCCAGCGCCAGACGGGACCCGAGGTGACCAGCAGCGCCTGCAGGCGGTCGTGCACGAAGCTGTCGAACTGGCCGTTGAGGCCGAAGATCCGCATCATGTCCGCCGCCGTCGCATCGTTCTGGGCCGCGCCGTAGAACGGATAGCGGTTGTCGCTGGCGCCCCGGCAGGCGCCCGACAGGTTGGCGGCGTATTCCTGGCCGATGGCGTTCTGGGCCGAAGACACCGCCGCGCCCTTGCCGCTCTGGGTGGCCGCCGCCACGAAGCCCTGAAGTTGGGCCGGCGCGGTGACGCCGGAGGTCGCCACCTGGCCCAGGGCGCTGGCCAGCTGTCCCTGGGCGGAGACGCCGCCGAGGCCGCCGCCGGCCACGCCCGCGGCCATGTTGGCCGAGGCGGCCTGTTTCACGGCGGCCAGGAAGTCGTCGACCGGCGCCGCCCCCTTGCCGTCGCCGACATAGTCGGTCAGCGGGCGGAAGTAGTCGGAGATGGTCTTGCCGGCGTCGACCCCGCCGGAATCCATGGCGGCGTCGGCGGCCTTGGCCAGCTTCTGGAACTTGCTCGGGACCTTGATCGCCGGCTTGCTGAACGTGGTGTTCTTGCGCACCTCCAGCAACAGCACCTTCAGCGGCGAGGGCGCGCGGGTGAAGGCGCCCAGGGCGGCGGGATTGGTGAAGTAGTCGGCGGGCTTCAGGCTCTGAACCACGCTGTCCCAGGCGGCGATGTATTCCTTGGCGTACAGGGCCGCCACGCCCGGCTTGACCTGGGCGATCTGCCCGCGGATCGCGGCCTTGTCGGCGTCGCCGCCCATCACCCACAGGTCCTTCTCGAGGTCGGCGGCCACGGTCTGCAGGCCGGGCTGGTAGGCGCGCTCGAAGCCCTTGCTGGTGAAGAAGTAGGGCACGGTCAGCTGCATGACCGCGTCGCCGTTCAAGAAGGCCTGGCGGTCGCCGCTGGCCAGCACCGAGTCGGCGCGCCAGTCGGCCTCGTCGGTCGCCGCCGCCTTCTGGCGCAGGATGGCGTAGGCGCGGTCGGCCAGGGACAGGGTCTGCACCGAGGCGCGGGCGGATTCGATCAGCGCCCCGTCCAGCGGGGCCTCGCGGCCGGGCCAGACCCGGCCCAGCTGCGGATCGGCCAGCAGGGCGTCCAGGTGGCCGGCGAGCTCCTCGCGCACCTTGGCCCGGTCGGCGCCCGGCAGGGCGTTCTCGGCCCAGTCGTCGGTGACCCAGGCCTTGACCGCCTTGGGATCGAGCGGCCCCTGGCCGCCCAGCATCAGATAGACCTTGAGCGGCTCGTAGATCTTGAGCGGCTCCTGGGCGTGAGCCTGCATGTAGTGTTCGAGGCGCAGCAGGATGCGCGGCAACAGGATGCGTTGCAGGGATTCCAGATAGGCCTGCTTGGCCGCCTTGGCGTGGCCGCCCTGGAACAGGCCGAAGCCCATGGTCAGCGGCGTCCCGCCCTTGGCCTGGTCCCCATAGCCGCGCGGCAGGTCGTGCAGGGCGCGGAGCAGGGACAGGGACTGTTCCAGGTCGGGGTCGCTGTCGCGCACCTCCACCAGGTCGACGCCGGTTTCGCGCACCTCGGTCCCGACGTTCTGCGAGCCGGTCAGCAGCTGGTTCTGCAAAGCGTGGTTGCGCACGAAGCTGACCGTCCACAGGGCGATGATCGCCGCCGAGACCGCCGCCACGCCGGCCACGCCGGCGATCAGGGCCGTGCGCCGCCGGGCCCGCGCCTTGGGGTCGCTCTGCACCAGGCCCGCCTCGGCGAAGATCACTTCCTTGAGCAGGCGGTTGAGGAAGTAGGCGCGGCCGCCCTGGCCGCCCTGGCCGCCCTGGCCGCCGCGCGCCGTCTGCGGGGCGTCGTAGACCGCCGCCACGCCGCCGAGGATGCGGTCGAGCGGCGCGCCTTCCTGGACGCCGCTGGTGAAGTAGAAGCCCCGCACCATCGGCGGGGTGTCCTGGTCGGCCGTCAGGGCTCCTTCGACGAAGCGGGCGAGGCGCGCGCGAAGCGAGGCCACCTGCGAGGGGAAGCCGAGGATCAGGCTGCGGCGGCGCGGGTCGCCTTCTTCCTGCAGGCGCTTGGCGACGCGGTCGGCCAGCGCCTGGACCACGCCGTCGAACTCGGCCAGCAGAGCGTCGAGCCCGACCGGCGCGCCCAGCGGCAGGGTGGCGCCGAGGATGGCCCGCCGGCCCTCGACGTCGAGGTCGTCGAAGAACTCGCTGAAGCCGGCCAGCAGGTCGGCCTTGGTGAACAGCAGATAGACCGGAGCGGAGACTTCCAGCGTGCGGCGCAGTTCGGCCAGGCGGCGGCGGACGGCGGCGGCGTGGTCGTCGAGCCGGGCGCGGTCGGAATTGAGGATCTCGTCGAGGCCGATGGCGACCAGCACGCCGTTGATCGGCTGCAGCGGCCGGGTGCGGCGCAACAGCTTCAGGAAGCTGTCCCAGCCCTGCTGGTCGACCGACGCGTCCGAGGTCTGGGTGGTGTAGCGGCCGGCGGTGTCGACCAGCACGGCCTCGTCGGCGAACCAGAAATCGAGATTGCGCGTGCCGCCGACGCCCTTGAGCGCGGCGTCGGAGAACGGGAACTGCACGCCCGACTTGAGCAGGGCCGTGGTCTTGCCGGCCCCCGGCGGGCCGATGATGACGTACCAGGGACGGGCGTAGAGATAGTCGCGCTTGTCGCCGGTCGCGGTCTTCAGGCCGGCCAGGGCCGAGCGCATCCGGCCGGACAGGGCCTCGGCCTCGGCGTCGCCGGGATTGGCGGCGGCCAGCTCCCTGGCGATCTCGGCGGCGGCCCGCCGGGCCTTGATCGCCCGCAGGATCGCGAAGACGCCCCAGGTCGCGGCGATCAGCGCCACGACCAGGACCCGCACCCACCACGGCCGCATGAAGGGCGCGACGAGCGGCAGGACGAAGACCAGCAGCACCGCGACGAGGATCGCCGCGAGGCCGGTAAGCAGCCACCAGTTCAGGAAGAAGCGCTTCATTGTTCGCCTATTCGCCGCGCGGAATGACGATTTCGACCCGGCGATTGAGCGCCTTGCCGGTCGCGTCGGTGTTGGGAGCGATCGGCTGGCTGTCGCCGAAGCCCTCGATGCTGACGCGGCTCTGGTCGGTCAGCTGGCTGCGCACGATGGCGGCGGCCGTCTCGGCCCGCGCCTTGGACAGCGCGAAATTGTCCGGGAAGGTGATGCTGGCCAGGCGGTCGGCGTCGGCGTGGCCCTCGACCCGCACCGCGCCGCGCTCGGCCTGGATGGCGGCGCCGATGCGCTGGAACAGCGTCTCGCGGCCGGGTTCGAGCTTGTCCGAGCCGGACTTGAACAACTGGCCGACGGTGGTGCGCACCCGGATCGACTTGCTGTCCTGCTCCACCGCGACCAGATGCTGGGCGATCTCGGGGGCCAGGAAGGTCTGGATGCGCTGGAGCTGGGTGCTGGTCGGCGCCGGCGGCGGCGCGGCGGCGCGGGACATACGCAGCGGCTGGCCGGGATTGATCGCCCGCAAGGCGGCGATCGAGGGCTGGCCCGTCTGCATCAGCACCACCCGGAACAGGATGAACACCGCCAGCAGCACGGCCAGGGCGATCGCCCCGGCCAGGGCCAGGGTGGCCCAGAAGCTGACCCGCCAGGCCGGCGTCGGCTGGCCCCGCCAACGCGGCGACAGCTCGGTCTGCGACAGCGACCGGGTATGGTCCAGCGCCGCGTAGACGCTGGTCATGATCTCGTGCAGACGCCGCTTGCCGTCGGGCGCGACGCGGTAGCGGCCCTCGAAACCGGCGGCCAGGCAGGCGTGGTAGAGCTCGATGAGGTTGGCGTACTCGGCCGGCCGCGCCAGCATCTCCTCCAGCAGCCGCCAGAAGCGGTCGCCGCCAATGTTTTCGTTGAAGGCCTGGACCACCAGGCTGCGCCGGGCCCATTCGGCGCCGTCGGCGGCCTGGCCGGGCAGATTCTGGGCGATGTCGTCGATGGTGGCGCAGACGGCGTAGCGGGCCCGCTGCCGGCTTTCCTGGTCGTAGCCGGCGGCCGAGAGGGCCTGGTCGAAGGCGGCCGTCGCGGCCGAGGCCTTCTGGTGCAGTTCGGGCAGGGTGATCTGCACGCGGCCGGACCGGACGCCGACGATGAGCGACAGCACCGGGGCCGCGGCCATCATCATCGGGTTGCGCGAGCGCAGGGCGGTCGGCGGCAGGGGGATGTCGTCGTCGCTGGCGACGGCGCGGTGCGGGGGTGGCGGCGCGAAGGCCGGGGCGGGAGACGAGGAGGGCGACGGCGTGAAGTGCGTCGATTCGGCGGGAATGAAGGCCGGGCTGGCCGGCGGCGACTGCGGCGGGGGCGGGCTGCGGAGGCCTTGCAGCGGAGACGGTCGAAAAACCGTCTTGTTCGGGTTCTTCTCGTCCTCGCTGTCGGTCATCGGCCGTTCCCTTTGACGCACCAGAGCTCGAGTTTCAGTTCAGGCCACTCGCCCGCGACATGCAGGCCGAGGGCGGCGGCGTTGGCGAAGTCCCGCCAGTCGGGAGCCGAGCGGTCGAGCTCGAAATAGACGTAGCCCGGGATCACCCGCAGCTGCGGCGGCGGGGTCGGCGTGTGGCGCAGCGGCACGCCTGGCAGGGCGGAATCGACGATCTCGCGCATCTTCTGCACCGCGCCGATCTTGGCGACGGCGGGGAAGCGTCCGCGGATGTCGTCCAGCGAGGCGCGGGCGTTGACCGCCAGATAGAAGTAGCCGGTCTTGTAGAGATTGTGGTCGGTGATCCGCGAGGTGTAGGCGCCCGGCCCGGCCATCTGCAGCGGCATCTGCATGGCCGACCGGTCGAACACCGCCGACAGCGAGGCTTGCAGGACCTCGAACACCGGCTCGAAGGTCGGTTGCAGGCGCTCGTGCACATAGTCCGGGAACGGCGGCGGCCGGCGGTCGGGCCGGGTGAGGGTGCAGAGCTCGCCGGCCATGCCGACGAAGGTCTCATACAGGCGCTCGGGATGCACCGCCGGCAACGCCGCCAGGTGGCGCAGCTGGCTGACCCAGCGGTTCAGCGCCTGGAGAAGCAGGAAGCTGGCGAAGGTCTCAGCCCCGCCGTCGGTGGCCTCGACCGCCCGCAACGCCAGTTCGTCCACCCGCTGGGCGGCGCGGCCGATGATGTCGGTGAGAAAGCCGGTCAGGCGGCGGCTGGCCCGGATGTCCAGGCACGGCGGGATGTAGCGTTCGTCGAAGACCAGGGCGCCGTTGTGGACCTCGCGGATGCGCGCGAGGCCCAGCAGCACCCGGCCGTAGGTCTGGTCCTGGGTGACGCCGAAGCTGAGGTTGGGGCGGGCCACCTCGATGGGCTCCTGGCCGCGCTCGTCGGAGAAGGCGTCGGCGACGTCCTCCTCGTCGACGAGGTAGCGCACGGTCCCCGCGCCGCGCTCGGCGCGGCTCTTGAACTCCACCGCCCCCGCCTGCCGGGCGGGCAGGGTCAGGTAGATGACCACGTCGCGGGCGTCGGCCGGCACGTCGAGCGGCGGCGGCGGCGGCAGGTCGCCGGGGATCGAGAACGGCAGGCCGTCGGGCAGGACCCCGACCATCTGCTCGACGCCGAACTTGCCCAGGGCCGCGAGGTCGGCGTTGAGCTTGAGCTCGGAGACGCCCCAGGGATAGGGCCGCAAGGTGTTGGCGCGCGCCGACACCAACGCCTCGAGATAGCGATCTTGCTGTTGAAAATGCTGCTGCCGAAGGAAGAGGCCTTCGCGCCAGGCGACTCTGCTGTCGCTTTGCATACGCTTCCCTCAACGAGCCCTAGAGTTTTCAGTTAAACACTACTCGCCTGAGAGACGGAAGGCGCCTTGCCGTCGTCGCGGGCTGATCATCGCGCGTCTTGCCGCTATGCTCGGCCGGACGCGGAAAGCGGGGGGCGGAATGCACGGCATCGGAGACGACGAGCCATCGTTCGATCCTCGCAGCTGGAAGCGAAAGCCCGTCGTATCCGAGGGGGCGGCGCCGACGGCTCGCGCGGGCGGGCGGGGGTTGCTGCTGGCCGCCGGCGGGGTCGGCGCGCTGGCCGTCCTGGCGGCGGTCGGGGGCTGGTTCTACCTGCGGGCGTCGCCTGGTCCGGCGCGGCCCGCCGTCCCGGCGCCCGCCCCGGCGAACGGACAGGCCGGGGTCTTTCGGCGGGCCCTGACCATCGCCCGCGTCCAGGATGTCGCCGCGGCGTTGACGGCCGAGGGCGTGGCCGCCGACCGCGCCATCCGCATCGGCCTCCTGGCCAACGAGAAGATGGCCGGGGCCCCGGGCGAGCTGCGGGCGTCGTTCAGCTTCCTGCCGGGCCAGGCCGGCGTCGTCGACAAGGTCGAACTGCGGCGCGCCGACGGGTCGGGCCTGCTCATCCGCCCGAACGGCGCCGCCGGCTACGTGGCCGAGGCGCTGGCCACCGACCTGCAGGTCCGGGTCAAGGTGGTGCGCGGCGAGATGGACGCCAACAGTTTCTACTCCTCGGCGGTGGCGGCCGGGGTGGTGGACTCGCTGGTCTCGGAGTTCGCGGCCGCCTTCACCTTCGACTTCGACTTCCAGCGCGAAATCCGCCCTGGCGACATCTTCGAGGCGGCCTTCGAGCAACAGGTCGACAGCCGCGGCGACGTAGTCGGGGCCGAGCGGCTGGTCTACGCCTCGCTGCAGACCCAGACCAAGTCGCGGGCGCTCTATCTCTACCAGCCGCCGGGCGACGCCAAGCCGAGCTGGTTCGACGGCAACGGCGCCAGCGTGGTCCGCGGGCTGATGCGCACGCCGGTCGAGGGCGCGCGCATCACCTCCAGCTTCGGCCCGCGCATGCATCCGGTGCTCGGCTACACCCGCATGCACAAGGGCACCGACTTCGCCGTCCCGGTCGGCACGGCGGTCTACGCCTCGGGCGACGGCGTGGTCGATTTCGTCGGCCTGCATGGCGGCCATGGCAATTTCATCCGTATACGCCATAAGGCCGGCCTCGAGACGGCCTACGCCCACCTGTCGTCCTACCTGCCGGGGATCGTGGTCGGGGCGGCGGTGCGCCAGGGGCAGGAGATCGGCCTTTCGGGCAACACCGGCCTCTCGTCCGGCCCGCACCTGCACTACGAGGTCATCGTCAACGGCGAGCAGGTCGATCCCATGACCTTCCAGACCAGCAACGGCCGCACCCTCCAGGGCGACGCCCTGGCGGCGTTCCGCAAGGAGCGCGACCGGATAGATGCGTTGCGAGCGGCCCAAAACGGCTGAGCGGCGAAAAGGTTCCAGGTAAATCGACGTCATGCTTGGCGTGTTGCTGGGGCTCTGCGTTTCTATAGCGACGATCGGAAGCTTACGTGATTGAGTTTAGAGAATATTTCGTGAAATTCCTTGATGGCGCGCAATACTGTATTGAGCAAGGGGTTATCCGACGCTAGGCTTCGGCGAATTCAGGCCAGCGAGAGAGTTATGATCGTCATCATCGACGGGACCGGACCTGAGAACGACCGGGAGTACGCGAAGGAGATGGGGAACTCCTTCTGCAGCCAGATCGCCAGCCAGGTGATCGGCAGCACCTATTTCCGCGGGCCGTCGCTTACCGGCAAGGAAGTCTCCAGCATCGCCGACCGCGCCGTCGGCGCGGCCCAGGGCGGATCGGGTTCGATCATGCTGGTCGGCTACAGCCGGGGCGGCTGTACGGCGATCATCGCCGCCAAGCGGCTCAAGGCCCAGGGCAAGCGGGTCAGCGCGATGTTCCTGTTCGACGCGGTGGACATGCAGACCAGCGAGCTCGGCCTCTCGCAGACCATTCCCGACAACGTCGCCTTCGTGGCGCACGCCCGCACGGCGCGCAGCCTGGGCTTCTGGATCCGCAACCCGGTGAAGTCGCGGTTCTATTTCTACAACACCGGGCGCTGGCTGGACGGCGACGGCGTGCTTGTGGAGAAGAAGTTCGTCGGCACCCACGGGGCGGCTGGCGGCGTGCCGTGGAGCGACGTGGCGGGCGACCGCGCCTGCTCGCTGGCCGTGGCCGAATGGATGAACGGCCAACTCAAGGCGCAGGGCGTGGCGGCGACGCTGAAGGCCTGACGCCGGGGCGCCGTCTCCCTGAAACACAGTCTCGCAATTCGACGCGGAGCGATCCGATGGGCCCGTTCGACATCAGCGTGCAGGAAGCGCAGTCCTTCGAGGGCGGCTTCTTCCGTTTCACGGAGATCGCCGGCCCGATCCGGCTGGTGCGGTTCAGCGATTCCGGGCGCGGCGAGTTCGGCAAGCTCGGGCGCTTCTGGCTCTACGGCAGCGAGGTCGCCGAGATCCTGTCCGCGGGGCCGTCCGGCAAGCATCTGGTCAAGGAGGTCAGCCAGCGCTGGGCCGTCTGCGACGACTGGGGCGACAAGGGCCTGGTCTGGCGGATGGACGTGCCGCGCGGCCATTCGGTGCCGGCCTGCTGGGGCGCGACCAAGTTCCAGCCCAAGGTTTCGGGCGCCGAGCAGGACCGGGGCGGGCGGCAGACGCGGCGCTCCTACGCCGGCGGCTCGATTCAGCTGATCATCCCGGTCACCGACACCGACCGGCGCAAGAACGACTTCCTGGTGTCGCTGATCAGCGGACCCACCGCCACCGACAAGGTGGCCACCGCGCCGGACCGCTTCATCTAGGCTCCGCCGCCAAGGTTCGCGGCGGTCCTGACGAGGCAGCTTGGATCAGCGCGTCAGGAAGGTCCACAGCGCCTCGCGGACCGCGTCGCGGGCGATGCGCCGGCTGGTCGCGTCGTCGCGATTGGCGATCCAGGTGAAGTCGTCGTCGCCGGCGAAGACCAGTTCGACCACTTCTTCGCGATAGTTCAGCACCTCGACGAAGCCCTGGCCGACGCCGACCAGGTTGTCGACCTCCTGCAGCGCTTGTTCGAGGCGGGCGAAGACGTAGCCGTCGCCGGTCCCGCCCCGGGTCTTGGGGTTGTCGAAGCGCAGCGACAGCTTCGGCGCGGGGCGCCGGTCCCACTGCGCCGTCGGTACGACGCTCCGGCGCAGGGCGTAGAACTCCTCCGGCGTCTCCAGCCCCGAGAACTCGCAGTTGAAGATCGGGATGCACAGGGTGGTGTTCGGCCGTTCGGCGTCGAGCCGGCCCTTCAACTCGGAATGATACTGATGCGGGGCGTAGAGCACGTGGGTGAAGCCGCGCGGGTTCGCCTTCAATTCGGCCTTGGTCAGCACCTCGACGCCCTTGTGTCCCGCCTGGTTCAGCACCAGCGCCGCGAAGGCGTCGTCGACCAGGTTCTCGGACACGACGAACGGCGAGGTTCCGTCGCCGAGCTTGAAATAGTTGTGGAACGTCGTCTTGGGCAGCTCGTCGTCGGCGCGAACAATATCGTCGCTCAAGGCCTCGACGGGATAAAAATTGTTCTCGAGAGCTTCTATCGTAAGCATGAATGTTCCCGGTTCACTGCGAATAGTCTGGGCCGACGTCCTGGCGATAACGGACGCCGGATGCGGACATCCTGCCGCCGTCCGCGCTGTTGGCGGACCTCAGCCTCAGGCTCATATTGTCGGTGTCGTTGTAGAAATCGTTTCTGGCCGCCCGACTCGAGTTGTAGCCGGTCTCGTTCCACTGCTCCACGACGGGCTTGTTGTGCTCGATGGTGAGGCGGGGATCGTCGCGGGCCACGATGTCGCCGTCCATGGTGCGGACCTTGCCGGCGTTGGGGCCGCTCTTGATGGTGTTGGCGTCGAGAACCTTGTCGACCGTGCCCGCCCTGTAGCCGCTCGGATATTGCGAGGAGCGATTGTAGACAGACGGCGGTTCCTGGCTGGCGACGAACCGCCCGTCCGGACCGCGGATCGGACCGGCGTTGCGCGGCACGATCCGGATGTTGCCGCCGTTCGCGCCCAGCGTGCCGGGCTCGGTGACGATCTGGTAGCGGCTGTTGAAGGCCTTGACGCCCTTGACGCCGGCCGCGCCGCCGACCATCGCGCCCAGGAACTGGCCGCCCGCCTCCATGGCGCGGACCCCGGCCTCCGACATGCCCAGGGATTCGCCGAGGGCCCGGCCGGCCATGCCCCCGACCTTGCCGCCGAGGTAGCCCAGCGCCAGGCCGCCGACCGTGGCGGCCACCCCCACGGTGGCGATGGCGTAGGGCAGGGCCAGGACGACGCCGGCCACCCCCAGCACCTCCAGCGCGGTGACGGCCCAGCCCGGCACCTCGGGCTTGATGTCGACGCGGGGGTCCTGGGCGCTCTCGCCGCCGATCATCACGTCGGGCGAGGTCGACTTCACCGACACGGCGCTGCAGCCCAGCTTCTCGCCCTCGCGGCCGGCCATGCCGATGTTGATCATCACCGTCGAGGCGCCGGTGGCCAGGGGGATGGGAACCCCGGCCTCCTTGAGGCAGACGGCCATCGACACGAAGGTCAGGGTCGCCGGCCGGCTGTTGATCAGCACGTTGGGCGAGCCGAGGATGAACTTGCCGGTCGGCGGGCCCATCATCGCCCCGCCGATGTTCATGCCGGCCAGGCCGCCGAACGAGGTCAGCCCCGCCGCGCCGCCGACGGCCGCCACCACGGCCAGGGCGGCCCCGCCGGTGGCCACCGTCGCGCCGATCAGGACAGCGCCGGCCACCACGCCGCCCAGCACGCCGAGCAACATGCCCAGTCCGGCCTGGCTGTGGGCGATGTCGTCGCCGAGCCGCGCTGCGGGCATCTCGCTCATGCGCTCACCCGATCCGGCGGCGGCGCATCAGTGCGCCCTTTGTCCCGGCGACGGCGGCGCATCGATCCGCAAGGACGCCAGGCCTCGCTCGAAGGCCTGCTCGTGGTCGGCGAAATCGTCGGCGGCGGCGGTGACGGCGTAGGTCACCACCACCTCGGGCCCGGCGCTGATGAAGAAAACCCGCTGCCGCAGCAGGCCGGCCGCCGACCGCCAGGTGAACTGGATCTGGAAAGCGTCGCGCTCGTGGCTGCGGCCGTAGCCTTCGCTCTCCCGCTGGAAATTCGGCAGGTTGGAGCGGAAGGTCTCGATCTGGCGGTTGCAGTATTCGCGGAAGGTCTCGGCCTCCAGCAGGGCGTCGCGCGAGATCACCATGTTGGGCGACATGGCCCGGCCCGGCTCGGGCGGGGCGCTGTAGACGATCATGGTCTTGTCGAACCAGCCCTGAGGCGGCTCCGCCGCCACCTTGACCAAGGGCTGAGTGTCTCGGGCTGCCGTCATCTGCGGGTGCTCGCCTTCCGATGCGCGAAGTGTATGGGGCGCGCCCGGCGGCGACAAGCCGCCGCCGCCCCGACGGACGCGTGTTCTGCTCGTGCGCTCAACCTATACATTCCATCTCGGAAAGCAGCCCCCAGCCTCGGTCGAAACGCCTGAAGGGGCGGATCGTTTCGCCGGAGCGAAGCGAATTCGCGGCGTCGTGCCAAGGGCGGGGTTCGGGGTTATGGTGTGCGGCGCGGTTTCCGTCAGCGGCCTTGGAGGTCGGTCGTGTCCGTCTACGAAGACTCGATGATCTCGGCGATCTATGACGGCATGACCGACGTCGCCGCCTGGAACGGCGTCACCCGGCGGTTGGTCGAGGCCACGGGGTCGGTGGCCGGCGGCCTCTATTTCCGCTCGCCGAGCGGAACCGCGCACGTCGCCGCCGTGCACAATGTCGATCCGCACTATGACAGCCTCTATTTCACCCGCTACGCCAGGACCTGTCCGCTGGCCCGCGCCGCGGCGGCCCACATGCCGGGACAGGTCCGCACCGGCGCCTTCATCACCCGCACCGCGGCCTACCAGGCCTCGGCCTATTTCAACGAATGGGCCAAGCCTCAGGACTGGCACGACGTGGTGGCGGTGGGCCTGTCGCGCACCGACGACGGGATCGGCCTGCTCAACCTCTGGCGGCCGCGCTGCGCGCTGGAGCCGACGGCGGCGGATATCGGCCTGATCCGCGAGGCGACGCCGCACCTGGCCAGGGCCTTGAAGATCCGGGCGTTGCTCGAGCGCGAGCGCGGGCTCCACGAAAGCCTCAGCCAGGCTGTGCACCGCGCCGGGTTCGGGCTGGCGCTGCTCGACGCCGGCCGCAGGCTGGTCTTCGCCAATCCCTGCGCCGAACGCATCCTGCGCGAGGAGACGGGGCTCAAGCTGGTGAGCGGGCGGCTGCGCGTGTGTTCGGACGCCGAGAACACGCGCCTCGATCTCGCCCTCGACGAAGGCGAGGGCGGCCAGGCGAGGGGAGGCATGCTGCGCATCTCCCGCGGCGAGGGGATCGGCCCGCTTGTCGGCCACGTGGTGCCGCTGGGGGCGACGGGCGGCGCCGGACTGCACGACGTCGGCCGCGCCGTCGCCGCGATCTTCCTGATCGAGCCCGACGCCGACTTCGCCGACCGCGGCGAAGTGTTCGCCCGCCGCTACGGCCTGACGCGCGGCGAGCAGCGCATGCTGCTCGAAATCATCCGCGGCGACGGCGTGCCGGCGGCGGCCGAGGCGCTGGGCGTCAAGGAGGTGACGGCCCGGGTCCACCTGACGCGCATCTTCCTGAAGACCGAGACCCAAAGACAGACCGAGCTGGTTCGGCTGTTCTTCCAGACCACGCTGCCGCCGCGCCGCGCCTGACGCCGCCGGGGCCGACGTCATAGATTCCTATAATGCGGGGCCGCGGAAGCGGCCGTTAGCCTCCGTCCCCAGACTTGGTGACTTTGGGGATCAAGATGGCTTTCAGAACACGGGCGTCGTCGCGACGCCTCGGCCAGGGCCTGTCCATGGGCCTGGCGATCACGGCGCTGTCGTGCGCGGGGCAGGCGTGGGCGCAGTATGCTCCGGCCGGATCGAACGGCGTCGCTTCCGGCGCGGGCGCGCTGGCCGTCGGGGCTGGCCCCGGCGCCAACCCGGCCACGGCGTCGGGCCCCAACAGCACGGCGCTCGGCGCGGGAGCCGCCGCGGCGGGCGCCAACGGCACGGCCACCGGCTACAACAGCTCGGCCAACGCCCAGAACGGCACGGCCACCGGCGAGAGCAGCATAGCCGGCGGGGCGGGGACGGCCACCGGAGCCGACGCGCGCGCCACCGGCCAGGCCAGCACCGCCACCGGCGTCAGCAGCCGCGCCCTGGGCTCGTCCAGCACCGCGATCGGCGTGAGCGCCGTCGCGACCCAGCAGGGTTCCACCGCGACGGGCGGCGGCGCCTACGCCTCGGGCCTCAACGCCGCGGCCTATGGCTTCAACGCCAAGGCGGCCGCCGACAACACGGTGGCCGTGGGCGCCAACAGCACGGTCAATGGCGACAGCGGCGTCGCGGTCGGCGCCAACACCGCCGCCGGTCCCAGCGGTTCGGCGTTCGGCGTCGGCTCCGCGTCGAACGGACAATACAGCGCAGCGTTGGGCGGCTACGCCCAGGCGAGCGCCGACTACGCGGCGGCGATCGGCTTCAACAGCAGCGCCTCGGGCAATTCCAGCGTCGCCCTGGGCTCGCTGAGCGCGGCCAGCAGCGCGGCGTCCTCGGCGATAGGGGCCAGCGCCAACGCCTCCGGGTTCGGCAGCGCCGCCATCGGCTTCCAGAGCACGGCGACGGGGGCCTACGGCGTGGCGGTGGGCATGAACAGCGCCGCTACGGGAGCCTCGAGCACCGCGCTCGGTTCCGCAGCCTCGGCCTCGGCCAACAGCGCCGTGGCCCTTGGCGTCAACAGCAAGGCCGCCGCCGCCTACAGCACCGCCCTCGGCGCCAACGCCTACGCCGCCGGCCAGAGCGCCACGGCGGTCGGCGTCGGCAGCAGTGTCCAGGGAGCGGTCGGCGCGGCCTATGGCGCGGGGAGCGTGGTCAACGCCGACCGGGGCGTGGCGATCGGCGTGCTGGGCGCGGCGACGGCGGCCGACGCCACCGCCGTCGGTTACAGCGCCAGCGTCAACCAGGCCGGCGGCGTCGCTCTCGGGTCCGGGGCCGCCGCCCAGGCGGCGAACGGGGTGGCCTTGGGCATGGGCGCCAGCGTGCAGACGAACGCCGCCAACAGCGTCGCCCTCGGCCAGGGCTCCGTCGCCTCCGAGGCGAATACGGTCTCCGTGGGCTCCAGCACGGCCCAGAGACGCCTGGCCAACCTCGCCGACGGGGTCAACGCCACGGACGCCGTCACGCTGCGGCAGTCCCAGGCCCAGGCCGCCCAGACCCTGAGCCAGGCCAACGCCTACACCGATAGCCGGATCGGGGCGCTCAGCGACGACTTCGAGCACCAGATCGGCTCGATCCGCGACCGGCTGGACGGCGTCGGGGCCATGAGCGCGGCCCAGGCGGCGATGGCGATGAACGCCGCCGGACAGGGGGCGAACCTGCACGACCGGCTGCTGGTCGGCCTCGGGGCCTACCGGTCCGGTGGCGCGCTCGCGGTGGGATACAGCCACAGCTTCGACGACCGGCGGGCGTTCAGCCTCAGCGCGGCGACCTCGGGTCACGAGGCGATGGGCGGCATGAGTTTCGGTTTCGCCTGGTAGGCGCGGCCGGTTGGCGACAAGACATCGAGGGAGTGGAAGACATGAGCGATTTCCTGAAATCCGGCGGCCTGCGAGTCTTGGCCGTCCTGACGTTGGCCGCCGCCGGCGGCGCGGCGGCGGCCCAGCCCCAGCCGAGTTCCGGGCGCACCTACGGACCGGTCCAGAGGCCGCTTCCGGGCGCCCAGCCGTCGATCTGCGCGGCGGGCTTCGCAGCCGATCCGGCCCGGTTCTCGAACAACCAGACCGGCTATGTCTGCTCCCGGGCGGCCCAGCCGCTGTGCGCGCCAGGGCTGCAGGCTTTCGATTTTCGGGTCAACGGGCGGACCCTGACCTATCATTGCGCCGCGGCGCCGAGCTGAAGCCGGCCATGTCATCCGAAAGGCGTACCTCATGCGACGGACGGCGACGCCCCAGACGCTGATCTCGCGGCTGGCGATGGCCGCCGTCCTGGTCGGCCTCGCCGTCCCGCTGGCCATCCTGATGGTTTTCGAGGGGCGCTGGGGCGTAGCGGGCGCGAGCTTCGGCGCGGCGGCGCGCGAGGCGACGCCGGGGCTCTACGGACTGTTCCTCTATGTCCAGGCCCTGGGACTGGGGTGGCTGTGCGGCGCGGCCTGGGGCGTCGTCGTCCCGGCCAGGGCGGCGGGCCCGATATGGCCGACGGTCGTCTTCGCTCTGCGGCTGTCCGCCGCCGCCGGCTTCGTCGCGATGGGCGTCTGGGCGGGCTTCGACCTGGCGCGCCAGATGGGGCGCGTCGTCACGGCCTTCGACGGCGTCGAGCGGCTGTTGTGCTCCGGACTGTTCGTCGTCCTGTTCGGACTGGGCGCGGGGGCGGCGGCCGTCTTCGCCGGGTTCCTGGCTCCGCCTGGCCTGGCCCGGGCCGCCGGACGGATGCTTGGGCGTCGAGCCGCCGGCGTCGACGACGAAAGGAGAGGGCCATGAGGAGACTGACCGTCGGCCTGATCTGCGCGCTCGTCTTGCCCGGGCTTGCGTCGCGCGCCGGGGGCGCGCCGTCGAACCCGGCCGGTCCCAGCTTCGACTGCGCCAGGGCCGTCCACGCGACCGACCGGTTGATCTGCGCCGACCCCGGCCTCGCCGCCGCCGACCGTTCCCTGGCCGCGGCGTTCCAGGCCGCGCTCGACATGGCGCCCGACTATCCCACCCAGACCCGGATGCGCGACGCCCAGCGCGCCTGGCTGGCCGACCGCGACCGGCGATGCGTGGGAGCGGCCGATCCCGGCCGGGCCGTCGACGCCGGCCTCGCCAGGACATGCCTCGCCAGGGCCTACGCGGATCGCCGCGCGGCCGTGGAGCGGGGCGAGACCATACCGCCGCTGGAGACCGCGCCCGGCGTGACCATTCTGGCGATGGACGAGGGGGTGTTGGACAAGGCCCTGGCCGCGCACCGCCGCGAGCTGAGCTTTTACGGCGGGCGCTTTTCCCCCGACGGCCGCTTCTACGCCTTCGTGGCGGGCTGGCCGCAGGACGGCTACGCCGGCGCCCAGGTCTGGCTCTACGAAATGGGCGCGCGACGGCTGGTCGCCGCGACGCCCCCCGAAACCGCCAGGATCCGACGCATGGGCTTCGGGGCCGACGACGTGCTGTACGTCGAAGGCGAGCGGACGCTCGCAGCGCGCGACGGCGGTTTTCGCGTCGCCGCCACCCTGGCCGGCGGTCGATCGGTCGCGACCGTTCCCCAGGGCGTGCTCAAGCCGCTGCCGCCCGAGGACTATGCGGCCGGGCGCGTCGAGGCCAACGCCCAGTACGTCGTCGCCGCCAGGCAAGCGGGCGACGCCTTCGAACTGACCATGCGTCGCAAGGGGGAGCGCAAGGGTACGCTGGTGCGCAGCGCCTTCGATTCGACCGTGCTGTACTTCGCCTTCGACCCGCTGCGGTCGCTGCTCTATTATTCCGGTCACGAGAGCGCGACGGCCGATCAGCGGCAGGCGGTGTCCGGCGTGGTGGTCTACGACCTGAAGACCACGCAGAGGACGGTGATCCCCGCCAGCATCGTGGGCGGGCTCGACGCCATCACGCCGGACGGCCGGGTGATCGCCTATGCCGCAGACGCCTGCCGGCTCGGCGCGGGCGGCGCGGGCGTGGCCCATAACTGCTTCCTCGTCCTGCGATAGATAGGAGCCGACCAATGAGGTTCGCCGCGATGGGTTCGATCTGCGGAGCGATGCTGGCGACGCTGGCGTCATCCGCCGCCATGGGAGCGCCGCCGGCGGATCTGCCGGCCCTGTTCGGCTCGCGCGTGCAGCCCGCTGCCGGTTTCGCGGCTCCGGCGGCGACGGGCGACCTGGATGGCGACGGGATTCCCGACCAGATCTATCTGGTGACCATCCGGCCGGCGTCCGCCCACGCGACCTTCGCACCGGGCGTGAGCGTGGTCGGGACCGTGTTCGGCCAGGTCCCCCTGGGCTCCCACGGCGAAAAACTGGCCCTCGCCGTCGTGCAGCGAAACGGCGCGGTGAAGACCATCCTGACGGGACGCGTGGGCGCGGGGGACGACGAGGACGTCTTCGCCACGCCGATCTGGAGCAGCCGGCCGGCCCCCATCTCCCTGGTCAAGCGCGGCTCCAAGGCCTTCGCCCGGTTCCAGCGCCAGGACAGGGCGATCCGCCACGACGTCCTCGCGGTCGGCACGGAGGCCGGCATCGACATGGCGCTCTACTGGAATGCAGGAAAGTTCGCCCTCCTCCGCCCCAACGAGGAGCCGTGAGGTCCTGCCCGTGTTGCAGGCCGGCATGGCGGCTGGTGGTCCCCATCTTCGAAGGAAGGGCTGTGTGGTAGGATTTGACTTAAGCCGGCCCGAGCTCGCGGTCAGCCATGTTCGCGCTCGAACTTCGCGAGGTCCTGTTCCAGCCGCCATTGCAGCCGGGCCTTGGGGCTGGTCTCCAGAAACCGCGAGCAGGCGGCGTCCGGCGACTTTGCGGGGGCGGGGCACGCCGCAACGGCGGCTCCGCCGACGCGGGATCGCCATAGGCTGGGGCCTGGAATGAAGGCGTACTGCAAGCTGTTGCGGATGATCTCCTTGAGGGCCGGGTAGCGCAGGCCCTGTTCCCGAACCGCGCGCATGTATTCGTTGGTCATGTCGCTGCGAGAAACGCCCTGATCGTCGGTGGACAGAACGACGGGAACGCCTTCGGAGCGATAGAGCGCCAGCGGATGGTCCCGGCCCTTCACGCCGAGGATGGCGGCGTTGCTGGTCAGATTGATCTCGACGGCGATCCCGTCGCGGGCCATGCGCCGCATCAGGTCGCGGGCTCCTGGTTCATAGGCGATCGATACGCCGTGGCCGATCCGGTTCGCCCCCGCGACCGAGACCGCGTCCTGGATATGGAAACGCAGGTCGCGCGGGGCGACGAGGCCGAGCGTCAGTTCTCCGGCATGGAGCGATATCCGCACATCGGGATTGCGGGCCTTGAGGAAGGCCACCATCCGCATGTGCAGCCCATAGTCGCGTATCGAGACCGGATCGTGTTCGGGGCCGGTGAGGTTCACGCCGGCGATCCGGGGATCGGCCTTGGCCAGGGCGAAGCCGAACGCGAGTTCGGCGAAGGCCGTCTTGGGCCACGGATTGCGGCGTGCGGGAATCTGGTAGCGGACCGTCACCGCGCAGGCTGGGTTCGCGGGGAGGATGTCGCACTTCTCGATCGCCGCCGCCTCGGCCTCGTAGCCGTCCAGGGTCCGGCGGGCCTCGGCGACGGCCTTGGGCAGCAGCGGGGCGAGCGCGGCGGACAGCGCGAGGAAATCGGAGCTGTCCTCGGTCGTGGCCGCGAAGGGGGCGAGGATATCCCGCACGGCCGGCGGCATCACCATCACCTCGACATAGGAGACGTTGTTGTAGGCGGCGGCTTCGCGCACCGCGGCGATCTCCTTGCCGATATTGCCGCGCATGGCGGCGCTGAACCCCTCGAACGCCGAGAAGAAGCGATCGTGGCCCGGCGTTTCCGGGTCGCCGACGCCGCTTTCGAGCCCCCGGGTGGAGAGCGCGTCGACCGCCCGACCATAGCGGCTGTGCTCGCGGTCCATGAGTTCGCGCGCGGCGACGCGGCCGGGCGCGTCGCACGGCGGGGCGGCTATGCGATTGGTGTCCGTCGCGATGCATAGGCCGTCGTTCCCGGCCCATCGTAGGAAGTCCTCCGCATAGACCGATCCGCCGACGTGGCTGTGCAGGTCCGCGCCCTTCGGCATGGCCTGAAGGAACATCCTCAGTTGGGGCCCGTCGGCGGCGATGCGATCCAGATAGGCGGCCGTCCGTGCTTCCGCCGTCCGTGGGCCGGGCTTGGCGTCCGCGGCGACGCCGATCGGTCGGGGCGGCGGTCACGGCGCGCTCGGGGTCTGGTCCGCATAGCGCGTCCAGCCGCTGGCCAGTTCGTGCACCACCTTGCTGCCCACCCGATAGGCCGCCTCATAGGCGGGCAGGCCGTCGCCGGGGTGGGGGGACATCGCCGATTCGAACGTGGTCTGGCCGGGATGCGCCAGCGTGTAGTTCGAGGCCGCCCTGAGCACCATCAGCCGTCCGGCGTTTACGAGCCCCATGCGCTCCAGGCGGGCCATGGCCTCGGCGATCGACGAGTCCTCCATGTCGCTCATCGTGAACGTGGCCTTGCCGTCGGTGAACATCCTGACCCAGTCGCGCGCCCACTGGGTGCCCGCTTCGCCGTGCCAGAAGTGATTGGAGGCGAAGCTGGAGCCGATGCGGACCCTGGGCGGCTGCTGCGCGTTGGGAAAGCCGGTCCAGACCTTGGCCTGCGCCGCGAGCTCCGGGGCGTAGTCCAGCGGAACGGACTTGGTGAGTTCATACGCCCATCGCGTCAGCCCGATGTTCAGGGGGAACACCTGCGCGTATCGGTCGAACGGGCCGTATTCCATTTTCTGGGACGGCATCTCGCCGGCCTTGCTGGACCGCATGGGATAGATTCCGTACGGCCATCCCGCAGGCGCCTCGCGCATGTCCATCGACTTGGCGAGATCGTTGACGACGTAGTCCGCCCAGGCCGCGTCTCCGATCGCGCCGACCTTGGGATCGACGCCGCCGACGCCGGCGACCAGCCAATAGGCCTTCTTGAGGTCGAACCGCCGGTCGAACGCCAGCGCCATCACCGAGGCGCCGGAATTGACCAGCCCCATGCCGGTGACCATCGCCACCACCGAGTGATCCTTGTTGGTCAGCAACGGATGCACGCCGCCGGGAAAGTCGAGCCGTTCGGTCAGATCCTCGCGTTCGGCCCACAGCTGCAGTTCGCCGGGCTTGTCGCCGGTGTCGGCGCCGTTCTCGTAGGTCGTGACGACGACCACCTTGACGGGCCAGGGCCGGACGTCGCCGGTCCGCCGGGCTTCCGCCGCCTTGGCCGGGTCCGTCGTCGCGGGCGCGGCCTGCGACGCGGGGGCGAGAAGCCCAGCCAGCCCCAACCCCAGGATCGCGCCGGACAGGGCCCTGCGCGACAAGGCGACGGTCATGAAAGCCTCCGTTGCTCCGCTCCGGAATTCCCGCCAGCCCCGGAAGGCGGTGGCGAGCGAGGGGGCGTCGCCTGTTCGGCGAGGAGCGCCCGACAGTCAACCTCCGGTCCAGCCTAGTTCCGGCGTGCGAAGATATTGCGAAGGCCTGGGCGTCGGCGGGCGACGCCGACCGCTAGGCGTCGACCCGCCGCGCGGCCCGCGCCCGGGCGGGGGCGAGGTCGGCGGCGGCGACGCCGAGGGCCGCGACGTCGTCCGGCGGCGCCAGGCCGCTCGCCAGGGCGGCGGCGACGCGGCTGAGGGCGGGGGCGGTCTGGATGCCGTATCCGCCCTGGCCGACCAGCCAGAAGAAGCCTTCGGCGGTCTCGTCGAAGCCGGCCACCGGCTTGCGGTCGGCCGTGAAGGTGCGCAGGCCCGCCCAGCGGTGACGGACGCGGCGGACCTGCAGGGTCGTCGCCTGTTCGACGCGGTCGACGGCGATGGCCACGTCCATCTCGTCGGGCTGGGCGTCGCAGGGCGCGCTCGGCGTCTCGTCGGCGGGCGAGAGCAGCAGCAGGCCGGCGTCGGGCTTGAAATAGAACTGTTCCTCGACGTCGATGACCAGCGGCCATGAGTCCACCGCCACGCCGGCGGGAGGATCGACCAGGACCGCCGTGCGCCGCTTGGGCTCGACGCCGATCGGCGCGACCCCGGCCAGCGCCGCGACCTCGTCGGCCCAGGCGCCCGCCGCGTTGATCAGGACGGGGGCCTCGAACACGCCGCCGCCGGTGCGCAGCCGCCAGTGGTCGCCGACCCGTTCGCAGGCTTCGATGCTGACGTCGCAGGCCAGCGTCCCGCCGTTGGCGCGGAACCAGCGCAGATAACCGCCATGCAGGAGATCGACCTCGATGTCGCTGGCCTCGGGCTCGTAGACGCCCTGGGCGATATAGTCCTGGCGGAGCAGGGGACACATGGCCAGGGCCTGCGCCGCGTCGACGCGGCGGGTCAGGGGCGCGACGTCGTCCAGATTGGCGAAGGCCTCCAGGGCCGCCGCCTGCGCCGCGCTGGCGACGAATAGGCTTCCGCGCGGGCGCAGCAGGGCGCTTTCCGCGAAGCCCTGCGGCGGCGACAGGAAGAACGGGCGGCTGGCGCGGCTGAGGGCGCGAATGAGGTCGCCGCCGTAGATGGCCGAGTAGAGCGCGGCCGAGCGGCCGGTGGCGTGATAGCCGGGACGGGACTCGCGCTCCAGCAGCGCGACCCGGTGCGTCCGCGACAGCTCGGCGGCGACGCCCGCGCCCGCGACGCCGGCTCCCACCACGATGACGTCGAGCGACGAGGATTGCGTCATGCATCAAGCTCCTGGCCGCGCTGGGCGCGCGGCGACGAAAGGCGTTAGAGAGGTTCTGTTATGATGGTCAATCATTTTTTCCAATAAGAAATTTTATTGAAACCGCCCTTCCGGAGTTTCAAGCGCTGGGAGACGGCCTGTCCAGGCGGCGAGGCGCTCGCCGCGTCCGGAAGATGGGGCTTCGCGCGTCTATGACCTGGAGCCTTTCGCCCCGGTCGGGCCGTGGACGAGGGGATTCGACGCTCATGCGGCCGCCGCCGATATTTCGTATGATCGTATCTGTCATATACTGAAACGGTCGCCCACGGCGGGCGGCGCCGGAAATGGAAGCTGCATGCCTGACAAGATCGAGGACCCGACCGCGGCGCGGAGCGAGCGGGCGTCGGCCCCGCCGCACCTGAGGCGTCTGGGCGAGGCGCTGAAGCAGCTTCGCAAGCGCAAGGGCTGGACCCTCGCCGAGGTGTCCCGCCGGTCGGGCCTGTCGATCTCGGCCTTGTCCAAGGTGCAGAACGGCCAGATGTCGCTGACCTACGACAAACTGGTCGGCCTCAGCAGCGGCCTGGGCGTCGACGTCACCTATTTCTTCGCCCCAGACGCCGGCGCCGCCGCGATGGCCGGGGCGCCCAACGCCGCCGTGGTCACCGGTCGGCGCAGCGTCCACCGCCTCGGCGACGGCGCGCATATCTCCACCCCGGTCTATGACCACGTCTATCCGGCCTCGGAACTGTCGCACAAGCTGATGGCCCCGATCTTCGCCGACCTGAAGGCGCGCACCCTGGAGGAATTCGGGCCGTTGATGCGCCATCCGGGCGAGGAGTTCACCGCCGTCATCGAGGGGCGCGTCGAGGTCCACACCGAATTCTACGCTCCGGTCGTGCTCGAAAAGGGCGACGCGATCTATATCGACAGCACCATGGCCCACGCCTATCTGGCGGCCGGCGACGGCCCGTGCCGCGTGCTGTCGGTCTGCACATCGTCCGAACACGAGATGAGGACGGTGCTGGTCGGCCATGGCGACGCCGCGACGCCGGGCCTGCGCGTGGCGCGCGGCGACCAAGGGGGCGTCTGAAGCTTAGGAAACGTATTGCGCTTAGTGGATGGAATTTTATAAAAAGAAAATTCCGGAAACCGAGGCATGCGATGATTCCGAGGCCGTACCATTTGTTCCTGGGCGACGTGGCCGACGAGCCGCACGCCAAGACCGCCTTCGGCATTCGCGACTGGCTCCCGGACGAGGCTGTCGGGCAAGCGCGGCTGCCTGGATGCGGGGTCGACCTGGGCCTCGACGAGCTGACGCCGGCCGAAGCCGTCGCCCGCGGCGCGCGGTCGATGCTGATCGGCGTGGCGCCGGTGGGCGGCCAACTGCCGCCGGCGTGGGTTCCCAGCCTGCTGGCGGCGCTCGAAGCCGGGCTCGATCTGGTCAGCGGCCTGCACACCCGCCTGGCCGACATTCCCGAACTGGCCGCCGCCGCCGCCCGGCTGGACCGGCGCCTGCACGACGTGCGCCGGCCGGACCGCGAGTTTCCCGTCGCCAGCGGCCGCAAGCGTTCGGGCAAGCGTCTGCTGACGGTGGGAACCGATTGCGCCCTCGGCAAGAAGTACGCCGCCCTGGCCATCGCCCGCGCCCTGCGCGCGGCCGGCATCGCCGCCGATTTCCGCGCCACCGGCCAGACGGGGATCATGATCGCCGGCCAGGGGGTGGCCATCGACGCCGTAGTGGCCGACTTCATCGCCGGCGCCGCCGAGACCCTGTCGCCGGACGCGGCCGACGACCACTGGGACGTCATCGAGGGGCAGGGCGCCCTGTTCCATCCGGCCTACGCCGGGGTGACGCTGGGGCTGCTGCACGGCTCGCAGCCCGACGCCCTGGTCCTGTGCCACGACCCGCTGCGCACGACCGTCAGCGCCTATCCGGACTATCCGCTGCCGTCGCTGGCGACGGCCATGGAGCGCTATGTCGAGGCGGCCCGGCTGACCAATCCCGCCGCGCGGTTCGTCGGCGTCAGCTTCAACACCTCGCGGATGCAGCCGCAGGCGGCGGCGGATCTGATGGCCCAGGTCGAGGCCGAGCACGGCCTGCCCTGTTTCGACCCCCTGCGCTCGGACCTCGGCGCGCTGGTCGAGCGGGTGAGGGCGCTGTGATGCTGAGCCTGACCGTCGAGACGCGCATCTGGCCGATGCACGAGCCGTTCGGCATTTCGCGCGGGGTGCAGACCGACCAGCCGACCATCGTCGTCACCCTGACCGACGCCGACGGCCGGATCGGCCGGGGCGAGGGGTGCGGCGTGCCCTACGCCGGCGAGACGCCGCAGACGATGACCGCTCAGATCGAGGCCGCGCGGGCGGCCGTCGAGGCGGGGCCTTCGCGCCGGGCGTTGCTGGACGTCCTTCCGGCCGGCGGCGCCCGCTGCGCCATCGACGCGGCCCTGTGGGACCTCGAGGCCTGGCGCGAAGGGCGGTCGGCGTTCGAGGCGGCGGGGGTTGCGGCCCCCGGCGCGGTGAACACGGCCTACACCATCGGCATCCGCGATCTCGAAGGCTATGAGGCCGCCGCCGCCGCCAGGGCCGAGCACGCCCTGCTCAAGGTCAAGGTCGGCGCGGGCGATCCGGTCGCGGCCATCTCGGCGGTGCGGCGCGGCGCGCCGGGATCGGCGCTGATCGTCGATCCCAACCAGGCCTGGTCGCCGGACGACCTGAAGGCCTATGCGCCGGCGCTGGCCGAACTGGGCGTCGTGCTGCTGGAGCAGCCGATCAAGGTCGGCGCCGAGGCGGGCCTCGACGGCTATCGTTGCCCGGTCAAGCTGTGCGCCGACGAGCTGATCAACGGGGCGGACGACCTCGACAAGGCCCGTGGCCGGTTCGACGTGATCAACATCAAGCTCGACAAGGCCGGCGGCCTGACCTCGGGCCTGGACTTGGCGGCGGCGGCCAGGGCGATGGGCTTCGAGCTGATGGTCGGCTGCATGGCCGGTTCGTCCCTGTCGATGGCCCCCGCCATGGTGCTGGCCCAACAGTGCGCCTTCGTCGACCTGGACGGGCCGCTGCTGCAGTCGGTGGATTGGCCCGACGGGCTGGACTATGTCGGCGGGATGGCGCAACCGCCCCGCCCGAGCTTCTGGGGAGGCGTTCGATGAGCGACTTCGGCCATGCCGCGGGTTGAGCCCTTCGCCGATCGCGAGCCCGGCCCGGCGCGCCGGGGATACAAACGCGTCCGCGAGGCGCAGCTGCGTATCCGCAGCCTCTACGAGGCGGCCCGCAAGACCCGCGGCGCCGTCGACCTGATGCTGCAGCATCTCCAGATCGACATCGGCAATTTCCGCCAGCGGATCTCACTGATGAAGGCGCAGGGCTGGGCGCGGACGGTCGGGCTCTATGATCCCGCCCGCTGCGGCGAGCCGGTCCGCGTCGTCTGCCTGGTGGCGTTGCGGCGCGAACGGCCGGACGCCGGCGTGGTCTTCGAGCGCTACTGCGGGTCGGAGCCGGCGATCACCAACGCCGTCTTCGTCAGCGGCCGCTACGACTACCAGCTCACCAGCCATCATCCCTCGACCGAGCTGGCCCTGGCCTGGGCCGAGGAGCTGCGGCGGCGGCCGGAGATCGCCCTGGTGGACCAACGCTTCGCGGAGGTGGTGTTCGGCCACGAGCTGAAGGGGCTGCCCCTGATGTCCGGCCCCGGCCGGCGGGCCGCCCGCAAGTCCCGCCCGGCGTCGAAGCGCGGCGATTCCGGCGGCGTCACCGTCGCCTGAATCCATAGCGCCCATGTGGTATCGCATGGGCCCTCTCCAGGGCGCGGCCTGGCCGCGCCCATCCTCAAGGAACGACACCATGACCATCGAACGCCTCGACGCCGGCCCGCGCATGAGCCAGGCCGTGATCCACGGCGACACCGTCTACCTGGCCGGCCAGGTCGGCGCGCCGGGCGCGAGCGTCGCCGAGCAGACCAAGGCGGTGCTGGCCTCGATCGAGAGCCTGCTGGCCCGCGCCGGCAGCGACAAGTCCAAGATCCTCAGCGCCACCATCTGGCTGGCCGACATGGCCGACTTCGCCGAGATGAACGCGGTGTGGGACGCCTGGGTCGGGGGCAAGGACGCGCCGGCCCGCGCCACCGGCGAGGCGAAGCTGGCCACCCCGGACTACAAGGTCGAGATCATCGTGGTCGCCGCGCGCTAGGCGCGGCCTTCCCTTCGGCGAACCCGAGGCGCCGCCGGCGCTTCGGGACGCCTTCGCGGACCGCTGTCCCGCCGGCGGCGGTTCAGCGCACGCGGATGTCGACGCTGATCTTCAGGGCGTCGTGGCGCCAGAACTCGCGGTCGTGCTCGACGACGCGGCCCTGGGCGTCATAGCTGGTCCGGACCACGCTGAGTCCGGGCAGGCCGGATTTCACCCGCAGGGCCTCGGCCTCCTCCCGCGTCAGCGCGCACGGCTGCATATCCACCTGGTTGCGCGCCACCGAGATATTGTAGTGCGACTTCAGGACGCTGGTCAGCGACCGGTCCAGGGAGTGCCCAAGCAGCCCCGGCGCGGTCACGGCGTCCACGACGATGCTCTCGACCAGCACCGCCCGGTCGTCGACATAGCGGCGGCGGCGGATGAGGTACATCGGCGCGCCGACCGGCCGCCTGAAGATCTGGGCCAGGGCCGCGTCGCACGGAATCTCCGTCTTGCTCAGCGTCTCGGTGGCCGGGCGGCGGCCCTGCGCCTCGACATAGGACATGAACCCCTCCCAGCGGGTCGGGTCGTAGACCACCGGCGGCGGCGAGACGTACCAGCCGCTGCGGTCCTTGCGGTAGATGACGCCCTCGGCCTCCAGCTGGAACAAGCCCTCGCGGATGGTGCCGCGCGCCATGCCCACATCGGTCTGCAGCCGCCGCTCCGACGGCAGGCGCTCGCCCGGCTTCAACTCGCCCGACGCGATCCGGCCGGCGACGTGGTCGCGCATGCTCAGATAGTGCAGGCCTTCGACCAGGTCGGTCCGGTTCGGGGTTGAGGGCATGGGAGTCTCGGCCCGGCGGGCGAATCCGCCGTTCGCGAACATGCGAACCCGCCGGGAGGCGGTCAAGCGAACCGCGATCTGGCGAAAACCGCGCCGCGCGAAAACCCGCGCACAAACTTCACGAAAGTTTCGTCCAAGCGGCTCGCCGTTTTGGTCTATACCAATTTTGACGAAGGGAGACGGGGCATGACGGCGAACAGGCGAGGATTCCTGCGGGGCGCGGCCGGCGGTCTGGCGGCCGGGGCGGCGATCAACATGCTGCCGCCGGCGCTGCGCAAGGCCATGGCCATTCCCGCCCGCAGCCTTGCAGGCTCGATCATGGACGTCGAGCATGTGGTGATCTTCATGCAGGAGAACCGCTCGTTCGATCACTATTTCGGGACGTTCAACGGCGTGCGCGGGTTCGGCGATCCTCGTCCGCAGCGCCTGCCGGGCGGGGCCTCGGTCTGGCGCCAGCCCAGCCGCCAGCACCCCGACGGCTTCGTCGCGCCGTTCTACGCCGACTCGCGGACCACCAACGCCTACACGGTCGACGGCTCGGACCAGAGCCACCAGGGCAACATCACCATCGTCAACGGCGGCCGCTACGACCGCTGGGGCCATTCCGGCGAGCTGCACAAGCGGATGGCCTACTACAAGGGCTCGGACCTGCCCTTCTATCACGCCCTGGCCTCGGCGTTCACCATCTGCGACGCCTACCACTGCTCGACCCTGACCCAGACCTATCCGAACCGGCTGCACCTGTGGACCGGCTGCAACGGCGGCGGGAAGGTCGGCGGCGATCCGGAGATGAGCAATTACGGCGAGGACGAAACCCCCAGCGCCGACATGGCCGAGGACCGTCCGATGGCCCGCGGTCCCCACGACTGGAAGACCTACGCCGAGCGCCTCCAGGAGGCGGGGATCAGCTGGAAGGTCTATCAGGAGTACGACAATTTCGGCGACAACATCTTGTCGGTGTTCAAGAATTTCCGCCCCTGCGACAAGGGCTCGCCGCTGTACGAGCGCGGCCGCTCGTGGGTGTCCGAGCACCGCCCCGATCCCGACCGCAAGCGTTCCGACGGCGAGCAGCTGGTCGCGGCCTTCCGGGCCGACGTCGCCGCCGGCGCGCTGCCGCAGGTGTCGTGGATCGTCACCGCCGCGGACCTGTCCGAGCATCCCTCGGCCGAGCCGGCCAAGGGCGAGCATGTCTGCGCCGGGCTGATCGAGGCGCTGGTCGACCATCCCGAGGTGTTCGCCAAGACGGTGTTCATCGTCAACTACGACGAGGCCGGCGGCTTCTACGACCACATGCCGCCGCCCATGCCGCCGCTGCGGCCGGAGGAGGGGCATTCGACGGTGTCGACCGCCGGCGAGGCCAAGGACTACGGCGACGCCAAGGTCGCCAATCCGGGCGTCCATCCCCTCGGCCTGGGGGTGCGGGTGCCGGCCATCGTCGTCTCGCCCTGGAGCCGCGGCGGCTATGTCTGCTCGGAGGTGTTCGACCACACCTCGACCCTGCGCTTCCTCGAAAAGCGTTTCGGCGTGCGCGAGGACAACATCAGCGACTGGCGGCGCGCGGTGTGCGGCGACCTGACCTCGGCCTTCGATTTCGCCGAGCCGAACCGCGACTGGGCCAGCCTCGCCCTTCCGGCCACCGCCGACTACATGGCGCGGGTCCGTCGCTCGAAGGCCGCGCCCAGCCTGCGCATCCCCGAGGTCCAGTCCCCCGCCGCCCAGGACGGGCCGTCCCGGCCGGCCCGGCCGGTTCCCTACGCCCTGGGCGCGGACGTCCGCGTCGAAGGGGGCGCGGTCTGGATCGATCTGGCCAATGCGGGGACCGCCGGCGCGGTGTTCCAGGTGTTCGACAACACCGATCGGGCCGGGCCGTGGCGGTTCACCCTGGGGCCCAAGGCGCGCTACGCCGCCGGCCATTGGAACGAGGCCATGGGGCGTGGCGTCTACGACCTGACGGTGACGGGACCGAACGGCTTCCATCGTCGCTTCGCCGGCGACGCCCGCCGGCCGCAGCCCAGGCTGACCGTCACGACCGACGCCGAGCGCCGGCTGGTGCTGTCCATCCGGGGCGCGCTTCCGCGCCGGGTGGTCCTGCACATCGAGATGGGCGACGCCTATCCCCTGGTCGAGGGCGAGGCCCGGCGTCGGGTGTCGGTGGGCTCCGGCGAGACGCGCGAGGTCTGGGACCTGCGCGGCGGCGACCATTGGTACGACCTGACGGTCGCCTTGGCCGGCGATCCTTCCTACCGGCTGCGCCTGGCCGGCCACATCGAGACGGGACGCGCCAGCCGCACCGACCCGGCGATCGGCCCCATGCGCCTATGACGCCGCTCAGGAAAGAAAAATCAAATGCTTATGGAGACGGCATGACTTCGCCAGAGGCCTTCGTGGCGGCGCTCTTCGACCTCTACGGGCGGATCGGCGGCCTGCGCTACGGCGAGGATGTGAGCCAGCTCGAACATGCGCTGCAGACGGCCCACCACGCCCGCCTGGACGGCGCGCCCGACGACCTCGTCGCCGCCGCCCTGCTGCACGACGTCGGCCACATGATGCAGAAGGCCGGCGAGGACGCCGCCGACCGCGGGATCGACGCCCGGCACGAGCAGATCGGCGCCGGCTTCCTGGCCCGGGCGTTCGGGCCCGAAGTCACCGAGCCGGTGCGCCTGCACGTCGCCGCCAAGCGGTATCTGGCGGCGCGCGAGGCGGGCTATCTGGAGCGGTTGAGCGCCGCCTCGCTGCAGAGCCTGGCCCTGCAGGGCGGTCCGATGAGCGAGGCCGAGGCCGAGGCCTTCCTCGCCGCTCCCTACGCCCAGGCCGCCGTCCGCCTGCGGCGCTACGACGAACAAGGCAAGGACCCGGGCGCGCAGATCGCCGACCTGGCCGCCTACGAACAACTCCTCTGCAATCTCATCCGGGAGCGAGGCCATTGAGCGACAGCCGATAACCGCATCGACCTGAACCGTCCGACCAACCACTGAAACCTGGCCCGCCGGCCCGCGCCGGCCGGCCGCCGACTACGTGAAAAGCGCCTTCGGGCGCGCCGGGGGTTTTCGCAATTCGGCCTGTACGAGCGGGGTCGCCATGGCGCGGCCGCGGTCGCTGTCGGCTGGCCTCCGCGCGTCCCGCCCGGCGCCCGCCGCAACGCCATCATGGAGAGCCCCATGCACCGCCAAGCCGCCCCCGAGAGGGGCCATCGCCGCCGCAACCTGCGGGGCGCCAGCCTCGCCGCCCTGCTGTTCGCCGGCCCCGCCGGCCTGTTCGCCGACCTCGCCCACGCCGAGGGCCCCGACGAGGCCGCCGCCGTCGACGGTCTGACCATCGTCGGCCAACGGCTGGGATCGGCCAAGGCCATCGAGGCCCAGAAGAACGCCAAGGCCGTGGTGTCGGTGATCTCGGCCGACGACCTGGGCAAGCTGCCCGACGCCAACGTCGCCGACGCCCTGGCCCGCGTCCCCGGGGTCAATGTCGTGGTCAACCAGGAGACCGGCGAGGGCGAGTACGTCACCGTCCGGGGCTTCGCCGGCACCTACAACGCCTATTCGATCAACGGCGTGCGCGTAGCGCTGACCGACCCGGCCAGCCGGCGGATGTCGATGACCATGCTGCCGCCCAACGGCCTGCAGGCGATCACGGTGGCCAAGACCCTGACGCCCGACATGGACGGCGACGCCATCGGCGGCTCGGTCGATTTCCGCACGCCCACCGCGTTCGATTTCCGCAAGCCGACCGTGCGGCTGTTCGGCGCCTACGGGATCAACGACCGCGCCCGCGACCAGGGCGAGCGGGACGGCTCCGGCCAGATCCAGGCCGATTTCGCCACCCGGTTCGGCGACGCGGGCCAGTTCGGCTTCTTCGCCTCGGTCAATTACGGCAAGAGCCACGGCCTCAACGAGGAGACCGAGAACGACGGCGAGTGGGAGCCCTATCGCTGGCGCAAGAACTCCACCGAGACCATCGACGACCGCTCGATGTACCTACCGGGCATCGACCTCGACTATCGGCGGGTGGAGCAGACGCGCTACGGCGGCAACTTCTCGCTCGACTATCGCGGCGGCGCGCACGACTTCTATCTGCGCGGCCAGTACAACCGCTTCGAGCGGGTGTCGAACAACGACTACACCGACTTCCGCAGCCGGCCGACCTTGCGCCTGGTCCAGGCCAACGCCGACGACGCCAATCTGGTCCAGCCCGAGAACAACGTGGTCGGCGTCGGCGCCAAGGGGCGCATCTACGGCTACACCACCAGCCAGATCGTCGATCAGGACGGCGACGGCGTGATCACCGACGCCGACCGCAAGAGCAAGTCCTACTGGTCGCTCTACGGCCGCTCGGGGGTGTGGAGCCCCCAGGCCTTCCAGATGGCGCGCACCTTCCAGGTGCAGGACCAGAACCAGACCCTGGCCACGGTCAACTTCGGCGGGGCCAGCCGCCTGGGCCGCCTCAGCCTCGACTATGACCTCAGCTACAGCTGGGGCGACCGCGAGGAGCCGGACAACTATTCGGTGGGCTACGACTGCGACGCCTGCTCGGCGCCGTTTAACCAGACCGGCCTCCTGTGGTCGTCGTTCGATCCGCGCTTCCCGATGCCGCAACTGCCGGCCTTCGCCCAGAACGCCGACCGCGACGACTCGCTGCTGCCGTTCAGCGGGGCCAGCCTCAGCCGCAACAAGCAGACCGACCAGCGCGTCGCCGCGCGCTTGGACGCCAAGTACCAGACCGGCGGCCTGGTCGACTTCGTCAAGGCCGGGGTCAAGATCACCCGATCGAGCCGCGACTATGACAGCACGCCGGTGTGGTCGGGCTCGTTCGCGGGCACGTCGCTGGACGGCAAGAACCTCGCCCAGTCGGGTCTCGTGGAGCGCCATGTCGAGCGCACGCTCGGCGGCCGCTACCACTATGGCGCCATCCTCAGCCGCGGGCGGGTGATCGCCGCCATCGACGCGGCCCGCAAGGCGACGCCGTCCGACTATTCGGCCGGCGACCTGAACGCCGACGACAAGAAGGCCGAGGAGACGGTGATGGCCGCCTATGGCCTGGCCAACCTCAAGTTCGACGCCTGGGAGGTGATCGCCGGCGTGCGGATCGAACGCACCGAGCTCGACAACACCTTCTGGATCGACGACGGCGCCAAGAGCCGGTTCGGCTCGACCAGCCGCGACTATGTCGAAGTGTTGCCCAGCGTGACGGCGATCTATCGCCCCAGCCCGGCCTTCGTGTACCGCGCGGCGCTGTGGACCAGCTTCTCGCGGCCGGAGTTCGGCTACGTCTCGGGCGGCCAGTCGGTCACCCGCGACCCGGTGACGCGCGAGGTCGTCGCCATCCGCCAGGGCAACGCCGACCTGAAGCCGGCCAAGGCCGTCAACCTCGACGTCTCGGCCGAGTACTATCCCGACCGCAGCAGCGTGGTCTCGGCCGGCGCCTTCTACAAGCGCATCGACAACTTCATCTTCACCAACGGCAACCAGGTCAACGCCGCCACCAGCAACGGCACGATCGAGGTCACCCAGCCCAAGAACGGCCAGGAGGCGACGATCTACGGGATCGAGCTCAATCTGGTGAAGTCGTTCAGCGGGCTGGCCGCGCCGTTCGACGGCTTCGGGGTCGAGGGCAACGTCACCCTGCAGAAGAGCGAGGCCGAGACCGGTCTGGACTATCGCAAGGGGCGGAAGATCTCGTTCGTCGGCGCGCCGGACCTGCTCTACAACGCCTCGCTGACCTTCCAGAAGTGGGGCTTCGAGGCCAAGCTGTCCTACAACTACCAGGGCGCCTATATCGAGGACCTGCGCGACAACGCCGTCGACAAATGGGTCCAGCCGAACAAGAGCCTGGACTTCCACTCGCGCTACGCCGTGCGGCCGGGCCTGTCGGTGGACTTCGACGTCCAGAACATCCTCGACGGCCCGCGCTACTACACCACCAAGGGCGAGAGCCCGACCTACATGAAGGACTATATGGAGCCGGGCCGCACCGTCCTGGTCCGTCTCTCCTACGTCCGCTGACCTGACGAAGGGCGCGCCGCCCCCGATCTTGGGGGCGGCGCGTCAGCCGTTCGGCTCTCGCCGCGCACGCGGGCTGGAGCCTGTCCATCGCTTGAACGCGTGCGTGAACGCCGCCCTGTCGGAGAAGCCGAGCAGATAGGCCGTCTCGCTGATCGAGACCTTGCGGCCGTCCAGGTAGTGCGACGCCATCCGGCTGCGAAGCTCGTCGAGGACCTGTTCGTAGGTCGCGCCCTCGGCCTTGAGCCTGCGCAGCAGGGTCTGGCGGCTGAAGCCGAGTTCGGCGGCGACGGCGTCCATGCCGACCTTGCCGGTGTGCAGGGAGCTTATCAGCCGGCTTTCCACCCGGCCTCGCACGGTCTTCGATTGCTCCAGGCGCTGCAGCAGCGCCTCGGCGTGCCGGCTGAGGACGCCGAAGGCGTAGCGTTGCCGGGGCGCGATCTTGTGGTCGTGCCAGGAGGCGTCGATCAGCAACGCGTTCCGGTCGCTTTCAAAGACGATCGGCGCCCGGAAGATGCGGTCGTACTCGCTGCGATAGGACGGGGCGGGGTGGGTGACATGCACCTCCTTGCAGAAGGGCGTCGTATCGAAGACGCGCGGCCCGCAGACCAGCCGGCCGAGGCATATCTCGGTGGCCTCGGGGAAGAGGTTGGGGTCGGCGCGATTGTCGACGAGCCAGTCGAGGCCGTCGCCGGCCGGGACGATCTGCATGCGCTCGCCGACGTCGTCGTCCTCGTCCGACACCAGCCGGCTATAGCGGCTGATCTGGGCGAACGCGTCGCGCATGGTCTCGCAGGCGTGGGTGAGCAGGCCGACCACCGAGACTTCCGTTAGGTCGACCTGTTCGGCGTAGTGCAGCGCCAGCGCCGGGTCGCCGGCCAGTTCCTGCCCCGCCTTCATCAGCGCGACGTAGTTGGGCGCCGGGATGCGCGCGTCCGGGTCTTGCAGGTCCGCCGGGGCGAGGCCCGCGCGCCGGGAAAGCGCCTCGGGGTCGGCTCCCTTGGCGACAGCCAGCTGCATGAGGCCGCGGGCCACGCTCGCCGCGACCGTGCCCCTAGCCATCGGCGGCGCGAGCCGTGTCGCCACGGATCATATCATTGGAGCAGCGGATCATATCCGGCGTGGTCCGTTTTTTTAGACTGGCCTTCGCCAAACCGACGGAGAGCCCGATGTCCTTATCGCTCAAGCAGCGCGGGGCCGAAAGCCCGCCGGCCGCGAAACGCCGCCTATGATCCTGCACCTGAGCCCGCAGGCGCCGCTGGCGCTTCGCCTCGTCGCCGACGCGACGCTGTTCACCCATATCGCCGCCGGCGTCGCCGGCCTGGTCAGCGGAGCCGTGGCCATGGCCGCGCGCAAGGGCGGCCGGCTGCACCGGCGCGCGGGCGGGGTCTTCGTCGTGTCGATGCTGACCATGGCGACCATAGGGGGCGCCGTGGCCGCCCTGTTCCCCACGAGGCTGTCCGTGGTGGTGGCGGTCCTCACCCTTTATCTGGTGACGACCGGGTGGAGGACGCTCCGTCGCCCGGACGGGACGCCCGCGGCGTTCGACCGCGCCGCGACGGTGGTCGCCGCGTCGGTGGCGCTGGCGGCCTTGGCGTTCGGCCTGATGGCCGCCCGCGCGCCCTCCGGCGACCTCGACGGGCTGCCCGCCGGGCCGCATTTCGCCTTCGCGGGCGTGGCGGCTTTGGCGGCGGGCCTGGACCTGAAGGTGATGCTGGCGGGCGGCGCGGCCGGCGCGGCGCGGCTGTCGCGGCACCTCTGGCGGATGAGCGCGGCGCTGCTGATCGCCTCCACCTCGTTCTTCCAGGGGCAGGCGCAGGTCTTTCCGAAGGCCCTGCAGGATTCGCCCCTGCTCGCTGCGCCGGATGTCGCGATCATCGCCTTGATGGTCTTCTGGCTGCTGCGGGTCAATTTCGGACGACGGTTCAAGGCGCGGGCCGGCGAGGAGGCCTCGCCGGCGGCGCGCCCGCTCTCCAGGTAAGGGCCGTTCCGCGCCTGGACGTCATATTCGGCGTCACGGATGGCGGAGGCGCGGACATGTCGTCGGAAACGGAATCAGAGCGCGACGGCGGGTCTTCCGTCGCCGCCATGACGGCGGGCATGGCCGCCAAGCTGGCGTGCTCGGGCGTCTTCGTCTCGGGGCGCGGCCTGGCCGAGGTGGTCGCCGAGGACATCCGGCCGCTGACGCCCCTGGCCGGCGACCTCGAGTTCAAGCTGGACCGCGCCGCCGGCGTGGTCGTCGCGCGCCTCCACGGCGCGTCGGCGACCGCGCTGTTCCGGCCGGGCGTCGGGGCGACCCTGGCGGTCGACGGCGACCTGCCGGCCCTGATCCGCCAGGCCGACGGCCTGGACCTGGCCCGGCGGCGCGGCCCCCGGGGCTTCGAGGCGGCGCCCGCGCGCGATCCGGCCGCCCTCGAGCGCGCGCTCGACGCGGCCTTCGCCGAGGCGCCGGCCCGGCCGGGCAAGCAGACGCGGGCGGTCGTCGTGCTGCAGGACGGGCGGCTGGTCGCCGAACGTTACGCGCCCGGATTTTCCCCCGACACGCCGATGCTGGGCTGGTCGGCCAGCAAGAGCGTGCTGGGCGCCCTGGTCGGGGCGCTGGTCGACGACGGCCGCCTCGCCCTCGACGCGCCGGTCCTGGCGCCGGAATGGGCGGCCCCGGACGACCCCCGCCGCGAGATCACCGTCGACCACCTGCTGCGCATGTCCAGCGGGCTGGCCTTCGACGAACCCTACGTGCCGGGCTCCGACAGCACGACGATGCTGTTCGAGCGCGGCGACATGGCGGCCTACGCCGCGGCCAAGCCGCTGGCGGCGCCGCCGGGACGGGTGTGGTCCTACGCCTCGGGCACGACCAACCTGCTTTCGCGGACGGCGCTGCTGGCGGCGGGCGGAACCATGGCGGCCTGCCAGAAATACGCCTGGGAGCGCCTGTTCGAACCGGCGGGCATGACCAGCGCCGTCTTCGAGCCCGACGCGCGGGGCGTGATGGTCGGCAGTTCGTACTTCTACGCCACGGCCCGCGACTGGGCGCGGTTCGGCCAGCTCCACCTCGACGACGGCGTGTCCGAGGGGCGGCGGGTCCTCTCGCGGGCCTGGATCGACCACGTCCGTGCGCCGGCCCCCGCCGCCCCGCTGGGGGAGTACGGCGGCCACTTCCGCCTCAACGGCCGCGCCGCGCCGGGATCGCCGGCGCGCGCCTTTCCCGACCTGCCGGCGGACATGTATTTCGCGCGCGGCTTCGGCCTGCAGGTCGTCGCCGTCTTCCCCGCGCGACGGGCGGTGATCGTGCGGCTGGGCTGGACCCTCGACGACGACGCCTTCGACATGAACCGCGAGTTCGCCGACCTTCTGGCCTCGCTGGAGCCGGCGCGCGCGGCCGGCGTCGAAAAAGCGTCATGACGGGTAAGGGGCCGTCCGTCGTCGGACGTCGTCCTAAGCATAGAAACCACAACGACAAGTCATAACGACGAGAGGGGGAGACCATGTTCGGACGCAACCGCCGCAGAGCGGCCGCAGTAAGCACAGCCGCCCTGATGGCGGCGCTTTCCACCAGCCACGCCGCCTTCGCCCAGGAGGCCGCGGTCCGCTTCACGGTGCCGGCCCAGCCGCTGGCGGCGGGGCTGCTGTCGCTGGGCCGTGAGGCCCATCTGTCGATCGCCGCCCCGACCCTGCTGGTCGCCGGCAAGACCGGGCGCGCGGTCGAGGGCGAGTTCACGGTCCGGGCGGCGCTGACCCGGATGCTCGACGGCACCGGGCTCGGCTACGAGTTCGTCGGGCCCAACGCCGTCCGCATCGTCGAGGGGCCCCGCTCCAAGGCGGGCGACGCCGGCGAGACGTCCCCGGCCCAGGCCGCCGCCGAGGTGGCGCAGCTGTCCGAACTGGTGGTGGCCGGCACGCGCATCCGCGGCCAGGCGCCGGTGGGCTCGGAGCTGGTCAACCTGTCGCGCGACGACATCGAACAGCTCGGCCGCGCCACCGTCACCGAGCTGGTCAAGACCATCCCGCAGGTCCAGAGCCTGGGCGCGACCGACGGCCTGAACGGCCATCGCGGCCAGGGCGGCGTCGACAACCAGACCGCCGCGACCAGCGTCAACCTGCGCGGCCTGGGCGCGGACGCCACCCTGGTGCTGGTCAACGGCCGGCGGGTGGCGCCCACGGCCTCGGGCGCCTTCGTCGACGTCTCGCAGATTCCGCTCTCGGCCGTGCAGCGGATGGAGCTGCTGCCGGACGGCGCCTCGGCGATCTATGGTTCGGACGCCGTCGGCGGCGTGGTCAACTTCGTGCTGCGCAAGGGCCGCGAAGGGGCCGAGAGCAGCCTGCGCTACGGTCTCGGCTCGGGCTTCCATGAATACGACGTCGGCCAGTCCCTGGGCTTCGACTGGGGCTCCGGGTCGGCCTTGCTGGCCTACGAGTATTACAGCCGCACCCGTCTGGCCGCCTCAAAGCGCGACTACTTCCAGTCGGACCTGCGAGCCTTCGGCGGGACCGACTATCGCGACCCCTACACCAGCAATCCCGGCAACATCCTGGCCGGCGGGGTGCTCTACGCCATCCCCAAGGGACAGGACGGCACGCACCTGACGCCCGCCGCCCTCATTCCTGGCGCGCCGAACCTGATGAACGCCCAGCGCGACGCCGACATCCTGCCCAGCCAGAGCCGCAACAGCTTCGTCGCCTCGATCTCCCAGGACCTGACGCCGAGCGTCCACCTCTATCTCGACGCGCTCTACGCCACCCGCGACTTCGAAAAACGCCTGGGCGCGCCCGGGGGGGCCAATACGGCCCTGACGGTGCCCAACACCAACCCGTTCTTCGTCAGCCCGATCCCGGGGGCGACCTCGACGACCATCTACTATTCGCTGGTCGACGACCTGCCGCAGCGGGTGACGGGGAGCTCGAAAAACTACACCGTCACGGCGGGCGCGCGGTTCGACCTGCCGCGCGAGTGGACGCTCGAGGCCTACGGCTCCCTCGGCCAGGACCGCGCTTCGAACCTCGACACCGGCGGCGCCAACAACTTCCGGCTGGCCCAGGCCCTGGCCGACCCCAATCCCGCCACGGCGTTCAACCCGTTCGGCGACGGCTCGCACACCTCGGCCGCGACGCTGGCCAAGATCGCCGGCTCCATCCGCTACCGCAACACCTACGATGTGCGCGTCGCCAGCCTGGGGGCCTCCGGGCCGCTGTTCAGCCTGCCGGGCGGCGACGTGCGGGCCGCGGTCGGGACCGACTACCGCTACGAGCGCCTGGACGCCTTCAGCCTGCTCGACTACGACCAGCCGACGCCCTACAGCCTGCCCAGCGACGGCGCCACCCACCGCGACATCGTCGCCGGCTACGCCGAAGTGCTGGTGCCCGTGTTCGGCGCGCCCAACGCCCGTCCGGGCCTGCAACGGCTGGACCTGTCGTTCGCGATCCGCAGCGAGCGCTACAGCGACTTCGGATCGACCACCAATCCCAAGTTCGGCCTGGTCTGGAAGCCGTTCGACAGCCTGTCCCTGCGCGGCAGCTGGGGAACCTCGTTCAAGGCGCCGCGCCTGGTGCAGCTGAACGAGGGACAGAACGCCTGGCTCTATCGCCCCTTCCCGAACGCCAACGCCCAGCCCGGGCCGACGACGCCGGTGCCCGGCTATTCCAACACCCTTCTGCTGTTCGGTCCGTCCAACAAGAACCTGAAGCCCGAGACGGCCGAGACCTGGAGCGTGGGCGCCGATTTCCACGCCGCCGCGTGGCCGGGCTTCAAGGCGGGGCTGACCTACTTCTCCGTCCGCTACAAGGACCGGATCAGCGCCCCGACCGTCGAGCAGGTGAGCGCGCTGCTGGCCCAGGGGAGCGTCGTCAACGATCTGGTGCTGGTCCGCCATCCGACCCAGGCCCAGGTGGACGCGATCTACAGCCAGCCGAACTTCATCGGCTTGCCCCTGCCGGCCAACCAGATCGAGGCCATCCTGAACCTGGCCGTAGCCAATTTCGGCGCGGTCGAGGAGGAGGGGCTGGACGTCAACGCCTCCTATCAGTTCGGCTTGGGGCGCGGGCAGGTCACGCTGGACGGCGGCCTGACCTACCTGACCAAGTATTCGGTGCAGCGGGTTCCGGGCGATCCGTTCGTCGACCAGCTCAACACCTTCAGCAACCCGAACCGGCTGCACGGCCACGTCGGGGCGGCGTGGCGGCGCGGTCCGGTGCAGGCCGCCCTGGGCGTCAACTATCTCGGCGGCTACGACAACAACCTGCTGCCGGTGACCTCCAAGGTGTCGTCCTGGACCACGGTGGACCCCCACCTCGGCTACACCTTCCCGGACGCCGGAGGGCTGCGGCGCGGGGTGTCGCTGATCCTCGACGTCGAGAACCTGTTCGACAGCGATCCGCCCTTCGTCGACAACGAGGACTCCAAGATCGGCTACGACCCCGAACAGGGCGATCCGCGCGGCCGGACCGTCTCGCTCACCCTGCGCAAGACCTGGTGAGCCGTGGCGTTCCGGAGCTTCTCGTCGCGCGGCTTCGCCCTGGCGCTGATCGCGGCCTGCTGGCTGGGCGCGTCCCAGCCGGCGGCGGCCGCGCCGCGCGCGGGAGAGGTGGTCGAGGAGCCGCGGACGCTGGTCACGCCCCAGGGCGAGACCGTCGCCTACGAGGTCGGCACGCTGTTCGTGCGCGAGAACCGCGCGCGGCCTGACAGCCGCCTGATCGGCGTCGGCTTCTTCCGCTTCAAGGGAGCCCCCGGCGCGGCCGGGCCGCCGACCTTCCATCTGCCCGGCGGCCCGGGCTCCAGCTATTTCGACATCTTCACCGAGAAGTCGGACTGGGCGCGGGCCAAGCTCAAGGAGCTTTTGCTCTACCGTGCGGTCGGCGACGTGGTGGTGGTCGACCAGCGCGGCTATTCCGGCCGGGGCGAGATGCTGACCTATCGCCACGCCGCGTCCGGGCGCCTGCTGGACCGCCCGGCCTCGTCGGCGCGCGAGGCGGCGGCGGATCTTGTCGAGGCCCGCGCGGCGGTCGCCGCCCAACCGGGCCGGGACCTGTCGGGCTATACGGTCCAGGCCCTGGTCGACGACGTCGACGACCTGCGCCGGGCCCTCGGCTACGACCGCGTCTCGCTGGTCGGCCAGAGCTTCGGCTCGCAGTGGGCCTTCGCCGTCATGCGGCTGCGCCCGCAGATCGTCGCCCGCGCCGTGCTGTCGGGGGTCGAGCCGCTGGACGGCGGCTACGACATGCCCTCCCACGTCTTCGCCGCCCTGCAGCGCATCGCCTGGGACGCAGACCACGATCGCGGGCTTGCGCCCTATCTTCCGCCGGGCGGGGTGATGGCGGCGGTCGAGGCCGTGCGCGCCCGTCTGGCGGCCCGGCCCGTGGTCGTGCGCGGCGCCGCCCACGGCGGCCGCGACGTCAGGCTCGGCGTCGAGGATCTCCAGCAGGCCATGCTCACCGAGGCGGCGGACTGGCCCGGCCTGATGCTCGCCCTCTATCACCGCCGCTATGGCGACTGGGGGCGGTCGGTCGCCAGGGGCCGTCTGCGGCGCGACGACACCCTGCCGCTGATCGGCCCCCTGATCGACACCAGCCTGGGCGTGACGCCGGCCCGGATGCGGATGCTGCTCACCGATCCGGCGGTCCGCTACCTCGGCGACTGGAACTGGGCCTCCTATGTCGCCGCCGCCAAGGCTCGCGCCTGGCCGACCGCCGACGTCGGCGACCCCTTGCGCGAACCAGCGCCCAGCGACATCCCCGTGGTCTTCGTCGCCGGCGACTGGGACGTCTCGACCCCGGTCGAGAACGCCCTCGGCATGGCCCCTTATTTCCCCAACGGCCGCGTCGTCCTCGTCCATCGCGGCGGCCACGACGCCCGCATGCGGCTGGTCGAGGAGCGCCCCGCCGTCATCGACGCCCTGGCCGGCTTCCTGAAGACCGGCGACGTGCGGAGCCTGCCCGTCCGGGTCGAGCTGGCGGCGCCCGCCTTCAAGGTTCCGGCCTTCGCCCCGCCGTCCGACGGGGCGGCCCGGTGACCACGTCCTTTCCCCAACGCCTGGTGACGCATGTCTGAAGTCTCGCTCCCCAGCAGCCGCGAGCCGACCTGGTTCGGCCATCCGCGCGGCCTGACCATCCTGTTCCTGACCGAGATGTGGGAGATCTTCTCCTACTACGGCATGCGCGCGCTGCTGGTCTATTACATGACCAAGCAGCTGCTGCTCGGCCAGGCCCAGGCCTCGATGGTCTACGGCCTCTACACGGCCACGGTCTATCTGACGCCGATCGTCGGCGGGGTGATCTCCGACCGCTGGCTGGGCCGGCGCAGGTCGGTGATCCTCGGCGGGTCGATCATGGCGCTCGGCCACTTCATGATGGCCTCGGAGAGCCTGTTCTATCCCGCCCTGGCGGTGATCGCCCTGGGCAACGGCCTGTTCATGCCCAGCCTGCCCAGCCAGGTGGTCGGCCTCTATCGGCCGGACGATCCGAGGCGGGGCTCGGCCTTCAACCTCTATTACGTCGGCATCAACCTGGGGGCGCTGCTGGCGCCGCTGGTCTGCGGCACGCTGGGCGAGACCTTCGGCTGGCACTGGGGTTTCGCCGCGGCCGGGGTCGGCATGGCCGGGGGGCTGGCCATCTATGTCGCCGGCGCGCGCTACCTGCCGCCCGAGCCGCTCCGCGCGGCCGAGCGGGGCCGGGCGGACGAGCCCCCGCCTGGCGACCTGGCCCGCCGGCTGTGGCTGCTGGCCGGGGTGGCGGCGACGGTGGTGATCTTCCGGGTGGCCTATGAGCAGCTCGGCAACACCGTGGCGCTGTGGGCGGACCAGGGCGTCGACCGCCACGTCGGCGGCTGGACCATCCCGATGACCTGGTTCCAGTCGCTCAACCCGCTGCTGGTCTTCGCCCTGACGCCGGTGCTGGTGGCGCGGTGGACCGACGCCGCGCGGCGCGGCCGCGAGCCGTCCTCGATCGTCAAGATGGCCATCGGCGCGGCCGTGGTCGGAGCTTCCTTCCTGTTGTTGGGGGCGGTCGATCTGTGGACGGGCGGGGCCCGGGCGAGCTGGGTGTGGCTGGCCGTGTTCTTCGCCGTCCTGACCGTGGGCGAGCTCTACATCCTGCCGGTGGGGATGGGCCTGTTCGGCCGGCTCGCGCCGCCGAGGATCGCGGCCACCACCATCGCCGTGTGGTGCCTTGCGTTGTTCGCCGGGAATCTGGCGGCGGGGGTGGTCGGCGTGCTGTGGGGGCGCATGCCGCACGGCCAGTATTTCCTATTGATGGCCGCGTTCGCCGGAGCCTCCAGCCTGATCCTGCTGCTGTTCGACCGCCCGGCTCAGCGCGTCGAGGCGGGCGCCGCGACGCCCGGAACGGTTCCCGTGGCGGAAGGGGCGGTTTCGTGAGCCGACCAGTCCGCCCCGACCAATCCAGAGAGACGGAAGCGATGACGACCACCTTGAAGACGAGGCTGCGCCTCGTCGCCTCGGCCGCAGCCTGCGCGGCGGCGCTGTTCGGGACCGGCGCGGCCCACGCCGCCGGGCCGGTGCTGGCCCAGTCGCCGACGCTTGGCCGCACCGAGATCGTGTTCACCTATGGCGGCTATCTCTGGAGCGTGCCGCGCCAGGGCGGCGCGGCGCGCCAGCTCACCGCCGGCGGAAGCGAGGGGCGCGCCTTCTTCTCGCCCGACGGCCGCTGGATCGCCTATTCCAGCGAGAAGGACGGCAACCGCGACGTCTATGTCATGCCCGCCGGCGGCGGCGAGGCGCGCCGCCTGACCTGGCATCCGGGCGCCGACGTTCCGGTCGGCTGGACGCCCGACAGCAAGAAGGTGCTGTTCCGCTCGGGCCGCGACTCCTACGCCACCTTCCACCGCCTCTACACCGTGCCGGTCGAGGGCGGCCCGCAGGCGGTCCTGCCGATGTGGCGGGGCGAGAGCGGCTCCTATTCGCCGGACGGCGGCCGGGTCGCCTATGTGCCCAACCTCAAATGGCAGAAGGAATGGAAGCGTTATCGCGGCGGCCAGGCGACGCCGATCTGGCTGGCCGACCTGAAGAGCCTGCGCGTCGAGAAATTGCCCAGGACGGATTCCAACGACAGCGAGCCGGTCTGGGTCGGCGACACGGTCTACTTCCTGTCCGATCGCGACGGGCCGGTCACCCTTTACGCCTACGACACCCGGGCCAAGAGCGTGCGCCGGCTGGTCGACAATCCCGACGGCTTCGATTTCAAGAGCCTGTCGGCCGGTCCGGACGCCCTGGTCTACGAACAGTTCGGCGAGGTGCGGCTGTTCTCGCCTGAGACCGGCACCTCGACCAAGGTCGAGATCGACCTGCCGAAAGACCTGCCGGCGACGAAGGCGGGCAAGGTCAGGCTGGCCGGCGAGATCACGAGCGCCGGCCTGTCGCCGCACGGCGACGCGGCGGTGTTCGGCGCGCATGGCGATGTGGTGATCGTCCCGGCCGCCGGCGGCGAGGCGCGCAACCTGACCCGCACCCCCGGCGTGGCCGAGCGCGATCCGGCCTGGTCGCCGGACGGGCGGCGCATCGCCTATCTTTCCGACGAATCCGGCGAATACGCCCTGCACGTCCGCGACGTGGCCGGCGACGCCCCCGCGACCAAGATCGCCCTCGGCGATCCGCCGTCGTTCTTTAGCGAGCCGATGTGGTCGCCGGACGGCGGCAAGATCCTGCTGCACGACAAGCGCCTGAACCTGTGGTGGGTCGATCTGTCCTCCAAGAAGATGACCCGGATCGACACCGCCCTGTTCGACGTGCCGAGCCAGGACTTCGCGCCGGCCTGGTCGCCGGACGGGCGCTTCGTCGCCTACACGGTGATGCTGCCCAGCTACATGCACGCCGTCCGCCTCTATTCCCTGGATCAGGGGCGCAGCGTCCAGGTCACCGACGGCATGAGCGACGCCCGCTATCCGGCCTTCGACCGGGCGGGGGACAGGCTGGTGTTCGCCGCCAGCACCGACCTCGGCCCGGCCTTGAGCTGGCAGGAGATGTCGGCCTTCAACCGGCCGGTGACCCGCAGCCTTTATGCGACGACGCTGCACGGACCCGGCGGGGCGGTGGACCTGGAGGGCCTCGGCCGGCGGATCGCCGCCCTGCCGACCCAGGCGGGCAACTATGTCGGGCTGAAGACCGGCAAGGCCGGGACGCTGTTCGTGCAGGAGCTGCCGATCGTCGCGCCGCGCACCGGCGGCCGCGCCGGCGGCCTGACCGTCAGCCGGCTCGACCTCGCCAGCGGCAAGCTTGAGCCGTTCGCCGACCGCGTCCGCGCCTTCGCCCTGTCGGAGGATGGGGAGAAGGCGCTGCTGCGTCTGGGGCGGGACTGGCTGATCGCGCCGACCGGCGCGCCGGCGGCGGCCGGCCAGGGCAAGCTCGACATCGCCAAGGTCGAGATCGACGTCGACCCGCGCGCGGAATGGCGGCAGATGTTCCACGAGGTCTGGCGCTTCGAGCGCGACTTCTTCTACGAGCCCGGCTTCCACGGCCTGGATCTGGCCGCCGCCGAGCGGCGCTACCGGCCCTTCGTCGAGGCGGTCGGCGGCCGCGAGGATCTCAACTACCTGTTCCGCGAGATGCTGGGCGAGCTGACGGTCGGCCACATGTTCGTCAGCACCGACGGTCGTCCGGAAATGAACTCTTTCGGCGTCGGCCTGCTGGGCGCCGACTACGCCGTCGAGGCGGGACGCTATCGGTTCGCGCGGATCTATGACGGCGACGTCTGGGCGCCCGACCTCAAGGCGCCGCTGGCCGGGCAGGGCGTCAAGGCCGGCGACTACCTGCTGGCGGTCAACGGCAAGCCGCTGACGGCCGACGCCGATCTCTACGCCGCCTTCCAGGACACCGTGATGCGGCCGACCCGCATCCTGGTCGGCCCCGACCCCAAGGGGCGGGGCGCGCGCGAGCTGACCGTGACGCCGACCTTCGACGAGATCGAGCTTCGCCAGCGCGCCTGGGAGGAGGACAACCGCCACAAGGTCGACGCCCTCAGCGGCGGGCGGCTGGCCTATGTCCACCTGCCCGACACCTCCGACGCCGGCTACGCCAACTTCAACCGCTTCTATTTCGCCCAGGTCGGCAAGGCGGGCGCCATTGTCGACGGCCGCTTCAATCTGGGCGGCAGTTTTGCGGACTATGTGATCGACCATCTGGGCCGGCCGCTGCGCAACTGCGGCGCCACCCGCGAGGGGCGCGACTGGTGCCTGCCCCTGGCCCAGATCTTCGGCCCCAAGACCATGCTGATCAACGACCAGGCCGGCTCCGGCGGCGAGGCCATGCCCTGGATGTTCCGCGAGGCGGGGCTGGGGCCGCTGGTCGGCGTGCGCACCTGGGGCGGTCTGACCGCCGGCGGCGCGCCGCAGCTGATGGACGGCGACGGCGTCGCCGCGCCCTCGCACGGCCACTACGGCGCCGGCGGCTGGGAGATCGAGAACCGCGGCCTGACGCCGGACATCGAGGTCGAGAACGACCCGGCCTCCATGGCCGCCGGCCACGACCGCCAGCTCGAACGCGCCGTCGAGGCAACGCTGCAGTCCCTGGCCGCCGCCTCGACCTCGGCCGGTCCGGCGCGGCCGGCCTATCCGACCTATATGCGGCCCTGGGCCGCGACCCAACCGGGAAAACCCTGATGCGCCGTCCTCTCCTCGGCCTGACCGCCGGCTTGGCCGCGCTCGCCTGCGCCTGGAGCGCGGGCGCGGCCCCCGCGCGGGTCGTCTATCGCAACGCCAACCTGATCGACAGCGTGTCGGGGACGTCGCGGCCGGGCATGTCGATCCTGATCGAGGGCGAGACCATCAAGGCGGTCGCGCCCGACGCGGGCCTGTCGCAGGCCGACCTGGCCGGGGCGCAGGCCGTCGACCTGCACGGCCAGTACGTCCTGCCCGGCCTGATCGACAGCCACGAGCACCTGCTGGCGCCCAACCGCAGGGCGGGCCAGGCCCTGCTGCGCCGCGACGTCTACGCCGGCGTCACCGCCATCCGCGACATGGCGGACGACCTGCGCGGCGTCGCCGACCTGGCGCGGGCCAGCCGCGCCGGCGAGATCCCCGCGCCGGACATCTACTACGCGGCTCTGATGGGCGGGCCCGGCCTGTTCGCCAATCCGCGCATCGCCTATCTGTCCGAGGGCTGGACGCCCGGAACGGCGCCGTGGGCCCAGGCGGTGACGCCCAAGACCGACGTGCGCCTGGCGGTGGCCGTGGCGCGCGGCACCGGGGCGACGGCGGTCAAGCTCTACACCGACATCCCCGCGCCGCTGGTGCGCGCGCTGGCGGCCGAGGCCCATCGCCAGGGCCTGAAGGTCTGGACCCACGCCGCCATCCTGCCGGCCCTGCCGCTCGACGCGGTGGAGGCGGGGGCCGACAGCCTGTCCCACGTCTGCGACCTGGCCTATCAGGCGGCCGACCGTCCGCCCCGGATCATCTTCGAGCGCACGCCGGTTCCCTTCGACAAGCTCTCGCACGGCGACGACCCGCAGATCACCGCCGTGTTCGAGGCCATGCGCCGCCGCGGGACGATCCTCGACGCCACCAACCGCACCTATGTCGAATCCGACAAGCATCAGCGGCCGGGCCAGGCGCCGATCTGCACCGCCGAGGTGTCGGCGCGGCTGACCGCCCAGGCCTTGCGCCAGGGCGTGGCGGTCTCGACCGGGACGGACGGGTTCGCCCCGCCCGACGATCTGTTCCCGCCGTTGTACGACGAGCTGGAGTTCCTGGCCGACAAGGTCGGCATGACGCCGGCCCAGGTGATCCACTCGGCGACGGTGGTCGGCGCGCGGGCGACCGGCCAGCCCGAGGCGCTGGGCCAGATCGCGCCCGGCCGCCTGGCCGACCTGATGATCGTCGAGAAGAACCCGCTGGAGGACATCCGCAACCTGCGCACCGTGACGCTGACGGTGAAGCGGGGACGGGCCTATCCCCGGTCGGAGTTCCAGCCCCTTTCGGTCGACGAGCTGCGTTGAAACGCCCCCCGAGACGCATCTGAGACGCCTCCGGGCCAGGTATTGGGAGAAACAGGATGGACGACCTATCACGACGCCGGATGATGGGCCTTGCGGCGGCGGGTCTGGCGGGCGCCTGCGCCGAGTCGGCCCTGGCCGCCGGCGCCGCCCGTGACCGCCAGCCCCTGCCGGGGACGCTGCGGACGCGGATCGCCGCCCTGCTCAAGCGCAACCAGATGCCGGCGGTGGCCGTCGCGGCGGTGAAGCGCGGCCGGCCGGTGATCGTCGACGCCCTGGGCCTGGCCTCGCTGCCGTTCGCGGCGCCGGCGACCGAGCGCACCCTGTTCCACTGGGGTTCGGCCTCGAAGCAGCTGACCGCCGCCCTGGTGGTGCGCCTGGCCCTGGCGGGCAAGGTCGGTCTCGACCAGCCGCTCGGCCGCTATGTCCAGGGCCTGCCCGAACAGTTCGCCGGCCTGCCGATCCACACCCTGCTCAGCCACACCAGCGGGGCGCCGGACTATGCGCTGCTGGGCGGCCAGCCCGACCTGGCGCCCGACCGCCACATCGACCGCGCCACCTTCCTGGCCAAGGCGGGCGGGCTGCAGCCCGACTTCAAGCCGGGCGAGGCCTGGAGCTATTCCAACACCGGCTATGTGCTGCTGGGCTATCTGGCCGCCGACCTCTACGGCGAGTCCTATCGCGACGCCGTGACCCGGGAACTGCTCAAGCCGGCCCGCCTGGCCGAAGGACGGATGGACGACGCGCCCGCCGTGATCGCCGGCCGCGCCGAGCCCTATGATCTGGAAGGCGGCGTCCTGCGCCACGCCATGATGATGGACGGCGAGTTCTCGGCCTGGCCGGACGGCGGGGCGCTGATGTCGGCCCGCGACGCCGCACGCTGGGAGGCGGGGCTGCAATCGAACGCGGTGATCTCGGCCGAGGCCCTGCGGTTGATGACCACCCCGGAGCGCATGGTCACGGGGCGCAGCGCGGCCTACGGCTTCGGCTGGTTCCTCGACCGGGTCCATGGCCGGGTCGTCCACTATCACGGCGGATCGGTGCCGGGATTCCTGACCTTCTATGTGCGGGTCCCGTCCGAGGGGATCGGCGTGGTGGCGATGACCAATGTCGGCAGCGACGCCGGGGGGCGCGGCGTGCAGCAGATCGCCCAGGAGCTGGTCGAGCATCTCCTCCCGGGCTCGACGTGGCTGTCGCTGGCGCCCGTGTCCGACCCCGACCCGGCCCGCACCGCCGAGGCCCGCGCCATGTTGACGCGCGGCAAGGCGCCCCTGGACCCGGCCCGTTTCGCCTCGGAGATCGCCCCGATCATCGGCCGCCCCGCCGGCCGCCGCGCCGCGCCGCCCAACCTCGCCCGCCTGGGCGCGATGAAGGACTTCCAGCTGGTCGAGACCTTCGACGAAGGCGGCTGCACGGTGCGCCGCTACCGCGCCGTCTATGACGGCCAGACCGAGCACGTCACGTTCGGCCACGCCCCCGACGGCCACATCTTCCGCGCGCGGGCGCTGTAGGGAGGCGTCGGGGACCGGGGCTCAGCCCGCGCTTCGCCGCGCCGTCTCGATGGCGCGCCGGAGGGCGGGCATGACCCTTGGGTCGCCGCATTGCGCGGCGTTGAAGCGCATGAAGCCGGCGGCGCTCTGCGAGGCGCTGTAGACGTTGCCGGGGGCGAGGACGACGTCGTCGGCCAGGGCCGCGCGGGCCGCCGTGGCGGAATCGGCGTCGCCGGGCAGGCGGCACCAGAGGTTGAAGCCGCCACGCGGCATGATCCACGGCTCGACGCCGAGGCCGCGCAGCTTCTCCACCGTCTCGCGCCGCGCCTGGGTCAGCCGGCGACGCAGCGTCTCCATGTGCTTGCGGTAGGCGCCGCCGGCCAGGACGCTGGCGATCAGTTCGGCGGCGATCGGGCTCGGGCCGCCGAAATTGGCCGCGACCTGGAGGTTGGCGAGCTCCTCGATCCAGTCCGGTCGGGCGGCGACATAGCCGCAGCGCACCGAGGCCGAGAGCGTCTTCGAGAAGCTGCCGATGCGGATGACGCGATTCAGCCCGTCGAGCGCCGCCAGGCGCGGCGAGGGCTCCGGCTCGAAATCGGCGAAGATGTCGTCCTCGACGATGGTCAGGTCATGGGCGGCGGCGGCGTTGAGCAGCCGATGGGCGGTCTGCGCCGAGAGCGTCGCGCCCGTGGGGTTGTGCAGCGCCGAATTGGTCACGTAGAGGCGCGGCCGTTCGGCGGCGAGGACGGCCTCGAAACTGGCGAGGTCCGGTCCGGACGGCGTGTAGGGCGCGCCGACGATCCTCACCTGATGCGCGCGCAGCAGGGCGCGGAAGTTGAAGTAGCAGGGATCGTCGACCAGCACCGTGTCGCCGGGCCGCAGCAGGAAGCGGCAGACGAGGTCGATGGCCTGGGTTCCCGAGGCCGTCAGCAGCAGCTGGTCGGGGGACGCCTCGACGCCGTCCTCGGCGAAGCGCGCCAGCAGCAGGCGGCGAAGCGCCGGCGAGCCGCGCACGCCGCCGTAGTCGGTCAGCAGCGCATCCTCGGCGCGGGCGAGGGCGCGGACGGCACGCCGCAAGGCTTCGGTGGGCATCCAGTCGGCCGGCAGCCAGCCGCAGCCGGGCTTCAGCGCCGACGCGCCGGCGTCGAGGGACTGCCGCGAAACCCAGAACGGGTCGACCAGCCGGTCCTGGGCCGGGCGGTCCTCGGTCAGGGCCAGATGCGGCAGGACCGAGGCCGCCACATAGAAGCCCGAGCCGCGCCTGGCCCGGATCAGCCCCTCGGCCGCCAGCCGGTCGTAGGCCTCGACCACCGTCGAGGGGGAAACCCCCATCGTGGCGGCGAGGCCGCGGATCGACGGCAGGCGGTCGCCGGCGATCAGGGCGCGGCTGGCCACCCTGGCCCGGATCGCCGTCATCACATCGGCGGTGCGGGTTCGCGTGCGGCCGCCCGGCGGTGGCGTCGTGCTCAAGGTGTATGCGCATCCTTACCAGTACAGTTTGGCGATATTGTATGGGTCTGTAGCTGCCGTGGCCAGCCGGCGCCGCCTATCCTCGCGCCCGGAAAGCGAGGAACGATGAGCGACGTCAAGCAATCGGCCGAAGGGTGGGGCGCGGGCCTCCTGGGCGTGGTGATCTTCAGCGGCTCTCTGCCGGCGACGCGCGTCGCCGTGGCGGGGTTCTCGCCGCTGTTCCTGACCTCGGCGCGGGCGGTGATCGCCGCGGCGCTGGCGGCGGCGTTGCTCGCCCTGTGGCGCCAGGCGCGCCCGGGGCGCGAGGACCTCGCCTCGCTGGCGGTGGTCGCCGTGGGCGTGGTGATCGGATTTCCGCTGCTAACGGCGCTGGCGTTGCAGCACATCAACTCGGCGCGCTCGATCGTCTTCATCGGTCTATTGCCCCTGGCCACCGCGATCTTCGGGGTGCTGCGGGGCGGCGAGCGGCCAAGGCCGCTGTTCTGGCTGTGCTCTGGCCTGGGCGGCGCCATCATCGTCGCCTTCGCCCTGTCCAACGGCGGGGCGGCCTCTCCGGCCGGCGACCTGCTGATGGTGGCCGCCGTCGTCCTGTGCGGGCTCGGCTACGCCGAGGGCGCGAAGCTCTCGCGCCGGCTCGGCGGCTGGCAGGTCATCTCCTGGGCGCTGGTTCTCGCCGCGCCCCTGATGCTGGCGCTCGCGGCCATGACCCTGCCGTCCTCGTGGACGGGCGTCGGCGTTCCGGCCTGGCTCGGCCTGATGTACGTCTCGGTGTTCAGCATGCTGGTCGGCTTCGTGTTCTGGTACCGGGGGCTGGCGCTCGGCGGCATCGCCAGCGTCGGCCAGCTGCAATTGCTCCAGCCGTTCCTTGGCCTGGCGCTGGCCGGCCTGCTGCTGCACGAGCCGGTGGCCTGGACCATGATCGTGGCGACCGGCCTCGTCGTGCTCTGCGTCGCCCTGGCCCGGCGGTTCGCCTAGGCCGCGCGCCGCGCGGTGCGGTCGACGGCGTCGATGACCGCGGAATAGAGCGCCGGCGGCAGGTCGTGCCCCATGCCGGGGACCAGCATGAATTCGGCTCCTGGGATCGAGGCCGCCGTGTCCTCGCCGCAGGCCGGCAGGATCAGCGGATCGTCGGCGCCATGGATGACCAGGGTCGGCGCGGCGACCGCCGCCAGCTTGGCCCGTCGGTCGCCGGCGACGGCGATGGCGGCGAGCTGGCGCCCGAACCCGCCGCGATCGTAGCCGCGGCGGAGTTCCTCCAGCACGAGGGCGCGGTGGGCCTCCGGATCGAACGGAAAGCCGGAGCCGGCGATGCGCCGCGCGAAGGCCAGGCTGTGCTCCAGGAAGCCGGCCTCGTCCTCGAAGGGATCGGGCGCGGGGCGCGTCATCATCGCCATGACCTCCGGCGCGGCCGGCGGAAGGGCGGGATCGCCCGTGCTGGACATGATGGACGTGAGCGACAGCGTCCGCTCCGGACGCGCGCTGGCGACGACCTGCGCGATCATGCCGCCCATGGAGCGGCCGACGAGGTGCGCCCGATCGATCGACAGGGCGTCGAGCAGGCCGACGGCGTCGGCGGCCATGTCCTCCAGGCGGTAGGGGACGTCCGGCCGTCCTCCGGCCATGAGCGTCGCGGCCAGCGCGGCGAAATCGGGCGTGGGGCGGTCGGCGAAATGGGTCGAGCGGCCGGCGTCGCGGTTGTCGAAGCGGACGACGCGGTAGCCTCGCGTCGACAGCGCCCGGCAGAACGGGGTCGTCCAGCGGATCATCTGGGTTCCCAGGCCCGCGATCAGCAGGATGGTCTCGTCGCCGTCCTCGCCGAAGCTGTCATAGGCCAGGTCGACGCCGTGGGCGGTCAGGATGTTCATGGTCGTTCCGTTGGTCCGGCTGATAGGGGCGAATTAACACCCGGATCAAATATGATCAATATCAGCCGGGTAATATAGGCTTTCGCACCCGCCCAGGTTTAGCTGCGGCGGCGGCCGGTCCCGAAACGCGGCGGCGCAGGCCCGATTGATCCGATGTGTCAGAAATTTGTCGATCCGGGGGTAGGGCGAAACGCACCTCAAGACGTCCAAGCATGCACAAACGATAAAGGGAGAGGGGCATGCCCAGGACGTTTCGAACCGCACGTGGCGGTCTGGCCGGTGCGGCGGGGGTTTCGGCGCTGTTGATCGGACTGGCCGGCTCGGCCGTCGCGCACGCTCAGGAGGCGACGGCTCACTATTCGATAGCGGCGCAGCCGCTTTCGACCGGCCTGCTGGAGCTGGGCCGTCAGGCCCGCATCTCGATCGCCGCGCCGTCTGGGCTGGTGGCCGGCAAGGTCGGCAAGGCGGTGCAGGGCGATTTCACGGTGCGGGCCGCGCTGGCGACGATGCTGGCCGGCACCGGCCTGAAGAGCGAGTTCGTCAGCGCCAGCGCCGTCAAGGTGACGCCGGCGGGCGACAACGTCGCCGCCGAGCTCGACGCCGCCGGTGAGAAGCCGGACGAGGTGACCCAGTTGTCCGAGGTGCTGATCACCGGCACCCATATCAAGGGCCAGGCGCCGATCGGCTCCGAACTGCTGGCGATGGGGCGGGACGAGATCGTCGCGGCCGGCCGCGCCAACATGGCGGACCTGCTGAAGATCGTCCCGGCGGTCCAGACCATCGGCACGTCGGACGGCGTCCGCAGCAATCGCGGCCAGGGCCAGGTCGAGAACAATGGCGCGGGTTCGGCGGTGAACATCCGCGGCCTGGGCGCGGAATCGACCCTGGTGCTGGTCAACGGCCGCCGGGTCGCCCCGGCCTCGGGCGGAGCCTTCGTCGACGTCTCGCAGATCCCGGTGTCGGCGGTCGACAGGGTCGAGGTGCTGCCCGACGGCGCCTCGGCGCTCTATGGTTCCGACGCGGTCGGCGGCGTGGTCAACTTCGTGCTGCGCAAGCGCTTCGACGGCGCCGACACGACCCTTCACTACGGAATGGGCGACGGCTTTCACGAATACCAGGCCAGCCAGACCATCGGCAAGGCGTGGGAAGGCGGCAGCGCCATGCTGTCCTACGAATACTATAGCCGCACCCATCTGGCGGCCAGCAAGCGAGACTACGCCCGCACCGACCTGACCAGCCTGGGCGGTGACAACTTCCTGCCCATCTCGGCAGGGTCCCTCTACGCCGGCAATCCGGGCACGGTGATGGTCGGCGGCGCGCCCTACGCCGCCATTCCGCACGGCCAGAACGGCCGCAACCTCACCGCGTCGCAGCTGCTGGTCGGTCAGGTCAACCAGTTCGACCCGCAGCTTTCGTCCGATCTCCTGCCGAGCCAGGAGCGCAACAGCTTCGTCGCGTCATTCGAGCAGTCGCTGACGCCGACGATCCGCTTCTTCGCCGACGGCCTCTATTCGCGGCGCACCTTCGACATCCGCAACCGGGCCGACGCCAAGGCGATCATCGTCGGGACGGCCAATCCCTACTTCATTGCGGGCGTCCCAGGCTCGGCGGCTTCCGAGACGGTCAACTACTCGTTCGTCAAGGACTTCAACAACCGCACCGAAGGGGTTTCGCAGAACTATACGGTCACCGCGGGCTTCGACTTCGACCTGCCGTTCAAGTGGAGCGGCGAGTTATCCGGGACGACGGGACAGGACCACCTCGTCAATCGCGGCCTCGGCCTGGTCAACACGGCTCGCCTCGGCGTCGCGTCGGGCGACCCCGCCGCCGGGCCGCACCCCGTTGGCCTGCCCTATTTCAACCCGTTCGGCGACGGCTCGTTCACCGATCCGCAGACCCTGGCCTATGTCCAAGGGAGCACCCGGAACCGCCAAGTCTACGACGTCAGCTCGCTGTCGGTCTCGGCCAGCGGTCCGCTGTTCGACCTTCCCGGCGGAACCGTGCGCATGGCCGTCGGCGCCGACTGGCGCAAGGAGCGGTACGAAAGTGCGCGGGTGGACGACACCACAAGCCTGCTGCCTGAGACCGTGACGGCGTTTTCCGACAACGGCTTCGGCGTGGGGGCGTTCAAGCGCACCGTGAAGGCGGCCTATGCCGAACTGACCGTTCCCCTGGTCGGGGCCGACAACGCTCTGCCGCTGGTTCAGAAGCTGGACCTGTCCCTGGCCGAGCGTTTCGAGGACTACAGCGACTTCGGCTCGACCTCGGACCCCAAGGTCGCCCTGCAATGGCAGCCGGCCAAGGGCCTGACGGTGAGGGGCAGCTGGGGAACCTCGTTCCGCGCGCCGCGCCTTGTCGAACTCGACACGACCGCCAACGCCTACTACCTGCGGCCCGTGCCCAACGCCGGCGCGGTCCCGGGCGATCCGAGCACCTTCACTCTTGCACCGGGCTATTCCTGGGTCGTCTATCTGGCTGACGCGGGCAACAGCGCGCTGAAGCCCGAGACGGCCGACACCTGGAGCGCGGGCGTGGATTTCCAGCCCGAGGCCGTGCCGGGGCTGAAGTTCAGCGCCACCTATTTCAACATCGACTACAAGAACCGCATCCTGGCGCCGAGCACGCCTGAGATTCAGAGCGCCCTGGCAGGTTCGGGAACGCCGGGCATCGTACTCGGCCTGCATCCCAGCCAGGCGGTGCTCGACGCCATCTATGCGAACAAGGCCGGTTCGGTCGGGCTGCCGAACGGCCTGTTCAAGGACGCCGGCGCGGTCGGCGCCTTCCTGCCCGGCTTTCCCAACAACCAGCTGCCGGCCGCCAACGTCTACGCCATCATGCACGTCGGCCTGTCCAACTATGGAACGGTGCAGACCGACGGCTGGGACCTGAGCGGGTCCTATCGTCTCCAGACCGGCTTCGGCGACCTCGATTTCGCCGAGGCCCTGACCCTGATCACCACCTACAAGATCAGCCGGGGCGGCGGGGAGGCGCTCGACCTGCTCGACACCATGAGCAACCCGGTCAGCCTGCGCTCGCGCAGCACCATCGGCTGGAGCAAGGGCCCCCTGGCGGCGCAGTTCGCCCTCAACCACGTCGGCGGCTACGTCAATCCCTACAAGAACCAGAAGGTGTCGGCCTGGAACACCGTCGACGCCCATTTCGCCTATAGGGTCCGCAGCGAGCGCAAGTCGCTCGACGGCCTGCTGGTGACGCTGGACGTCGAGAACCTGTTCGACGAGGACCCGCCGTTCGTCAACAACCACGACGCCTCGACGGGCTACGACCCCGAGATGGCCAGCCCGCGCGGGCGGGTCTTCGGCCTGACGCTGCGCAAGTCGTGGTGAGCGCGATGCGGGCGACGGCCGGCCTCACCGGGCTGCTGGCGGGGCTTTCAGCCTGCCTGACCTTGCTCGCTGTTCCCGCGGCGGCGGCGCCGACCCTCGCGGGCCCGGCGCCGCCGCTGGAACTGGAGCGGTTCGTCGATGGCGTCGTCGCCGACGGGATGGCGACCGACCACGTCGCCGGCGTCACCGTGTCGATCGTCCAGGGCGGCCGGGTGGTGCTGGTGAAGGGCTACGGCCAGTCCAGCCCAGGGCGGCCGGTGGACGCCCAGCGCGACCTGTTCCGCATCGGCTCGATCTCGAAGACCTTCACCTGGATCGCCCTGATGCGCGAGGTCGAGAAGGGCCGCGTCCGGCTCGACGCGCCGGTCAACGATTACCTGCCGCCGGACATGAAGATCCCCGACCAGGGCTTCAAGCATCCGATCCGCGTCCTCGACCTGATGGGCCATTCGACCGGGTTCGCGGTCGCCGAGCGCAGCCACATCGGCGCCCCGGACCCCGCGCGCATCCTCCCCCTGGCCGAGGAGATCCGGAGCCACCGGCCCGACCGCGTGCGCGAGCCCGGCCTATTCTCCAGCTATTCCAACTACGCCGCCTCGCTGGCCGGCCTGATGGTCGCCCGCCTGGAGGGCGTGGGCTTCGAGAACCTGATCGAGCGCGACCTCACCGGGCCGCTCGGCATGACCAGCACCACCTTCCGCGAGCCCTATCCGACGCGCGCCGGGCTGCCGGCCCCCATGCCGGCGGCGCTGGCGGTGCGGGGCGCCACGGGCTTCCTCTGGAAGGACGGCGGCTACAAGCCGATGGGGTTCGAATACATCAGCCAGAACGCTCCGGCGGGCTCGGCCTCGACCACCGCGCCGGACATGGCGCGCTACATGCAGATGCTGCTGGCCGGCGGGACGCTGGACGGCGTCCGCGTCTTCGGGCCGCAGACGGCCGCCGCCTTCCGCACGCCGATCATGCACGCGCCCGAGGGCGTCAACGGCTGGGCGCACGGGTTCATGATCCGCCCCCTGTCGGGCGGCCATCTGAGCTACGGCCACGGCGGCTCGCTCGACCGCTTCTACAGCAATATGAGCCTGATCCCCGACTTCGACCTCGGCGTGTTCGTCAGCACCAACACCTCGACCGGCAAGCCGCTGACCGAGCGCCTGCCCAAGCTGATCGTCGAGCGCTTCTACGCGCCCGCCGCGCTCCAGCCCGGCCGGGCGGGCGATCCGGCCCTGGTCAGCCACGCCTTCCTCTATGAGGGCCGCTACATCACCAGCCGCCGCGCCTTCAGCGGGCTGGAGGAGCTCGCCGACCTGCTGGAGAGCCACGACCGCGTCTGGGTGTCGCCGAAGGGCTTCCTGCATACCCGGCTCGACGGGACCGTGCGCACCTGGGTGCCCGACAACGCGCCGGGCCGCTTCGTCGACGCCTACGGAACCGACAAGCTGACCTTCACGCTGGACGGCGACGGGCGGGCGCGGTGGTTCCCGTTCCCGCGCGGCACCTACGCCGCCGAGCGCGCCGGCCTGTTGCTGAACGAGACCCTGTTCCGCGTCTTCGCGGTCCTCGCCCTGGCGACGGCGGTCGCGACCGGGATCGCCGCCGTGGTCGGCATGCGCAAGGGCGGCGCGCCCGGCGGCCAGCGGCGCTTCGACGCGATCGGGCTGGCTGTCGCGGCGGCGTGGCTGGCGGCCTTCGGCGCCGTCTGGCGCTCGGGCCTGCTGGAGGGAAGCATTCCGGACGGCGATTTCCCCGGCCCCTGGCTGCTGGCGGCCTCCTGGTCGGCGGTGCTGGCGGCGGCCGGATCGCTGATCCTCGCGGCCGCCTACCTCCTGGCCCTGCGAGGTCCGCGCGGGGAGGCAGGCTGGCGCCTGCCGGGAACCCTGGGGCGCGGGGCGGCGGCGTGCGTCTTCCTCGTTTTCGCGGTCCTGCTCGGGGCCTGGGGCGGCCTGGCGCCATGGGCCTGACCACGACACGGCTTCAACAGCTTTCAATCGGAACGACAAAGGGAAAGAAGATGGGTCTGAAACGCGCGTCATGGCTGGCCGCCGCCGTCGCCCTGGCGGCCGGCGCCGCGTTCGCCGGCCCGATCACGCCGCTGGCCCAGTCGCCGACCCTGAACCGCGACCAGATCGTCTTCGCCTGGGCCGACCACCTGTGGAGCGTGCCCCGCGCGGGCGGGACGGCCAGGCAGATCACCAGCGCCGGCCATGAGGCCCATCCGGTCTTTTCGCCCGACGGCGAGTGGATCGCCTATCGCGGCGAGGTCGACGGCAACTACGACGTCTATGTCGTCCCGGCCAAGGGCGGCGCGCCCCGGCGGCTGACCTTCCATCCCGGCGTCGACGAGCCCGTCGGCTGGACGCCGGATGGCAAGAGCGTGTTGTTCACCTCGACGCGCGAGGCTTACGCCAACATCCAGCGGCTCTACACCGTCCCGCTGGAAGGCGGCTGGCAGACGACCCTGCCGATGTGGCGTGCTGTCGAGGGGACCTATTCGCCGGACGGCGCGCGCGTCGCCTACGTGCCGAACAACAAGTGGCAGAAGGAATGGAAGCGCTATCGCGGCGGCCAGGCCACGCCCATCTGGCTGGCGCGCCTCGGCGACCTGCAGGTCGAGAAGATCCCGCGCGACCGCTCCAACGATTCCCAGCCGGTCTGGGTGGGCGACATGGTCTATTTCCTGTCGGACCGCGACGGGCCCGTCACGCTCTACGGCTACGACACCCGGACCAAGGCCGTCCGTCGCCTGATCGACAATCGCGGCCTGGACCTGAAGACGCTTTCCGGCGGCGCCGACGGGCTGGTCTATGAGCAGTTCGGGTCGGTCCACGTCTATTCCCTGGCCGACGGGACCTCGCGCAAGGTCGACATCCGCGTCGACCAGGCGCCGCCGGGGACCCTGCCGCAGAAGGTCGACGCCGCCGAAGATATCGAGAATGTCGCCCTGTCGCCCGAGGGCGGGCGGCTGGCGGTCGAGGCGCGGGGCGAAATCCTCGCCGGCCCGGCGGCCGGGGGCGCGTTCGTCAACCGCACCGCCACCAGCGGCGTCCACGAGCGCGACCCGGCCTGGTCGCCGGACGGCCGCTTCCTGGCCTACCTCTCCGACGAGTCCGGCGAATACGCCCTGCACATCGCGCCGGCGGACGGGGCGGGCGCGGTCAAGAAGCTCCGCGTCGGCGACAAGCCGACCTTCCTGGAGAAGCCGCGCTGGTCGCCGGACGGGCGCAAGGTCATCGTCGGCGACGCCTGGGAGAACCTGTGGTGCGTGGACCTGCTGACGGGCGCCTCGACCAAGGTCGACGTCCACACGGCCTTGCCGGTCTGGTCGCCGGACAGCCGCTGGCTGGCCTATTCCAAGCCGCTGGCCAGCGGCATGCACGCCGTCTGGCTGCATTCGCTGGAGACGGGCCGCAGCGTCCAGGTCACCGACGGCCTGGCCGACGCCCGCTGGCCGGTCTTCGAGGCAGGCGGCGGCCTGCTGGCCTTCGCCGTCAGCACCGACCTCGGACTGTCCCTGACCATCCAGGACATGTCGGGCATGAACCACCCGATCACCCGCACGATCTGGGCCGCCGTCCTGCGAAAGGACGCGCCGTCGCCGCTGGGCGAGCGGGCGGCCGAGGCCCTACGGCCGGCAGGGCCGTTCCGCATCGACCTCGACGGCCTCGACCGGCGGATCACCCAGCTGCCGATCGCCGCGGCCAACTACGCCGGCCTGCAGGCCGGCAAGGCCGGCGTGCTGGTCCTGGAGGAGGGACCGATCATCCAGCCCCGCTCCGGCGGCCGCAACGGCCTCAAGATCAAGCGGTTCGAGCTTGCCTCCGGCAAGCTCGAACTGATCGCCGAGCGGACGGCCGGGATCACGCTGACGCCTGACGGCGCCAAGGGGCTCTATCGCGCCGGCCGCCGCTGGTTCCTGGTCGACGCCGGCGCGCCGGCCGGCGCCCAGCCGACGGCGCTGAAGCTGACCGGCCTGGAGATCCAGGTCGATCCCCGCCAGGAATGGCGCGAGATGTTCCGCGAGGCTTGGCGCTACGAGCGGGACTTCTTCTACGATCCCGGCCTGCACGGCCTCGACCTCGCCGCGACCCAGAAGAAGTACGCGCCGTTCGTCGAGGCGGCGGGCAGCCGCGACGACCTCATCTACCTGTTCCGCGAAATGTTGGGCGACCTTACCATCGGCCACATGGCGGTGGAGAGCTTCAACTTCCATCCGCCGAACGGGCGGCGCGGCGGCTTGCTCGGCGCGGACTACAAGGTCGAGAACGGCCGGTTCCGCATCGACCGGATCTATGACGGCGAGGAATGGAACCCCGACAACTACGCGCCGCTGGCGGGCGTCGGCCTGAATGTGAAGGCGGGGGACTATCTGCTCGCTGTCGACGGCAAGGACCTGCGCGCCGGCATGGACCTCTACGCCCTGTTCGAGGGGACGGCCGGCCGGCCGACGCGGCTGAAGATCGCCGCCGATCCCGAGGGCGCGGCCGCGCGGGAGGTGACCGTCGTCCCGATCAACGACGAATATGAACTGCGCGCCCGGGCCTGGGCCGAGGACAATCGCCGCAAGGTCGATGCGCTGAGCAACGGCCAGATCGCCTATGTCCGCGTGCCCGACACCGCCGACGAGGGCTTCGCCGACTTCAACCGCTTCTATTTCTCCCAGGTCGGCAAGGCGGGGGCCATCGTCGACGCGCGCTTCAACACCGGCGGGCGGTTCGCCGACTACATCGTCGACATGATGGAGCGGCCGCTGCGCAACTGCGCGATCACGCGGGCGTCCGGCGGCTACTGCGTGCCGGCGGCCCAGATCTACGGCCCCAAGACCATGATCACCAACGAGATGTCCGGCTCGGGCGGCGACGCCTTGCCGTGGATGTTCAAGACCGGCCATGTCGGCGCCCTGGTCGGGGCCCGCACCTGGGGCGGCCTGGTCGGCGGCTCGGGCCCCAGTCTGCTGGACGGCATGGGCCTGGCCACCCCCTACCACGCCCATTACGGCCTGAACGGCCAGTGGGAGGTCGAGAACCACGGCGTCACCCCCGACTACGAGGTGGAGAACGATCCCGCCTCGGTGGCGGCGGGCGGCGATCCCCAGCTCCAGAAGGCGGTCGAGGTCACGCTCGAAGCCCTGCGCGGGCGCCGGACGGCCCAGCCCGCGCCGCCGTCCTATCCCGTTTATCAGCGGCCCTGACCGGGTCGAAAGCCGGCCCGGCCTCGGCCAGGGTCCACCATTGGAGAGCGTCGTGAAGACCGTGACCAGGCATCTGATTTCCACCGCGCTGGGCGCGGTCCTCGCCGCCGCGCTGACCGCGTCCGCCCAGGCCGCCGGCGCCGCCCCCGACATGGGCCGCGTCGACGCGGCGTTCGCGGCCCTGCCGAAGGACGGGCCGGGCTGCGCGCTGGGCATCTACAGCCACGGCGAGCCGGTGGCGCTGAAGGGCTACGGCTACGCCAGCGTCGAGCACCGGGTCCCGATCAGCCCGGACACGGTGTTCGACATCGGCTCGGTCTCCAAGCAGTTCACGGCGATGTCGGCCATCATCCTGGCCGAACAGGGCAAGCTCAGCCTGGACGACGACATCCGCAAGACCCTGCCGGAGATGCCCGACTACGGGACGCCGATCACCATCCGCCAGCTGATCAACCACACCAGCGGGATCAGGAACTATTTCGACGTTCTGTTCATCAGGGGACTGTCCCAGCGCGACCCGGTGAGCCGCGACGAGATCTACTCGGTCATCACCGGTCTGAAGGCGCTGGAATTTCCCCCGGGAACCCAGGAGAAGTACAGCAATTCCGGCTACTTCCTGCTCGGGCGCATCGTCGAGCGGGTGTCGGGCCAGAGCCTGGGACGGTTCGAGCAGGAGAACATCTTCGGCCCGCTGGGCATGACCCGCACCCATGTCCACGAGGACCTCGGCGAGGTGGTCCCCGACCGCGCCTCCGGCTATCTCCGCGACCCCAGGGGCGGCTTCCGCATGGCGGTCAGCCAGTTCGAGGGCACCGGCGACGGCGCCGTCTACACCACCGTCCGCGACCTGGCGCTGTGGGACGCCGACTTCTATCGGGGCAAGGTCTGGCGTCCGGCGGTCAAGGCCGAGATGCTGCGGGTGGGCAAGTTCGAGAACGGTCAGCCGGTGACCGCCGAGCCGGGCGTCTACTATGTGGGCGGGCTCAATCTCGGCAAGCGGCGGGGCCTGACCTATATGGGCCATCCGGGCAAGGAGCTGGGCTTCATGGCCGACCTGACCCGCTACCCCGACCAGCAGATCAGCATCGCGCTGCTGTGCAACCACATGTTCCGGATCACCGCGGTCGCCGACGCCCTGGCCGACCTGATGCTGGCCGACAAGTACGTCGAGCCCGAGCCCAAGCCCGAGGAGCCGGGCAAGCCGGCGGCCGCCGCCAAGGGCGAGCCGATCCCGGCCGCCATCCTCAGCCAGGCGCCTGGCGTCTATTACAACGACGAGATCGACGGCCGCTACGTGATCGCCGCCGAGGGCGGCGGGCTGGTGCTGCGGATGGGACCGCACCGGCAGCGCCTGGGGCCGCTGGAGTCCTTCGGCGACGAGGTTCTCGGCGCCGGCCGCACGCGCCTGCAGCTGCGCCGCGACGGTGCGGGCCGGATCGTCGGCCTGACGTTCGAGGGCTTCGAGTTCCGCAAGCTGTAGGCCCGCCGACATGCGCAGCATCCCGACATCGCCGATGGCGAAGGCCCTCGTTTTCCTGCCGCTTCTGGTCCTGATCCTGGCCGGGGCGCTGGCGGGGTTGGCGGCGGCCGCGCCGCCGGCGGGGTTCGACGATCGCGTCGAGGCCCTGCTCAGGGCCAGCGGCGCGCCGGGGATGGGCGCGGTGATCGTCGAGGGCGGCAAGGTGGCGCTCGCGCGGGGCTACGGCGTCCGCCGCCTTGGAGCGCCGGAGCGGGTGGACGCCGACACCATCTTCCCCATCGCCTCGGCCGGCAAGGCGTTCACCACGGCCGACCTCGCCCTGCTGGTGGACGAGGGGCGGCTGGGCTGGGACGACAAGGTCGTCGACCGCCTGCCGGGCTTCCAGATGTACGACCCCTGGGTCACGCGCGAGATGACCGTGCGCGACCTGCTGGTGCATCGCAGCGGCCTTGGCCTGGGGGCGGGAGACCTGCTGTTCTTCCCGCGCAGCTCGCTCAGCCGGGCCGAGGCGGTGAGCCGGCTGCGCTGGATCAAGCCGGCCACGAGTTTCCGCTCGGGCTACGCCTACGACAACGTGCTCTACATGGCCGCCGGTCAGCTCATCGAGGCGGTCACGGGCCAGACCTGGGAGCGGTTCACCCAGGAGCGCCTGCTTAGGCCGGCCGGGATGACGGTCTCGACGGCCGACGACGCCGACCGTTTCCGCACCGCCAACCGGGCCCAGCCCCACGCCCGCCTGAACGGCGCCGTGCGCGGCCAGGGCGACCAGGAGGTGCTGGACGAGCGCCAGGGCTCCGCCGAAAGCTCCGCGCCGGCGGGCGGGGTCTCCGTCAGCGCGTCGGACCTGGGCCGCTGGATCCAGATCCAGCTCGGCCATGGCCGGTTGCCGGAGGGCGGGCGCCTGTTCAGCGACGCCGCGTCGCGGGAGATGTGGACCCCGCAGACCCTGATCCCGATCCATCGGCCGCCGGCGGCCGCGGCGGCGGCCGAGCCGCAGTTCCTGACCTACGCCCTGGGTTGGGAGGTCCGCGACTGGCGGGGACACAAGATCGTCTGGCACGACGGCGGCGTCGACGGCTATCGCGCCGTGGTGGTGCTGATCCCCGAAAAGGACGTCGGCTTCGCGCTGATGCTCAACGCCGAGGAAGGCGTGGTTACGCGCGGCCTGATGTACGAGCTGCTCGACCACTATCTCGGCTTTCCGGCGGCGGACTGGCCGGCGATCCTCGGCAGGATCAAGGCGGGCCAGACCGCGGCGGCGGTCGCGGCCGTCGCCGCCACGCCGCCCGAGGTCGCCCGTCGGGCGGACGCCGGGCCGGGCCTGCCGCCCGCCCGCTACGCCGGCGACTACGTCGACCCGTGGTACGGGCGGATGGTCGTCGGAAAGGCGGGCGGCGGACTGACCATCGACTTCAAGTCGACGCCGGGCATGGTCGGCGACCTGGAGCCGTGGCGATACGAGACCTTCATCGCCCGCTGGCGGGACAAGTCGATCGAGCCGGCCTTCGTGACCTTCTTCCGGGGGGCGGACGGCGAGGTCGAGCGGGTGGCCATGAAGGCCGTCTCGCCTCAGGCGGACTTCAGCTACGACTACCAGGACCTGGACTTCCGGCCGGTCCGCCCGCGTCCCTGACGGCGTCGGCCAAGGGGCCCGTCATTCATCCTTCCGCGGACGGGTAGGGACTTCGCCGGCCAGATCGTCATGCCCGGAGAGGGGCCCTGGGGGCGCCCGCCGGGCGGTCTCGGATTCCGAACGCCTCCGCCGGGCCGAACCCAGGGAGCCGCTTGGCGCGGCGACGCGCGAGCGTGTGCGGCGGGCCGATCGCTCGAGCGCCGTGACAAGGAGTTTCCAAGCCCATGACCGAGAACCCGCCCGCCGCGGCCCATCGCCCCTGGATCGTCCTGCTGACCGTGGCGGTCGGCGTCGTCGCGACATGGCTGGCTTCGGCCACGCCCCGGCCGGCGGGGGCCGACGCGCCGCCTTCCGCCTTTTCGGCGGCGCGGGCTATGGTCGACGTGCGCGCCGTGGCGGCCAGCCCGCACCCGACCGGATCGGCCGAGATCGCCAGGGCGCGCGATCACATCCTCTCGCGCCTGCGGGCGATGGGGATCCCCGCCGAGACGCAGTCGGCCGAGGGAATCCAGGCGTCGGCCAAGCACAAGCCGGGCTTCGTGGTGGCCGGCTCGGTGACCAACGTCGTCGGGGTGCTGCCGGGCGCGGATCGCGCCGCGCCGGCGGTGCTGGTCATGAGCCACTACGACTCCCTGCCCAATACGCCGGGGGCGGGGGACGACGCGGCCGGCGTGGCCGCCTCGCTTGAGATCGCCCGCATCCTCAAGGCCGATCCGGACCGCAAGCGGGACGTGATCTTCCTGTTCACCGACGGCGAGGAGCCGGGGCTGCTCGGCGTCCAGGCGTTCCTGGCCGGCCATCCGGCCGCGCGACGCCTGGGCGTGGTGATCAACATGGAGGTGCGCGGCGACGCCGGCCGCACGGCCATGTTCGAGACCAGCCGGGACTCCGGCGCCCTGGTCCGGCTCTTCCAGGCCCGGTCGCCGAGGCCGAACGCCAACTCCCTGATGGCCGCCCTCTACCGGGTGATGCCTAACGACACCGACCTCACCACCGTGCTGGAGCAGGGGATGGCCGGGTTGAACTTCGCCTTCGCCGGAGACCAGCTCGCCTATCACACCTCGCTGTCGACGCCCGATCACCTCGACCCCGGCAGCCTGCAGGACATGGGCGACCAGGTCCTGCCCGTCGTCCAGGCCCTGGCGCGCGCGGACGCCCTGCCGGCCAAGGCGCCGGACCTGACCTATTCCGACCTGATGGGGCGCCTGCTGGTCGCCTATCCCGGCTGGGTCGGCTGGCTGCTGACGGCGGCCGCGGCCGGGCTGACCGGCGTGGCGGTGTTTCTCATGCGGCGGGACCGCCGACTGGCCTGGGGCGACCTGGCCCGCGGCTTCGGCGCGCCCGCGCTGATCCTGCTGGCGACGGCGCTCGGCCTGCATCTTTGCGGCCGCTTCCTGGGCGGCGAGAGCCCCGAGCGGGTCTACGTCCTGGTGGCCCGCTATCCGTTGCTGCTGGCTGGAGCGGCGGCGGTCGCGGCGGCCATCGTCGCCGGGGTGCTGGGCCTGATGGCCGCCGGCG
>Ga0209243_100059_pt1 | contig 82698 bp, 79 predicted proteins | sample UppTromiDAQMD024_FD_185836 | JGI IMG/M metagenome (GOLD analysis project Ga0209243, IMG submission 185836) | Upper troposphere microbial communities from Maryland, USA - DAQMD-024 (SPAdes) (version 2) | ecosystem: Environmental > Air > Outdoor Air > Unclassified | place: USA: Maryland, Virginia...
GGCGCCCGGACCGCGCGACTGCGACGGCTTTCTGCAGCGGCCGCCGGCCCCGCCGCCCGCGGAGGCCGACCGCGCCGTCGCCCCGTTGACCGCCGCGCCGCAGGGCTGAACATGGGGGCCATGTCGCGCACCATCCTGATCGTCGACGACGATCCCCACATCCGCCAGCTTCTCGTCTTCGCCCTGGCCAAGGCCGGCATGGCCGCCCGCGAGGCCGAGGACGGCGAGCGCGCCCTGGCCGAGGTGGCGGCCGAGCGGCCCGACCTCGTCATCCTCGACATCAACATGCCGCGCCTGGACGGGCTGGAGGTCTGCCGGCGGCTGCGCGCCGAGGGCGACCTGCCGATCCTGTTCCTGTCCTCGCGCGACGACGAGATCGACCGCGTGCTCGGCATCGAGCTGGGCGGCGACGACTACGTGGTCAAGCCGTTCAGCCCGCGCGAGGTCGCCGCCCGGGTGGCCGCCATCCTGCGGCGGACGGGGGCGGGCCGCCCGCCGCCCGGTTCTCCCGCCGCCGAGCCGGGCGTCGTCGGCCACGGCCGGCTGCGGCTCGACCTCGAGGGCTGGACGGCGCGCTGGGACGAGGCCCCGGCGGCGCTGACCGTCACCGAGTTCAGCCTGCTGCGCGTCCTGGCGACGGCGCCGTCGCGGGTGTTCAGCCGCGACGCGATCATCGACCGCCTGCACGGACCCGGCTTCGCCGTCACCGACCGCACCATCGACAGCCACATCCGCAACATCCGCGGCAAGTTCGCCGAGCTGGGCGGGGTCGACGTGATCGAGACGCGGCCCGGCGTCGGCTACCGGCTCGGTCCCTGCCTCGGCGGCCCGGCGTGATCGAGGCGGCCAAGACCCTCGTCAAGCGCTACTGGCCGAGCCTGCGGCTGCGCACCATCCTGTTCGCGGTGCTGGTGTTCGCCGCCGCCATGCCGGCGGCCGGCGCGGTGTTCCTGCGCGTCTACGAGAATACCCTGGTCCACCAGACCGAGGCCGAGCTGATCGCCCAGGGCGCGGCCCTGGCCGCCGCCGCCTCGGCGGCCTGGCCGGCGGAGCCCGCGCGGCCGGGGTCGCGGGCGCCCGGCTCCGCCCGCGATCCCGGCTATTATCGTCCCGAACCGAGCACCATCGACCTCAACGGCTCGCCGGTCTTGCCCGAACGGCCGCCGGTGCGCCCCGGCGGCCCGGCCGATCCCGCGGCGCTGGCGGCGGCGGGGGCGGTCGGCCCGATCATCGACCGCACCACCCAGACCACCCTGGCCTCGATCCTGCTGCTCGACCGGCGCGGCGTCGCCGTCACCGGCGACCAGGCCGGCGGCGACTTCTCGGTGCTGCCCGAGGTGCGCGAGGCCCTGGCTGGCCGGCCCGACAGCGTCATGCGCCGCGCCGGCGACTATCGCCCCCGCTATCCGCTGGAATGGCTGAGCCGCGCGTCCAGCCTGCGGCTGCACCACGCCCGCCCGATCCGCGTCGGCGATCAGGTGGTCGGGGTGCTGCTGCTGTCGCGCTCGCCCCGGGCGCTGTTCCGGGGGGTCTATGACGACCGGGGCAAGATCGCCCTGGCCGGCCTGACCATCTTCGGCGTGCTGGCCGTGCTGTCGGGCCTGGTCTCGCGCGGCGTCACCCGCCCGATCGAGGGGCTCAGCGCGGCCTCGCGCGACGTCGCCGCCGGCCGTGGCGGGGACATTCCGGACACGCCGGCCACGGCCGCCGTCGAGATCAAGGCCCTCTATGAGGACTTCCGGGCCATGGCCGACGCCATCGAGCGGCGGTCGCGCTATCTACGCGACCTCGCCGCCTCGGTCAGCCATGAGTTCAAGACGCCGCTGACGGCGATCGGCGGCGCGGTCGAGCTCCTGCAGGACCACGCCGACGACATGAGCGACGAGGAGCGCCGGCGCTTCCTCGACAACGCCTCCGCCGACGTGCGTCGGCTCTCGCATCTGGTCTCCCGCCTGCTCGAGCTGGCCCGCGCCGACATGGCCCGGCCCGAAGCGGGAGCCAGCGTCGACGTGCGGGACGTCCTCGGCCGGCTGGCCGACGCCTTCGGCGGGCCCGACTTCGCCGTCGCGGCCGAGGCGCCGGCCGGTCTGGCCCCGACCGCCGTGCCCGAGGCCGCCCTGGAGGCCGTGCTCGCCGCCCTGATCGAGAACAGCCGGCAGGCGGGCGCCCGCCGGGTCGACATCCAGGTCGTCGACGCCGCCGACGGCCTGCGCATGAGCATCCGCGACGACGGGCCGGGCGTCGCCGCCGGCGACCGCGAGCGACTGTTCGAGCCGTTCTTCACCAGCCGCAGGACGGCCGGCGGCACCGGTCTCGGCTTGCCGATCGCCCGGTCGCTGCTGGCGGCCAGCCATGGGCGGATTGTGTTGGCCGAGGGCGGAACAGGCGCCTGCTTCGACCTCTTCCTGCCGCGCGCCGAGACGGCCTAGGGCCTCTCGCCCGCCGGCGTCTCCATCGTTTCTGCACGGAATCTCCCCCGCGCCCGCCATCGCCGGGCGCGGGGACGCGGCTAGTCTGGCCTCGTCGCAACCCTTCCATCCTGGCGAGACTCGATGAAAAGCCTTCCCATCCCCGCCGGCGTCGACGTGCGGCCGAACGACCGCCGCTGGACCTGGGCGGCCACCACGCCGGACGGGGCGCGCCTGTGCGGCGAGGCCGCCGACCGCGGCGCGGCCCAGCGCACCGGCGCCTTCGCCGCCGCCGTCATGGAGGCCTTCGACCGCATCGGCCGCCGCGGGTTCTGATCCCCCCGGGCCCGCGGCGGGGGTCTCGCCGCCCGTCGCCGTCCCGTGTAGGTTGCGGCTGCGGCGGAGGAACGACGATGACGAGCGCGTCTTCGAAAGAGCGGGAAGCGGTGTGGCCCGACCTGCCCTGCGCGGCCTGGGCCGACACGCGCCAGACGCTGCACCTGTGGACCCAGATCGTCGGCAAGATCCGCGTGGCCCAGGCGCCGTGGCTGAACCATTCGTGGCAGACCACCCTGCACCTGACCCCGCGCGGCCTGTCGACCGGCAACATCCCCTGCGGCCGGCGGCTGTTCGACGTCGCCTTCGACTTCATCGACCATCAGCTGATCCTGCGCGCCGACGACGGGGCCGACCGTCACGTGGCGCTGAGGCCGCGCACGACGGCCGACTTCTTCGGCGCGGTGCGGCGGGCCCTGTCCGAGCTGGACCTCGACGTCCGCATCGACCGCACGCCCAACGAGATCGCCGACGCCATCCCCTTCGACCGCGACGAGGTCCACGCCGCCTACGACCCGGTCCACGCCGAGCGGTTCTGGCGCGTGCTGCTGCAGGTCGACCGGGTGTTCAGCCTGTTCCGCACCGGGTTCCTGGGCAAGTCGAGCCCGTCGCACTTCTTCTGGGGCAGCTTCGACCTGGCGGTGACGCGCTTTTCCGGCCGCCGCGCGCCGCTGCACCCCGGCGGCGCGCCGGGCCTGCCCGACGCCGTCGCCCGCGAGGCCTATTCGCATGAAGTCAGCAGCGCCGGCTTCTGGCCCGGGGGCGCGGGCGTCGACCATCCCGCCTTCTACGCCTACGCCTATCCCCAGCCGGCCGGCTACGCCGAGGCCAAGGTCGCCCCGGCCGAGGCCCAGATCGGAAGAGCACTGGGCGAGTTCATCCTGCCCTATGACGCGGTGCGGTTGGCGCCCGATCCCGACGCGGCGCTGCTGGCCTTCCTGGAGAGCGCCCACGCCGCCGCCGCCTCGCTGGGCGGCTGGGACCGCGCCAGCCTCGAATGCGCCCTCGGCCGCCCCCGCACGCCCCGGCCGGTCTCGCCGCCGTGACGGGGTGTGACGGATCGGCGACGTTGAAGGTCAGCCGGCCTCGGAAGGCCGTCTAGACTCTGTTCGAGAGTCGAAAATCTCGCGTTTGACTCTGGGAGACGCCGCCGCCCGAGTCATGAAGGATGCGGGATTTGCTCAATCCGAGGAAAATCTTCCTCACATCCTCAAATCATTAAGGTTTACCCGGCTATCCAATCCCGCTGTAGCTATGGGTGGGGTTGTCCTGTGCTGAAAGTCCTGACCTGCCTCGTGGTCCAACACGACCATCGGCTGGTGCTTGTCGCGGCGGCCGTGTGCCTCAGCGCCTGTCTGACGGCGTTCCGGCTCTATTCGCGCATCCGCGCCTCGCGGGGGGTCGTGCGGGCCTCTTGGCTGACGCTGACGGCCCTGACCGCCGGGGCCGGCGTGTGGGCCACCCATTTCATCGCCATGCTGGCCTACCAGCCGGGCCTGCCGACCGGCTACTCGCCGGCGGGGACCCTGGCCTCGCTGCTGGTGGGCACGGCCTGCGTCGGCCTGGCCTTCGCCGTCGCCTCGGCCCACCGCGACCGCCTGAACCAGGTGGCCGGCGGCATGGTGTTCGGCGGCGGCGTCGCCGCCATGCACTATATCGGCCTGGCCGCCTTCCAGACCCAGGGCCGCGTCGAATGGGACTCGCTGCTGGTGGCCGTCTCGATCGCCCTGGGCATGGGCGTGTCGATCCTGGCCCTGCTGGCGGCCGACCGCGCGCGCACCCTCAAGCGCCAGATGGCGGGCGCGGCGGTGCTGACCCTGGCCATCTGCCTGCTGCACTTCACCGGCATGGGCGCGGCGACCATCATCCCCGACCCCTCGATCAGGGTGCCGCCGCAACTGCTGTCGGGCGCCGTGCTCACCTTCGCCGTCGCCTCGATCACCACCCTGATCATCCTGGGCGGCCTGGGCGCGGTGATGATCGAGGCCCAGACCAGCCGTTCGGCCCTCGACCGCATCCGCCGCCTGGCCAACGCCGCCTACGAGGGCCTGGTCGTGGTGCAGAACGGCCGGGTCAACGACGCCAACCTGGCGTTCTGCGAGCTGATGAGCGCGCCGCTGGCCAGGCTCGAGGGCCTGCTGCTGCGCGAAGTGCTGGCCTACGAGGCCGACGCCCCGGCCGGCGAGGACACCCGGCGCGAGGGCTGGCTGGCCCCGCTCGACGGCGGCGAGCCGATCCCGGTCGAGATCTTCGCCCGCGCCCTGGACGACGGCTTCAGCTTCGACGCCTCGATGACCGTGCTGGCCATCCGCGACCTGCGCGAGCGCCGGTCGGCCGAGGAGCGCATCCGCTATCTGGCCGAGCACGACGGCCTCACCGGCCTGCCCAACCGCAACGCCCTGCAGACCAAGCTGGCCGCCGCCCTCGACCGCGTCGAGGCGGCCGGCGAGACCCTGGCGGTGATCTGCGTCGATCTCGACCACTTCAAGGAAGCCAACGACCTGCACGGCCACCTGGCCGGCGACGCCCTGCTGATCGAGGCCGCCCGCCGCCTGCAGGCCCAGGTGACGGCGCCGTCCTTCGCCGCCCGCCTCGGCGGCGACGAATTCATCATCATCCAGATCGGGGCGGGCGATCAGGCCGCCGCCGCCGGCGAGCTGGCCAACAACGTCATCGAGGCCATGCGCGCGCCCTACGCCCACGAGGGCGACGACCTGACCGCGGGGGCCAGCCTGGGCGTGGCCCTCTATCCCGACGACGGCCGCGAGGCCGAGACGCTGCTGGCCAACGCCGACATGGCGCTCTACCGCGCCAAGGAGGCCGGGCGCGGCACCTTCCGCTTCTTCAAGCGCGAGATGGACGAAACCATCCGTGAACGGCGCAACCTGGCGCGCGAGCTGCGCCAGGCGATCAGCGACGAGCAGCTCACCTTGCACTATCAGCCCCAGGCCAACGCCGCCGACGGCGAGGTCTGCGGCTTCGAGGCGCTGGTGCGCTGGAACCACCCGACCCGGGGCATGGTGGCGCCGTCCGACTTCATCCCCCTGGCCGAGGAGAGCGGGCTGATCGTGCCGCTCGGCGAATGGGTGCTGCGCCGGGCCTGCGCCGACGCGGCGGCCTGGGCGCGGCCGCTGAACGTGGCGGTGAACCTGTCGCCGCTGCAGCTGCACCAGGGCGACCTGCCCAAGCTGGTTCACGAGGTGCTGCTGGAGGCGGGCCTGTCGCCGCAGCGGCTGGAGCTGGAGGTCACCGAGAGCGCCCTGTTCAAGGACTACCAGCGCGCCCTCGACAACCTGCGCCGGCTCAAGGCGCTGGGCGTGCGCATCGCCATGGACGACTTCGGCACCGGCTTCTCGTCGCTGTCCACCCTGCAGTCGTTCCCCTTCGACAAGATCAAGATCGACAAGAGCTTCGTCGAGAACATCCACGTCCACGACCGCGCCACGGTGATCGTGCGCGCCGTGCTGGGCCTGGGCCGCAGCCTGGACATCCCGGTGGTGGCCGAAGGGGTGGAGACCGAGGAGCAGATCGCCTTCCTGCGCGGCGAGGCCTGCGCCGAGCTGCAGGGCTACGCCATCGGCCGGCCGGCCCCGATCGAGACCATGACGGCCCTGACCAGCGGCAAGGCCGCGCCGGTCGCGGTCGAACCCGCCGTCCGCCCCCGCCGCCGCAAGAGCGCGGCGGCCTGAGGCGGCCTCAGCGCCGCATGCCGCCGAGTACGCCGCGGGTGATCTCGCGGCTGGCCGCCGAGACGGCGCTGCGCGACAGCTGACCGGCGAGGCCGCCGACCACGCCCCCCGCCCCGCCGGAGGCGGCGCGCCCGCCGCCGCGCCGCGAGCCGGTGAAGAGGCTCATCACCATCTTCAGGAAGGTCACCGACAGCACGGTGCGCAGCACCTGCTTGACCACCACGCCGCCGATCTCCGAGCCGGCGGAGGGCTGGCCCGTCCGCGCGCCGCCGCCGGCCGTCCGGGCGGGCGTCTGGGCGGTCGACGCGGCCTGGCCGGCGCGGGCCTGCAGGATCTCGAAGGCCGACTCGCGGTCCTGGACCTGGTCGTACTGGCCGGCGACGGGGCTGCGGGCCATGACGGCGGCGCGCTCCTGGTCGCTGACCGGCCCCAGGCGCGAGGCGGGCGGGCGGATCAGCGTCTTCTGCACCACGGTCGGGGCCGCCTTCTCGTCGAGCACCGAAACCAGCGCCTCGCCCACCCCCAGGGCCTGGATCGCCTCGGCGGTGTCGAAGGCCGGATTGGCGCGGAACGACTGGGCCGCCGCGCGCAAGCCCTTCTGGTCGGCGGGGGTGTAGGCGCGCAGGGCGTGCTGCACGCGGTTGCCGAGCTGGGCCAGCACGCTGTCGGGGATGTCGGACGGGTTCTGGGTGACGAAATAGATCCCCACCCCCTTGGAGCGGATCAGCCGCACCACCTGCTCGATCTTGGCGAGCAGGGCCTTGGGCGCGTCGCGGAACAACAGGTGCGCCTCGTCGAAGAAGAACACCAGCCTGGGCTTTCCCGGATCGCCGATCTCGGGAAGCTGTTCGAACAGCTCCGACATCAGCCACAACAGGAAGGTCGAATAGAGCGCCGGGCTCTGGATCAGGGTGTCGGCGGCCAGCACGTTGACATAGCCGCGGCCCGAGGCGTCGGTGCGCATCAGGTCGGCCAGCCGCAGGGCCGGTTCGCCGAAGAAGTGCTCGGCCCCCTGGTTCTCCAGGGTCAGCAGTTTGCGCTGGATGGTGCCGACCGTGGCCGGGGCGACGTTGCCGTACTGGGCGCTGATCGCCTGGGCGTTGTCGGAGACGTATTTCAGCGCCGCCTGCAGGTCCTTCATGTCCAGAAGCAGCAGGCCTTCCTGGTCGGCGACGCGGAAGACGATGGCCAGCACCCCTTCCTGCACCTCATTGAGGTCGAGCAGGCGGGCGAGCAGCACCGGGCCCATCTCCGAGACGGTGGCGCGGATCGGATGGCCCTTCTTGCCGAACAGGTCCCAGAAGATCACCGGCGGCGCGGCGGGCGTGAGGTCGAGGTCCATGGCCTTGGCCCGCGCCAGCATCTTGTCGCCCGGCGCGCCCGGCTCGGCCACGCCGGACAGGTCGCCCTTCACGTCGGCGGCGAACACCGGCACCCCGGCGTCCGAGAAGGCCTGGGCCATGATCTGCAAGGTGACGGTCTTGCCGGTGCCGGTGGCCCCGGCCACCACCCCGTGGCGGTTGGCCCGGTCGAGCAGCAGGGCCTCCGGCTTGTCGGAGAAGCCGATGAAGATCGAGGCGGCGGCGGTCTCGGCGGTCATGGGTCGGGTCTCCCGGCTCTGGTCGGCAGGCGGCGGTCTTCAGCCTAGCGGCGCGGGCCGGCGGCGGCCACCCGCCTTGCGTCCGGCCTTGCGCCATTGACGAAAAGACCGCACTGCCGCGACAGTTCCCCATCCGTCACCCGGAGTTCCGCATGGCCCGCGCCGTCATCCCGAAGCTGGACCCCACCGCCCGCAACGCGCTGGTGGTCATCGCCGTCATCGTCGCCGGCGCGGCGTTCCGATGGATGGCCGGCATCCTCACCCCCCTGGCCCTGGCCATGTTCCTGGCGGTGATGATCGACAGCCTGGCGCGGGTGCTGCGCAAGCGCGCGCCGATCCTGCCCGAGCGGGCCGCCCTGCCGGTGGCCCTGGCCCTGTCGGTGGTCCTGTTCGGGCTGGTGGTCTATGTGGTGGCCGACAACGCCGGCCGCTTCATCGCCGAGCTGCCCGGCTACGCCTCGCGTCTCGACGGCATCATCGCCAAGGTCGCCGGCCTGGTCGGCGTCAAGGTGCCGCCCACCGCCGACCAGCTGTTCCAGCAGCTCAACCCGACCAAGTACATCGGCTCGGTGGCCAACGCCCTGCAGAGCGCCGCGTCCAGCGCCGTGCTGGTGCTGATCTATCTCGGGTTCATCATCGCCTCGCGCAGCGGCTTCGAGCGCAAGACCGACCGGCTGTTCCGCACCGACACGGAGCGCCGCGAGGCCGCCGACGCCTTCACCCGCATCCGCAACGGCGTCGAGAACTACCTGTGGATCCAGACGGTCACCGGCCTGATCATCGCCGCCGGCTGCTGGGCGGTGATGGCGCTGCTGCACCTCGAGAACGCGCTGTTCTGGACGTTCCTGATCTTCATCCTGTCCTACATTCCGATCATCGGCGCGGCCATCGGCATGATCCTGCCGACCCTGTTCGCCCTGGTGCAGTTCGACAGCATCTGGCCGGCGGTGATCCTGATCTCGGCCCTGGAGGCGATCCACTTCTTCGTCGGCAACGTCATCTATCCGCGCATGCAGGGCGAAAGCCTGAACATGGACCCGGTGGTGGTGCTGCTGTCTCTGGCTTTCTGGGGCGCGATCTGGGGCCTGCCGGGGATGTTCCTGTCGACGCCGCTGACGGTGATGGCCATGGTCATCCTGGCCCAGTTCGACGGCTCGCGCTGGATCGCGGTGCTGCTGTCGGGCGACGGCGATCCCCTGGGCGGTTCCGGCGGCTTTCCCAAGGACGAGCAGCCCGACGCCGACGGGGCGGACGGAAAAAATCGTCACGGAACTGTGAAGGGGGGGTGAAATCCGGACGAGGGCGCCTATCTCAAGCCTGTTCCGGAGCGTTCCCCCCTCGCGCCGGACCGCAAGGCGCCCTTCCCGTCCCCCCGAGAAGCAGGGCGCCGAACAAGCGCCTCGCCGTTCCCCCCTCGGCGAGACCCGCCGTCGGATGGCCCAAGAGCGCCGTCCGGCGGCGTTTTGCGTTGAAAAGCCGGGCCTTGGCGGGCTTCGCGGAGCGGCGGCGGGGAATTTTGCCTGAAAACAGCGGCAATTCGTCCAATCGTTACAAAAAATGGCCGGCGAGTCCCGGTTGATCGATCCGCCGGGATGACTAGGCTCGCGCCGAGTTTCGAACAGGAGCCGCCATGCCAGGCGCCAGCTTGCAGACCGCCGAACCCGCCTTCCCCAAAGCCGAGATCGAGGAGGCCTTCGCCAAGGCCGTCGGCCGCCCGCCCGGCGGCCTGAGCGCGGCGGAGGCCGCGTTCATCGCCGGGGTGCAGGAAGATTGCGCGGTCGACGAGCTGCAAGGCTGGTCCGGCGCCGACCTGGCCGCCGCCGCCGCCGGCTTCTGGGCCTTCGCCGCCCAGCGCGACGCCAGCCTCCCCGCCATCCGCCTGGTCCGCGCCCGCGGCGCCGGCGGCGCCGACCTCAAGCGCGACCTGCTGGAGATCGTCCAGACCGACGCGCCGTTCCTGGTCGACAGCGTCATGGGCGAGATCGCCGAGGCCGGTTTCTCGGTGCGCGCCATGTTCCACCCCGTGGTCGAGATCGCCCGCGACGCCGCCGGCGTTCGCGGCGAGGCCGGCCCGACGGCGCGGGAATCGATGATCCAGGTGGTGCTCGACCCGGTCGGCGAGGACCGCGTCGACCAGCTGATCGCGGCCGTGCGCGGCGCCCTGGCCGACGTGCGGCTGGCCGTCGACGACTTCGACGCCATGCGCGCCCTGATGAGCCGCTCCATCGCCGGCCTGGAGGAGGGCGGCCCCAACGTCCCGCCCGAGGCCCTGGCCGAATACGTCGCCTTCCTGCGCTGGATGAAGGGCGACCACTTCGTGTTCCTCGGCGCGCGGGTCTACGATTATCCGCGCACCGCCGACGGCGAGTACGCCTCGGAGGAGCCGCTGTTCCAGCCCGAGGGCAGCCTGGGCGTGCTGCGCGACCAGGACCGCATGGTGCTGCGCCGCGCCAACGAGCCGGCGGTGCTGACCGAGCAGGTGCGCAAGCTGCTGGAGGCCGACGCGCCGCTGGTGGTCGCCAAGTCCAATCTGCGCTCGCGCGTCCATCGCCGCGGCTACATGGACTATGTCGGGGTCAAGCGTTACGGCGCCGACGGCCGGCCCTCCGGCGAGGTCCGCTTCGTCGGCCTGTTCACCGCCGAGGCCTATGACGAGCCGGCGCGCGACGTGCCGCTGATCCGGCGCAAGGTGGCCCACGTCATGGAGCGGGCCGGCAAGACGCCGGGCAGCCACAACGAGATGCGCCTGCGCAACATCGTCGAGAACTATCCCCGCGACGAGCTGTTCCAGATGACCGAGGACGACCTCCTCGACATCTCCCTGGGCATCCTGCACCTCTACGACCGCCCGCGCGTGCGGCTGTTCACCCGCAAGGACCCCTTCGACCGCTTCGTGTCGGTGCTGCTCTACGTGCCGCGCGACCGCTACGATTCCGGCGTGCGCGCCCGGGCCGGCGCCATCCTGGCCGAGGCCTTCGGCGGCCGCATGTCGGCCTATTATCCCAACTTCTCCGAAGCTCCGCTGGCGCGAGTCCTCTACATCATCGGCGTCACCCCCGGCGCCCATCGCCAGCCGGACCTGCACGCCGTCGAGGCCGAGATCGCCCAGTCCGCCCGAACCTGGGAGGACCGCTTCGAGGCGGCCGCCCGCGACGGCGGCGTCGCCGTCGGACAGGTGGCCGACGTGCTGTCGCGCTACGCCGGCGCCTTCCCGGCCGGCTATCGCGACCAGTTCGACGCCGCCGAGGCCCTGGCCGACCTGGCGGTGATCGAGAGCCTCAAGCCCGGCGAGGCGGTGCGCATCCGCGCCTATCGCGCGGCCGAGGACACCAACCTGCGCTTCCGCTTCAAGCTGTATCGCCCAGGCGAATCCGCGCCGCTGGCCGACGTGCTGCCGATCCTGGAGCACATGGGCCTCAAGGCCCTGGTCGAGGACGGCTTCCCGGTCAAGCCGCTGCGCGCCGACGGGACGGCGGCCAAGGTCTGGGTGCACGAATTCGTGCTCGAGGACCCGCGCGGCGCCGATCTGGTGTTCGACGACGTGCGCGCCGCCTTCGAGGCCGCCTTCGTCGCCGTGTGGACCGGCCGCACCGAGAGCGACGGCTTCAACCGGCTGGTGCTGGAGCTGGGCGTCTCCTGGCGCGAGGCGGCCCTGATCCGCGCCCTGGCCAAGTATCGCCAGCAGACCGGGCTCGACCCGTCGCAGGCGGTGCAGGAGCAGGCCCTGGCCGACAACCCCTGCGTCGCCCGGCTGATCCTCGACCTGTTCCGCACCAAGTTCGACCCGGCCGTCGCCGCCGAGCTGGACGCCCGCCAGGCCCAGGCCGACGCGGTGTTCGCCGAGATCGTCGAGGCGCTGCAGAAGGTCGAGAGCCTCGACGCCGACCGCGTGCTGCGCCGGCTGGCCCTGCTGGTCCAGGCGCTGAAGCGCACCAACTATTACCAGGCCGGCGAGGACGGCGAGCCCAAGCCCTATATCAGCTTCAAGGTGGCCAGCCGCGAACTGGCCGACCTGCCTGCGCCCAAGCCGTTCCGCGAGATCTTCGTCTGGGCCCCGCACATCGAGGGCGTCCACCTGCGCTTCGGCCCGGTCGCCCGCGGCGGCTTGCGCTGGTCGGACCGCCGCGACGACTTCCGCACCGAGGTGCTCGGCCTGGTCAAGGCCCAGCAGGTCAAGAACGCGGTGATCGTGCCGGTCGGCTCCAAGGGCGGCTTCTATCCCAAGGCCCTGCCGCGCGGCGGCAGCCCCGACGAGGTCCGCGCCGAGGCCATCCGCGCCTACAAGACCTTCCTGTCGGGCCTGCTCGACATCACCGACAACATCGACGCCGACAACGCCGTGGTCCGCCCGGCCGGCGTCGTCGCCCACGAGGGCGACGATCCCTATCTGGTCGTCGCCGCCGACAAGGGCACGGCGACCTTCTCCGACATCGCCAACGGCGTGGCCGAATCCTACGGCTTCTGGCTGGGCGACGCCTTCGCCTCGGGCGGCTCGGCGGGCTACGACCACAAGGTGATGGGCATCACCGCCCGCGGCGCCTGGGAGGCGGTCAAGCGCCACTTCCGCGAGATGGGCAAGGACATCCAGGCCGAGCCGTTCACCGTCGTCGGCGTCGGCGACATGTCGGGCGACGTGTTCGGCAACGGCATGCTGCTGTCCAAGCAGACCCGCCTGCTGGCCGCCTTCGACCACCGCCACATCTTCCTCGACCCCGATCCGGACCCGGCGAAGAGCTGGGTCGAGCGCAAGCGCATGTTCGACCTGCCGCGCTCGTCCTGGGACGACTACGACAAGAGCCTGATCTCGGCCGGCGGCGGGGTGTTCCCGCGCAGCCTGAAGTCGATCCCGATCAGCGCCGAGGTCAAGGCCGCCTTCGACATCAAGGTCGACGCCATGACCCCGGCCGAGCTGCTCAACGCCCTGCTCAAGGCCCGGGCCGAGCTGCTCTATTTCGGCGGCATCGGCTGCTACGTGAAGGCCAGCCACGAGAGCCAGGCCGACGCCGGCGACAAGGCCAACGACGCCATCCGCGTCAACGGCGCCGAGCTGCGCTGCAAGGTGGTGGGCGAGGGGGCCAACCTCGGCCTGACCCAGGCCGGCCGCATCGAGTTCGCGCTGAAGGGCGGGCGGCTGAACACCGACGCCATCGACAACTCGGCCGGCGTCGATTCCTCCGACCACGAGGTCAACATCAAGATCCTCACCGGCATGGTCGAGCGGGCGGGCGAGCTGACCCGGCCGGACCGCAACGCCCTGCTGGAATCGATGACCGACACGGTCGCCCACCACGTCCTGGCGCACAACTACGACCAGACCCTGGCCCTGTCGCTGCTGCAGATGGACGCCGCCGCCGAGATCGACCAGCACGCCCGGTTCATGAGCGACCTGGAGGCCAAGGGCAAACTCGACCGCAAGGTCGAGGGCCTGCCCGACGCCCTGGCCCTGGCCGAACGCAAGCAGGCCGGCAAGGCCCTGACCCGGCCTGAGCTGGCCGTGCTGCTGGCCTATGGCAAGCTCGACCTGTTCGAGGACATCATCGCCAGCCGCGCGCCGGACGATCCCTACTTCTTCCGGACCCTGGAAGGCTATTTCCCCAAGCCGCTGTCCAAGTACCGGGACGCGATGAAGCACCACCGCCTGCGGCGGGAGATCATCGCCACGGTGGTCGACAACGAGCTGGTCAACATGTGCGGCCCGACCTTCCCGCAGCGCCTGCGCGCCGCGGCGGGGGGCGACACCGCCGCCCTGGTGATCGGCTTCACCGCCGCCCGTCAGGTGCAGCGCATCGACGAGGTGTGGGGCAAGGTCGCCGCCCTCGACGGCCAGGCCCCGGCCGAGGGCCAGATGGCCCTGTTCAAGGAGCTGGCCTACATCCTGCGCGGCCAGACCTTCTGGCTGGCCCGGCGCGCGGCGCGCGACAACGCCACGGTGCAGGGGCTGATCGACGCCTACCGCCCGGCGGTGGACGAGCTGAAGACCCTGGTGCCGCAGATCCTGTCGCCGTTCGAACAGAAGGCGGCGGCGCGGCGCGGCTCGGACTTCGTCAAGGCCGGGGCGCCCAAGGAGCTGGCGCACCAGATCGCGCTGCTGCGCCCGTTGACCACGGCCAGCGACCTGGTCGAACTGGCCAACGCCTCCAGCTGGTCGGTGACCAACGTCGCGCGGCTGTACCATCAGGTCGGGGCGAACTTCGGCTTCGACCGCCTGCGTTCGGCGGCGGGGTCGCAGGCGGCCGGCGACGCCTTCGAGCGGCTGGCTGTGCGCCGCCTGGTCGAGGACATGCTGGCCGAACAGACCCAGCTGACCCAGGCGATCATGAAGTTCGTCGCCAACGCCCAGGCGGGCGAGGACGCCGAGCACGCCAAGGCCGCCGTCCAGTCCTGGGCGGCGCTGCACCCGGCCCCGGTCAAGGCGGCCAAGCAGACGGTCGAGGAGATCGAGGACGCCAACGCCAAGGGCGGGGCGGGCTGGACCTTCGCCAAGCTGACCATCGCCAACGCCGCCCTGCGCGAACTGGCCGTGCAGGCCTAGCGCGCGGAGCGGTCCAAAGGACGGAGAGGCCGTCCGCCGTCGCAACCAAGAGGCGACGGCGGGCGTTCCCTGGCGAGAGCCGTCGGTTCGGGAGCCTCGCCATGTCCACCGCTCACCCAACCTCCTTCGCCCGCTCGCGATGGGAGTTCAGCGCCGTCAGCGTCCTGTTCGGCGTCGTGCTCGTCGCCCTGGGCGTCTTCGCCTTCGCCATGCCGGTGGTGTCGACCATCGCCGCCACGGTGACCATCGGCGCCTGCATGGCCGTCGCCGGGATCGCCGGGCTGATCGCCGTGCTGCGCGAACGCGGCCGGCCGGGGATGGCCTGGAGCCTGCTCTGGGCGGTCGCCGCCCTCGGCCTGGGCGTGCTGCTGGTGGTCTGGCCGGTCAGCGGGGCCCTGTCCCTGACCCTGTTCCTCGCCGCCGCCTTCATCGTGCGCGGCGTGTTCGCCGTGGCCCTGGCCTTCAGCCGGCGACGGGTGTTCCGCAGCTGGGGCTGGGTGGCCCTGGGCGGGGCGGTCACCCTGGTCCTCGGCCTGCTGGTCCTGTTCAACTGGCCGGCCAGCGGCGTGCTGACCCTGGGCCTGCTGGTCGCGGTCGACCTCGTCTTCTACGGGGCGGCGCTGATCGTCGCCGCCCTGACCGCGCCGCGCCTGGCCGCCTGACCCCGCCGACCGGCCTCAGCCCTTGCGCGGGCCGGTCAGGGCGAAGAACACCCCTTGCGGGTCCTGGGCCTGGACGATCCAGGCGCCGCCGGGCGCGGACATCGGCCCGTTCAGCACCTTGCCGCCGGCGGCCTTGAGCCGCGCCGCCGCCGCGTCGATGTCGTCGACCACGAAATAGTACAGCCAGCAGGGACCGGGCGCGCCGGGCGGGCGGTTGAACAGGCCGCCGATCGGCGCGCCGTCGCCGGCGAACAGCTGATAGACGCCCATGGCCCCCATATCGACGGCCTCGACCTTCCGCCAGCCGAACATCGCCTCGTAGAAGGCGAAGGCCGCCGGCCAGTCGTCGGTCGCCAACTCGCGCCAGCCGACGAAGCCGGGGTCGGTCGATTCCGGCGGCGGTGCGTCGCCGTCGCGGCCGCGGAACAGCACGACGGCCGCGCCCTGCTGGTCGGCGATCACCGCGAAACGCCCGACGCCGGGAATGTCGGCGGGCGGGGCGTGCACCGCGCCGCCCAGGCTTTCGGCCCTGGCGGCGGCGGCGGCGGCGTCCGCGACCCCGACATAGCCGGTCCAGCAGGGCGGCGCCCCGGGCCGGGGCAGGCCCATCAGCCCGCCGATCGGCGCGCCGCCGACCGTCAGCAACCTATAGGGCTTGCCGGGTTGCGAGGCGTCCTGCGCGCCCCAGCCGACGACGGCGGCGTAGAACGCCTGGGCCGCCGCGGGGTCGGGGGTCATCAGCTCGTACCAGACGAAGCGGCTTGGGGAACCAGCCATCGGACGCGCTCCTCTGCGGAGGGGAAAGGCGGCGAGGGACCAGCGTCGCCGGGAAGACCATAGGCGCATCTTGGTCAGAAGGTCAGCACCTGCTTTCCCCGCTCGGGCGCACGGACGGTTTCCTCAAGCGCGGCGCGATAGTCCTCCAGGGGCCGCAGGCCGGCGATCAGCACCTCGGTCGCCGGGTCGGCCAGTTCGTCCAGCACGCTCTTCAGCCAGGCGGCGTCCCCGGGCGCCGGGGCCTCGAAGAAGTAGCGGTAGATGTACGAGCGGATCACCTGGTTCTCCATCAGCATCTTCAAGGCGTTGGTCTGGAACGGGGTCGTGTCGTAGGCGCCGACGATCACCGCCCGGCCCATGAAGCCGAGCGCCGCCAGCAGCTCGGTCAGCACCGCCCCGCCGACCGCGTCGACCACGCCCGACAGGCTCTCGCCTCCGGTCGCTGCGCGCACGGCCTGGGAGAGCGGGACCTCCAGCCCCGACAGCTCGATCACCGCCTCGGCGCCCAGGGCCGAAAGATCGCGGCCCTCGACCCGCTTGCGGACGATCGCCGCCACCCGCACGCCGCGCCTCCTGGCCATCTGGATCAGCAGGGTCGAGACCAGCGAATGGCCGGCCGTCACCGCCAGCCACTGGCCAGGCTTGACCTCGCTGGCCTCCAGGAGGTCGCGGGCCGTCACCGCCGGCATGAACTGGGCGGCGCGCTCGATCGGGTAGTCGTCCGGCAGCGGCGTCAGGGCGGCGGGATCGACGACCACCTGCTCGGCCCACAGGCCGGCGCCGCTGAACGTCACCAGCGCGCCCGGCGACAGGTCGGGGCGGCCGCCGGTCTCCACCACCCGGCCGACGCCATGGTTGCCGACGATCTGGCCGGGAAGCCTGGGTTGCTTGGCTTCGGGATAGAGGCCCTGGGTGAAGAAGAAGTCGCCGGGATGGACGCCGACGGCGACCATGCGCACCAGGGCCTGGCCCGGACCCGGCCGGGGCTCGGGAACCTCCCGCAGCTCGACGACGTCGAGGGGTGGACCGAGACGGTCCTGAACGAGGGCTTTCATGGCGTGAACTCCTGACCGCCCGCGACCAGCCGCGAGCTGGAGCGTCAGATGCGGACCGTCGCCCTTTGGGACAATCGCGCCGTATGGAACTCTGTTTTCCGTAAACGGGACAATCGGGGGCTTGCCTCGCCGGCCGCCGGAGGCGATGTGGACCATGTGTTTCGACGGAGCGCGCGCGTGCTGGGCTATGATGACGTGGCGATCTTCCTGAAGGTGGCGCGCGAAGGCAGTTTCGTCGCCGCCGCCGAGGCCCTGGGCCTGCCGACCAGCACGGTCAGCCGCCGCGTCGCGGCCCTGGAGGCCCGGTTCAGGACCCAGTTGCTGCGGCGGACCACCCGCGCCGTCAGCCTGACCGACGACGGCCGCGCCTTCGTCGACCGCGCCGCCGCGGCCATGGACGAGCTGGAGGCCGCCGCCCGCGGGCTGGACGTCTGCGACTCCCGCCTTTCGGGCAGGCTGACCGTCACCGCGCCCCATCACGTCTGCAACGAGGAGTTCGCGCCCTATCTCCTGGCTTTCGCGGTCAAGCACCCGGACCTGGTCATGGAGCTGCGCTTGACCAACGGCGTCCCCGACCTGGTCGAGGAGGGCGTCGACGTCGCCTTCCAGCTGGCCCCGCTGCCGGAGGGCCGGCATGTGGCGCGCCGGCTCTGGACGGCGCCGTACATGCTGGCCGCCAGCCGGCGGTTTCTGGAAAACCACCCCGAGGCCGCCGCGCTGGACCATCCCCGGCGCCTGGGTCGGCTGCCCGCCGTGATGACGCCGCCGATCTCGTCGTGGCGCTTCGTCCATGCGGGGGGCGAGACCCTGGCCGTCACGCCGCGCGTCATCGGGGCCTCGGTCGACGACCTGTCGCTGGGGGCCCTCGCCGCCAGTCAGGGCCTGGGCGCGGCCTATCTGCCGAGGGGCCTGGCGGGCCGCTTCCCGGAACTGGTCGAAATCTCCCTTGGCGACTGGAAAGTCGAGGACCGCGAACTCTACGCCCTCTATCCCGCCACCCGGCAGCTGTCGCCGAAGGTCCGGGCCCTGATCGACCACGCCCTGGCGGCGCGGGCGGCGCACTAGGGCCGGTCGCGAACCTTGCTCACGCCATGCCGGTCTGGGCCGGCGCGGCCTCGACCAGCGTGCGCCGCAGGTGGTCGGCGAAGAGGTCGCGGCTTTGCAGGGCCTGGTTGGCCAGCCGTGGCGGCGGCCAGGCGCCGTTCTCATCGGGCTGGTCGAAGGCGTGGCCGACGCCCTCGGCGATCCAGGCGCGGACTGCGCCGCCGGCGGCCTCGCAGCGCCGGTGGACGACGGCGTGGCGGGCCGGTTTGGCCAGGTGGTCGCGCTCGGCCACCACCGCCAGGGCCGGGGCGGCGCGCAGCCAGGGCCGCCGGCCGCCGCGCGTCCCCAGGCCGACATAGGCGTAGAAGAAGCTCAGCGACTTCAGCCCGGCCAGGGGCGCGGGCGACGGATCGGCCAGCCGGGCCTCGCCCGGCCGGGTCAGCGGCATGGTCATCAGGTCCATCATCGCCCAGGCCCCGTGGCTCCATCCGGCCAGGCCGAGGCGTGCGGGATCGACGTCGGGCCGGGCGGCGATCCCGTGCAGGGCGGCCAGGACGTCGCCGGCCCGCTCGGCGCCGCCGAACCGCGCGCCCGTGCACACCAGGGTCAGGCCGAACCGCCGGCCCCAGCCGCGCGGGGCGAAGGAATCGACGACGAAGGCCCGCACGCCGGCCTCGGCGGCGGCCTGGGCGTAGGCGTCCAGATGGGCCTGGACCCCGCCGCAGCCGTGGAACAGCAGCACCGCCGGACGCGGCGTCTGGTCCGCCGGCCCGAAGACGGCGACGTGCGGGCCGAGCCTGGCCCAGCGCGCCGCCAGGGTGTCGAGCCCGGCCGTCAGTGGCGGAACACCCGCACGCCGGTGAAGGCCATGGTCAGGCCGCGCTCGTCGGCGGCGGCGATGACCTCCTCGTCGCGGATCGAGCCGCCCGGCTGGATCACCGCCGTCGCCCCGGCCTCGGCGGCCTGGATCAGGCCGTCGGCGAACGGGAAGAAGGCCTCCGAGGCGCAAGCGCAGCCGGCCAGGTCGAGGCCGAAGTCGGCGGCGCGCAGGGCGGCGATGCGGGCCGAATCCTTGCGGTTCATCTGGCCGGCGCCGACGCCCAGGGTCTGGCCGTCGCGGGCGTAGACGATGGCGTTCGACTTGACGTGCTTGCCGATGGTGAAGGCGAACAGCATGTCGCGCACTTCCTGCTCGGTCGGCTGGCGCCTGGTGACGATCTTCAGGTCGTGGCTGCGGATGCGGGCGTCGTCGCGGCTCTGGACCAGGAAGCCGCCGGACACCGACTTGAAGGTCACGCCCTTGGCCAGCGGGTCGGGCAGGCCGCCGGCGACCAGCAGGCGCAGGTTCTTCTTGGCGGCGAACACGGCGACGGCGTCGTCGTCGGCCTCGGGGGCGATCACCACCTCGGTGAAGATCTTGACCATCTCCTCGGCGGCGGCGCGGTCGAGGCGGGTGTTGACAGCGACGATGCCGCCGAAGGCCGAGGTCGGGTCGCAGGCCAGGGCGCGCTCATAGGCGCTCTTGAGCGAGCCTCCGACCGCCACGCCGCAGGGATTGGCGTGCTTGATGATCGCCGCGGCCGGGCCGTCGGCGGGATCGAACTCGGCGACCAGCTCGAAGGCGGCGTCGGTGTCGTTGATGTTGTTGTAGGAGAGCTCCTTGCCCTGCAGCTGGCGGGCGGTGGCGACGCCGACGCGCGGGTTCGGATAGGTGTAGAAGGCCGCGCTCTGGTGAGGGTTTTCGCCGTAGCGCATGGTCTGGCGCAGCTCGCCGGCCACGGCCTTGCGGCGCGGATAGTCCTCGCCGAGCTGGGCGGCGAACCAGGTCGAGATCGCCGCGTCGTAGGCGGCGGTGCGGGCGTAGGCGCGGGCGGCCAGGCTCTTGCGCAGCGACAGGGCGGTGGCGCCGTCGGCCTGCAGCGCGGCGACGACCTCGGCCACGTCCGCCGGCTCGGTGCAGACGCAGACATAGCCGTGGTTCTTGGCCGCCGAGCGGATCATGGCCGGGCCGCCGATGTCGATGTTCTCGATGCAGTCGGCGAAGTCGCCGCCGCGGGCGACGGTGGCCTCGAACGGGTAGAGGTTGACGTACAAAAGGTCGATGCCGCCGATGCCGTGCTCGGCCATGGCCGCCGCGTGGGCCGGGGCGTCGCGCACGCCCAAGAGGCCGCCGTGGACGATCGGGTGCAGGGTCTTGACCCGCCCGTCCATCATTTCCGGAAAGCCGGTGAGGTCGGAGACGTCCTTGACCGGCAGGCCGGCCGCCGCGATCGCCGCCTTGGTGCCGCCGGTCGAGACCAGCTCGACGCCCAGTTCGACCAGCGCCTTGGCCGTGTCGATCAGGCCGGTCTTGTCGGAGACCGAGATCAGGGCGCGCTTGACGGCGACGTGGTCGGGGGTGGGCGGGAAGGCGGGCGCAGACATGGAGGGCTCCGGAATGAGGAAAGGCCCAGGCGCGCGGCAACTGGCGCGCGCTCAGCCGAACACGATCCAGGCCCGCGCTCCCCGGTGGTTCTCCACCTCGATCGCCAGTCACGCAGGCGGGGGCAAAATACGGCCCGGCCCCGGCGAGTCAACGTCTTCGACCGGGTCCTCAGCCGGGCTTGAAGGCCGGCTCCAGCGCGCGCAGCCGGGCCAGCACCTCGCCGGCGTTGCGGGCGGCGGCGGCGGTGAGCAGGTCCTGCACCGGCTTTTCCAGGCTGGACCAGTCGCCGTCGGAGGCGCAGGCCCGCAGCACCCCGTCGGCGGCGGTGGGGCGCACGTCCTCGGCGGCGTAGAAGATCTCTTCGAACAGCTTCTCGCCGGGACGCAGCCCGGTGTGGACGATGTCGATGTCGGCGCCCGGGCGCAGGCCGTGCAGGCGGATGACCTGGCGGGCCAGGGCCTCGATGCGCACGGGCTCGCCCATGTCCAGGACGTAGACCCCCGCTTCGCCCGTCTCGGCCGGCAGCGAGGCGGCCTGCAGGACCAGGCTGGCCGCCTCCTGCACGGTCATGAAGTAACGCTCCATCTCGGGATGGGTGACGGTGACCGGCCCGCCGTGGGCGATCTGGCGCTCGAACAGCGGCACCACCGAGCCGGCCGAGCCCAGTACGTTGCCGAACCGGACGATGGCGGCCTTGGCCTCGCTTCCGGCGCACAGCGCCTGCACCACCCGCTCGGCCACCCGTTTGGTGGCGCCCATGACGTTGGTGGGGTTGACCGCCTTGTCGGTGGAGATGAACACGAAGGCCGCGCCGGTGTCGCGGGCCCGCTTGGCGACGTTGAGCGCGCCGCCGACATTGGTCAGCACCGCCTCGGCCGGGTTGAGCTCCATCAGCGGCACGTGCTTGAGGGCGGCGGCGTGCAGCACGACCTCGGGCCGCTCGCGCAGGAACAGCTCGCGCAGGCGGGCGGCGTCGCGCACGTCGCCCAGTTCGCTGGTCCAGGTGCAGGCGGGCTTCAGCTCGGTCAGCTCCTGGTCGATGGCGTAGAGGTTGAATTCGGAGGCGTCGAGCAGGATCAGCCGCTCGGGCCCCAGCTTGACGATCTGGCGGGTCAGCTCGGCCCCGATGGTGCCGCCGGCGCCGGTGACCATGACGCGGCGGCCGGCGACCAGGGCGGCCGGGGCGGCGACGTCGAGGTTGCGCGGCGGCCGGTCGAGCAGGTCGGCGGCCTGGACCGGGGTCAGCAGGGCGCCGCCGCCGGAGCCGTTGGCCGGCCGCGCCCTGGCCACCGCCGCGCCCGCCTCGCCAGCGGCCGCGACCACCTCGTCCAGCAGGGCGCGGCTGGGCCGGGGGTGGGCGAGCACCAGTTGCGGCCGCTGGGCGTCGCGCGCGCCGAGGGCCTTGAGGATGGCGGCGAGGCGGCCGAGCTGGCCCAGCACCTCGGCCCCGGCGATGATCCGCCCGACGGGGGCGTCGTCGAGCACGACGATGCCGGCCACCCGCAGCCGCGCGTCGCTGGTCCGGCGCGATTCCTTGAGGAACGCCGCCGCGTCGGCGGCGCGGCCGACGATGACGGTGGCCGGCAGGGAGCGGTCCTCGAAGTGCAGCACGCCGCGGAAATCGCCGCTGGCCGCCACGTGGGCGAAGGCGCGGCCCAGACACAGGGCGAGGGTGACGCCCAGGGTCCCGAAGAACGGCGCCGACCGGGGAAAGTCCTCGCCGCGGTTGAAGGCGAACAGCACCGGCACCAGCATCAGGTTGACCACGGCCGCCGCCGAGGCCACCCGCACGATGTCGTTGAGGGTGGTGAACCGCCACATGGTGCGGTTCAGCTTGAACAGCGGGAAGACGATGGCGGCGAGGGCGACGAACACCGCCGTCGCGGTGCCGATGGCCAGATAGGGCGTCGGCTTGTCCTCGAAGCGGTAGCGCACCATCAGCACGCCGGCCATGGCCAGCCCGCCCACGGCCAGGTCGTGAATATAGCCGAGCGCCACGGCCGCGACGTCGCCGCTCCGCCGCGTCTTGCGATCCGACATCTAGGCCCCCGGTTCCGCCGCCGTCAGTTTCCAACGCACGCGGCCGCCCGTGTCCGTCGGCGCCTGGGCGTGAAGGACGATCTGGCTGGTGCGCCGCGCGACGCCGTCCAGAAAATGCACCGAAGGCTCGACCGCCACGTCGGCGGCGTCGTTGCGCAGCCACCAACCCTGGTTGGACGGTCCTTGCAGCAGGACGCTGCGCTTGTCGCGCGCCAGCGAGGCGCGGACGTCCGGGTGCAGGTGGAAGCGCACGGCGACCGGGGCTGTCCGCCGCGCCGGCGGGCGAGGAGGCGAGGCGTCGGGGCCGGCGGCCGGGCTCAGGCGGTCCTCGCCGCGCAGCTCGTCGGTGCGCGGGTCGAGGAACAGCCGCCGGACATGGACGAACCCCCAGGAGGCCAGCCAGCCGTCGTGGGTCAGTTCGACCAGCACGCCGTCGTCGCCTTCCTGGCGGGCGGCCTTGACCTCGCGGGCGCCGCCGATCAGCCGGGGGCCCAGGGCGCGGCCGATGAAGCCGCCGGCCGGGGTTCCGGCCGCGCCCTCGCCGATCGACAGGGTCGAGCCGGCCCCGGCCAGCCGGAACGCGTCGCGCCCGGCGGCGCGGGGCGACCAGCCGCAGTTGGTGATCAGGCGGTCGGCCCCGCAGAGGATCTCGATCGCGCCCGGCTGGCCGCAGGCCGCGACGCTCCAGGCGTCGCGCGCCGGGGCGCCGGCGTCGAGAAGGATGGTCATGGCCCGGCCCTGCAGCCGCTGGTAGCCGGCGTGCGGCGCCTGGGTCGGACGCCGGCGCTCGGCGCCCTGGACGTCGGGCCGGGGCGCTGCGGCCACCCGCTCGGCGGCGCATTCCTCGCCGCCCTGAAAGCAGGCGAGGCGGCCGTCGGGCAAGGTGAACAGCGGCAAGGCGGCGTCGAGCCGGTCGATGGCCCGGCTGAGGGCCGGCGGGGCCGGGTGGCCGCGCCGGGCCAGGCCGTCGTCGAGGGCGCGCAGGTCGAACAGCAGCTCCATCCCGGCCTCGGGCGAGCGGGTGGCGTGGCCGCCGTCGGCCAGGACGGCGGCGTCGAGCGCGCCGCGCAGCCGGTCCAGGCCCTGGTCGATCAGGCGCTCGCCGGCCTCGCCGGCCAGGGCCGCGCCGGCGGTCGCGGCGGCGGCGGCGCGTTCGGCGGCGCGATGCTCGGGATCGCGCAGCTTGAGCAGCTGGCGGGCCTGACGGGCGAGGTCGTTGGCCAGGACCGCCGTCTCGGCCTCGGAGGCGGCGGCGGTCAGCGGCTCCAGGGCGCAGGCCAGGTGCAGCACCCGCCGCTCCAGCACCAAGGCGCCCCAGGCGAAGCTGTTCCAGCGGCCGAACAGTCGCCGCCAGTCGAGCAGCAGCCGCAACCCCTCGCGGGCGCCGGCCTCGCCGGTCGCCAGAAGGTCGGCGATCCAGGCGAAGCGGTGCAGCGTCTCGGCGAAGGCGCGGCTGGGACTGGGCTGATCCCAGGGATCGCCGCCCGGCCCGACGTCGAGGGTCTCGCCGCCGAAGGCGAACACGCCCTTGAGCAGGGCCGCGCCGACGTCGGGGCGCACGGGCCGGGCGTCGTGCGGGCGCACGGCGGCCGCCTCGGCGCGGGGGCCTCTGAGGCCGAGCAGGTGGAAGGGCGAGCCGAACCATTCGGTCTCGGCCTGCCGCCGCAGCCCGGTTCCGGCCGCCAACGCCCACAGCGCCGGCCGGGGACCGGCGGCGGCGTGGGTCAGGGCGGTCGGCAGGGCCGTCATGGCGTGCTCAGGCCCTCCGCAAGGCGGCGATGTTGGCGGCGTAGGCTTCGGGCCCGCCCTTGAACACGGCGGTGCCGGCCACCAGGGCGGTGGCCCCGGCGGCGACGCACAGGGGCGCGGTCTCGGGCGTGACGCCGCCGTCGACCTCGAGCACGATGTCGCGGCCGCAGGCGTCGATCATCGCGCGCAGGCGCTCGATCTTCTTCAGCTGGGAATGCATGAAGGTCTGGCCGCCGAAACCCGGATTGATCGACATCACCAGGATCAGGTCGATCTCGTCCATCATCCATTCGATGGTCTCGGGCGGGGTCGAGGGGTTGAACACCACGCCGGCCTTGGCCCCGAGCTGGCGGATGCGCTTGAGCGAGCGGTTGAGGTGCGGACCGGCCTCGGGATGGACGCTGATCCAGTTCGCGCCGGCGGCGGCGAAGGCCTCCAGGTACGGATCGGCCGGGGCGATCATCAGGTGCACGTCGAAGGGGATCGAGACGTGCGGCCGCAGCGCCTTCACGATGTCGGGGCCCAGGGTGATGTTGGGCACGAAATGGCCGTCCATCACGTCGATGTGCAGCCAGTCGGCGCCGGCCGCCTCGACCGCCCTGATCTCTTCGCCCAGGCGCGAGAAGTCCGAGGCGAGGATCGAGGGGGCGATGATCGGCGAGGGGCCGCCAGGACGGATCTGACTCATGGTTCCGACTTAGTCCTATGGTTGAATCGCGGCAAGCCGCCGCCGGTCCGCCGCGCCCCGCAGCCGTTCCGGCTCACGATATCTGCAACCTGGAGACGAAAAAGCCGTCGATCCCGCCTTCCGCGTGGCGGGGCAGGATGCGCAGGTCCCCGTCGGGCGTGCGGCTGGCCGCCGGGGCGCCGGCTTCGCCCGGGGCGACCGGGTCGCGCCGCAGGTCGGGCCGGCGGCGCAGAACCGCCTCGATCTGGGCCTCGCCCTCCTCGGGCTCCAGCGAGCAGACGCAATAGACCAGCCGTCCGCCGGGTTTCAGGCGGTCGGCGGCGGCGTCGAGCAGGCGGGCCTGGACCTCGGCCAGCTTGGCGATGTCGGCGGGGCGGGCGGCCCACAGCACGTCGGGCTGGCGGCGGAAGGTGCCGGTGGCCGAGCAGGGCGCGTCGAGCAGCACGGCGTCGAACTTGCGCGGGTCCTCCCAGGTCTCGGCCGGCTGGGCGACCACCTCGGCCTCCAGGCCGGTGCGGGCGAGGTTCTCGGCCAGGCGGCGCAGGCGCGGCGCGGAGCGGTCGACGGCGGTGACCCGGCCGCCGGCCGCGGCCAGCTGCAGGGTCTTGCCGCCGGGCGCGGCGCACAGGTCGAGGACGGTCTCGCCCGGACGGACCGCCAGCAGCCGGGCGGGGACGGCGGCGGCGGCGTCCTGCACCCACCAGCGGCCTTCGGCGAAGCCCGGCCAGCCGGACAGGTCGCCCTTCAGGCCGGCGCGGACGCCGCCGCCGGCCAGGACGCGGCCCTCGACCTGGGCGGCGACCGTCTCGGCCTCGGCGGGGTCGCGCAGGGTCAGGTCGGTCGCCGGCTCGTCGGCGATGGCGGCGGCGAGGGCCTGGGCGGTCTCCCCGCCATAGGCGGCGCGCCAGCGGGCGAACAGCCAGGCCGGCGCCAGGGTTTCGGGATCGAAGACGGGCGGCTCGCGCAGCAGGCCGCGCAGCACGCCGTTGATCAGGCCCTTGAACGGCCGCGTATCGCCGCGCGCCTCGGCCAGGGCCAGGGTGGTCGACACCGCCGCGAAGTCGGGCACGTCCATATAGAGGGCCTGGGCCGCGCCCAGCCGCAGCAGGGCGACGACCGGCGGCGGCGGCGGCTTCTGCAGCCGGGCCCCCAGGGCGCGGTCGATCTGGCCGAGCCGGCGCAGCACGGTCATCGCCGTCATGCGGGCGAAGCCCCGGTCGCGCGGGTCGAGCCCGGCCAGGGCCGCGGCGCCGAGCGCCTCGTCCAGGCCGCCGCGCCGCTCCAGCGCCGCCTCGACCACCGCCAGGGCCGCCTCGCGCGCCGGATCGACCGAAACCGGCGCGGCGCGGGGCTTTTCCGGCCTGGGCGCGGCGTCGCGCGGCGTCGAGGGTTTGCGGGGGGCGGGACGCGGCTTGCGGCCGGGCGGGACGGGGGGACGGGCGATGACGGCGGACTCCGGGCGTGGGGCGCCGGATCGGCGGCGCCATCCGGCCTTCTAGACCAGGACGGCGGCCGTTCGAAACGGCGAAGCGCCGCAGCCGGCTTTCGCCGACGGGCGCTGGTTCCTAGATAAGACGTCATGACCGACCAAGTCCCTCCAACCGCCGGCCGCGCCGACCGCGTCCTGACGCCCGCCGCCCGCCGGGCCCTTGAAGAGGCCGCCGCCCGCCGCGCCGCCGAGGCCGCCCGCGCCGACACCGGCGAGCAGGGCGGCCCCGCCGGCCCCGAGCCCACGCGTTTCGGCGACTGGGAGCGCAAGGGCGTCGCGGTCGATTTCTGATCCCTCGCCGCCGCGCACTGGCGCAGCCGTCGTCGCCTCCCTAAGTTTATGTTAAGGATTATGAACGCGGACGTGGAGACGATCGCGTGGAGGCGACGATGAAACCGATGATCTGCGCCGGGACGGCCGCCCTGGCCCTGCTGGCGGCCGGCGCGGCCGCGGCCCAGGACTGGGGGCGGAACTGGGGGCCGGAGGCCGCCTGGTCCGCGCCCGCCTCGCCAGCCTACGCCCAGCCCGTCTATGCATCGCCCGTCCAGGCGCCGTGGCCGGCGCCATCGGCGTGGAGCGCCCCGGCCTATGGCGGATACGGCGACTACGGCGGCTGGGGTCCGGGCCCCGAGACCGTCCGCCTGCCGGCCAGCTTCTTCGCGGGCGCGGGCGGCGTCGGTCCCCAGGGCCTGGTCTTGGATACGGGCGTGCGCTGGGGCTATGTGATCTGGCCGTCGCGGCCGGTCGCCGCGTTCGCCTCGGCCCGGGCTTCGGCCTTCGCCTCGGCCCACGCGTCGAGCAGGGTTTCGGTCTCGGTCCGCTAGGGTTCGGGCCCTACCGCCGCTTCAATCCTTCAGGCGAAGGCCGGGGCCGCCGCGAAAGGCGAGCGACGGCGCATGCTCGCCATCGCCGACCGGCTCCCGCGCGCCGCCGGCCTAGACCCCGGCGATCTCGGCGACGATCCGCTCGGCCGCCGTGCGCGGGTCGGCGGCGGCGGTGATCGGCCGGCCGCAGACGATGTGGCTGGCGCCCGCCGCCAGGGCCTCGGCCGGGGTCGCCGCCCGGGCCTGGTCGTCCTTGCCGGCCCAGTCCGGCCGCACGCCGGGCGTCACCACCAGGAAGTCGAGGCGCCCCGCCTCGCGGGCCAGGGCGCGGGCCATCGCCGCCTCGTGCGGACTGGCGACCACCCCGTCGCAGCCGCAGGCCAGCGCCTGGCGGATGCGCCGCTCGACCAGGGCCTCGACCCCCATGGCGTAGCCCATCTCGTCGAGGTCGGCGTCGGTCAGGCTGGTCATCACCGTCACCGCCAGGATGTTCAGGCCCTCGCCGCCGGCGGCCTTGCGGCCCCGCACGGCGGCCTTCATCACCTGGGGCTCGCCATGCACGGTCAGCAGGTCGCAGCCGGCGACGGCCAGGGCGGCGGCGGCCTTCTCGACCGTGGCGCCGATGTCGTGCAGCTTCCAGTCCAGGAACACCTGCTTGCCCTCGCCCTTGAGCGCCCGCGCCAGCTCCATGCCGCCGCTGGCGAACAGCTGCAGCCCGACCTTGTAGAACGAGACGGCCTCGCCCAGGCGGTCGACCAGGGCGCGGGCCTCGGCGACGGTCGGCACGTCGAGCGGAACGATCAGGCGCGGGTCGCTGGCGGCGGTCATGGCGTCCTGGGCGCTTTGGGCGGTGGTCATGGCGGGTCCTCCTCCGGTCGGGGCTCGGCCCCCCGGGGGGCCGTCGCGCGCCAGGGGTGGCTTGCGCGCGCGCGCGGCCTTACACAAGGGTCCTGGGACCCTGGCGGTCGAAGCCGAAAAGTTGAAAGCGAGCCTCTGCATGGGACACGCGGACATCTCCGTCAACTTCTTCGTGAACTTCTTCGTCGCCCTGTTCGCCCTGATCGACCCGATCGGCAACGTGCCGGTGTTCGCGGCGGCGACGGTGGGGGCGACGGCGGCCGGCCGGCGGCTGACGGCGGTCTACATCGCCCTGTTCGCCATGGTCTTCCTGACCTTCTTCTATTTCAGCGGCCTGGCCCTCCTGCAGTTCTTCGGCATCTCGCTGCCGGCCTTCCGCATCGCCGGAGGCATCCTGTTGTTCCTGCTGGGCCTGGAGATGGCGCGCGACGACTTCACCGCCGCCTTCGCCGAGGCGGCCACCGACGGCGAGCCGCTGTCGACCCGCGCCTACGCCCGCCGCCGGTTCGAGCGGCTGATCGTGCCCTTCGCCATGCCGCTGCTGATCGGGCCGGGGGCGATCTCGACGGTGGTGATCTACGCCGGCGAGGCCAAGCGTTTCGGCCTGACCGGCGCGGTGATGGGCTTCGGCGTCATCGCCGGGGTGGCCCTGACCATCCTCCTGGCCTTCTGGGCCACCGGGTTGATCAGCCGCATGCTGGGCCGCATCGGCATGACCATCATCGTGCGGGTGCTGGGCCTGATCCTGTGCGCCATGGCCGTGCAGTTCGTCATCGCCGGGGTGGCCGATTCGACGCGGGGGCTGGTGCGCCACGACACCGTCGCGCCCTACGCCTCGGACAAGGACTGAGCCTCAGACCTTGCGGAAGCGGCCGCCCTGGCTGGCCATCAGGGCCAGGGCCCAGTCGTCGGGGATCAGCTTGGCCGCCGCCGCGATGGCCTTGTTCGGCGAGCCGGTGACGCAGACCGCGCGGTTGGCCTCGGCCGCCTCGTAGCCCTCGGCGGCCACCTCGTCGGCGCCCAGCCACAGCCAGGACGGGGTGTTGCGGCTGATGTCCTCGCGGGTGTTGTTGACGTCGTGGAACTCGGAATAGGTGAAGCCGGGACAAAGGGCGGTGACGTGCACGCCCTGGGCGGCGGTCTCCAGGTGCAGCCCCTGGGAGAACTTGACCAGGAAGGCCTTGGCCGGGCCGTAGAGCGTCTGTCCGGCCGCGCCGGGGATCAGCCCGGCCAGCGAGGCGACGTTGACGATGCGTCCGAAGCGCCGCTCGATCATGCCCGGCAGCACCTTGTGCGCCAGCTCGCACGGGGCGTCGAGCAGCACCCGCAGCAGGGCGCGCTGCTCGGACCAGCCGGCGCTGACATAGGCTCCCGGCAGGCCGTAGCCGGCGTTGTTGACCAGGGCGTCCACCACCCGGCCATGGTCGGCGACGCCTTGCAGGATGACATCGACCGCATCCTCCTGCGCCAGGTCGGCGGCGATCGAAAAGGCCTCGACCCCGTAGCGCAGGCGGATCTCGTCGGCCAGCCGGTCGAGCCGGTCCGCCCGCCGCGCCGTCAGGGCCACGTCGTAGCCATGCTGGGCGTAGACGCGGGCGAAGGCCGCGCCGATGCCGGCGGAGGCGCCGGTGACGAGGCAGAGGCGGCGGGTCATGACGGGCGGGCCCTCGAAGCGTTCTTACGCCTGCAAGATTGGCCCGCCGTCACCGCCGGTTCAAGTCGGCGTCAGGCGGCCTGGGCCAGGTCGGCCGCCGCGCCGCGCTTCCAGCGCAGGGCGGCTTCGCCGATGCGCAGGCCCTGCAGGCGGGCGGTCTCGCGGTCGCCGGCCGGCGGGCTCAGCTCGGGCGAGACGTGGTCGGACTGGGCGGCGAGGCCCAGGAAGGCGCCGACGCGGTTGAGCGTGTCGGGGCCGCGTTCGGCGGCGGTCACCCCGGGAGGGGCGAGGCCGAGGCTGACCCAGTTCATGCCGTGCTGGGCGGCGAGCACGGCCAGGGTGGTCAGGGCGTGGACCTTGTCGCCCGAGAAGCTGTGCGAATTGGTGAAGCCGCCGGCCAGCTTGTCCTTCCAAAGGCTGTTGAACCAGGGCTTAGAGGTGGCGTCGATGAAGGCTTTGAACACGGCCGAGACGTCGCCCATGTAGGTCGGCGCGCCGAACACCACGGCGTCGGCCTCGGTGATGGCGTCGAGCAGCGGATCGAAGTCCTGCCCGGCGCTCTCGACCTTGAGCAGGACGGCCTCGGCGCCGGATTCGCGGACGCCCTCGGCGACCTTCTCGGCCAGGACGGCGGTGTGGCCGTAGCCGGAATGATAGACGACGGCGACCTTGGCTTGAGCATGGCTCATCTGGATTTCTCCCTCGCGATATGTAACCGCAACAACGACAGATACATAATCGAGTCTGAGGCCGGCGCAAGGGATTCGTAACAGCAGTGGATGCAGTTTTTCTGCAGGCGCTGTCAGGCGGCGGCGAGGCCAGGCCGCCCCGAGGTCAGGCGGCCTTGAGCAGATCGGCGACGGTGATGCGCGACAACCGCTCGGCGGCGGCCTGGTCGGCGGCGGTGATGGCCGAGCGCACGGCCTCGGGGATGCGTTCGCCCACGGGGCAGCCCTGGGCGCCCGGCGGCGGCATGCCCAGGTGGGCGCAGCCGTTCACCGCGCGCAGCACCACGTCCAGGCCGATCTGGTCGGCGGGCTTGATCAGCCAGGCGCCGCCGTTGGCCCCCGGCCGGGTGGCGATCAGTCCCGCCTTGGCCAGCATCGCCGTCACCCGCCGCACCACCACCGGATTGGTCGGCATCGAGGCCGCCAGTTCGGCGCTCGACACCGCCGCGTCGGGCGCGACGGCGTCCTTGTGGGCCAGATAGGCCAGGGCGTGGGCGGCGACGGGAAATCTTTGGCTGTCGGACATCGTGGTTCTACATAGTCGCTTTCAGAGGATTTTTCGCGGAAACCGGCCAGCCCGCGCGGAAAAACCCTCCGAGGCGAGGATATTTCGTCCAAGAACGGTGCGAAAACCGTTCTCTCCCCAGGGAACGTAGGCGCTGCGGCCGCGCGTTCAATGGACGATCGGCGGAACGGGCCTCCACGTGGCGATTGAATGCGGCGAGGAAAGAGAGTATCGCGCCCGCTGCAATCGACATGGGGCCGCCCAAGACTGGTGTCGCGGACGCTTCCCGGAGGGATTGAATGTCAGGGGAACCCCCCGGCGCGGCTGTGACCCAAGAGCCCGCGCCCCAAGATGCCGGCGCCGCGGACGGCGTGGCGAAACCACCCGAAGACAGCCAGCAGAGTCACAAGGGGCACGGCTTTTTCGGCCTGGCCCTGGGCTCGGTCGGCGTCGTCTTCGGCGACATCGGCACCAGCCCGCTCTACGCCTTCCGCGAGGCCATGGGGGCCGCCCTCACCGACGGCGCCAGCCGCGATTCCATCCTCGGGGTGGTGTCGCTGGCGCTGTGGGCGCTGATCCTGGTCGTCACCGTCAAGTACGTGCTGTTCCTGATGCGCGCCGACAACAAGGGCGAGGGCGGGGTGCTGTCGCTGATGGCCCTGGCCCAGCGCGCGCTCGGCCGGCGGACCACGGGCATCTTCATCCTCGGCCTGATCGGGGCGGCGCTGTTCTACGGCGACGCGGTGATCACCCCGGCGATCTCGGTGCTGTCGGCCCTGGAAGGGATGAAGACCATCCCCTCGCTGCACAAGGTGGTGAACACCGACACCGTGATGCTGGTGGCCATCGTCGTGCTGGTGGCCCTGTTCGTGGCCCAGGCCCGCGGCACCGCCAAGGTCGCCACCCTGTTCGGGCCGGTGATGGCGGTGTGGTTCCTGTGCATCGGCGCGTTCGGCGTCATGCACCTGCTCGACGACCCGCACGTGCTGCTGGCCTTCTCGCCGCACTACGCCGTCGAGTTCCTCGGCCGTCACGGCCTGACCGGCTTCCTGGTGCTGGGCTCGGTGTTCCTGACCGTCACCGGGGCAGAGGCGCTCTACGCCGACATGGGCCATTTCGGCCGCTGGCCGATCCAGGCCTCGTGGCTGTTCTTCGCCCTGCCGTGCCTGGCGCTGAACTATCTGGGCCAGGGCGCCTTCGCCCTGGCGGCCCTGGAATGGTCGGTGGCGCACGGCAAGGTCCTGGCCAACCAGGACTGGTTCTTCCTGATGATCCCCGGCGGCCTGCGCGCGCCGATGGTCATCCTGGCCGCCGCCGCCACCGTCATCGCCTCGCAGGCGGTGATCACCGGGGCCTATTCGCTGACCCAGCAGGCGATCCAGCTCGGCCTGCTGCCGCGCATGACCATCACCCGCACCTCCGAGACCCAGTCGGGCCAGATCTACCTGCCGCAGATCAACGCGATGCTGCTGGTCGGGGTGATGGTGCTGGTGGTGCTGTTCCGCACCTCCGACCAGCTGGCCCACGCCTACGGCCTGGCGGTCACCGGCACCATGGTGGTGACCACCTCGCTGGCCTTCGTCGTGGTCAAGCGGCTGTGGAAGTGGACGTGGCCGGCGGCGATCGCCTTCATCACGCCGTTCCTGATCCTCGACCTGACCTTCCTGGCCGCCAACGGGCTGAAGATCATCTCCGGCGGCTGGGTGCCGCTGCTGATCGGCGGGGCGCTGTTCACGGTGATGGCCACCTGGGTGCGCGGCGCCCAGATCCTCACCGACAAGACCCGCCGCGACAGCGTGCCGCTCGCCGACCTGATCGACATCCTGCGCGCCCGCGCCCCGCACCGCGCCCCGGGCACGGCGATCTTCCTGACCTCGGACCCCGAGGTCGCGCCGGTGGCGCTGATGCACAACCTCAAGCACAACAAGGTTCTGCACGAGAAGAACGTCATCCTGACCGTGCGGGCCACCGAGACGCCGCGGGTGGCCGAGGCCGACCGCGTGCGCATCGAGCCGGTCAACGAGGACTTCAAGAAGGTCTATATCTCCTATGGGTTCATGGAGAGCCCGAACGTGCCCAAGGCCCTGGCCGTCTGCCGCAAGCAGGGCCTGAAGTTCGACATCATGGCCACCAGCTTCTTCCTCGGCCGCCGCTCGATCGTGCCGTCGGCCCAGCACGGCATGCCGTTGTGGCAGGACAAGCTGTTCATCTTCCTGATGAAGAACGCCGCCAACCCGACCGACTTCTTCAAGATCCCGCCGGGACGCGTGGTCGAGCTGGGCGCGCAGGTGACGGTCTAGGCCATGGGCCGGGTGCTGGCCTTCGTCGGCGACGCGCCGTGGATCTTCGCGCTCAGCGTGATGGCCGGCGCCTCGCGCCTGGCCTGGAGCAAGATCCCGCCTGGAACGCCGATGCCCACCGGCTGGACGCTGCAGGGCCGCCCGGCCGGCCGCTGGCCGCGGGCGACCGTGCTGATCTTCGGCCCCGCCTTCGGCTTCCTGATCGGCCTGCCGCTGTTCGTGATGGCTCGCACCGAGGCCGGCGGGCCGACGGCGGCCCTGGTGATCCTGGGCGTCCGGGTGCTGCTGGCGGCGCTGATTCCGTTCGCCTATCTGAGCTATCTGCGCTGGGCCATGGCCGTTTTGGAGCGCGAAGGCGCGCTCCGCTCTTGAACGAACCGCCCCGGCGCCCTTAAACGCCCCCGACTTTCATACGTCGTCCCGTCCGCCCGTCCCATCCAGGAGCGCCGCCCATGGCCGCCCAAACCCAGAATGCGCCCAAGAAGGTCGTGCTCGCCTATTCGGGCGGCCTCGACACCTCGATCATCCTCAAGTGGCTCCAGACGGAATACGGCGCGGAGGTGGTGACCTTCACCGCCGACCTCGGCCAGGGCGAGGAGATCGAGCCGGCCCGCGCCAAGGCGCTGTCGGTCGGCGTCAAGCCCGAGAACATCTTCATCGAGGACGTGCGCGAGGAGTTCGTCCGCGACTACGTGTTCCCGATGTTCCGGGCCAACACCGTCTATGAGGGCCAGTACCTGCTCGGCACCTCGATCGCCCGGCCGCTGATCGCCAAGAAGCAGATCGAGATCGCCCGCAAGGTCGGCGCCGACGCCGTCTGCCACGGCGCCACCGGCAAGGGCAACGACCAGGTCCGCTTCGAGCTGGCCTACTACGCCCTCGAGCCCGACATCCGCGTGGTCGCCCCCTGGCGCGAATGGAGCTTCGCCAGCCGCGAGGCCCTGCTCGACTTCGCCGAGAAGCACCAGATCCCGATCGCCAAGGACAAGCGCGGCGAGGCGCCGTTCAGCGTCGACGCCAACCTCCTGCACTCCTCGTCCGAGGGCAAGGTGCTGGAGGACCCGTCGGTCGAGGCTCCCGAGTTCGTGCACATGCGCACGATCAGCCCGCAGGACGCGCCGGACGCCCCGACCGTGTTCACCATGGATTTCGAGCGCGGCGACCCCGTCGCCATCGACGGCGAGAAGCTGTCGCCGGCCGCCCTGCTGACCAGGCTGAACCAGCTCGGCCACGACAACGGCGTCGGCCGCCTCGACCTGGTCGAGAACCGCTTCGTCGGCATGAAGTCGCGCGGCGTCTACGAGACCCCCGGCGGAACCATCCTGCTGGCCGCCCACCGCGGCATCGAATCCATCACCCTCGACCGGGGCGCCATGCACCTCAAGGACGAGCTGATGCCCAAGTACGCCAGCCTGGTCTACAACGGCTTCTGGTTCTCGCCGGAGCGCGAGATGCTGCAGGCCGCCATCGACCACAGCCAGGCCCTGGTCGCCGGCCGCGTCACCGTCAAGCTCTACAAGGGCAACGTCACGATCGTCGGCCGCGAAAGCCCCTACAGCCTGTACGACCAGGACCTGGTCACCTTCGAGGAGGGCAAGGTCGCCTACGACCACCGCGACGCCGGCGGCTTCATCAAGCTGAACGCCCTGCGTCTGCGCGTGCTGGCCAAGCGCGACCGCCGCGGCTGAGCCGCGACGCGGGCCCGGCCGACCCCGGGCGGGCCCGCGCCTCAGCCGGCCAGCTTGTTGTAGGGATACTGGTCGCGGATGCGGCGGCTGAAGAAGGCGCCCTTGGAGCTGGCCTTGACGAACGCCCTGTGCACCGGGGGCGGCACGCCGACATAGAGATATTCGTCGCCGTCGCTGAAGCGGACGAACAGCTTGCGATGCGGTTCGTCGTAGCTGATCTCGCAGATGGCGGTCGACAGCGCGCGCATCACGGACCCTCCGCGTTCAACGGTGTTAACGTACCCGACGCCGTGCGGTTTCGCGCTGCGGCGAAGCGTGCCACCTTTCCCGTCCAGGGCGGCGCAGACCGCCCGACGCACCATCGGGAAGGAACACATGCAACAACCCCACGACCTCGTCGCGCTCGTCACCCTGTTGTCGCTGGCGGTCTACGCCTGGATGATCTTCATCGTCGGCAAGGCCCGGGAGACCCGCGGCGTGCCCGCCCCGGTGGTGAGCGGCGACGAGGTGTTCGAGCGGCACTATCGCGTGCAGATGAACACGCTGGAGGGCCTGCCCGTCTATCTGCCCTGCCTGTGGCTGTTCTCGCTCTACTGGAACAACCTCGTCGCCGCCGGTCTCGGCCTGGTGTGGGTCGTCGGCCGGATCGTCTACGCCCTGGCCTATGTCAAGGACCCCAAGACCCGCAGCCTCGGGTTCGGGCTGCAGGGCGTGGCCACCCTGGCGCTGATGATCGGCGCGATCGTCGGCGCGGCGCGCGCCCTGATCGTCGTCGGGATCTGACCCCGGCCCGAGAGCATATAAGGATATCCTTATATCGTTCTTGACACTGGGGCGTTTCGGGCGCTCTGTGGCCGGGTCGTGGTCTGCGGGCGCTCGCGCCCGGAGCTAAGAGGGAAGTCGGTGAGGGCGTGAAACCCCGAATCCGGCGCTGCCCCCGCAACTGTGAGCGGCGAGCCGCTGTCCGTTTCGTGTCACTGACGCGCCGAAGCTGGTTCGGCGGCGGGTCGGGAAGGCCAGGGCAGGGGCGACGACCCGTGAGCCAGGAGACCTGCCCCGACAGATAACGTCCTCCGGCGGGGTGCCCGGTCTGGCCGCATGCAAAGGCGCGGCCGGGCCTCCATCGCCCGTGCGCGCCCGGTCGCGCGTCCCGATCAGCCTCCCGCCATCACACCGGCAGAGGCTTTTTCAAGATGACCGTCACCGTCGCCACGCTCGGGTTTCCCCGCATCGGCCCCAAGCGCGAGCTGAAGACCGCCCTCGAACGCTACTGGTCCGGCAAGAGCGACCCGCAGGCGCTGCTGGACGCCGCCGCCGACCTGCGCGCCAGGGCCTGGGCCCGCCAGGCCGCGCTCGGCGCCGACCACGTCCCGTCCAACGACTTCTCGCTCTACGATCAGGTGCTGGACACCAGCGTCCTGGTCGGCGCGGTTCCGGCCCTCTACGGCTGGAGCGGCGGTCCGGTCCCGCTCGACACCTATTTCGCCATGGCGCGCGGCGGCCAGGGCGCGGCCGCCGACGAAGCGGCGGGCTGCGGTCACGACCACGCCCCGAACAACGGCGCGCCGGCCCAGGAAATGACCAAGTGGTTCGACACCAACTACCACTATCTCGCGCCCGAGGTGTCGCGCGGCCAGGCCTTCGCCGTCTGTTCGACCAAGCCCGTCGACGAGTTCCTCGAGGCCAAGGCCCTGGGCCTGCGCACCCGTCCGGTGCTGCTGGGGCCGGTGACCTTCCTGAAGCTGGCCAAGACCAAGGATGAGGGCTTTTCGCCCCTGTCGCTGCTGTCGGCCCTGGTTCCGGTCTATGTCGAGGTGCTGCGCCGGCTGGCCGCCGCCGGCGCCGACTGGGTGCAGATCGACGAGCCGTGCCTGGCCCTCGACCTCACCGAGTTCGAGCGCGGCGAACTGCGCCGGGCCTACGGCGCCCTGACCCACGCCGTCCCGGGCGTGCGCCTGATGCTGACCAGCTATTTCGGCGGCTATGGCGACAACCTGTCGACGGCGCTGAACCTGCCGGTCGACGGCGTGCATCTGGACCTCGTCCGCGCGCCGGAGGAGCTGGACGCGGCGCTGGCCGTCGGCCGCGAAAGCCTGGTCCTGTCGCTGGGCGTCGTCGACGGCCGCAACGTCTGGCGGGCCGACCTGCCGGCGATCCTCGACCGGCTGGAGCCGGCCGTCGTCCGGCGCGGCGCCGGCCGCATCGTGCTGGCCCCGTCCTGCTCCCTGCTGCACGCGCCGATCGACCTGGCGCTGGAGACGGCGATCGATCCGGAAGTCCGCCAGTGGCTGGCCTTCGCCGTGCAGAAGATCGAGGAGCTGGCGGTCCTGGCCAGGGCCCTGAACCACGGCCGGGCCAGCGTGGCGGTCGAACTGGAGGCCAGCGCCAGGGCCGCGCAGGCCCGCCGCGCCTCGCCCAGGATCCACGATCCGGCCGTCGCGGCGCGGCTGGCCGGCGTCAAGGCCGGGATGGACCGGCGCAAAGCCGAGTTCGGCCGCCGCCGCGCCCTGCAGGTCGAGCGGCTGAACCTGCCGGCCTTCCCGACCACCACCATCGGCTCGTTCCCGCAGACCGAGGCGGTCCGCAAGGCCCGTTCGGCCCACGGCAAGGGCGAGCTCACCGACGCCCAGTACGAGACCTTCCTGAAGGAGGAGACCGAGCGCGCGGTCCGCTGGCAGGAGGACGTCGGCCTCGACGTGCTGGTCCATGGCGAGTTCGAGCGCAACGACATGGTGCAGTATTTCGGCGAGCAGCTGTCGGGCTTCGTGTTCACCAAGCACGGCTGGGTGCAGTCCTACGGTTCGCGGTGCGTGCGCCCGCCGATCCTGTTCGGCGACGTCTCGCGGCCCAAGCCGATGACGGTCGAATGGTGGCGCTACGCCCAGGCCCTGACCGAGCGGCCGATGAAGGGCATGCTGACCGGGCCGGTGACCATCCTCAACTGGTCGTTCGTCCGCGACGACCTCCCGCGCGAACAGGCCTGCCGCCAGATCGCCCTGGCCGTCCGCGACGAGGTGGTCGACCTGGAGACGGCCGGCGCCCGGATCATCCAGATCGACGAGGCCGCCCTGCGCGAGGGCCTGCCGCTGCGGCGCAAGGACTGGGACGCCTATCTCGCCTGGGCCGTGGAGTGTTTCCGCCTCGCCGCCTCCGGCGTCGCCGACGCCACCCAGATCCACACCCACATGTGCTATTCCGAGTTCAACGACATCATCGCCGCCATCGGGGCCATGGACGCCGACGTCATCTCGATCGAGACGGCGCGGTCGAAGATGGCGCTGCTCGACGCTTTCGTCAGCTACGCCTACCCGGCCGAGATCGGCCCGGGCGTCTACGACATCCACTCGCCGCGCGTGCCGTCGGTCGAGGAGATGGCCGCCCTGCTGGCGGCGGCCCGCGAGCGGCTGGCCGGCGATCAGCTCTGGGTCAATCCCGACTGCGGCCTGAAAACCCGCAAGTGGCCCGAGACCCAGGCCGCCATCGTCAACATGGTCGAGGCGGCCCGGCTCGCCCGCGCCGCCGCCGAGACGGGGACCGGCGCATGACCGGCCCGGTCAGCCGCCTGATCGACATGGTCTTCCCGACCGACGTCAACCATCACGGCACGCTGTTCGGCGGCGCGGCCCTGGCGCACATGGACAAGGTGGCCTTCATCGCCGCCTCGCGCCATGGGCGGGTCCCGTTCGTGACCGCCGCGTGCGAGCGCATCGACTTCGCCGCCCCGGCGCGCCAGGGCGAGATGGTCGAGGCGCAGGCGCGCGTCACACGCATCGGCCGCCGCTCCCTGACGGTGGAGGCGAGCCTGACCGCCGAGGCCCTGCTGACCGGCGAGCGGCGGCTGTGCGCGCGCGGGCTGTTCCACATGGTGGCGCTGGCGGGACGGGAGGGGGAGCCGCCGCCCCTGCCCCCGCTGGCGCCGCCGTCGCCGGGCGGCGTGGAGGGCGGGGCCGAAGCGCCGCACATGGTCGAGATGGTCTTTCCCGACCGGACCAACCACTACGGCACGCTGTTCGGCGGCGAGGCCCTGGCGATGATGGGCAAGGCGGCCTTCGTCGCCGCCACCCGCCACCCGCCGCAGCCGCCGGGTCGTGGTCATGGCCGCCTCGCAGAAGGTGGACTTCGCCGCGCCCGTGGCCGGCGGCGACCTCGTCGAACTGATCCCCCGCGTCACCCGCACCGGAGACCGCTCGATGACCGTCGAGGTCGAGTTCTGGGCGGAGGGCCTGCTGAGCGGCGTGCGCCGCCGCTCGGCGAGGGGCGAGTTCGTGATGGTGGCGGTGAAGGACGCCGACGGATCTTGCCGCCATGGGCCGGCTTGACGCCGGGGCGCGGCGGTTCGACAAGCGCCGGTCATGACCTTGCCTGTCGATCCCGCCCGCTACGCCGCCTTCCTCGCCGTCATGGCGGTGATGGCGGTGACGCCCGGCCCGGCCAACCTGTTCGCCATCGCCACCGGCATGGAGCGGGGGCGCGGCGCGGCCCTGGTCGGGGTCGCCGGCATGAACGCCGCCACCCTCTGCTGGTTCGCCGCCGCCGCCCTGGGGCTAGGCGCGCTGATCGCGGCCTTTCCGGCCGCGTTCAGGCTGCTGACCGTGCTGGGGGCGCTCTATGTGGCCTGGCTGGGGATCAAGGCGCTGATCGCGGCGGCGCGGGGCGTCGCCGGGCCGGGGCATGCGGCGGGCCGCCGGCCCGGCCGCTCGGCCTTCCGCGACGGCTTCGCCGTGCAGATCGCCAACCCCAAGGCGCTGCTGTTCTTCACCGCCGTGCTGCCGCCGTTCATCGACGTCGCCCGGCCGGCGGCGCCGCAGCTGGCGCTGTTCGCCTGCGGCACCATCGCCATGGACGTGGCCAGCATGAGCGCCTACGGCGTCGGCGGCGCGGCCCTGTCGGCCCGGATGAGCGAGCCGCGCTTCGCCCGCGGCTTCTCGGCCTTCGTCGGCGTGCTGCTGCTGGCGGCGGCCGTCCTGATCCTCACCCGCCGCTGACGGCGCGAGAAATCATCCCAGGACGCGACGGCCGGCCGGTTTCGCGCGTTTAAGTCTTGCGGCGTCCTCCGGCGGAGCGGCAAGCTCCGTCGCAAGTCGCGGCTGAAATCTTGTGGCGACAATGCCTCGTCATCATCTATGTCCGCAGGGACGACACGCGGCAGCGTCGAAGGAGCGCGCCCTATCATGACCAGCAAGTTCATATCCATCGCGGCGGCGGCCGCAGCGGCCCTGAGCCTGGCCGCCTGCGCCACCGCCACGCCCTATCAGCCCAGGCTGCCGGGGCAGGCGCAACAGGGCGGCTACAGCGACGCCCGCATCGAGGCCAACCGCTTCCGTGTCGATTTCGCCGGCAACAGCCTCACCTCGCGCGACACGGTCGAGACCTATCTGCTCTACCGCGCCGCCGAGCTGACCGTGAACCAAGGCTACGACTGGTTCGCCATGGCCGAGCGCAAGACCGACAAGAAGGTCAACACCTACGTCAACAACTACGGCCCGTACGGCTACGGCTGGGCGCCGTCCTGGCGCTATTACGGCCGCTTCGGCTGGCGCACCTGGGACCCGTTCTGGGGCGACCCCTTCTGGGCCAACAACATCGACGTCCAGACCGTCGAGAAGTACGACGCCTCGGCCGAGATCGTCATGTATCGCGGGCCCAAGCCTGGCGACAATCCGCGGGCCTTCGACGCCCGGGACGTGATGGCCAACCTCGGCTCGAAGATTGTCCGCCCGCCGGTCGCGGGCCAGGCCGGCCGCTGAGCGCGGACGGTCCTTCCCGATCAAGAGGACGGCCGGTCGCCCTGGGCGGCCGGCCGTTTTCCGTCGGGCGAAGGGGCGATCGGGCCCCGGCCTAGCGCGGGGCCATGCGGATGGCGCCGTCGAGACGGACGTCCTCGCCGTTGAAATAGCCGTTGGAGATCATGGCCAGGGCCAGCTTGGCGTACTCGGCGGGATCGCCCAGGCGCTTGGGGAAGGGGACGCTGGCGGCCAGGGCGGCCTTCACGTTGTCCGGCGCGGCGTTCATCAGCGGGGTGTTGAAGATGCCCGGCAGGATGGTGTTGACGCGGATGCCCTCGCTCATCAGGTCGCGGGCGATCGGCAGGGTCATGCCGACGACGCCGCCCTTGGACGCCGAATAGGCCGCCTGGCCCATCTGGCCGTCCTCGGCCGCCACCGAGGCGGTGTTGACGATGGCGCCGCGCTCGCCGTCCTCCTGGGGCTCCAGGGTCAGCATGCCGGCCGCCGACTTGGCGATGCAGCGGAAGGTGCCGACCAGATTGATCTGGATGACCATGTTGAAGGCGTCGAGCGGGAAGTGCTTGATCGCGCCGGTGGCCTTGTCGCGGCCGGCGGTCTTGGCGGCGTTGCCGACGCCGGCGCAATTGACCAGCACGCGTTCCTGGCCGTGGGCGGCGCGGGCCTTCTCGAAGCCGGCGTCGACCTCGGCGTCGGAGGTGACGTTGACCTTGCAGAACACGCCGCCGATGTCCTTGGCGACCTGTTCGCCGCGTTCTTCGTTCATGTCGAAGATGGCGACCTTCACCCCTTGCGCGGCCAGGGCGCGGGCGGTGGCTTCGCCGAGGCCGGAGGCCCCGCCGGTGACGACGGCGGCGACGGAGGAGTCGAGTTTCATGGACGAGTTCCCTGCTGGTGCGTTTAAGCTTGGCGTCGTCGCGGGACGACTGGATTTTCGGGTTTAACGATGATGACCGCCCACGCCAACGGTGACGCAACGGCGCCTCTCGATCCGAGGAAGGCGCTCGAACCGGCCACGATCCGGCTGAACGAGATGCGGGTGCGCCGGGGGTTCTGGCCGGCCTTCCGCAAGGCCGCGGCCAAGATCCCGTTCGCGGCCGACCTGCTGTCGGTCTATTACTGCGCCCGCGATCCGGAGACGCCGGCGACGGCGAAGGCGATGATGATGGCGGCCCTGGCCTATTTCGTCCTGCCCGCCGACGCCATTCCCGACGTGCTGCCGGTGATCGGCTACACCGACGACGCGGCGGTGATCGCCGCCGTGCTGGCCATCGTCGGCCGCAACCTCAAGCCGCGCCACAAGGACGCCGCCCGCGCCCTGCTCGACCGCATGGCCGCCGATGCTTGAGCGCCGCCTGGTCTGGCTGTCGGCGATCGCGGCGGTGCTCTACGCCGCCGCCTTCCTGCATCGCTCGCCCTCGGCCCTGCGCACGGTGGTCAAGACCGCCGCCGTCGGGGCGCTGGCGGTGATCGCCTATCTGGCGGACGTGCCCTGGCTGCTGGCGGCGGGGCTGGCCCTCAGCGCCGTCGGCGACGCCTTCCTGGCCGGCGATCCCGACCGCTGGCTGCCGGCCGGCCTCGGCGCCTTCCTGCTGGCCCACCTGCTCTACATCTGGTTCTTCCTGGAGACCGGGCTGGGCCTGGCCTCGTTCGCCGCCTCGCCCGTGCGGCTGGCCGGGGCCGTGGCGGTGTTCGTCCTGGCTGCGGGCATGCTGGCCTGGCTGTGGCGCTCGCTGGGGGCCATGCGCCTGGCGGTCTCGGTCTATGTCGGGGCCATCGCCGTGATGGTCGCCGCCAGCTTCACCCTGCCGGCGCCGCTGTGGCCCGCCGCCCTGGGGGCGGTGCTGTTCATGCTGTCCGACGCGGTGTTGTCGGTCGAGCTGTTCAAGGGGCTGAAGAGCCGCGTGGCGGCGCACGCGGTGTGGGCGCTCTATTATCTCGGCCAGTTCGCCATCGGCTGGGCCTTCGTGCGCTGACCTAGCCTTCCGCCGCCTCCGGGGCCGCCGCCCTGGCCGCCCGCTGCTCGCGCCAGGTGATGTAGAGGGTCGAGGCCACCACCACCGCCGCACCGAGGATGGTGGTCCACGCCGGCAGCTCGCCGAACAGCAGAAGGCCGGCTGCGACCGCGAACACCAGCCGGGTGTAGTCGATGGGGGCCATGGCGGCGGCGTCGCCGATCTGCATGCCCTTGATGTAGCAGGCCTGGGTGATCACCCCCATCACGCCCATGGCCGCCAGCAGGGCGAGGTCGGCGGGCTGCGGCCAGCGCCAGACGAACAGGGCCGGCGGGATCGAGAACGCCAGGCCCAGCGCCGCCGCCCAGACCAGCAGCACGAACGGGCCGTGGTCGCGGGTCATCACCTTCATGCCGGTGATGGTCAGGGCGAACAGGAAGGCCGAGGCCAGGGCGGCCAGCTGGGCCCAGCCGAGGGCGGCCAGGCCGTGGCCGGTCCCGAACACCATCAGCAGCACGCCCAGGAAGCCGACCACCGCCGCGCCGATGCGCGCCGGCCCCAGCCGCTCGCGCAGCACGAAGGCGGCCAGCGGAACCAGCCACAGCGAGCGGGTGAAGGACAGGGCGTTGGCGTCGGCCAGGGGCAGCTTCTGGTAGGCGTAGAAGCTGAGGATCATCGCCAGGGTGCCGGCCGCCGAGCGGAAGAACAGGATGCCCGGCCGCGTGGTGCGGAACGCCCCCTTCCAGTCGCGGGCGATCAGCGGCGCCAGCACCAGCAGGCCGGCGGCCTGGCGATAGAAGGTCTGGAGCGAGGCCGGATAGTCGCCGCCCAGGTATTTGATCAGGGTGGTCATCGCCGTGAAGCTGATCGCCGAGGCGACCATCCACAGCGCGCCGCGCACGTTGGGCGCAAGCCCCGGCGCGGCCGCCGCCGCGTCAGCCACGGGCCCGGACCCAGCCGGTGATCGACAGGCGCTCGCCGCCGGCGAAGGGCGCGACCGCCGTCACCGCGTGATCCTGGGGCACGCGGAACAGGTTCAGGGCGTTGAAGGCGGGGCTGTAGCCCTCGGCCAGATGGCCGTCCTCGTCGGGGAAGGCCAGCACGCCGCCCCAGTCGGCCCGCCAGCCGGGGGTCAGGTTGAGCACATAGGCGAACAGGCGGTGCTTGCCCGGCTGGGCGTCGCTGTGGCGGGTGAGGAAATCACCGGGGCCGTAGCGGGTGGCCTGGGCGTCGCAATAGGCCGCCCGTGGCTCATTAGTCAGTATACGAATGAAGTTCAGGAAGGCGTCGCCGTTGAGGAAGTCGTAGGCCGCCTCGGCGGCCGCGCCGGTCCGCCGTCCCGCCTCGACGTCGTCGCTGACCTTCCAGCTGTCGAAACGGTAGGCGAAGCCGTCGCGGGCCTCGCGCCAGATCGCCTGGTCCAGGGCCTGGCGCTGGCCGTCGCTGATCGCCTCGTACTCGGCCAGGGTCGGCTCGTAATGGGCGCCGCCGTGCAGGAACGCCTTGCGCCAGGGCGCGCCGGCCGCCAGCCCGGCGTGCAGGCGGCCGGCCCCGTCGCCGGCCAGGAAGCCGGGCAGGTGCAGCCGTCCAAACCGCGCGAACAGGGGGCGCAGAGCCTCGGGACGAAGGCCGGGATCGATGCGCAGGTCGATCCCGGCGGCGGTCGGCGGACGCGGGGTCACGATCCGGCGTTCGCCTCCGCGATGCGGGCGGCGCGCATCTGCTCGGCCTGCTCGGCGGTGACGCCCATGGCGTCGAGCAGGGGCGAGACCGCCTGGGGGTCCCAGGCGTGGCGGCCGCCGATGGTGATGGCCCCGTCGACGACGAAATGCTGGCCGCTGACAAAGGCCGAGGCGTCCGAGGCCAGGAACAGGGCGGCGTTGGCGATGTCCTCGGGCATGCCGGCCTTGGGCACCGGCTGCATCTTGGGGGCCACCTCGGCGACGCGGGCGGCCATCTGGTCGGCGACCTCGCGCGGCAGGCCCATGGAGGCGCCGAAGATCGAGGTGGCGATCAGGCCGGGGCAGATGGCGTTGACGCGGATGTTCTGCGGCGACAACTCGGCCGCCGCGCAGCGGGTCAGGTGGATGACCGCGCCCTTGGCGGTGGAATAGGCCAGCGGGCCCCAGCCGGCCTGCAGCCCGGCGATCGAGGCGGTGTTGATGATCGAGCCGCCGCCGCGCTCGCGCATCAGCGGCAGGGCGTGGGTCATGCCCAGCATCACCGAGCGCAGCAGCAGGGCCATGGTCCCGTCCCAGGCGGCGGCGGTCATGTCCTCGACCCCGTTGGGCGCGCCGCCCGAACCAGCGTTGTTGAACAGCACGTCCAGCCCGCCGAAGCGGTCCTTCGCCGTCCGCAGGGCGGCCTTGACGTCGTCTTCGCGGGTGACGTCGCAATGGACGTAGGCCACGGCCTCGCCGAAGCGCTGCTCGAGCGCCGCGCCCTTGGCGTCCTGCATGTCGGCGGCCACCACCTTGGCACCTTCGGCGATGAAAAGCTCGGTCGCGCCGAGGCCGATGCCCGAGGCGGCTCCCGTGACGACGGCGATCTTGCCCTGCAGTCTTCCGGTCATGGCGTTCTCCTTATCAATGTTCTCTTATCCCGCATTCCTCCCATGCCGGCAGGGCGGAACGCCAGAGGAGAATCGACCGGCCACCGCGTCCGTCGGCGTTCAGACCGCGTAGGCGCGCATGAACCTGTGGGCGATGCGGCGGGCCAGCCGTTCGATGCCGGCTTCGTCCAGCCCGAGGTCCAGGCCGATCAAGGCGCGGATCTGGCGGTGGCCGATGCACATGCCCGAGAAGAACTCGGCGGCCTCGTCGGGGTCCTCGACGGCCATCCGGCCGGCGCCGGTCTCGGCGGCGAGGAAGGCGGCCAGCTTGGCCCGGGAGGCGCGGGGCCCGGCCTCGAACACCTCGCGGGCGGTCTCGGGCAGGCCGTCCGCGCCCTGGATGGTCATGCGGATCAGCGAATAGTTGCGGGCCGAGCAGATGCTTTCCAGCAGGATGCGGGCGTAGGCAGCCAGGGTCTCCTCGGGACGCTCCTGCGCGCCCGGCTCGCGCAGCGGCGCGGTCAGGTATTCCACCCGCCGGGTGACCAGGGCCCTGACCAGGGCGGTCTTGCCGCCATAGTGGTTGTAGATGGTCTGCTTGGAGACGCTGGCGCGCCGGGCGATGGCCTCGATCGGCGCCGACAGGCCCCGTTCGGCCAGCACCTCGACGGCGGCGTCGAGTATGGCCTCGTTCTTGGCGACGTCGATCTGTCCGGCCAGTCTGGGCATGATGGGTCCCGCTCGCTCGAGCGCCGCCGCTCAGCGCGCCGCGGCGGCGGCCGAGGCGGCCTCCGCGAAGCCGGGCCCGGTCTGGGCCTTGACGTCCACCTTGACCTCGACCGAGAGGCCCGGCCGCAGGGCCGCGCCGAGGCCGGCGCGGTCGACGGCGATCTTCACCGGCAGCCGCTGGGTGATCTTGGTGAAGTTGCCGACGGCGTTCTCGACCGGGATCATGGCGAACTGCTGGCCGGTGGCCGGGGCGAAGCTGTCGATGCGCCCCTTGATCGGGTCCTTGCCGAAGGCGTCGGCCTTGATCTCGACCGGCTGGCCGACGCGCATGCGCGCCACCTGGGTCTCCTTGAAGTTGGCGACCACATAGGCCTTGCCCAGCGGCACCACCGACAGCAGCGCCGTTCCGGGCGACACGTACTGGCCTGGCCGCACGGCGCGGGCGCCGACGACGCCGGCGACCGGCGCGCGGATCACCGTCCGGTCCAGGTTGATGCGGGCCGCGTCGACGGCCGCGCGGGCCGCCGCCGCCTGGGCCATGCCCTGGTCGCGCGCCGAGCCCAGCGACTGGGCCGAACGGCGCTCGGCCTCCAGCGTCGCCTGCGCCTCGGCGACGGCGGCGCCGGCCTGGCTGGCCTGGGCGTGGACCTGCTGCACCTTCTGGGACGACACCCAGCCCTGGCCGGACAGGGCCGAATAGCGCTGCTGGTCGGCGTGGGCCATGGCGGCCTGGGCCTCGGCGCTGGCCACGCCGGCGGCGCGCTGGGCGATCATCGCCTGCTCCAGCCGGGCCTTGTCGTCGACGCTCTTCACCGCCGCCTCCTGCGACGCCAGGTTGGCGACCGCCTGGTCGTAGCGCGACTGGGCGTCGGCCGGATCGATGCGCACCAGCACCTGGCCGGGCTGGACCCGCTGGTTGTCGGCGACCAGCACCTCGGCGACGTAGCCGCTGATCTGCGGGCTGACCGAGACGGTGTCCGCCTGGACATAGGCGTTGTCGGTCTTCTCGTAATGCTGGCGGTCGGCCCACCACAGGCCGCCGGCGACGAGGCCGACGACGGCGGCCGCGGACCCGGCGATCAACGGGACGAGCTTGCGTTTGGACATGACCGGCCCTTGCCCCCCGACAGAGAGAGGCCGACGCCCGTCCGGGGAGGGACGTCGGCCGCCGGCGCGTCTGGGCTCTAGCTGCGCCCCGCCGGCCGCGCAAGGGTTAAGTGGACGCTGTGTCCAAACATCAGGCCGGCTGTCGCCGGCGAGGCGGAACGCTAGAGCTGGGCCAGGACCGCGTCGCCCATCTGGACGGTGGTCAGGGCGCCGCCGAGGTCGCGCGTGCGGGCGCCGGCGTCGAGGGCCCGGCGCACGGCGGCGAACAGCGCGTCGGCCAGTTCGGCGCGGCCCAGCGACCAGCGCAGAGCCATCTCGAACGACAGGATGGCGGCGACCGGATTGGCGATCCCCTGGCCGGCGATGTCGGGGGCCGAGCCATGGATCGGCTCATAGAGGCCGGGGCGGTCCGGCGCGCCGAGGGCGGCCGAGGGCAAGAGGCCGATCGAGCCGGTCAACTGCGAGGCCTCGTCCGACAGGATGTCGCCGAACAGGTTGTCGGTCAGGATGACGTCGAACTGCTTGGGATTGCGCACCAGCTGCATGGCGGCGTTGTCGGCCAGCATGTGCTCCAGCCGCACGTCGGCGTAGTCGCGCCTGTGCAGGGCGGTGACCACCTCGCGCCACAACAGGCCGGAATCCATCACATTGGCCTTTTCGCACGAGGTGACGTGGTTGCGGCGGCCGCGTGCCATCTCGAAGGCGACGCGGCCGACGCGCTCGATCTCCGAGGTGGTGTAGACCTGGGTGTCGACGGCGCGCTTCTGGCCGTCGGCCAGGGTCTCGATGAACCGGGGCTCGCCGAAATAGATGCCGCCCGTCAGTTCACGGACGATCATGATGTCCAGCCCGGCCACCACCTCGCGCTTGAGGGTCGAGGCGTCGGCCAGCGGGTCGAAACACAGGGCCGGGCGCAGATTGGCGAACACCTGCATGGCCGCGCGCAGACCGAGCAGCCCGGCCTCCGGCCGCTTGTCGCGGGGCGCGTCGGCCCATTTCGGGCCGCCGACCGCGCCCATCAGCACGGCGTCGGCGGCCAGGGCGCGGGCCTTGGTCTCCTCGGTCAGCGGCGCGCCGTGAGCGTCGAAGCTGGCGCCCCCGAACGGGCCCTCCTCGATGACGAGGTCCGGCGTCAGCCGCTCGGCGACGCGGCGCACCTGGGCGCAGACCTCGGGGCCGATCCCGTCGCCGGGCAGGAGGAGAAGCGTGGACATGGACGGAGCCTTCAGGTGGACGGCGGATCGGGAACGGCGGTCAGGCGTAGGCCCAGGGCTGGCTGAGCGCCTGGCGTTGCTCGAACAGGTCGATGTCGCCGACGTGCTGCAGCGTCTCGCCGATGGCGTCGAGGCCCTTGAGCAGCTTTTCCTTGCGGCCGGGGTCGATCTCGAAGCCGAACGTCTGGCCGGACGGGGCGGTCACCGTCTGCGCCTCGAGATCGACGGAGAAGACGTGGTTGCCGCCCTTGGCCTCGCCCATCAGGGCGCGGACCTGGGCCTCGGGCAGGACGACGGGCAACAGGCCGTTGTTGAAGCAGTTGTTGTAGAAGATGTCGGCGAAGCCCGGCGCGATCACGCAGCGGACGCCGAAGTCGAGCAGGGCCCACGGCGCGTGCTCGCGGCTGGAGCCGCAGCCGAAATTGTCGCCGGCGATCAGGACGGCGGTCTTGGCGTAGGCCGGCTGGTTCAGCACGAAGTCAGGCCGCTCGCGGCCCTCGCCGTCGAAGCGCAGGGCGTGGAACAGGCCCTTGCCCAGGCCCTCGCGCTCGACGGTCTTCAGGAACCGGGCGGGGATGATCTGGTCGGTGTCGATATTGGCGATGTCGAGCGGCGCGGCGCGGCCGTCGAGGCGGGAGAAGGGCTGCATGGTCGGAAACCCTAGGCGTTCGGGCCGGCGGCGGCCAGGGCGCGCACGTCGGCGATGCGGCCGGCGACGGCGGCGGCGGCGGCCATGGCCGGGCTCATCAGGTGGGTGCGGCCGCCGGGGCCCTGGCGGCCCTCGAAGTTGCGGTTCGAGGTCGAGGCGCAGCGTTCGCCGGGGGCCAGCTTGTCGGGGTTCATGCCCAGGCACATCGAGCAGCCCGGTTCGCGCCAGTCGAAGCCGGCGGCGATGAAGATGCGGTCCAGGCCCTCGGCCTCGGCCTGGGCCTTCACCAGGCCGGAGCCAGGCACGACCATGGCCTTGACGCCGGGGGCCACATGGCGGCCCTCGGCCACGGCGGCTGCGGCGCGCAGGTCCTCGATGCGGCTGTTGGTGCACGAGCCGATGAACACCCGGTCGATCCGGGCCTCGGCGATCGGCTGGCCGCCCTCGAGCCCCATATAGGCCAGGGCCCGCCGCACCTGGGCCTGCCTGACCGGGTCGGCGATGGCGGCCGGGTCGGGCACGCGGCCGTCGACCGGGGCCACGTCGTCGGGGCTGGTGCCCCAGGTGACCAGGGGGGCGATCCGCGCCGCGTCCAGCCGCACCTCGCGGTCGAAGCGGGCGTCGTCGTCGGTGAACAGCGTCTTCCAGTGGGCCAGGGCCATCTCCCAGGCCCCGCCCTTGGGCGCGGCCGGCCGGCCCTTGAGATAGTCGAAGGTGGTCTGGTCGGGGGCGACCAGGCCGGCGCGGGCGCCGGCCTCGATGGTCAGGTTGCACAGGGTCATGCGGCCTTCCATCGACAGGGCCCGCACGGCCTCGCCGGCGTACTCGATCACATGGCCGGCGCCGCCCGCGGCCCCGATCTCGCCGATCACCGCCAGGGCGATGTCCTTGGCCCCGACTCCGGGGGCGGGGGTTCCGTCGATGACGACGCGCATGTTCTTCGACTTGCGCTGGCGCAGGGTCTGGGTGGCCAGCACGTGCTCGACCTCGGAGGTGCCGATGCCGTGGGCCAGGGCCCCGAAGGCGCCGTGGGTCGAGGTGTGGCTGTCGCCGCAGACGATGGTCATGCCCGGCTGGCTGCGGCCCTGCTCGGGGCCGACGACATGGACGATGCCGTTGCGCACGTCGCCCATGGGGAAGAACTCGACGCCGTGGGCGGCGACGTTGCGGGCCAGGGTCTCGAGCTGCAGCCGCGCCTCGGGATCGGTCACGGCGGCGACGCCGCGCGCCTGGCCCTCGGTGGGCACGTTGTGGTCGGCCACGGCCAGGGTGCGCTCGGGCCGGCGCACCGGCCGCCCCGCCGTCTTCAGCCCGGCGAAGGCCTGCGGCGTGGTCACCTCGTGGATCAGGTGCAGGTCGATATACAGAATCTGTTCGCCGTTGGGATCGGCCGCCGCGACGTGGGCGTCCCAGATCTTGTCGTACAGGGTCCTGGGGCCGCCGTGCGGCGAGGGGGGGATTTGTCCGGACATAGTACGCGGCTTTTAAGCGGGGCGGACCCCGATCGTAAACCCCGGCCGGCAAATTTTCATCGGGAACCGGCGGTTTGGACGTGGAATCTTGTCGCCCGCCCGCCCGGTCTCCCCGCCGCCGGGACGAATTTCGCGCCGCGTCCGGCCGCCGGAACTTGGGCCCCGCACAGCAAAAAGGCCTCCGCCGGTGGGCGGAGGCCTTTCGCGAAGGTCGGATCGACCGGCCTGGATCAGGCTTCGGTCGGGGCGGCCTCTTCCTTGTTGGCCGACATGGCGCGTTCGGCGATGCGGGCGGCCTTGCCGCGGCGATCGCGCAGGTAATACAGCTTGGCGCGGCGGACGACGCCGCGGCGCTTGACTTCGATCGAGTCGATCATCGGCGACAGCAGCGGGAACACGCGTTCCACGCCTTCGCCAAAGGAGATCTTGCGGACGGTGAAGTTCTCATGGATGCCGCCGCCCGAACGGGCGATGCAGACGCCTTCATAGGCCTGGACGCGCTCGCGCTCGCCTTCCTTGATCTTCACGTTGACGCGCAGGGTGTCGCCCGGCTTGAAGTCCGGGACCTTGCGCAGCGACAGCAGACGCTGGGATTCTTCCTGTTCCAGCTGCTGGATGATGTTGGCCATCTTCATATCTCCTACGGGCTTTATTCGCCCTTTGCCTGTTGATTGGCGAGATGCGCCGCCCAGAGATCCGGCCGCCGCTCCCGCGTGGTGAGCTCCCGCTGCGCCTTGCGCCATTCGGCCACCTTGGAGTGGTGGCCGCTCAGCAGCACCTCGGGAATGTCGCGCCCTTCGAACGTCCGCGGCCGTGTGAACTGCGGATGCTCCAGGAGCCCGTCCTCGAAACTGTCGTCCTGCGCGCTGACCTGATTGCCCAGGACCCCGGGAACCAGCCGAACGCAGGCCTCGACCGCCACCATCGCCGCCGCCTCGCCGCCGGCGAGGACCGCGTCGCCGACGGCGACCTCCTCGAACCCCCGGGCGTCGAGCACCCGCTGGTCCACCCCCTCGAAGCGACCGCACAGGACCACCAGGCCCGGCGCCGCCGCCCACTCACGAACGCGCGCCTGGGTCAGGGGCCGGCCCCGGGCGCTCATGTACAAAAGCGGCCGTTCCGCGAGGCCTCCGGACGCCGAGAGGCTGTCCAGCGCCGCCGCGACCACGTCCGCGCGCATCACCTGCCCCGGCCCGCCCCCAGCGGGGGTGTCGTCGAGGAAGCCGCGCTTATCTGTGGAAAACGCCCGAATGTCCAGCGTTTCCAGACTCCAAAGCCCCGCCTCGCGCCAGGCCGAGCCGATCAGGGATACGCCGAGCGGCCCCGGAAAGGCCTCGGGGAACATGGTCAGGACGGTGACGTCGAAAGGCATGGCCCCGCATAGGCCCAAACCGCGGCCTTGGGTAGGGCCGCGCTTGCGGCCCGGCCTGCGAGGCCGTAAGCCCTTCGCGCTGCAGCATGGACCAAACGTCGTGACCGAACCCGAGAACCTCGTCGAAACCCTGGCGCTGGAGAAGATCGAGAAGAACCTGTTCCGGGGCGTCAGCCCGAACGACGGCTTCCCGCGCATCTTCGGCGGCCATGTCATCGCCCAGGCGCTGCTGGCGGCCTACGAGACGGTGCCCGAGCGGGTCTGCCACTCGCTGCACGCCTATTTCATCCGCCCCGGCGACGTGCGCATCCCGGTGCTCTACGAGGTCGACCAGGCCCGCGACGGCGGCACCTTCACCACCCGCCGGGTGATCGCCATCCAGAACGGCGAGCAGATCTTCAACCTGGCCGCCTCGTTCCAGGCGCCGGAAGAGGGCTTCGAGCACCAGTTCCCGGCCCCGGCCGCGCCCGATCCCGAGGCCACGCCCACCGAGGCCGAGCGTTTCGCCGAGGTCGCCGACCGCTTCCCCGAGGCCTATCGCCGCCACATGGCCAGGCCCCGGCCGATCGACCTGCGCTGGGTGCAGCCGCAGCAGTACGTCGACCCCAAGCCGCAGCCGCCGACCAAGGAGGTGTGGATGCGGGCCAAGGCCGGGATCGGCCGCGACTTCCATCTGCACCAGGCGATCCTGGCCTACGCCTCCGACATGGCGTTCATGGAGACGGCCCTGCGCGTGCACGGCCTGAACTGGGACACGCCGGGCATGCAGTCGGCCAGCCTCGACCACGCCATGTGGTTCCACCGGCCGGTCGACTTCAACGACTGGGTGCTGTTCGCCCAGGACAGCCCGTCGGCGTCGCAGGGGCGCGGACTGGTGCGCGGGCAGATGTTCGCCAAGGACGGGACGCTGGTCGCCTCGGTGGCGCAGGAATGCCTGATGCGGCTGAAGCCGCCGCGCTGAGGCCTATTCGGTCTCGTCGGGGCGGACCACGACCACGCGGCCGCCGGCGATGTCGACCGTCGGCACCGCCTCGCGGGTGAAGGGCAGCCACCAGGCCGCGCCGGCCGGAGGCTGGATTTCGAGCAGGTCGCCGGCCCCGAAGTTCTGGACGGAGCGGATGCGCCCCACGGGCGCGCCCTGCGGCGTCTCGACCGGCAGGCCGATCAGGTCGGTCAGGTAGTATTCGTCGTCCTCGACGGCCGGCAGGGCCTGGCGCGGGACGAACAGGCGCAGGCCGCGCATGGCGTCGGCCTGTTCCTTGGTGTCGATCTCGCGGACGCGGGCGATGACGTCGCCCTTGGCCACGCGGCCGGACAGCAGGGTCAGGCCCGGGGACCCGTCCTCGCGCACCAGGGCGGCGTAGTCGAGCAGGGCGCCCGGCCGCTCGGTGTAGGCGCTGATCCGCACCTCGCCGCGCACGCCGAAGGCGCCGGCCAGGCGGCCGACCAGGACGAGACGAGGCGAGGCTTGGGTCATGGGCGCGGCCGAGCGCCGGCCCGTCCGCCGCGAGGCGGACGGGCCGGCGAAGGGATCAACCTTCCGTGGTTTCGGCCGGGGCTTCGGCCGGAGCCTCAGCGGCGGCTTCTTCGGCCGGCGCCTCGACGGGGGCTTCTTCGACCGGAGCTTCCTCGACCGGGGCGGCCGCAGCGGCGGCGGCGGCTTCGGCGGCCTCGGCCTCGGCGGCGACGCGGTCGGCTTCACGCTGGGCGCGTTCGGCGGCGCGTTCCTCGGCCTTCTTGCCCGGCTTGCCCTTGTTCGGGTTGTTGCCGGCTTCCCACTTGGCCAGGCCCTGCTGCGACAGGAAGCGGGCCACGCGGTCGGTCGGCTGGGCGCCCTTGCCGATCCATTCCTGGATGCGCTCGACCTTCAGGGTGACGCGGTTGGGGTCGTCCTTCTTGAGCAGCGGGTTGTAGGCGCCGACCTTCTCGATGAAGCGGCCGTCGCGGGGCGAGTGGCTGTCGGCGACGACGATCGAGTAGTAGGGGCGCTTCTTGGCGCCGCCGCGGGCGAGACGGATCTTCAGCATTTCAGTAGTCCTTCCAGGAATTCGGGAGTTCAGGATTTCGGTTTGCCGAACGGCAGGCCGGGCAAGCCCGGGAAACCGCTCGGGGGATTGGCTTGGCCGCCGCCCAGTCCGGGCAGCAGGTTCGCGGCCTCGGCCGGGTTCTGGGCCAGCTTGCCGCCGCCCATGGCCTTGAGGCGGGCGAGATCGGCGCCGCCGGGCATGGCGCCCATGGCCTGGGCCATGCGCATCATCGACTTGCCGCCGTCGCGGCTCATGGCCTTGAACACGTCGGCCATCTGGCGGTGCTGTTTCAGCAGGCGGTTGATCTCGGCCACGTCGACGCCGGCCCCGGCGGCGATGCGGCGCTTGCGCGAGGCCTGCAGGATGTCGGGCTTCTTGCGCTCCTGCTTGGTCATCGAGCTGATGATCGCCTGCTGGCGGCGGAACACGCGGTCGTCCACGCCGGACTCGGCGATCTGCTTCTTGACCTTCTGCACCCCGGGCAGCAGGCCCATGATGCCCTGCATGCCGCCCATCTTCTGCATCTGGGCCAGCTGCTCGGACAGGTCGTCGAGGTCGAACTGGCCCTTGGCCAGTTTCTTGGCCATGCGCTCGGCCTTGGCCTGGTCGAGGTCGGCGGCGGCCTTCTCGACCAGGGCCACCACGTCGCCCTGGCCCAGGATGCGGCCGGCGACGCGGCGGGCGTCGAACGGATCGAGGGCGTCGATCTTCTCGCCGGCGCCGAGGAACTTGATCGGCAGGCCGGTGACCGCCCGCATCGACAGGGCCGCGCCGCCGCGGCCGTCGCCGTCGGCGCGGGTCAGGATCAGGCCGGTCAGCGGCAGGCGCTCGTGGAAGGCCTTGGCCGTGCGCACCGCGTCCTGGCCGGTCAGGCTGTCGGCGACCAGCAGGGTCTCGACCGGATTGGCGATGCGGGCGATCTCGGCCGCCTCGCTCATCATCGCCTCGTCGAGGGTGGTGCGGCCGGCGGTGTCGAGGATCAGGACGTCGTAGCCGCCGAGCTTGGCGGCCGACAGGGCCCGGCGGGCGATGTCGGGCGCGCTCTGGCCGGCGATGATCGGCAGGGTGTCGACCTCGGCCTGCTTGCCCAGCAGGGCCAGCTGCTCCATCGCCGCCGGACGGCGGGTGTCGAGCGAGGCCATCAGGACCTTCTTGCGGTCCTGCTTGGTCAGGCGCAGGGCCAGCTTGCCCGAGGTGGTGGTCTTGCCCGAGCCCTGCAGGCCGGCCATCAGGATCACCGCCGGCGGGGCGGCGGCCAGGTTGATCGGCTCCGGCTCGTCGCCGCCCAGCATCTCGACCAGGCCGTCATGGACGATCTTGACCACCATGTCGGCGGGGCGGACCGAGCGGACCACCTCTTCGCCGGTGGCCCGTTCCTTGGCCTTGGCGACGAAGTCCTTGACCACCGGCAGGGCGACGTCGGCCTCGAGCAGGGCGACGCGGACCTCGCGCAGGGCCTCGTCGACGTCCTTCTCGGACAGCACGCCGCGGCCGCTGAGGCGGTCGAAGACGCTGGATAGACGCTCTGACAGTCCGTCGAACATAAGTGGTCCCTTGCGCGCTATGCTTGGCCCAAACGCCCTCGACCCCCGTGGACGATCGCGTCGACGGAGGGCCTCGCCGCCCTCGTCCGATATAGGCCTTGTCCTGGCGCTTCGCTGCTCGAGGACGGCCGACCGGGGTCGTGGCGGTGGAGGGCGCTGATCAAGATAGCGCCGGAAAGCGGGCCTTATGCGCGCGAAAGGCTGAAAACGCAAGCCTTTCGGCCCGCCGCGCGGGCGGCGGGCCCTTTTGCGGGCGGTGGGCGGGGCGTCAGCCGACCTCGATGACGATCTTGCCGAACGGGCCGCGGTCCAGGTGGTCGAGGGCGGCGGGCAGGTCGGCGAGGGGGTAGCGGGCGTCGATCACCGGCCTGAGGCCGATGCGGTCGACGGCGCGGACCATGTCCTCCTGGGCCCGACGATGGCCGACCACCACGCCGAAGACCGTCACCTCCTTCAGCAGCAGCGGAACGACCCGGGTCTTGAGCTCGAACCCTTCCAGCAGGCCGATCATGGCGATCCTGCCGCCCACCGCCGCCGCCGCGACCGAACGGTCGAGATTGGCCCCGCCGGCCAGCTCGAGAATGTGGTCGGCGCCCCGCCCGCCGGTGTGGGCGATCACCGCCTCGGCCCAGTCGCCGGCGAGGCGGTTGATGCCGTGGTCGGCGCCCAGGGCCCTGGCCCGGGCCAGCTTGGCGTCGTCGCCGGAGGTGACGATGACCTCGGCCCCGGCCGCCTTGGCGAACTGCAGGCCGAACAGGGCGACGCCGCCGGTGCCCTGGACGACCACGGTCTCGCCGGCCTTGAGGCCGCCGCGTTCGAACAGGGAGAACCAGGCGGTCAGGCCGGCGATGGGCAGGGTGCTGGCCTCGGCCGGGGTCAGGCCGGCGGGCGCGGCGGTCAGCCAGTCCTGGTCCAGCACGACATATTCGGCCAGCACGCCCTGATGGAGGCCGCCCAGGGTGGCGTAGCCGGGCCGGGCCGCCGATCCGCCGGTGCGGCCGTCGATCCAGCCCGGCACGAAGGTCGAGATCACCCGGTCGCCGGCGGCGAACCGGGCGACGCCCGTCCCGACGGCCGCCACCTCGCCGGCCATGTCGGACAACGGCGTCAGCGGGAACGGCAGGTCGAGGCCCATGCCGGTCTCGATCACCAGCTTGTCGCGATAGTTCAGCGAGACGGCCGCAACCCTGACCAGCACCTGGCCTGGGCCCGGCGTCGGGACCGGAACTTCGGCCAGGGCCAGGTTTTCGCGGCCGACCGCGTTCAAGGTCCAGCGCTTCATGGTCTGCGCCATAGGGTTGGTTCTCCGTCGGAACGGCGCCGCCCGTGCGGCGCGTGAAGCGAGAACCCTATCTGGCCGACAATGTCGGTGGTGGCGGCGAATTGTCGAGTTATTGTCGCTGTAATTTCTACAATCGAGGCGGCGACGATGGCGGACCGGCTGAACGGCGTGTCGGTGTTCGTGCAGGCGGCGGAGGCCGGCGGCTTCGCCCAGGCGGGCGAGCGGCTGGGCCTGTCGCGATCGGCGGTGGGCAAGGCGGTGGCCCGGCTGGAGGCGCGGCTGGGCGCGCGCCTGTTCCACCGCACCACCCGCAGCCAGAGCCTGACCGACGACGGCCAGGCGTTCTACGAGCGCTGCGTGCGCGCCCTGAACGAGTTGGAGGCGGGGGCGGCGGCGCTGGATTTGGGCCGCCGCGAGCCGGTCGGCCGCCTGCGGGTCAGCATGCCGGTGACGTTCGGCCGCCGTTGCGTCGCGCCGATCCTGGTCGACCTCGCCCGCGCGCATCCCGGCCTGCGGCTCGACCTGGCCTTCAGCGACCGTCCCGTCGACCTGATCGAGGAGGGTTTCGACCTGGCGATCCGCAACGGCCTGGCCCCGGACGGCGCGGGACTGATGAGCCGGCGGCTGTCGGGTCAACGGATGACGGTCTGCGCCTCGCCGGCCTATCTGGCCCGGCGCGGGACGCCGGCGAGCCTCGAGGATCTCGCCGACCACGAGGCGGTGCTCTACAGCCGCGGCGCCAAGATGCGGACCTGGCTGTTTCCCGACGCCGACGGCCGCCTGCGCGAGGCGACCGTCCCGAGCCGCCTGCGCTTCGACGATCTGGAGGCGATCGCGGCGGCGGCGGTCGACGGCATGGGCCTGGCCTGGCTGCCCTGCTGGCTGGTCGCGCCCTGTCTCGCGCGCGGCGAACTGGTCCGGGTGCTGGCCGACGAGCCGGGCCTGGTGTTCGACAGCTACGCCCTGTGGCCGCAGGGGCCGCACCTGCCGTCGCGGGTGCGCGTCGCCATCGACGCCCTGGCCGCCCGCATGCCGGCGCTGATGAGCTAGGCGCGCAGCTCCAGATTGTTGCCTTCCGGGTCGCGCAGGTAGATCGAGGTCGCCTCGCCGGTCGAGCCGTAGCGCTCGCCGATCTCGCCCACGGCGACGCCATGCCGGCCCAGGTGGGCGACCACCGTCTCGACGTCGAAATCGGCCACCCGCAGGCACAGGTGGTCCATGTTGCGGCCGCCGCGACGGGGCGGGGCCCCGCCCATGCGGCCGATGCGGCCCTTGACGTCGACGAGGTCGATGAGCTGGCCGCCCGCCCGCAGCTGGGTCAGGCCGATCGCCTCCTGCCGGCGCTCGACCGTGCAGCCGAGCACGTCGACATAGAACCGCTCCATCGCCTCGGGGTCGACGGCGCGGATCACCACATGGTCGATGCCGGTCAGCCGCATCCGTCGTTCTCCCTGATTCTGCGCGGGGTCATTCCGGCGGCACGCTGATGGTCGCGCCGGCGGCCTTGAGGCGGTCCAGCACGCCGTCGCGACGCAGCAGGAAGGAAAGATCGATCACCGCCACCGTCTTGCCGGGGCGGTCGAGGGTCTTGAGCACCGCGCCGGTGGCTTCCTCGACCCCCTTCTGCACCATGCCGTTGACTCCCGGCGACTGCAGCAGGCAGCGCTCCAGCTGCGAGGCGCCGTAGCGCTGCCGCACCGTGTGCAGGTCGCCGGCGGCCCAGGCCTGGCCGAAGCCGACCGGATCGGCGCCCTCGCGGTCGATCTCGTTCAGCGCGCCGTCGAGGCATTCGAGCTGCTGGCCGTCGGAGAGCTTGCCGATCGAGCCGATCAGGCCGGAGGTGCGCAGCTCGGCCATCGGGCGGACCTTGACGCCCTTGGCCTTGGCCATGCGCAGGATGGTCGATCCGGGCTTGGCGTCCGACAGCCCGGCCGCCTCGCGGAAATCCTCCAGCAGCCGGAACCCGGCCACCGCGGGCTTCCATCCGGCGTAGCGGCCGGGGTCCTTGCCCAGGCGCGTGCGCGTGGCGACGAAGCGGGCGCGCAGGTCGGGCGGCAGCGACGGCTCCAGGCTCTTGCCCATCGGCTGGCGCAGGCGCAGCGCGCCGCCCAGCATCAGGCCGGCGACGTCGCGCACCCCGGTCTTGGCCGCCGGCGGCATGAGCAGCAGGTCGGCGCCGTCGAGGGCGTGCTGGACGCGGCCGGCGTCCCAGGTCTGCATGTGCCGCAGCGGCGTGACCGAGCCGACGATGATCAGCTGGGCGTCGCCCTTCTGGACGCGCCACAGCGCCGGCCCGGGCGGGTGGGCGACGACCAGCAGCTCCTCGACCACCGGGCTGTCCTCGCCGGGGGGCTGGGCGGCCTGGAGCTGCACGGCGGACGCGGGCGCGGGCGCGGGCGGCGGGGCGGGGGCCGGCTGGGCGCGGGCCGGGGCGGTCTGCGCCAGCAGGGCCAGGGCCGATCCCGCCGCCGCCAGCCGGGCGAAGCCATCCTTGCAAACACGGGTCGCCATGCTGGGGTCCTTGCGTCGCCGCCTCGGTCTGCGCCGAGGCTCGGTTTCAGCTAAGTCGAAATTGCGGCGGCTTTCTTACCGTGCGGCCAGGCCGCGCGCATGCGCGAACTTGGCGCGGCCGTCCGATCTCGACCGCCCGCAGGGCGCCCGCTAGCCTCAGGCGGGGAAACGAGCCTTTCGACAGGGGGAGACGATGACGGGACGCGTTGTTCTGGCCGGCGTTCTCGGGGGCGTGGCCATGTATGTCTGGGCCAGCGTCGCCCACATGTCGCCGCTGGGCATGATCGGGTTCAAGGACCTGCCGAACGAGGCGACGGCCGTGGCGGCGCTGCAGACCGCGGTGCGCGAGGCGGGCGGCCTCTACATCTTCCCGAGCCAGGGCGGAGCGGCCGACAAGGCCGCCTACGCCGAGAAGCTGAAGACCACGCCGCAGGGCGTCCTGGTCTACAAGCCCGCCGGCACGCCGATGATGACGCCCGGCCAACTGATCGTCGAGCTGGTGCTGGAGCTGGTCGAGGCCGTCCTGGCGGCCTGGCTCTTGTCCCAGACGGCGCTGTCGGCGTTCTGGTCCAGGGTCCGCTTCGTCACGGCGATCGGCGTGGTGGTCGCCATCACCACCAACGGCTCCTACTGGAACTGGTACGGCTATCCGGTCGACTACACCCTGGCCAACATCTTCATGCAGGTGGTCGGCTTCTTCGTCGCCGGCCTGGTCATCGCCTTCATGACCCGGAACAAGGAGACGGTCGCCGCGGCCTAGGGCCCGCCGCCCCCGGGGTCCCGGATCGGCCTTGCGGCCGTCCGGGACGACGGTGAGCGACGCCTCGCCTTAGGCCTTACGCCTTACGCTTTCGCCGGGGCGGCGAAGCCGCGGTTGCGCATCAGGGCGTCGATGGTCACGTCGCGGCCGCGGAAGCGGCGGAACGCCTCGTCGGCCGGGATGGTGTTGCCGACGCTCATGATGTCGTCGTGCAGCCGTTTGGCCACCGCCTTGTCGTAGAAACCGCCGGGCGCCTCCTGGAACGCCTCGGCCGCGTCGGCGGTCAAGGTGTCGGCCCAGATGTAGTCGTAGTAGCCGGCCGAATAGCCGTCGCCTGAGAAGATGTGGCCGAACTGGGTGGGCCGGTGGCGCATGACGATCTCGGGCGGCATGCCGATCTCGGCCATGGTGTCCTTCTCGAACTGGCCCGGATCGATGGCCTGGCCCTTGGCGGCCAGGTGGATCTTCATGTCGTAGATGGCCGAGCCCAGGTATTCGACGGTCTTGAAGCCCTGGTTGAAGGTCTTGGCCTTCTCGATCTTGGCCACCAGGGCGTCGGGGATCGGCTGGCCGGTCTTGTAGTGGACGGCGAACTGGCTCAGCACCTGCTTGGTCGGCAGCCAGTGCTCGTTGAGCTGCGAGGGGAACTCGACGAAATCGCGGGCGACGTTGGTGCCGGCCAGGGTCGGGTAGTTCACGCTGGAGTTCAGGCCGTGCAGGGCGTGGCCGAACTCGTGGAACATGGTCGAGGCGTCGTCCCATGACACCAGGATCGGCTCGCCCGGCTTGCCCTTCACGAAGTTGGCGTTGTTCGAGACGATCGGCAGCACCACGCCCTTGAACCGCTCCTGGGTGCGGTACTCGTTCATCCAGGCGCCCGACTGCTTGCCCGGGCGGGCGTAAGGGTCGAAGTACCACAGGCCGACCGGCTGGCCGGCGCGAGTCACTTTGAACACCCGCACGTCGGGGTGATAGACCGGCGCGTCGTGGATCTGGGTGAACTCGAAGCCGTAGAGCTGGCCCGCCGCCCAGAACATGCCCTCGCGCAGCTTCTCAAGCTGCAGGTACGGCTTCACCTCGTTCTCGTCGAGGTCGTAGCGCGCCTTGCGCACCTTTTCCGAATAGTAGCGGTAGTCCCAGGGCTCGATCTTGATCTTGGCGCCCTCGGAATCGGCCAGCTTCTGCATGTCGGCCACTTCCTCGCGGGCGCGGGCCGAGGCCGGCTTCCAGACCTTCATCATCAGGTCCATGGCCGCGTCGGGGGTCTTGGCCATCTGGTCGGCGGTGATCCAGTGGGCGTAGGTCGCAAAGCCCAGCAGCTTGGCCTTCTCGGCCCGCAGCTGCAGGATCTGGGTGATCACCGGCTTGTTGTCGTGGGCGCCGGCGTTGTCGCCGCGCATCACCCACATGCGCCAGACCTTCTCGCGCAGGGCGCGGTTGTTCGAATAGACCAGGAACGGCTCGGCCGAGGAGCGGGTGTTGGTGATCACCCACTTGCCGGGCAGCTTCTTGTCGACGGCGGCCTGGGCCGCGCCGGCGCGCACGCTGTCGGGCAGGCCGTCGAGATCGGCCTCCTTGTCGATGACGACGGTGTAGCCTTCCTCGTCGGCCAGTTCGTTCTGGCTGAAGGTGGTGTAGAGGCTGGCCAGCTTCTGGTTGATCTCGCCCAGCCGCTTCTTGGAGGCGGCGTCGAGCGCCGCGCCCTGGCGGGCGAAGTTGTTGTAGATGACCCAGGTCAGGCGCTGCTGCTCGGGGGTCAGGCCCGAGGTCTCACGCTTGTCGTAGACGGCCTTCACCCGGGCGAACAGGGCGCCGTTCTGGGTGATTTCGTCCTGATAGGCGGCCAGGACCGGCGACAGGTCCTGCTCGACCTTGCGCATCGGCCCCACGCTCATGGTCGAGGTGAAGACGTTGAACGGGCAGAACGCCCGCGTCAGCGGCCGGCCGGCGTTCTCCAGGGCGGCGATGGTGTTGTCGAAGGTCGGCGCGGCCTTGTTCGCCGCGATGGCGGCGATCTCGGCGCGGCCCTGGGCCATGCCGGCCTTGAAGGCCGGGACGAACAGCTCGGGCTTGACCTTGTCGAAGGCGGGCACGCCGCCGAACGGGCCTTTCCACGGCGCGAGCAACGGGTTGGCCCCGGCCGCGGCGCCCTTGGCTGCGGTCTTGGTCGCCGCGTCGGCGATGGCGGGGGAAAGGACGGCCGCGCTGGCGGCCGCGAGGAAAGAACGTCGCTTCAAGGGGCGTCTCCAGGGATCGATCTTGCGCGGCACCCTAGACCGGCCGGGGGAAAGCGTCACATGACAGGACTGTAATGATGGCCGCCCCGCCAGCCGGGGGACGACCGCGGCCGAACAGTGGAAAGTTCGCCGCCGGCGCCTTCCGCCGCGCCGCCGGCCCGGCTAAAGCCTTGGGACATGGCGATCGGCGTATTCGACTCCGGCGTGGGCGGGCTGACGGTCCACCGCGCCCTCGTGGACCGACTGAAGTCGGCCGACTTCATCTATCTGGCCGACCAGGCCAACGCGCCCTACGGCGTGCGGCCCGGCGAGGAGATCGTCGAGCTGACGCGGGCCGGCTGCATCCGGCTGTTCGAGGCGGGCGCCAACCTGATCGTCCTGGCCTGCAACACCGCCTCGGCCATCGCCCTGCGCCGCCTGCAGCAGACCTGGCTGCCCGGCTATCGCCAGGAGATCGGCCGGCCGGTCAACGTGCTGGGCATCATCGTGCCGACCATCGAGGCGGCCACGGGGGTGCCCTGGGAGCACGAGGCCGAGCGCCGCGGCGACAAGGTCGAGGCCCTCGACGTGCTGGGCGTGTTCTCCACCCCGGCCACGACGCGGAGCCGGGTCTACGAGATCGAGATCGACAAGCGCCGCCAGGACGTGGCGGTGTTCTCCGAGCCGTGCCCGACCCTGGTGCACCTGATCGAGGGCGACGCCGGCGCGGTCGAGCTGGCCAAGACCGTCGAGGGCCACGTGGCGGCGCTGAAGACCCGCATCGGCCGCCATCCCGACCGGGCGATCCTCGGCTGCACCCACTACGAGATCCTCGCCGACATCTTCCGCGCCGCCCTGCCGCCGGGCACGCCGCTGATCCACCAGCCGGCGACCACCGCCGACGCGGTCGAACGCTATCTGGAGCGGCATCCGGAATATCCGCCGGGGACGGGCGGGACGCGGCGGTTCCTGACCACCGGCAGGCCGGGCCCGCAGAACGGCCTGGTCGAGGCGTTCTGGGGCGGTCCGGTCAGTTTCGAGGCGGCCTGACGTCGCACCCGCCTCGGGGCGCTTGTCCCCGTCGCGGGTTTGGGCCGACCCTGCGCCGCCGCCGATGCGCGGCGCGAGCCAGGGAGGCGGTCATGCGCGTGCAAGCGTGCGTTTGGGCGGCGACAGCTTTGATGATGTTCGGCGGAGCGGCGGCGGCGGAGGTGGTCGATTCCGGTCCGGGCGGGTTCACGGTGCGGACCACGGTCCATGTCGCCGCCCCGGCGGACAAGGTCTACGCCGCCCTGGTCCAGCCGGCCCGCTGGTGGAACTCCGAACACACCTTCTCGGGCGACGCGCGCAACCTCAGCCTCGACGCCCAGCCGGGCGGCTGCTTCTGCGAAACGTTGAAGAACGGCGGCGGCGTCCGCCACCAGACGGTGGTCTATGTCGATCCCGGCAGGGTGCTGCGCCTGCGCGGCCCCTTGGGCCCGCTGCAGGGGCTGGCCGTCGACGGCGCCCTGACCTTCGCGCTCAAGCCGGCGGGCGACGGCGTCGACCTGCAGGAGACCTACGCGGTCGCCGGCTACGCCAAGGACGGGCTGGCCGCCTGGCCGGCGCCGGTGGACGGGGTGCTGGCCGAACAGCTCGGCCGGCTCAAGCGCCTGGTCGAGACCGGCCGGCCGGACGAGGCGAAGAAGTAGGCAGGCGAAGAACCGATCCTCTCCGCGTTTGCGAGGGAGGATCGGCTGGAAGCTTCAGCTCGCGGCGGCGGCTTCGCCGGCGACCACGCGGCTGACGGCGTTGACCACGGCGGCGATGCGCAGGGCCGCCTGGATGTTGACGTTGGGCACGCCGCGCTTCTTCAGTTCTTCCTCGTGGGCGTCCAGGCACATGCCGCAGCCGTTGACCGCCGACACCGCCGTGCACCACAGCTCGAAATCGGTCTTCTCGACGCCGGGGTTGGCGATGATGTTCATGCGCAGCTTGGCCGGCAGGGTGCGGTATTCCTGGTTCTTCATCAGGTGCAGGGCGCGATAGTAGACGTTGTTCATGCCCATGATCGCGGCCGCCGCCTTGGCGCCGGTCTTGGCCTCCTCGGTCAGGCCGGCCGCCGCCGCCGCCGCCTCGATCGCCTTGACCACCGCCGGCACGCCCACCGCATGGGCGGCGGCGACGAACGTCCCCCACTTCTGCTGGTCGCTGAGCAGGCTCTCGGCGGCCAGGGAGGACAGGTTCAGGCTCAGGTCCTTGGCGTAGGCGGGCAGGCTGTCCCGCAGCGCGTCCAGCGACATCGGCGTCTCCGATCGGTTCTGAAGAAAAACGGAGCCCGGAACGCGCGCCTCAAGAGGAGAGGGCGGGCGCGCCTTCCGGGCTCGAAGAAGGCGGAGGCTTAGGCCGCCTTCAGGGTGTCGCCGCCCACCGCGCGGTTGCAGGGGCAGAGCTCGTCTGTCTGCAGCGCGTCGAGCACGCGCAGGGTGTCGGCCGGCGCGCGGCCGACGTTCAGGTTGGTGACGTAGACGTGCTGCACGACGTTGAACGGATCGACCACGAAGGTGGCGCGTAGGGCCACGCCGGCGTCGGCGTCGAGGATGCCGAGGTCGCGGGCGAACTTGCCGCCGTTGTCGGCGAACGACCAGATCGGCAGCTTATTCAGGTCGGCGTGGTCGCGGCGCCAGGCCAGCTTGACGAACTCGTTGTCGGTCGAGCCGCCCAGGACGACGGTGTCGCGATCGGCGAAGTCCTTGTTCAGGCGGGCGAACTCGGCGATCTCGGTCGGGCACACGAAGGTGAAGTCCTTCGGGTAGAAGAAGATCACCTTCCACTTGCCCGCGAAGCTCTCGTTGTTCAGGTCCTCGAACGCGCTCACGCCGTTCTCTTCGTGATTGTTGAAGCCCGGCTTCACGCCGACAATCTTGAATTCAGGCAGTTTTTCGCCGACGCCCAGCATCGCGTTCTCCATAAATCAAACGGGTTGGAAGGCCCGGTGCCGGGCCGCGGAGGCAGGGATAGGCGGTTCGCCGCCGAAAGGCCAATCGATTGTTTTTGAGATTTGCATAGAGTGATCCTATATAAGCTCCATGCTTCCGACCCTGCGCCAACTGCAATACCTCAAGCTGCTCGCCGAGCACGGCTCGTTCAGCCGCGCCGCCGACGCCGCCCACGTCACCCAGCCGACCCTGTCGGCCGGCGTCGCCGAACTGGAGAAGATCCTCGGCGCGCCGGTGGTCGACCGCGCCCGCTCGGGCGTCATCCTGACCACCGTCGGCGAGGAGGCGGTCCGCCGCGCCCAGGCCATCCTCGCCCAGGCCGAGGACCTGGTGCAGACCGCCCGCAGCGCCGGCCAGCCGCTGTCGGGCCGTTTCCGCCTGGGGGTGATCCCGACGGTGGCGCCGTTCCTGCTGCCTGGCGCCCTGCCGGCCCTGCGCGCCCGCTTCCCCAAGCTGCGGCTGTTCCTGCGCGAGGACCTGACCCACCGGCTGATCGCCGGGCTCAAGGCCGGGGCGCTGGATGCGGCCCTGATCGCCCTGCCCTACGACGTCTCGGGGCTGGAGACGGCGCACGTCGACGACGACGAACTGCTCGCCGCCTTCCCCGCCAACCACCCGCTCACCGCCGAGCGGCGGGTGTCGCCGACGCGGATGGAGGAGGACGACCTGATCCTGCTGGAGGACGGCCATTGCCTGCGCGAGCACGCCCTGGCCGCCTGCGGCCTGGAGCCGCCCAAGGCGCACGGCGAGGAGGCGGCCTTCGCGGCCACTTCGTTGCCGACCCTGGTGCAGATGGTCGGTTCGGGCCTGGGCGTGTCGTTCCTGCCGGCCATGGCCGTCGAGGCGGGCCTCACCGACAACGCCCCGGTCGCCGTGCGGCCGCTGGCCGGCGCCGGCGATCGCCCGCCCTCGCGCGAGATCGTGGTGGCCTGGCGCGCCGGCTCCAGCCGCGCCCCGGAAGGCCGCCTGCTGGCCGAGGCGCTGCAGGCGGCCTAGCGGCCGATCCGGTCCTCCCCCGATGCGGGGGGAGGACCGAGCCTGCGTCAGTCCATCAGCTGCCGCGACAGATAGGTGTAGTGCCGCGCCCAGCGGGCGGCGGCGGCGGTCGGGTCGGCCGAGTTGGCGTGGCCGCCGTCGGTGTTCTCGTAATAGATGACCGGATAGCCCTCGTCCTCCAGCTCGGCGGCGAACTTGCGGGCGTGGCCCGGGTGCACCCGGTCGTCCTTGGTCGAGGTCGAGATGTAGGGCAGGGGATATTTCACGCCCGGCCTGACGTTCTGATAGGGCGAATAGGCGGCGATCCAGGCCCGCTCGTCGGGCTTTTCCGGGTCGCCGTACTCGCCGACCCACGAGGCCCCGGCCGGCAGCTTGGGATAGCGCAGCATGTCGAGCAGCGGGCTTTCGATCACCACCGCGTTCCACAGGTCCGGCCGCTGGGTGAACACCACGCCCATCAGCAGGCCGCCGTTCGAGCGGCCGTAGGCGCCCAGGCGGCGGGGCGAGGTGATCTTGCGCGCGATGGCGTCCTCGGCCACGGCGTAGAAGTCGTCGAAGGCCTTCTGGCGGTTCTTGCCCTTGACCTGCTCGTGCCAGGCCGGGCCGAACTCGCCGCCGCCGCGGATGTTAGCCTGCAGATAGACCCCGCCGCGCTCCAGCCACAGCTTGCCCAGCTCGGCGTTGTAGACCGGCGGCTTGGACAGCTGGAAGCCGCCGTAGCCGTAGAGCAGGGCGGGCGCGCCGCCGTCGAACTTCAGGTCCTTCGGCCGCACGACGAAATAGGGGATCTTGGTTCCGTCCTTCGAGGTCGCCTCGAACTGCTCGACCACTTCCCTGGAGGCGTCGAAGCGGGCGGGCAGGGCCTTGACGGCCTTCGCCGCGCCGCTGGCGGCGTCGGCCAGCGTCAGTTCGGTGGGCGTGACGAACCCTTCGACCGAGTAGAACAGGCGGTCGTCGTCGTCGGCCGTCGCCACCAGGGCGACCGAGGAGTTGGCGGCCGCCGGCAGCCTGCTTTCGGTCCATCCGCCGCCCGCCTTCGGCGCGAAGGTGCGAACCTCGCCCCGGACATTGTCGTAGGCGGCGACCACCACGCGGTTGCGGGTGGTGTCGACCGCGTCGATCGACTGGCGCGGGCCGGGGGCGAACAGGGTGTCGACGGGACCCGTTCCGGCGATCAGCGCCTCGGGCGTCGCCGCGATCAGCGCGCCCTGGGGCCGCGCCGCGCCGCCGCCCGTCCAGGCCTCTTCCAGCGTGACGATCAGCTTGCCGTCGACGAAGCCGTGGATGGTCGACTTCAAGGGCAGGGCCAGCTTCACCGGCCCCTTGTCGGTCAGCAGGAAATGCTCGGAATTGAAGAAGTCGACGCCGCGCTCCAGCCTCACGACCTTGCGGCCCTGGCCGTCCTTCAGCACGTGCGCGCTGGCGCTGACGTCCTTGGGCGTGCCGCGAAAGACCTCCTTGGCCTGGGAAAGGTCCTGGCCGCGCTTCAGCGTCTTGACCACGAAGGCGTAGCCGGACTCGGTGACGGTGGGCGCGCCGGCCTCGGCGCCCCTATTTTCCGGGCCCCAGTCGCGGCCCAGGATCAGGGTGTCGTCGTCCAGCCAGTCGACGGTCTGCTTGCCCTCGGGCAGGCGGAAGCCGCCGGGGACGAAGGCCTTGGTCTTCAGGTCGAACTCGCGGATCTCGACGGCGTCCTTGCCGCCGTTGCTCAGGGCGACCAGGCAGCGGTCGTTGGCGGGCTTGCGGCAGGTCGCGCCCTTCCAGATCCAGTTGGCGTTCTCGGCCTTGGCCAGGGCGTCGAGGTCGAGCACCGTCTCCCAGGCGACGTCCTTGGCCTGGAAGCCCTCCAGGGTGGTGCGCCGCCAGACGCCGCGCACGTGGGTCCCGTCCTGCCAGAAGTTGTAGACCGCCTGGCCGACGAAGCTCGGCGTCGGGATGCGGTCGACGGCGCTCTCGATCCTGACCGCGTCGGCCAGCAGCCCGGCGTAGCGCGGGTCCCTGGCCAGGACGTCCTCGGCCTTGGCGTTGTGGGCCTTGACCCAGCCCAGGGCCTTGGCGCCCTCGACCTCCTCTAGCCACAGGCGGCTGTCGGCGGACGCCGGCGCGGCGGTCTGCGCCGCCGCCTGGCCGGCGAGCAGGGCGATCGGGGAGGCGGCGGCGATCGCCGCCGCGAGAAGGAAGGTGCGCATGCCTAGTCCATCAACTTGCGGGTCAGGTAGGTGAATTCGAGGCTCGTCCGATGGGCGGCCTCGTTGAGGTTGGCCGAGGCGGCGTGGCCGCCGTCGATGTTCTCGTAATAGAAGAACGGCAGGCCCATGGCCTGCATCCGCGCCGCCATCTTGCGGGCGTGGGCCGGCTGCACTCGGTCGTCCTTGGTCGAGGTGACGAAGAACGGCTCGGGATAGGCCGTCCCGGCCTTGAGGTTGTGGTAGGGCGAGATCGAGGCCAGGAAGGCCCGCTCATGCGGGTCGTCCGGGCTGCCGTATTCGCCGACCCACGAGGCGCCGGCCCCGATCTTGTCGAAGCGCAGCATGTCGAGCAGCGGCACCTGGATGACCACGGCGTTCCACAGCTCGGGATGCTGGGTCAGCTCCACGCCCATCAGCAGGCCGCCGTTGGAGCCGCCCTCGACGCCCAGCCGCCGGGGCGAGGCGATCTTGCGGACGATCAGGTCGCGGCCCACCGCCGCGAAGTCGTCGAAGACGACCTGCCGCCGGGTCTTCAGCCCGGCCTCGTGCCAGGCCGGACCGAACTCGCCGCCGCCGCGGATGTTAGCCAGCACGTAGACGCCGCCCCGCTCCAGCCACAGCTTGCCGAGGGCGCCGGAATAGGTCGGCAGCATCGAGACCTGGAAGCCGCCGTAGGCGTAGAGCAGGGTCGAATTGCTTCCGTCCAGCTTCATGGCCTTGGGGCCGACCACGAAATAGGGGATCCTGGTCCCGTCGGTCGAGACCGCCTCGAACTGTTTGACGGCCAGGCCCGAGGCGTCGAACCGCGCCGGCGCGGTCTTCAGCCGCTCGGGCGCCGCCGCGCCGGCGGCGTCGGCCAGCCACAGCCCGGCCGGGTCGAGGAAGCCGGTGGCGGTGGCCATCACCCGATCGTCGTCCTCGCTGGCGCTGACGATCCCCACCGCCGAATCCGGCGGCAGGTCGATCCCGCCCTGCGACCAGCCGCCGTCGGCCTGGGGCGCGAAGGTGACGATCCGGCCCCGGACGTTGTCGTAGATCGCCGCCGCCACCCGGCCGCGGGTCAGCACGACCTGCTCGATCGACTGGCGCGGCCCGGGGGCGAACACCACCCTGATCGAATCGAGCAGCCCGGGGGCGAAGGCGCCCGCCGCCGCCCTGGCCTGCAGCGCGGCGAAGTCCATGGAGATCAACGCGCCCTGAGGATAGGTCGGCCCGCCGGGCGCGGGGGTCCACGCCTCGCGCAGCGTCGCCAGCAGCCGCCCGCCCGTCAGCCCCTCGATGTCCGCCTTCAACGGCAACGGCAGGGGACGCGGACCGTCGTCGGCCAGCACGTAGTATCGGGTCTCGAAAAAGCTGACGGCGCGCCGGGCCATCGTCGTCTCGCGCCCAGAGGCCATGTCGCGCAGCACGAACGGGTCGGCCGAGACGTCCTTGGGCTCGCCCCGGAACACCTCGCGCGCCGCCGACAGCGGCTGGCCGCGGCGCAGCATCTTGATGACGAACGGATAGCCCGACTCGGTCAGGGTCGGCGCGCCGCCCTCGACCCCCCAGTCGCGGGACAGGATCAGCGTGTCCTCGTCGACGGCCTCGACCGTCTGCTTGCTCTCGGGCAGGCGGAAGCCGTTCTCGACGAACCGCCGCGTGGTCAGGTCGAACTCGCGGACCTCGGCCGAATCCTTGCCCCCGTCCGACAGCCGCACCAGGCAGCGCGTCATCCGCGGCCGGATGCAGGCCGCGCCCTGATAGACCCAGTTGGCGTTCTCGGCCTTGGCCAGGGCGTCGACGTCCAGCAGCGTCTCCCAGGCCGGCGTCGCCGTGCGATAGCTGGACAGCGTGGTTTGCCGCAGCACGCCGCGCACATGGGTCTCGTCCTGCCAGAAGTTGATCAGGGTCTCGCCCTTGAGGAAGGCGGCGTAGGGCGTGCGGTCCTTGGCGTTGACGATCTTCAGCGCCTCGGCGTGCAGGGCGGCGTAGCGGGGGTCGCCTTCGAGGACCGCCAGCGAGCGGGCGTTCTCGCCCCTGACCCAGTCTAGCGCCTTGGGATCGTCGGCGGGTTCGAGCCACAGGAACGGGTCTTCGGCGGCGGAAGCGGTCACGGCGGGAGCCTTGGCGGAGGGGGCGGGAGCGGCGAGCGGGGCGGGGCAGAGCGGGGCCAGGGCGGTCGCCAGGGCGAGCGCGAGCAAGGTGCGCATGATAAGGACGCGGGCTCCCCAGCCAGGAACTGAACGGGCGAGCATCACGGAGGACGGCGCGGCCGGCAAGCCGCTATTCGCCGCCGAGCGGGGCGCGGCGGCGGCCGATCCGCCGATAGGCCGTGCCCCGGGCGGCCTTATCCCCTATATAGGCGCCGATGAGCCGACCCTTTCTCAAGATGAACGGCCTCGGCAACGATTTCGTCGTGGTCGAGGCGCGCACCGCCCCGTTCCGCCCGGAGGCGGCCGAGGCGCGGGCGATCGCCGACCGCGACGCCGGTATCGGCTGCGACCAGATCGTCAGCATCGAGCCCAGCCCGGGCCAGGGCGGCGACGCCTTCATGCGCATCTGGAACGCCGACGGCGGCGAGGTCGAGGCCTGCGGCAACGCCACCCGCTGCGTCGGCTGGCTTTTGATGGAGGCCTCGGGCCGCGACCGGGCGGTGATCGACACCGTGGTCGGCCCCTTGGTCGCCAGCCGCGCCGGCGAGCGCCGCGTCGCCGTCGACATGGGCGCGCCGCGCCTGGACTGGCGCGACATCCCCCTGGCCGAGGAGATGGACACCCGGGGGATCGAGCTGCAGGTCGGGCCGATCGACGATCCGGTGCTGCATACGCCGGGCTGCGTCTCGATGGGCAACCCGCATGTGGTGTTCTTCGTCCCCGACGCCGAGGCCGCGCCGGTGACCGAGGTCGGGCCGATGATCGAGCATCATCATCTGTTCCCCGAGCGGGCCAATGTCGGCTTCGCCCAGATCAAGTCGCCCGACCGCATCCGCCTGCGGGTGTGGGAGCGGGGCGCGGGCCTGACCAAGGCCTGCGGCACCGGCGCCTGCGCGGCCCTGGTCGCCGCCCATCGCCGCGGCCTGGCCGGGCGCAAGGCGACCGTCGAAATGGACGGCGGCGAACTGGTCATCGAATGGCGCGAGGCCGACGGCCACGTGCTGATGACCGGCGACGTGGCGGTGGAGTTCACGGGAACGCTGCCGTGAACAAGCCTTTGGTCATCACCCCTTCGGCGGCGGCCCCGGCGCTGCGGCCAGACGTCGACATCGTCACCTTCGGCTGCCGGCTGAACACCTACGAATCCGAGGTGATCCGCAAACGGGCCGCCGAGGACGGGCTTTCCGACGCCGTCATCTTCAACACCTGCGCGGTGACGAACGAGGCGGTGCGCCAGGCGCGCCAGGCCATCCGCCGGGCGCGGCGCGAGCGGCCGGACGCCAAGCTGATCGTCACCGGCTGCGCCGCCCAGATCGACCCCGCCGCCTTCGCCGGCATGGCCGAGGTCGACCTGGTGCTCGGCAACGCCGAGAAGTCCCAGGCCGGCGCCTATGCCGACCGGCCCGAGGCGCCCCGCGTGCGCGTCAACGACATCATGTCGGTGCGCGAGACCGCCGGCCACCTGATCGACGGTCTCAAGGACCGGGCGCGGGCCTATGTCGAGGTGCAGAACGGCTGCGACCACCGCTGCACCTTCTGCATCATCCCGTTCGGGCGCGGCAATTCGCGCTCGGCCGCCGCCGGCGAGGTGGTCGAGCAGATCCGCCGCCTGACCGCCGAGGGCTATAACGAGATCGTGCTGACCGGGGTCGACATGACCTCGTGGGGCGCCGACCTGCCCGGCGCGCCGACCCTGGGCCAACTGGTCGCCCGCATCCTCAAGCTGGTCCCGGACCTGCCGCGCCTGCGGCTGTCGTCGATCGACGCCGCCGAGATCGACCCCGACCTCATGCGCTGCCTGGCCGAGGAGGAGCGCCTGGCGCCCTATCTGCACCTGTCCCTGCAGGCCGGCGACGACATGATCCTCAAGCGCATGAAGCGCCGCCACCTGCGCGCCGACGCCCTGCGCCTGGTCGAGCAGGTGCGGGCGGTGCGGCCCGACGTCGCCTTCGGCGCCGACCTGATCGCCGGTTTCCCGACCGAAACTGACGAAATGTTCGACAACACCCTGCGCCTGGTCGAGGAGACGCAGCTCGCCTACCTGCACGTCTTCCCGTTCAGCCCCCGGCCGGGCACGCCGGCCGCGCGCATGCCGCAGCTGAACCGCGGCGTGATCAAGGACCGCGCCGAGCGCCTGCGCGCCAAGGGCCGCGAGGCCCTGGGCCGCCACCTCGACCGCCAGGTCGGCCGCACCGTCTCGGCGGTGGTCGAAAAGCCGGGCTTCGCCCGCGGCGCCGACTTCACCGAGATCGACTTCGACGGCGCCGGCGAGCCCGGCCAGATCGTCTCCCTGGCCGTCACCGGCCACGACGGCCGCCACGCCAGGGCGCGGCTGGCGGGCTAGATCAGGTCCTTCAGGACCAGCTGGACCGGCTGGACCTTGCCGTCGCGCTCGATGTCGAACTGGACCACCTCGCCGGGGCCGCCGCTGAGCGCCCACCAGAACCCCATCGCCCCGTCCTTGCTGTGGGGCAGGACGACGTCGCCCTTCTCGACCCCGCTCTTGGCGGCGGGCGAGTCCGGCATGACCGCGACGACGCGCAGGCGTCGATCGGCGCCGGGCGCACAGTGGAGGCCCGAGCGGTCGAAACGCTGAACCTGGCCAAGCATCGGGTTCGGCTTCAGCCAGAGCGCATGCTGCTTGGCGTCGAGGACGAGATTGAACCGGCGGATCATGTCCATGCCGAGCAGGCCGTCGATCTCTTCCGATCCATAGCTGGTGCGCGTCGGGTCGATCAGGTTGATCAACGGGCGCTCGAGCGTGGAGCCGCCGAACTGCAGCGTGTCCAGGCGGACGGTGCGGCCGTCGAACGCGCCGGTCACGCCCCGCCCCGGCGAGGGCAGCCACTTGTCGGCGTTCCACAGGCCCATCCGCCTGACGGCCGGCGGGTACAGGGTCAGGGCGTTGGGCGAGCCGGTGTCGATGCAGACGCGCAAGGTCTTGCCGTTCAGCACCACGTCGGTCATCAGGCTGGGGTCGACGATGGTGGCGGCGTTCAGGTGGCCGCCGAGCCGGCGCTCGCGGTGGGCCAGCCGGACGCGCTCGAAGCCGTCCAGGGGCGGGCCGCCGCCGTCATAGATGCGCATCTCCCCGGCCGGGAAGTCGAGCTCGGTGGTGAACGCGCCCAGCACCCAGGCGGGAATGGCCCCGACGACGAAATCGCCGAGATGGCCGCTGATCATGGTGACGTTCTGGTCTTTCAACGCGTCGCCGATCACCACCTGCGACGCCCAATAGACGTTGCGGTTCTCGTCGCCGACCAGGCCGGCGACATCGCGGGACAGGGTCTTTTTCAGCCCTGTCTCTTCGGCGAATCCGGGATCGACGACATAGTCGTCGGCCCCGGTGTCGATCATGAACCGGAACGGGCCCTTGCCGTCCAGCTTCACCGGCGTCCACAGCCGGTTGTAGCTGACCCGGATCGGCAGCCGCGTCGGCGCCGGCGGCTGCCCGGCGAAACCAGCCGTAGGCGCGGCCAGGCCGGCCGCGAGCGCCGCCGTCAGGCTTCGCCGCGTGAACATTCAGGACCCCTCCCTACACGTCTAGGTTTCAGCCATGCCACGGACGGGGCAGGGCGGCAATCTCCGGTGCGCCCCACCGCGCCCTAGCCCCGGCCGCGTTCCCCCGCTAGAACGCGCCCCATGAGCACCGAACCCAAGAAAGGCTGGTTCAAGCGCCTGACCGAGGGCCTGTCGCGTTCGTCGCGGCAGATGTCCGACCAGGTGGTGTCGGTCTTCAGCAAGAAGACCCTGGACCAGGCCGCCCTCGACGAGCTTGAGGAGATGCTGATCGAGGCCGACCTCGGCCCGCGCGCCTCGGCCCGCATCGCCGAGGCCTTCGGCGCCGCCCGTTTCGGCCGCGAGGCCGGCGAGGACGAGATCAAGGAGGCCCTGGCCGAGGCGATCGCCGCCGAGCTGATCCCGCGCCAGGGCGTCTTCGATCCGCTGTCCGGTCCCCGGCCCTATGTGGTGCTGTTCGTCGGGGTCAACGGCTCGGGCAAGACCACCACCCTGGGCAAGATCGCCGCCGACCTGACCGGCCGGGGGGCCAAGGTGCTGATCGCCGCCGGCGACACCTTCCGCGCCGCCGCCGTCGAGCAGCTCAAGGTGTGGGCCGACCGGGCCGGCGCCGAATTCATGGCCCGGCCCACCGGGGCCGATGCGGCCGGCCTGGCCTACGACGCCGTCGAACGGGCCCGGGCCGAGGGCTGCGACGTGGTGCTGATCGACACCGCCGGGCGGCTGCAGAACAAGTCCGGCCTGATGGACGAGTTGCTCAAGATCGTTCGGGTGCTGAAGAAGATCGACCCCGACGCCCCGCACGAGACCCTGTTGGTGCTCGACGCCACGGTCGGACGCAACGCCCTGGCCCAGGAGAACATCTTCGGTAACACCGCCGGCGTCACCGGCATCGTCATGACCAAGCTCGACGGCACCGCCCGCGGCGGGGTGCTGGTGCCGGTGGCCCAGGCCTCCGACGCGCCGATCAAGCTGATCGGGGTCGGCGAGGGGATCGAGGACCTCCAGCCGTTCGACGCGCGCGCCTTCTCGCGCTCGCTGGTCGGCCTGGACGCGCAATAGGAACCATCGAGTGTCGCAATCGTCCCCCCCGCCCCAGCCGCCGCGCTGGATCCAGATGGTGGTCGACTACGCCGGCCTGGTGGTGTTCGGCGGGGTCTATCTGGTCTCCCGCAACCTGATGACCGCCACCTGGGGCCTGGTGGCCGGCTCGGCCGCCGGGCTGTTGTTCGGCCTGGCCATGCAGCGCAAGCTGGCCCTGCTGCCGCTGTTCACCGGCCTGTCGGCCATGCTGTTCGGCGGCCTGTCGCTGGTGTTCCACAACACCGTCTTCATCAAGATGAAGCTGACCATCGTCGACGGCCTGCTGGCGGCCGGCCTGTTCGGGGCCCTGGCCTTCGGCAAGCTGCCGCTGAAGGTCCTGCTCGGCGAGGCGCTGAAGCTGTCGGACGGGGCCTGGCGGCGGCTGACGGTGCGCTACGCCGCCTTCTTCATCTTCGCCGCCGTGGTCAACGAGGTAGTTTGGCGCACCCAGCCGGAAGCGACCTGGGTGCTGTTCCGGTTCCCCGGGGTGCCGCTGGCGGCCCTGCTGTTCTCGTTCACCCAGCTGCCGATGATGATGAAGGACATGAAGGCCCAGGAAGAGGCCGCCGCCCCGCCGCCGCCTTCGGAATAAGGCTACAGCCCCTCGACCGGATTGCCGAACGGGGCAAAGGCGGCCTGGCCGCGCACGCGGCGCCAGTGGCCCAACGCCCAGTGCACGGACGGGAAGGCCAGGTCCGCCCACGGAATGTCGTCCCAGGCGAACAGCGTCGTCTCCAGGCTCTCGATCCCGGGGGCGACATCGGGAACGGCCAGCCGCGCCCGGTGCATGATCTGCACCTGGCTGATGCGGGGGATCGAATAGATCGCCAGCACGGCGTCGATCTCGATCTCGGCCGCGGCCTCCTCGCGCGCCTCGCGGCGGGCGGCCTCCTCGACCGTCTCGCCCTCCTCCATGAACCCGGCCGGCAAGGTCCAGAAGCCGGCGCGCGGTTCTATGGCCCGCCGGCACAGCAGCAGGCGGGCGTCCTCGCCCTCGCCCCAGGCGGCCACCGAGCCGACGACGATCTTGGGGTTCACATAGTCGATGAAGCCGCAATGGCCGCAGATGCGGCGCTCGCGCTCGTCGCCCTCGGGCGTGCCCAGATGAAACGAAGGTTGCAAGGCGGCGGCCATGCCCGCACTGTGGGCCCCGTCCGCGCGCCAGGCAAGGCGGCCCAGCGCGGGCTCGGTTCCGGCCGCCCACGGATCGTCTGTCGTCAAATCGACGCAGACCCGCGTTATCGTCCGCCCCGCTCGACGGGGTGTCTCAAGGGGACCAGACGATGGCGAAAGCGAAATCCGACGGCAAGGGAGCCGGCGATGCGCTGGACCGTTCGCCGAGCCACCTGCTGCACCGCGCGCTGCAGGCCGCCCTCGACCTCTACGCCGAGGAGACCGGCGCCGGCGCCGTAACCCAGCGACAGTACGCCGTGCTCACCGCCGTCGCCGCCCACGAGGGCCTCAGCCAGACCGACCTCGTCAAGGCCACCGGCATCGACCGCTCGACCCTGGCCGACATGGTGGCGCGGATGATCGGCAAGGGCCTGCTGGGCCGCGAGCGGTCGGCCGCCGACGCCCGCGCCAACACCGTCAGCCTGACCGAGGCCGGCCGCGCCGTCCTGGTCGAGGCCGCGCCCCGGGTGGCCGCCGCCGATCATCGCATCCTCAGCCTGCTGCCGGCCGGCAAGCGCGAAGGCTTCCTGGCCACCCTGCGCGACATGGCCCACGCCGCCGACAAGCTGGCCGACCGGGCCGAGCGCGGCGAGGCCGAGGAGAAGAAGAAGAAAAAGAAGGCCGACAAGCCGGAAAAGGCCGCCAAGGTGGCCAAGCTGAAGCCGGCCAAGGCCGCGGGCGCGGCCAAGGCCGACAAGCCCGAGAAGAAAAAGAAGAAGCAGAAGAAGGCGGCCTGAGGCCGCCGCGCCTCAGACGCGGATGTCGACCAGCGAACCGGGCCGCAGCAGCCGCTGGGGGGCCTCGGCGCCGGCCTGACCCTGGGCCGCGGCCGTCGCGACCGCGGGCTTGGCCGCTTGGGAAGAAGCTGTCTGGACGGGAGCGGCCGCCTGGGTCCTGGCCTGGGCTTGGACCTGGGCGGGCCGCGCCGCCGCCTGGGCGGCCGGGGCCGGGGCCTGGGGTGCGGGCGCCGCGCCGACCGCCGCCTGGAAGAACGCTCTCTGGGCCGCGCGCGCGGCCTCGTTCGATCGCGCGGCGGGGCGCTGGATCGACGCGGCGGTCGGCGGCGATGGAGGACGGACGGCGGTCAAGGCGGCGGCCTGCGGCGAAAGGTTAACGCCGGCAGGGTCGGGCGATTGTGGTTAGCGAAAGGTTAACGCCGGGCTCTGGATCAGCGCCGGGCCCTGTCGAGCAGCCGTTCGGCCGCCTCGGGGGTCAGCGGCCCGGCATGCTTGGCCAGGATGGTTCCGTCGGCGCCGACCAGGAAGGTCTCGGGCACGCCGGATATGCCGAACTCGACCCCGGCGCGGCCGTCGCGGTCGACCAGCACCTGGCCGAACGGGTCGCCCAGCCGTCCGAGGAAGGCCTGGGTGTTCTGCGGCGCGTCCTTGTAGGCGATCCCGACGATGCGCACGCCCTGGCTCTTGAGGGCCAGCAGGGCCGGATGCTCCACCTCGCAGGGGGCGCACCACGAGGCGAACAGGTTGACCAGAACCGGCCCCCCGGCCGCGGCCTCGCGCAGGCGGACCGGCCGGCCGCCGTCCAGGGCGGGCAGGGTCAGGTCGGGCGCGGCCTGGCCGACCAGGGCGTCCGGTTGGACCTGCGGATTGCGGTGCAGGGAATAGCCCACGAACAACACGGCCAGGGCGGCCAGGGCCGCCAGGGGCAGGACGGCGATCCAGCGTTTCATCTCAGCGGTCCCGTCCGGTCGGTGCGGCCTCGCGCCGGCCGTCCTCGCGTCGTTCGACCTCGCGCCGCCAGCGGCGGGCGCGGATCAGGGAATCGGCGATCATCCAGGCGAGGGCCGCGGCCGTGGCGGCGTAGGCCGGCCAGACGAACGCCCCGTACTTGCCGACGTCGAGATCGATCATCGGGTCAGCTCCGGCCCGCGGCCTGGACGGCCAGGGCGGCGGCGCGGCGGCGCCAGACCTCGCCCCGGATGCGCACCAGCCACAACGACCCGAACAGGGCCATATAGCCCAGGGCCATGATCAGCAGCGGCCACAGATAGACCGGCGCCAGGGCCGAGCCGCCGGGGCGCAGCACCGAGGCGGGCTGGTGCAGGGTGTTCCACCAGTTCACCGACCAGTGGACGATCGGCAGATTGACCAGGCCGACCAGGGCCAGGATGGCGGCGGCGCGGTTGGCCCGCGCCTCGTCGTCGATGGCGGCCAGCAGGGCCATGTAGCCGAGATAGAACAGGAACAGCACCAGCACCGAGGTCAGCCGCGCGTCCCACACCCACCACGTTCCCCACATCGGCCGGCCCCACAGCGAACCGGTGAGCAGGGCCAGCAGGGTGAAGGCCGCGCCCAGCGGCGCGGCGGCGCGGGCGGCGGCCTCGGCCAGGGCGTGGCGGAACACCAGGCCCAGGAAGCTGGCCGCGCCCAGGCAGGCGTAGCAGAACAGGCTCATCCAGGCCGCCGGCACGTGGATGAACATGATCCGCACCGTCGCGCCCTGCTGGTAGTCGGGCGGGGCCGAGAAGCCGAGCCACAGGCCGGCCAGCAGCAGCCCGGCCGCCAGCACGCCGAACAGCGGGGCCGCCCAGCGCGAGAACGCCAGGAAGCGTTGCGGGTTGGTCAGGAAGGCCAGGGCCTGGATCATCAGCGCGACCTAGCGCGCTTTCGGGTCGAGGAAAAGCCGCTCGACGCGGCGGGCCGCCCCAGGCGGGCGGCTTGTCCTCAAGCGGGGACGGCGGCGTTCCGCGCCGCCGTCCCCGTGGGCTCGAGCCTAGAGTTCGCCGGCGCCGCGCGGTCCGCCGGAGGGCGGGCCGCCCATCTTGTCGCCGAAACCGTGGCCGTCATGGCCGCGCCCGCCGTGGCCGAGCGTCTGCAGGGCGTCGAACGACTTCTGCTGTTCGGGGGTCAGCTGGGCGTAGAAGCGCTTGATCGCCTCGGCGCGGCGTTGGAACGCCTGCTGGCGCTCGGCCATGCGTGCGGCCATGCGGTCCAACCGCTCGGGCGTGGTCGCCGCCGGGGCCGGTGGTTGGCCATGATCGCGGCGCTCGGGTCTCATCGCCGCCTGGAAGGCCTGGAAGGCGGCTTCCTGGTTCGGCCGGATGCCGAGGACGTCGTGCAGGGCCCGGGCCCGTTCGGCCTGGCGCGCCTCCGTGCGTTCCTGGAACTTGGCCACGCCCGGACGCTGGGCCGGGGCGGGAGCGTCCTGGGCCACGGCGACCGCGGCGACGCACAGGGCGGCGGCCGAGGCGGCGCAGGCGATCAACGCTTTGCAGGTCTTAATCATCAGGTGGTCGTCTCCGACAGAGTGTCGTCCCTGTCTCGCTATACAACCGGTCAAGTTTGCCTGCGGATGTCCGCCGCCTGTCGTTTTGTTGCGCGCGGGCAAAGGCTTGGCGCCGAACCGCCGCAAGCGGCCCCTCCTTCAGACCCGGCGTCTCCGGGTCAGGACAGGGCGTTGCGGCAGGCCGCCGCCATGGCGAAGGGGCCGAGCGCGACGGCGGCCAGGCTGTAGGCGCAGAGCAGCATCAGCCCGGTCCGCCAGTCGAGGCCGCCGGCCATGGCCTCGACCGCGCCGGCGCCGAAGATCACCGGCGGGGCGAACAGCGGCAGGACGATGACGGCGATCAGCACCCCGCCCCGGCGGCCGCCCAGGCTCAGGGCCGCGCCGATCCCGCCGGTGAAGGAAAAGCCCAGGCCGCCGGCCAGGGCGGCGACGAAGATCAGCGGGGCCAGGGCGGTCGAGGCGCCCAGCGCGATCGCCGCCAGCGGCGCGGCGAAGGCCAGGGGCGCGCCGGCCGCCAGCCACTGCGCCAGGCACTTGGCGAAGGCCACCGCCTCCAGCGGCGCGGGCCCCAGCGCCAGCAGGTCGAGGGCGCCGTCCTCATAGTCCTGGGCGAACAGGCGCTCCAGCGACAGCAGCGAGGCCAGGGCCAGGGCCAGCCAGGCGCTGCCCGTCGCCACCGCCGCCAGCCGGGCGGGCTGCGAACCCACCGCCAGGGGCAGCAGGGTCGCGGTGCAGGCGAAGAAGGCCAGGGCCAGCAACGGCCCGCCGCCGCGGCCCCAGGCCAGGGCCAGCTCGCGCCGGAAGAGGACGAGGAAGCCGGTCATGCGCCGATCTCCGCCTCGCGCGCGGCGATCGGCAGCGGGTCGTGCACGGCGGCGAGGATCAGGCCGCCGCCGGCCAGGTGCTCGGCCATCAGGGCGCCGAAGGCGGCCCGGCGCGCGGCGTCGAGCGGGGCCAGCGGCTCGTCGAGCAGCCACAGGGCGCGCGGGCTGGCGACCAGCCGCGCCAGGGCCAGCCGCCGCCGCTGGCCGGCGGACAGCTTGCGCACCTCCAGGTCGCACAGCGGCCCGAGGTCGAGCCGCTCGCGGGCGGCCTCGGCCCCCGCCCGCGAACCGCCGGTCCAGCGCACCTGGAACAACAGCTCCTCCCAAGCCGTGCGGGTGGTCTTCAGTCCGTCGTGGTGGCCGAGCAGGTGCACGCCGCCGCTCCGGGCCTCGTCGGGATCGAGGTCGCCGGCCGCCCCGGCGAACCGCACCCGGCCCGCCGCCGGCCGCACGAAGCCGGCCACGGCGCGCAGCAGGCTGGTCTTGCCCGCGCCGTTGCGCCCGACCAGGGCGACGGCTTCGCCGGCGCGCAGGTCCAGGCCGAACCCGGCGAACAGCCGCCGGTCTCCGCGGTCGACGGCCAGGTCCTCGATATGCAGGCTGGAAATCATCCGCAGCGAATATCCACGCCGGCCGCATGGACGATTAATCCGCGCGGGTCTATGACACGCGCGGCCGTGCGAGGCCTACGCCGCGCCGGGGCGGACGCTGTGTGTCCGCTTCGAGCAGCGCTGGGTCTGGCGTCCGATGTTCGGGCGGCCTGGAACAGAGAGAAAGGTCCTTCTCCAATGGCGTCCAAAGACAGCCTGCAAACACGGCGCGAACTGAAAGTCGGCAAGCGCAAATACGTCTATTACAGCCTCCGCGCCGCTGAGGAAGCCGGCCTGAACGGGGTTTCGACCCTGCCGGTGTCGATGAAGGTTCTGCTGGAGAACCTGCTGCGCAACGAAGACGGCGTCTCGGTGCGCGAGGACGACCTCAAGGCCGTCGCCGCCTGGCTCGAGAACCGCGGCAAGACCGAACACGAGATCAGCTTCCGCCCGGCCCGCGTGCTGATGCAGGACTTCACCGGCGTCCCCGCCGTCGTCGACCTGGCCGCCATGCGCGACGCCATGACCCAGCTCGGCGCCGATCCGGAAAAGATCAACCCGCTGAACCCGGTCGACCTGGTCATCGACCACTCGGTGATGGTCGACTTCTTCGGCACCGCCAAGTCGTTCGAGGAGAACGTCGACAAGGAATATGAGCGCAACCTGGAGCGCTACCGCTTCCTGCGCTGGGGCTCGTCGGCCTTCAACAACTTCCGCGTCGTGCCCCCGGGCACCGGCATCTGCCACCAGGTGAACCTGGAATACCTGGCCCAGACCGTGTGGACCGCCAAGGTCGACGGCGACGACGTCGCCTATCCCGACACCGTCGTCGGCACCGACAGCCACACCACCATGGTCAACGGCCTGTCGGTCCTGGGCTGGGGCGTCGGCGGCATCGAGGCCGAGGCCGCCATGCTCGGCCAGCCGATCCCGATGCTGATCCCCGAGGTCATCGGCTTCAAGCTGACCGGCAAGCTGCCGGAAGGCGCCACCGCCACCGACCTGGTGCTGACCGTCACCCAGATGCTGCGCAAGAAGGGCGTGGTCGGCAAGTTCGTCGAGTTCTACGGCGAGGCCCTGCACCACCTGACCATCGAGGACCAGGCGACCATCGCCAACATGGCCCCCGAATACGGCGCCACCTGCGGCTTCTTCCCGGTCTCCAAGGCGACCATCGACTATCTGACGGCCACCGGCCGCGAGAAGGAACGCGTCGCCCTGGTCGAGGCCTACGCCAAGGAACAGGGCCTGTGGCATGAGGAAGGCGCCGCCGACCCGGTGTTCACCGACACCCTGGAGCTGGACATCTCGACGGTGTCGCCGTCGCTGGCCGGCCCCAAGCGCCCGCAGGACCGCGTGCTGCTCAGCGATGCGGCCGCCAAGTTCGGCGAGGCCCTGACCGGCGAGTTCGGCAAGTCCGCCGACGCCGCCCGCGCGGCGGTGGCCGGCGAGAAGTTCGACGTCGGCAACGGCGACGTGGTCATCGCCGCCATCACCTCGTGCACCAACACCTCGAACCCCTCGGTGCTGCTGGCCGCGGGTCTCGTGGCCAAGAAGGCGGTCGAGAAGGGCCTGAAGGCCAAGCCGTGGGTGAAGACCTCGCTGGCCCCCGGCTCGCAGGTGGTCACCGACTACCTGGCCAAGGCCGGCCTGACCAAGTCGCTCGACGCCCTGGGCTTCAACCTCGTCGGCTACGGCTGCACCACCTGCATCGGCAACTCCGGCCCGCTGCCCGAGCCGATCTCCAAGGCGGTGCAGGACGGCGACCTGGTCGCCGTGTCGGT
>Ga0209243_100062_pt1 | contig 81817 bp, 54 predicted proteins | sample UppTromiDAQMD024_FD_185836 | JGI IMG/M metagenome (GOLD analysis project Ga0209243, IMG submission 185836) | Upper troposphere microbial communities from Maryland, USA - DAQMD-024 (SPAdes) (version 2) | ecosystem: Environmental > Air > Outdoor Air > Unclassified | place: USA: Maryland, Virginia...
AGACACCCGCCACCGCCGGGCCGCCCAGCTCCGTCTGCCCAGCACCCGCAGGCTCCGCCGCCCACGCGCCCACGCTCGCCCCACTCATCGCCAACACCGCGCACGCCGCGACCTTCAACCGGTTCATGGAAATCCTCGTCTCGCCGACTGGTTCAACCTGGACGCGCTTGTCGCAAACTTTTGCGACAGTTCGCAGAACGTCCGGCGCCGCGTCCGCGCGCGTTGAACGGCCGGCCGGAACCGGCCTATGAAGAGGACCGCCCCCCGCCGCCCGAGCCCGACCCCCATGATCGCTGACGACGACGACCTGACCGCGTTCGAGGCGCACGGCGCCCCGCCCCTGCCCGTCGCCGAGCGCCAGGACTTCATCGAGCGCGACGGCGCCAGGATCTGGTTCGCCAGCTTCGGGTCGGGGCCGCCGGTGATCCTGCTGCACGGCGGCCTCGGCCACAGCGGCAACTGGGGCAAGCAGGTCCCCGCCCTGGTCGCCTCCGGCCGCCGCGTGGTGCTGATCGACAGCCGGGGCCACGGCCGCAGCACCCGGGACGCGCAGCCCTACGCCTACGAGCGCATGGCCCTGGACGTCCTGGCGGCGATGGACGCGCTGGCGATCGACCGGGCGGCGCTCGCCGGCTGGAGCGACGGCGCCTGCATCGCCCTGATCCTGGCCATGCGCGCGCCCGAGCGGGTTTCCGGCGTGTTCTTCTTCGCCTGCAACATGGACCCGAGCGGCGCCAAGGCGATCGGCGACCTGCCCCCGATCCTGCGGCGTTGCCTGAACCGCCACGCCCAGGACTACGCCAGCCTGTCGGCCACCCCGGACCAGTTCAAGGCCTTCGCCGACGCCGTGGGCGAAATGATGAGCACCCAGCCGAACTATTCCGCCGCCGACCTGGCCAAGGTCCGGACGCCGACGGCGATCGTGCAGAGCGAGCACGACGAGTTCATCAAGCCCGAACACGCCGAGCATCTGGCCCGCAGCATCCCCGGCGCCGAGCTGGTCCTGTTGCCCGGCGTCAGCCATTTCGCGCCCCTGCAGCGGCCGGCGCTGTTCAACGGCGCGCTGCTGGGGTTCCTCGACCGGATCGGCGCTTGACCCCTGCCGCGCGCGCCGCCCGAGCGAAGCTTCGGGACGGATGAGAATTTCTCACTTTCAATCCCTATGCATTTAATAGGAGTTTTAGCGCAGGCGGGCTCGGGGGAAGCGCGCCGTCCGTCCTGCGGGTTGCGTCATGACCTTGACTCAGTTGCGTTATCTGGCCGCGATCATCGACGCCGGCTTCAACATCACCGAGGCCGCCAGCCGGCTGAACGCCACCCAGCCGGGCGTCTCCAAACAGCTGAAGCAGATGGAGGACGAGCTCGGCTTCCAGATCTTCGTGCGCCGGGGCAAGAGCCTCGAAGGGCTCAGCCCCGCCGGCGCCAAGGTGGTCGAACGCGCCCGGGTCATCCTGTCCGAGACCGCCAACATCCGCGCCCTGGCCGCCGACCACCGCAACGAGGCGCGCGGCGAGCTGGCGGTGGCGACCACCTACACCCAGGCCCGCTTCGTCCTGCCCGCCACCCTGGCGCGGCTGCGCACGCTGCATCCAGGCATCGACGTCCGGCTCAACCCGCACAGCGAGGCCGAGGCCCTGGCCCTGCTCGGCGCCGGGGCGGTGGACGCGGCGGTGGTCAGCAGCCCCGACCGCCCCGCCGCGACCGGCGTCGTCGCCGTGCCTGTCTATCGCTGGAGTCTGGCCGCCCTGGCGCCGCGCCGCCACCCGCTGGCGGCGGCCTCCCGGCCGCCGACCCTGCGCGAGATCGCCGGCCACCCCCTGGTCACCTACGCCTCCGCACAGAGGCCGGATTCCAGCCTCGCGCGCGCCTTCGCCGCCGCCGGCCGCGCGCCGCGCCTGGCCTGCGCCACCCGCGACGCCGAGGTCATCAAGACCTGCGTGCGCGCCGGCATGGGCCTTGGCCTGCTGGCCGAGATGGCGGTCGCCGAAGCGGACGCGGCCGACCTCGCCGTCCTCGACGTCGACGGGCTGTTTCCACTGAACACGACCTGGGTGGTGTTGCGGCGCGGCCATGTCCTGCGCGGCTATGTCCACGACTGGCTGGCCGATCTGGTCCCGCACGTCGGCCGACGCGACCTGCGCGCGGCCATGGAGGGCGGCGCCGAGCCCTGGATCGAACCGCCGCACTGGCGCGAGGTCCGCGGCCGCTTCCAACTGGAGGCCGAGCCCCGCTCCGGCCTCCATCCCGCCCGCAACGTCGTGCCGTTCGAAATCGCCCAGCCCCCCGCCCGCGCCGCCGAGCGGCTGGCCGTCTCCTGCGGCTGAGCAAGACCTCAGGTCGCCGGCGGCGGCCGCTTCTCCGGGTGCAGGTCATGGCACGAGCGGCACGTCGCCTGCAGCTCGCCATAGGCCCCGGCCGCGGCCTCCCAGCGCTCGCCGGCCGAAGCCGCGCCGACCGCCTGGGCCGCGGCCCCCGCGCGGGCCGACAGGGCCGCGACATCCACGAACCCCGCCTTCCGCCAGGACGCGTCCTCCAGGCGCAGCAGGCGGTCAAGCTCGGCCGCCGCCTTGCCGGCCTTGCCGGCGTCCTTGGCGTCGAGGCCGTCCTGCAGGTCGTATTGCAGGTCCTGGACCGCGTCCATGCGCGCCTTGCGGTCGGCGACGTCCGCCGCCGCGACGGCGGCGGCGAGCATCAGCAGCAAGGCCGCCAGGCCTGAACCGACGGACATCCGCGCCGCCTACTTCTTGGTCTCGTAGAACTCGGGAGGCGGCGGATTGTCGGGCAGCTTGTCCGTCAGATAGCCGCGATTGCCGTCCGGCCGGATGGGGCCGGGACCGAAACCCAGGTGCTCCTTGTCGACGTTGTTCTCATTGCAGGCGAACTCGCGCAGCCCCTCGCGCGGCTTGCCCAGCACCCAGGTCCGCGCGAACGTGAAGGGCCGGGTGTAGAACTTGCTGTCGTCGACGGTCAGGTCGAGATGCAGGTGGTCCGCGTCGGGACGCGACCACCGCTCGACCACGTGCATGGCGTCGCTCTGCGGATTGGCGTTCTCGTCGATCCAGATCTGCTTGTCCTTGAAGCCGATCGAGTCGACCACCAGCACGTCGCCCTCCCACCAGCCGACGGGATTGCCGAAGAAGCCCGGCTCGGGGTCCTCTTCGTGCTTGCGGCCGTCGATCGGGATCAGGCGATAGGTGGTGTAGAGATAGAGCACGCCCAGGCGCTGGGTCGTATGCAGGATCTCGAACGGCAGGCCGCTGGCGTCGTGGCGCGGAATGCCGCCCAGGATGCACAGGGCCTCCGGGTCGCGGGTCTGGGTCAGGTTGTGCTGCAAGGCCGCCTCCCCCGCCGGCGTCAGCGGCAGCTTGAAGCCTGGCAGGTCCTTGCCGATGTTGCCGCCCGGCTTGGACGGATCGCGCAGCGGCTTCCAAAACCCGGTGAGGTCGGGCTTTCCGTCCGGCAGGCGCGGGGTCGGCCGCGGCGGTCCCTTGGGCTCGACGCCCAGTATGCCGCCGTTCTCGCCCGGCGCCTCGGGCTGGACGGCGGGCGGCGGCTTCTGGGCCCAGGCGGCGGAGGCCGAGGCCAGCAGCGCCACGGCTGCGACGGCGCGCAGCCGCGCGAGGGATGCACTCTTCACCATGATGTCCCCGGATCGGTTCGTGTTCGGGATTTCGAGTCCTGTTCGGATGGCGCGGACGGCCCCTCCGGCTCGACGCGAGCATAGGCGCCGCCGCCCGCCGCCCCTCAAAATCTCTGGTCATGTCCATATGACGAACCGCCATAAGGCGCGGGCGGCTGCGACGCCTATAGCTCGGCTCCAGACCCGACCTGGAGCGCCGCCATGAAGGCCAAAGTCCCGCTGATCGCCGCCAGCCTCGCCCTGCTCGCCGCCGTCGCCAGCCCGGCCCTGGCGCACCATTCGTTCTCGGCCGAGTTCGACGGCGCCAAGCCCGTGCGCCTGGTCGGCAAGATCACCAAGATCGAATGGACCAACCCCCACTCGTACTTCTATCTGGACGTCAAGAACGCCAAGGGCGAGACGGCCAACTGGGCCTGCGAGGGCGGCGGCCCCGGCGCCCTGTCGCGACGCGGCTGGAAGAAGGGCGACGTCAAGATCGGCGACACCCTGATCGTCGACGGCTATCTGGCCAAGGACGGATCGCGCACCATAGACGCGCGGCGCATCACCTTGCCGGACGGCCGCTCGATCTATGGCGGCACCCCGGGCGACGGCGGCCCCGGCGACGGCCAGCCCCAGAACAAGTGAACCGGCGCCGACCCGACGGATGTCCTTCCTCCTGAACGTGAGCCAGGGGCTCTACGACACGGCCCTGGCCACCTCGATCCGGGAGTCGGAAATCACCTTTCCGGCGCTGGAGACCGCGCATGTTCTGGGCCTCGCCTTGATGGCGGGGGCCATCGCCCTGGTCGATTTCCGCCTGCTCGGGCTGGTCTGGCGCCGCTCGCCGGTCGGCGTGGTGGCCGCGCAGCTGCTGCCCGCCACCTGGAGCGGCTTTGCGGTGATGGCCGTCACCGGCGGCCTGCTGTTCTGCGCGGAAGCGGCCAAGATGTATGGCAATCCCGCGTTTCGAGTGAAGCTGCTGTTGCTGGTCCTGGCCGGGCTGAACATGCTGGCCTTCCACTTCGGCGTCTATCGCCGGCTGGCCGACTGGGATCTCGCGCCCAGCCCGCCGCCGGCCGCCAAGGCCGCCGCCGGCGTCTCGCTCGCCCTGTGGGCGGCGATCATCGTCGCCGGCCGCATGATCGCTTACTTCCATTAGGCCAGGCGCGAGATGATCCTGCACGCCCTCTTCCACGCCTTCGCCGAAACGCCGCTCAGCGCCGCCATGCGCGGCTCCACCTGGGGATTCGCCGTGGTCGAGGCGGTCCATCTCCTGGGCTTGGCGGTGTTCGGCGGCGCCGTCCTCGTCATCGATTTCGCCGCGCTCGGGATCGGCTTTCGTCGGTTGCCGCCCTCGACCACGGCGCGGAGCCTCGGGCCGGTGTTGTGGATCGCGCTGGCGGCCCTGGTCGCCTCGGGCGTGCTGCTCGTCGGCTCCAACCCGATGAAATACTATTTCAACGCCGCCTTCCGCACCAAGATCGCCCTGCTGGCGGCGGCCGCGCTGGGCACGGCCTTCGTGATCCGCCGGACCGGCTCGGCCGAGGCGACGCCCCTGGACGCCCGGCTGGCGGCGGCCCTCACCCTGGTCCTGTGGCTCGGCGTCGGCCTGGCCGGCCGGTTGATCGGCCTGCTGTAAAGCATGACCCCACAGCACAACCATATTCATATGAGAACATATAATAACGCCATACCGATCAAACAGTTCTGAATAAATATAAATATCCCCGATCCGCTGAAAATTCAGAACCGGAGGGGATAACATGAAACATACATCCGAATACAGGAAGGCGATCAGCCTGGCCGCCAGCGCCCTCGCCCTGGGCGTCGCCGCCAGCTGGTCGACCACGGCGCCGGCCGCCGAAGCCGCCGGCGCCTCATCTCTCGACGCCGCGACGGCCGACGCCGTCGACACCCTGATCGTGACGGGATCACGCGCCCGGGGACGCACCGTCGAGAATAGCCCCGCGCCCATCGACGTGCTGTCGGCGACGGACATCCGCGCCGCCAACCAGACCAACCTCCTCGACGTGCTCAACACCCTGACGCCGTCGTTCAACCTGCCGTCCGTGGCCACGCCGGACATCGGCAGCATGGTCCGCGCCGGACAACTGCGCGGCCTCAGCCCCGACCAGACCCTGGTGCTGGTCAACGGCAAGCGCCGGCACGGCGTCGCCTTCCTGGGCGCGGGCGGCTTCGGCGGCTCGGCCCCCGCCGACCTGTCGCTGATCCCCACCGCCGCCATCGACCGCATCGAGATCCTGCGCGACGGCGCCTCGGCCATCTACGGCTCCGACGCCATCGCCGGGGTGATCAACATCATCACCAAGCGCGCCGACCACGGCGGCGAGGTCTCGTTCAGCAGCGGCCGCTACTACGACAACGACGGCCCCTCCCAGCAGGCCCGCTTCAACGTCGGGGCCAAACTAGGCCAGACCGGCTACGTCAACGTCTCCGGCGAGGTGGTCGACCAGGACGGCGCCGTCCGCAACTTCGCCGTCCCCTCGTCCTATCTCTACTATTTCCCGACCAACGCCGCCGGCCAGCCGGTGTCGCCCGGCCCCGGCGCCTCGCTGCCTCCCGGCGCCACCCCCGACCCGCGCGAGGCCGGCCGCGACCGCGTCGCCTGGAAGAACATCGGCGTGCAGCCGTTCACCACCCAGTCCCTGGCCCTCGACGCCGGCGCGCCGATCAACGACAAGGTCGAGGCCTACGTCTTCGCCACCTATTCGCACCGGCGCGCCGACGCCCCGCAGAACTTCCGCACCCCGACCCGCGACACCAATGTCCGCGCCATCTATCCGGACGGCTTCGCCCCGGTCGAGCAGATCCGCGAGAACGACTTCGCCCTGACCGGCGGCCTGAAGGGCCAGGACCTGCTGGGCTGGGATTGGGATTTCAGCAGCAGCTACGGCCGCGACCAGGTCGACGCCTATGCGCGCAACTCGCTCAATCCCACCCTGGGCGCGGCCAGCCCGACCAGCTTCTATGACGGCCGCCTCGACTATTCGGCCTGGACCACCAACCTCGACCTCCGCCGCGCCTTCCAGACCAGCATTCCACTGGACGCCTCGGCGGGCGCGGAATACCGACGCGAGACCTACGCCATCGAGCCCGGCGAGGTCGCCTCCTATGTCGACGGCGGCTCGCCCATCCTAGACGGTCCGAACAAGGGCAAGCCGCTGATCGGGGCCGGCGGCGCCCAGGGGCTTCCCGGCTTCCGGCCGGAGGACGAGGTCCACGCCTCGCGCGAGGGCTTCTCGGCCTACGCCGGCCTGGCGGCGCACGTGACGCCGGCCTGGCTGATCGACGTGGCGGCGCGCTACGAGAACTATTCGGACTTCGGCGACACGGTCACGGGCCGGCTGACCACCCGCTACGACGTCAATCCGCGCCTCGCCTTCCGCGCCACGATCAGCAACGGCTTCCACGCCCCGCCCCTGGCGGCCGAGTTCTACAAGAACACCGCCAACATCAACACCTATCAGCAGCACACCGTGCAGGTGAACTCTCGCCAGGCCGCCGCCCTGGGCGCGGTCCCGCTGAAGCCGGAGAAGTCGGTCAACTACAGCCTGGGCTTCGTCGCCCAGCCGCTGCCCGGCGTGCATCTGGCCGTCGACGCCTACCAGATCGAGGTCACCGACCGCATCGCGCTTTCCACCACCATCCGCGACGCCATCTATCCAGGGGCCGGGGCCCTGGTTCAGGCTGCGGGCTTCGCGCCCGACGACGGCGTCAACTACTTCGTCAACGCCGCCGACACCCGCACGCGCGGCGTCGACGTCACCCTGGACGGAGCCCAGGACCTGGGGGTCTGGGGCCGGCTGCTGTGGTCGGCGGCCCTGAACTTCAACAAGACCGAGATCACCCGCATCGCCGACACCCCCTCGGTGCTCAAGGCGTTCAACATCCCGGTGTTCAGCGTCCCCAACCAGTACGCCGTCACCTATCTGGCCCCGCGCGACAAGGAAGTGTTCAGCCTGACCTGGCTGCGGGGGCCCTGGCGCGCCACCCTGCGCCAGACCCACTTCGGCGAGGTCAAGCGGCCGGGCACGCCCGCCACGGTGGCCGTCTCCGGCCCCTACGCCGGCCTGACCTCGATCGACAACCGCGTGGAGGCGGCCTGGGTCACCGACCTTGGCGTGTCGTACTCGGTCAGCGAGCGCCTCAAGCTGGCGCTGGACGTCAACAACCTGTTCAACGCCCGGCCGAGCAAGACGCCGCAGCCCTTGCTGTCGCCGTATCAGACGGCCGCCTACAACAGCTTCGGCCCGCTGGGGGTGGGCGGCGGCTTCTGGTCGGCGCGGATCAGCTACGCCTTCTAGCGCCCGCGCCCGGAACGAGGATCGGGATCGGCGCTAGTCGGCGGCCGGGGCCAGCGGCAGGGTCAGGGTGAAGGCCGCGCCGCCGCCCTGGCGGTTCTCGAACGAGACCGCGCCGCCGTGGGCGGCGGCCACCCGGGCGACGATGGACAGCCCCAGCCCCGACCCGCCCGGCTTGCGGCGGTCGGCCCGCCAGAACCGTTGAAAGAGGTGCGGCGCCTGGTCCTCGGCGATCCCCGGTCCGTCGTCGAGGACGCGCACCACGCCGTCCGCCGAGATCTCGACCTCGACCACGCCGCCCGGCCCGGTGTGGTGGACGGCGTTTTCGGCCAGGTTGCGCACCGCCTGGTGCACGGCCGAGGCCCGCGCCCGCACCCAGACCGGCGCCTCGACGCCGGTGAGCGCCATCGACTTGCCGCGCCCGACGGCCAGGGGCGCGATCTGGCTGACCACCTCCAGCGCCGCCGCGCGGAGGTCGGCGACCTCGTCGCCGCCCGCCCCGGCGTCGTCCAGCTCGGCGATCTCGAGCAGTTGGCCGACCACCCGGGCCATGGATTCCACGTCCGCCCGCAGCACCGCCGCCGCGTCCTCGTCCAACAGGGCGTCGATGCGCATCCGCAGCACGGTCAGCGGCGTGCGCAGCTCGTGGGCGGCGTCGGCGGTGAAGGCCCGCTGCACCCTGAACCCGGCCTCCAGCCGGTCGAGGGCCTGGTTCACCGCCGTGGCCAGAGGCGCGATCTCGGTCGGCAGCTCCGAGACCGGCAACCTGCGGTCCATGCGGGCCGGATCGATGTCGCGGGCCATCTCCGAAGCGTGCACCACCGGCCGCAGCGCCCGGCGGACGATGAGGATGTCGACCGCCAGCAGGGCCAGCAGCACCGGCGCGATCAGCAGGGCGATGCGCGGCAGGAAGCCGGCGACGATGTCGTCGACGACCACGTCGGGGTGGCGCAGGTTCTGCATGACCACCACCCAGACCCTCCGGCCGTCCCGGACCTCCGGCACGCTCGCGCCGTAATAGTCGGCCTGTCCCAGGCGGGTCTGGAAATAGGTCGCCCCCGGCGCGCGGCGGGCCTCGGCGTAGGGCGCGGCCGCGCCGGGCAGCGAGGTGAACAACGGCCGGCCGCCGGCGTCCACCACGGCGAAGGCGAAACCGCCGTACTGCTGGGCGTAGAGGGCGCGCAGGTCGGGCGCAAGGTCGAGCCGCCACCCCGCCTGGTCCGGCGTCAGCGCCCGGGCGATCCGCTCGGCGTGGTTCAGCAGCACCCGGTGCTGGAAGCCCGTAGTGGTCGAGCTTAGCAGCAGATAGGCGGCCAGGGGCGCCGCCACCGCCGTGGCGGCCAGGGCCAGGACGTGCAGCCACAGAATCCGCGACAGCAGCGAGCCGAACAGCGGCTTCACGGCGTCACCACCGCCAGGATGTAGCCGACCCCGCGCACGGTGTGGATGTCGGCCGTGGCGCCCTTGCGCTCCAGCCGCTTGCGCAGGCGGTGCACATAGACCTCGACGGCGTTGGAGCCGATGTCGCCGGCGACGCCGAACAACTGGTCCTCGACGTGCTTCTTGGGGACGACCCGGCCGCTTCGTCGCATCAGCAGCTCCAGCACCTCCAGCTCGCGCGCCGACAGCCTCTGCGGCTGGTCGTCGACGAAAGCCTCCCGCGTCTCGGTGTCGAAGGCGAGGTTGCCGACCTGCAGGCGCCGCCCGAGCAGGGCCCCCGGCCGGCGCAGCAGCGCCTGCAGCCGGGCGACCAGCTCCTCGACGGCGAACGGCTTGACCAGATAGTCGTCAGCGCCGGCCTGGAGCCCGGCGACGCGGTCGTTGACCCCGCCGCGCGCGGTCAGCACCAGCACGGGCGTGGCGTCCTGCCGCAGCCGCATCCAGCGCAACACCTCCAGCCCGTCGCCGTCCGGCAGGCCGAGGTCCAGCACCACCGCGGCGTAGCGGGCGGCGGCCAGCATGACGCGGGCGTCCTCGCCGCCGCCGACCCGGTCGAAGGCGAAGCCCGCCATGGCCAGGGCCTGGCCCAGCAGGCCCGCCACGTCCTCGTTGTCTTCTACGACCAGCAGCCGCACGGGTCCCTGCTCCCCTCGGGATCGAGTCGCGACGCTATAGCAGAACCGCGCCGCGCGCAGGCTCGCCGTAAGCTGGGTGTAAGCCAGCGCGTTTATACAGCGGTGGCCGCCTCGACCTCCCCCCATCTCGAGAGCGGACGCTTATAGTCGAGCCCTGAACGTGACCGGCGCGCCAATCCGCGTCGGTCACGTCTTGCTTAAAGGTCGGTGCGCATGCAGGACGGACGCCCCTCTTCTTCGCCGGCCCGCCGACTGTCGCGCCGAACCCAGATCATCATCCTCGCCGGCGCGGCCGCCGGATGCGTCGCCGTCGCCGCGACGGCCGCCGCCGTCGGCGCCGTGGCCTCGCGCCCCGCCGCCGCCCCCCCGCCGCCAGCCAACGGCGCGTTCCGCCCGGCTGACGACCAGTGGGCGGCCCTGGCCCTCGCCCCGGCCGCGGCCATGACCTTCCACGACGGCGTCCAGGCCGACGGCAAGATCGCGGTGAACGACGACCTGACCACGCCGGTGCTGTCGCCCTATTCCGGCCGCGTCACCCGCCTGGCCGTCGAGGCCGGCGACCATGTGCGGCGCGGCCAGACGCTGTTCGAGGTCGACGCCGTCGAGTTCGTCCAGGGGCGCAACGACCTGTCGACGGCCAAGGCCGGGCTGGCCACCGCGCGCGCCCAGCTCAAGCTCGCCCAGGAGACCGAGGCGCGTCAGTCCGAGCTGTACAAGAGCGGCGGCGGCGCCCTGAAGGACTGGCGGCAGTCGCAGAGCGACCTGATCGCCGCCCAGGGGGCCGAGCGGACCGCCGAGAACGCCCTGGGCGCGGCGCGCAGCCGGCTGGCCATCCTCGGCCAGACCCCCGACCGCATCCGCGCCCTGGAGGCGGCCGCCCCCAGCCAGGCCGTCCGCCCGGAAACCGGCGTCCCCGCCCCCGTCGCCGGCGTGGTGGTCAAGCGCAACCTCGCCCTGGGCCAGTACATCACCGCCGGGGCCGGCGATCCGCAGTTCCTGATCACCGACCCGTCGTCGCTGTGGCTGGTCGCCCAGGTGCGCGAGAGCGACGCGGCCAAGATGCGGCTGGGCGAGCCTGTCGAGGTCAGCACGCCGGCCTATCCGGGCCGGGCCTTCGCGGCCAAGGTCACCTATGTCGCCGCGACCCTCGACCCCGACTCCCACCGCCTGACGGTGCGCGCGACCATCGCCAATCCGGACGGGGCGCTCAAGCCGGAGATGTTCGCCCATTTCAGCATCGTCACCGGCGAGGCCATGACCAGCCCCGGCGTGCCGGAAAGCGCCATCGTCCGCGAAGGCGACGCCGCGCGGGTCTGGACCGCCGCCCCCGACCGCACCCTCCGGCTGCGCCAGATCAAGACCGGCGTGACCAATCGCGGCATGGTGCAGGTGCTGGCGGGCCTGGCCCCCGGCGAGCGCGTGGTGACGCGCGGCGCCCTGTTCATCGACCGGGCCGGCAAGCCGGACTGACCGCGCCCCCGCTCCCTTCCCGTTTTCACGCCCAGGCGGACAGGCCCCTCCCATGAACCGCGTCGTCGCGTTTTCCCTGCATCAGCGCGCCCTGATCGTGATCATGCTGATCGCGCTGCTGGCCGCCGGCGCGGCGGCCTTCTCCAGGCTCAACATCGAGGCCTATCCCGACCCGGTGCCGCCGATGGTCGAGGTGGTCACCCAGAGCCCCGGCCTGTCGGCCGAGGAGATCGAGCGCAACATCACCATCCCGATCGAGGTGCAGATGTCGGGCGTGCCGCACGTGACCAGCGTGCGGACCATCTCGCTGTTCGGCCTGTCGGACGTGAAGATCCAGTTCACCTACGACTTCACCCACGAGGAAGCGCAGCAGAAGATCATCAACCGGCTGAGCCAGCTGCCGTCGCTGCCCGGCGGCGCCCAGCCGCAGGTCTCGCCCACCAGCCCGATCGGCGAGATCTACCGCTACCGGCTGGTCGGCCCGCCCGGCTATTCGGTGATGGACCTCAAAACCCTGCAGGACTGGGTGCTGAACCGCCGGCTGAAGGCCGTGCCCGGCGTCATCGACGTCACCGGCTGGGGCGGCAAGACCAAGATCTACGAGGTGGCGGTCGACAACCAGCGCCTGGTCGCCCACGGGCTGGCCCTGCCGCAGGTGCTGGCCGCGCTGAACAACAGCAACGTCAATGTCGGCGGCCAGACGGTCAATTTCGGGCCCCAGGCGGCCATCGTGCGCGGCGTCGGCCTGATCCAGTCGGTCGACCAGATCCGCAACGTCGTGCTGTCGCCCAACCACGGCGCTCCGGTGACGCTGGGCGACGTGGCGCAGGTGAAGGTCGGCTTCCAGCCCCGGCTCGGCGTCGCCGGCCAGGACAACAGCGACGACATCGTCCAGGGCATCGTGCTGATGCACCGCGGCGAGAAGAGCATGCCGGCGATCAAGGCCGTCGAGGCCGAAATCAAGGCGATCAACGCCTCGAACATCCTGCCTCCCGGCGTGCATATCGAGCGCATCTACGACCGCAGCGACCTGATCGCCCTGACCACCACGACGGTGCTGCACAACCTCATCGTCGGCGTGCTGCTGATCTTCGTGGTGCAATGGGCCTTCCTCGGCAATCTGCGCAGCGCCCTGATCGTGTCGGCGACCATTCCGTTCGCCCTGTGCTTCGCCGTGCTGATCATGACCATACGCGGGGAGTCGGCGAACCTGCTGTCGGTAGGGGCGCTGGACTTCGGCCTGATCGTCGACGCCACGGTGATCATGATGGAGAACATCTATCGCCACCTGGCCGAGCGGTCGCACGCCGGCCCGGCGGTCGGCGCGGCCAAGACCTCGACGATCATGGGCGCGGCGAGCGAGGTGAACCGGGCGATCTTCTTCGCCGCCGCCATCATCATCGCCAGCTTCCTGCCGCTGTTCACCCTGACCGGCGTCGAGGGCCACATCTTCGGGCCGATGGCCAAGACCTACGCCTACGCCATCGGCGGCGGCCTGCTGGCCACCTTCACCGTGACGCCGGCGCTGAGCGCCCTGCTGCTGCCCCAGCGGGTCGACGAGACCGAGACCTTCGTGGTCCGCTTCCTGCGCAGGCTCTACGAGCCGGCGGCGGCGTTCGCCCTGGCCAACCGCACCCTGGTGCTGGGCGCCGCCGGCATCTTCGCCGCCCTCGCCGCCCTGGCCGGCGGCACGCTGGGCCTGGAGTTCCTGCCCCATCTCGAAGAGGGCAATTTCTGGATCCGCGCCACCATGCCCGCCTCGATCTCGCTCGAGGAAGGCAACGGCTACGTCAACGAGATGCGCCGGATCATCAAGTCGTTCCCCGAGGCCCAGACCGTGGTCTCCCAGCACGGCCGCCCCGACGACGGCACCGACGCCACCGGCTTCTTCAACGCCGAGTTCTTCGTGCCCCTCAAGCCCTCCGGCCAGTGGCCGGCCGGGGTGACCAAGGAGAAGCTGACCGAGCAGATCAACAAGGCGCTGGAGGCCCGCTTCCCCGGCGTCGAGTTCAACTTCTCGCAGTACATCCAGGACAACGTCGAGGAAGCCGCCTCCGGCGTGAAGGGGTCGAACTCGGTCAAGCTGTTCGGTCCCGACCTGGAAACGCTGGAGAAGACCGCCGCCCAGATCCAGTCGACGATGAGCAAGGTTCCGGGCGTCGCCGACCTGGGCGTGTTCAACTCGCTCGGCCAGCCGACGGTGCGCATCGACATCGACCGCGCCAGGGCCGCCCGCTACGGCCTCAACACCGGCGACGTCAACGCCGTGGTCCAGGCCGCCGTCGGCGGCGCCCAAGCCGGCGCCCTGTTCGAGCAGGGCAGCGACCGCAACTTCCCGATCATCGTGCGGCTGCAACCCGACCAGCGCGCCGACCTGGCCGCCATCGGCCGGCTGACCATGGCCGGGACTTCGCCGACGGGCGCCACGGTCCAGGTTCCGCTGGGCGAGGTCGCCGAGGTCAAGCTGGTCTCCGGCGCCTCGTTCATCTACCGCGAGGGGCAGGAACGCTACATCCCGATCAAGTTCAGCGTCCGCGACCGCGACCTGGGCGGGGCCGTCCGCGAGGCGCAGGCCAGGGTGGCGCGCGAGGTCAAGCTGCCGCCCGGCTACCGCATCGAATGGGCGGGCGAGCTGGGCAACCTCAACGCCGCGGTGCAGCGCCTGGAGATCGTGGTGCCGATCAGCCTCGCCCTGATCCTGCTGCTGCTGTTCATCAACTTCGCGTCGGCGCGCGACATGCTGCTGGCCGCCAGCGTCATGCCCATGGCCATGATCGGCGGCGTCCTAGGCCTGTTCGTCACCGGCACGCCGTTCAGCATCTCGGCCGCCATCGGCTTCGTCGCCCTGTTCGGCATCTCGGTGATGGACGGCATCATCGTGCTCAACGCCTTCAACCACGCCGTGGACGAAGGCCTGGAGCGGACGGCCGCCCTGCGCCGCGCCTGCAGCGCCTGCCTGCGGCCAGTGGTCATGACCTGCGTCGCCGCCTGCGTCGGCCTGCTGCCGGCCGCCCTGTCCACCGGCATCGGCTCCCAGGTGCAAAAGCCGCTGGCCCTGGTGGTGGTCAGCGGCATCCTGCTGGCCCCCGTGCTGATCCTCATCGTGCTGCCGGTGTTGATCGACCTGTTCTCGCATCACGTCAGCCGCGACCGCGTGACCCCGGTCCGGCCGGAGGAAGCGTCATGACCGACGCCGCGCGCGCCTTCGCCAGGGCCAGGCCCTGGCTGACCGTCCTGGCCCTGGCCCAGCTCGGCGGCTGCGCCGTCGGGCCGAACTTCCACAGCCCGCCCGCGCCGACCGCCGCGACCTATGCGCCCGAGCCGCCGCCCGCCGTCACCGCCTCGGCTCCCGGCCCTGGCGGCGAAGCGCAGCGCTTCGTCCAGGGCGCGCCGGTGCCGGCCCGGTGGTGGACCGCGTTCGGCTCGCCCGCCCTCGACGCCATGGTCGACGAGGCGCTGGCCGCCAGTCCGGACCTGAAGTCGGCCGAAGCGGCCCTGCGCCAATCCCAGGCCCTGCTCTCCGCCCAGCGCGGCGCCCTGCTGCCGTCGGTCGAGCTGACCTACCAAGCCCAGCGCGCCAAGAACGGCGCGGCCCTGTCGCCGCCGCTGGCGGACAACAGCTCGCTCTATTCGCTCCACACCGCCCAGGTGACGGTGGCCTATCCCCTCGACCTGTTCGGCGGGGTCCGCCGGCAGATCGAACAGGGCAAGGCCCAGACCGAGGCCCAGCGCTTCCAGTACGAGGCCGCCCGCGTCAGCCTCGCCGCCAACGTCGTCCAGGCCGCCGTGCAGGAGGCCTCGCTGCGCCGGCAGGTCGAGGCCGCCCGCGATCAGGTCGCCGCCGCGCGCGACGTCCTGGCCCTGGTCCGGCGGCAGGCCGCTCTCGGCGCCCTCGGCGTCGCCGACGTGGCGGCCCAGGAGGCCCAGCTGGCCCAGGCCGAGCAGACCCTGCCCCCGCTGGAGAAGAGCCTGGCCCAGCAGCGGGCGGCCCTGGCGGTGCTGCTGGGGCGCGAGCCGTCGCGCGGCCTGCCGCAGACCCTCGACCTCGACGCCGTCGGCCTGCCCGCCGACCTGCCGCTGACCCTGCCCTCGCAGCTGGTGCGCCAGCGGCCGGACGTGCGGGCGGCCGAAGCCAACCTGCACGCCGCCAGCGCCGGCGTCGGGATCGCCATCGCCGCGCGCCTGCCGTCGATCACCCTGAACGGCTCGGCCGGCGGCGCGGCCGCCCAGCCCGGCGCCCTCCTGGCCCACGGCGACGATTTCTGGAGCATCAGCGCCGGCCTCGCCCAGCCGCTGTTCCAGGGCGGGGCCCTGCTGCGCCGCCAGCGCGCCGCCGAGGCCGGCCTCGACCAGGCCAAGGCCCAGTACCGCAGCGCCGTGCTCAACGCGTTCAAGGACGTCTCCAACACCCTCGACGCCCTGCGCTTCGACGCCGACGGCCTCAAGGCGGCCCAGGCGGCGGAGGCGGCCTCCGGCCGCAGCCTGGCCCTGCAGAAGCGGCAACTGGAGCTGGGCCAGGTCGGGACCCTCGCCGTGCTCAACGCCCAGCAGGCCCACAGCCAGGCCGTCGTCGCCCTGGCCGCCGCGCGGGCGGCGCGCTACGCCGACACGACGGCGCTGTTCCAGGCCCTGGGCGGCGGCTGGTGGAACACGGGCCGCTGAGCCCCCTCCCCGCCGCCAGGTCCGGCTAGCCGCCGATCCAGCGACGGCGCAGACCGCGCATCACGCCCGCCACCAGGCCCAAGCCGAGCAGCAGGCACAGGGCCTGGACCGCCCCGGCCGAGACCGTCTGGGCCGGCCCCGGATGCCGCGACGCATAGGCGACGGCCAACGCCATCAGCGAGACCCCGAGAGCGAACCGTCCCGACCGCGCCGCCGCCTTGGGCCGTCCGAGGACCGCCGCTCCCGCCGCCAGCAGGATCGCCAGCGGCCAGAACACCAAGGTCGGAGCCGCCGCGCCTGCCGCCAGCGCCGACACGGTCATGGCGGCGGGAACGCCCCACACCCAGCCGAGCCAAGCGCTTTCGAGCCTCGGGGCCGGACGGCCGGCGTCGCGGCGGCGCGCGAACCAGATCGACAGGCCCCCCGCCGCGATCGCCGTCAGGGCCAGCCCCAGCACGCCGTAGACCAGCCGCACCGGCCAGCCGCCGAACGAGCCGAAATGCAAGGTCGCCACGGCGGCGTAGGTCTGGGCGCCGACCGACCCCGTCGCACCGCCGTCGCGGCCGATCGGCTTGCCGGCGCCGTCGAAGAACCAGCGGTCGCCGCGGGGCAGACGGTCGGGCGCCGCCAGTTCGACGGCGATCCTCTGCCCGGCCTTGCCCGGCTGTTCGATCCCGACATAGTTCACCTGCCGCGCCGGATCGACGACGCCCAGCTGGGCGAAGATCGGCCCCATCGGCGGCGGCGGCGACGCGGCGGCCCTCGCGGCCGGCCCCTCCAGCGGCGCATAGACCTTGGCGACGTCTCCGTCATAAGCCGCCGTCGCCAGGGCCAGGGCCAGCAGGTTGGCCAGGCCGAAGAACGTCCCGGTCAGGGTGACCGTCAGGTGGAACGGCAGCCCCCAGATGCTGAGCCGGTTGTGGAGGTCGGCCTCCTGGATGCGTTTCGAGCCGCCCAGGCGCAGGGTGAAGGCGTCGCGGAAGGCCCGGGGATGGGCCAGGACCCCGGAGATCAGCAGGGTCAGCAGCATGACGCCGACCAGCCCCACCGCGATCATGCCGATGGTGCGCGGCAGGGTCAGGTACATGTGCAGGCCGTCGACGAAATCGGTCCACGGGGTCTTCAGTTCGCCGAAGCTCGCGCCGCCCGGCCCGACCCACTGCGTCGCCTCGGCCTTGCCGCCGTAGGCCGCGACGGTCATGCGCCCGGCGACCATGCGCGGCAGCATGACATAGACCGCGGAGACCGCGTCGTCCGCCGTCGCGCGGGCGACGGCGCGGTCGATCGCCGCCGCCCCGACCGTCTCGATGCGCGGCGCCTGCGGCACTTCCCAGGCCCGCAGGTCGGCGACGAACACCGCCACGGTTCCCGACAGGCAGACCAGATAGATCATCGCCCCGGCGAACAGGCCGAGGGCGGAGTGCCCCGCCAGCGCCTCCTTGACGAAGCCCGGCCGGACCTTGGGCCAGATCGGGCGTCCCGGATGCCGGCTCATGGCAGCAACGCCAGGCCGACGACGAGCGTCGAGGCCGCGCCGAGGCCGAGCGCGATGCGGCCGAGGCGTCGTCCGGTCAACGACCAGACCCCCGCCGCCGCCCACGCCGCCGGCGCGGCCAGGCCGCCGAGGACCAGCCGGTCTATGGGCGGGATCGGCGCGCGCAGGACGATCAGCAGGCAGACCCCTACCGCCAGCCCGCCCGACAACGGCCCGGCCAGCAGCGTCCTGGCCGTCGTCCGCCACAGCCGGCCGGCCGGGCGCTCGGCCTCGGCCGGCTCGGCGCGCACCCGCGCCGCCTTGCGCGTGCGCCGCTCGAAGCCCGCCGCCGCCGCCGCGCCGCCCAGGCACGAGAAGCCGAGCACCCCGAGGGCGATGGCCTTGTCGGCCCGCCAGGGACCGGCGCACCAGGCGGCAAGCCCCAACGCCGCCAGGAGCCAACCGGCCGAGATGAACCACGGCCGCGCCCTGTCGGCGTGGCTCCAGGCCCGGCGCAGCCCGGCGACGCCCAGGCCCAAGGCCCCGACCCCGCCGACGCCCGCCAGCATTCCCGCCGCGTCTACCACCGGTAGCGCAGCGTCGCCTGGGCGGTGCGGCCCGAGCCGTACCAGCACCACATGGTCGCATAGCAGGAGGTGATGTAGCGCTTGTCGAACAGGTTGTTGACGTTGGCCGACAGGGTCAGGCCCCGCCAGCGGCCGTCCAGCCGGCCCAGGTCGTAATTGGCGATCAGGTCGAACAGCGTCGCCTCGGGAATCTTGACCTTGCCGTCGCCGACGACGCCGTTGAAGCCGTGGCCGAGATAGCGCACGCCGCCGCCCAGGCCGAGGCCAGCCGCCGCGCCCTCCTGGAAGGTGTAGACGCCGAAGGCGCTGGCGGTCTGCTGGGGCACGCCGTAGGGCCGCGCGCCCTGGAGGCCGGAATTGTCCTTGGTCACCAGATTGTCGAGATAGGTGTAGGCGCCGTTGAGCTGCAGCCCCCGGACGGGCGTCGCCCTTCCCTCCAGCTCGACCCCGCGCGAACGGATCTCGCCGGCGGCGATCGATATGCCGGGCGCGCCCTTCGGGTCCTGTGTGGCGACGTTGGTCTGGCGAAGATCGTAGAGCGACAGGGTGACCAGCGCGTTCCAGATCCTGGGCTGGTATTTCAGGCCGATCTCGACCTGTTCGCCCTCGGTCGGCGGCAGCAGCTGGCCCTTGGCGTCGACCGTGGTCTGCGGCTGGAACGAAGTGGCGTACGAGGCATAGGGCGCCAGGCCGTTGTCGAACACGTAGAGCAGGCCGGCGCGGCCGGTGAACTTGTCCTGGGACAGGGCCGAGGTCGATTGGGCCAGGCGGTCGTACTGGCTGATGTCCACCCAGTCGAAGCGGCCGCTGAGCAGCACCCGCCAACCGCCCAGCGACACCTGGTCCTGGGCGTAGACGCCGGTCTGATTCAGATTCATCCGAACACTGAACGTCGTCGCCGGGAAGGCCACGGGCGCGCCGTAGACGGGCTTGAAGGCGTCCAGCGGCGGCGCGTCGCCGAAGCCCGCCGCCTCGGTCTGGCCGGTATGCTGGTAGTCGAGGCCGAACACCGCCGCATGGGCCGCCGCCCCGGTTTGGAACTTGCCGCTGACCTGGTTGTCGAGGGTGAAGCCGTCGACCCCCTCGACGCTGGCGGCCGCGCCCCGGTTCAGCGTGCGCAGGTCCGGCGCCAGGCCCTGGATGTAGACGCTGCGATATTCGCTCTCCACTCGCATGAACCGGGCGTTCTGCCGGAAGCTCCAGCCCGCGCCCAGTTCGCGGGTGAAGAACGACGAGACCGCTTGCTGCGTGCGCGAGAAGCGGTCGAACGCCGGCTCGCTGTCGAAGAAGTCGCGCGCGATCCGCCCGTTGGGGTTGGGCAGCACCGAGCCGCGCAGCGGCACGGCCCCGTAGGCGCCAGTCTTGGGGTCGTCCTGATAGGCGTAGGCCAGGGTCCAGCTGGTCTTGTCGTCGATCTTCCAGGTGATCGACGGGGTGATGGCGTAGCGCTCGGCCTCAGTCAGGCGGATCTGGGTGTCGCTGCGGCTGACCACGCCGGCCACCCGCGCCGCGAACCGGCCGTCCTTGTCGAGCACGCCGCCCAGGTCGAAGGCGCCGTTCCAGTATCCGTAGTCGCCGACGGTCAACGCCGCCTCGCCCAGGGTCTCGAAGCGCGGCAGCTTGCTGGACATGGCGATCAGGCCGCCGGGGCTGGACAGGCCGTAGAGCGCCGAGGCCGGTCCCTTGACCACCTCGATCCGGTCGATCAGGGCGATGTCGATCTGCGACTGGTTGTAGCCGTTGGAGCTGTCGATCAGGCGCAGGCCGTCCAGGTAGCGGTCCGGCGAGAAGCCGCGCAGATTGAGCTGGTCGTAGCGGCCGGCGGTGTTGCCCCGCGTCTCAGGCGCGACCCCGGCCGTGAAGCGGACCGCCTGGTTCAGCGAACCCACGCCGCGCAGGTCCAGTTCGTCGCGGGTGATCACCGAGATCGACTGCGGCGTCTGGGCCGCCGGCAGGTCGAGCTTGGCGCCCGAGGTGGTTTCCGCCTGCTTCTGCCCGGTCACCAGCAGCTCGCTGACGATGGGGCCGGAATCGGCCTCGGCCGCCTGCGCCGGCGCGGCGGCGAGCAACAGGGCGGAAAGGGCCGCCGAACCGGCGAACCCACGTCGGAGCTGAGTGGTGAAGGACTGCAAGACGGAGGCTCCGACGCTTTTGACAATGATTTGCAGCTCACTAATGCAATTGAGAATGCCTCGCAATATCTGACATGAGGCCGCTTGCGCATCGCGGCGCCTCGCCTAGATTTCCCGCCTCGTTGCGAACCTGGATTCCCCGCGCATGTCCGACCAACCCGCGAGCCCCGGCCCCCGCCCTCGCCTCGCCATCTGCGTCACCTGCCGGGCGGGGCGAGAGCTCGGCGAGGACGAGACCCGCCCCGGCGCCCTGCTGTACGAGGCCGTCGGCCAGCTGTGCGCCGGCGGCGACGCGCCGGCGACCCTCCTGCCGGTGGAGTGCCTGTCCCTATGCGACGACGGCTGCTCGGCGGCGATCTCGATGCCCGGGAAATGGAGCTACCTGCTGGGCGGGCTCGACGCCGCCATGGCCGACGACCTGATGACCTACGCCGCCGCCTATGCGGCGTCGCGCACCGGCCTGGTCCTGCCCTCGCGTCGCCCGGCCAGCCTGGCGACCATGGTCAAGGGCCGCATGCCCCCGGCCGAACCCGCCTGAACGGCGGTCAGGTCAGGGCGCGGACCCTGACCATCCGCTCCCCCGCCAGCAACCCGCCGTCCACGCGATAGACGACGCGCAGCCGTCCGGGGGTCAGCACCGCCTCGGGCGGCCCCTCGGCCACGACGCATCCGCCATCCATCAGGACCAGGCGGTCGCAGCTCTGGGCCGCGGCCGTCAGGTCGTGCAGCACGGCGACCACGGCCCGACCACGGCCGGCGACGCGGCGCAGGGCGGCCATCACCTCCAGAACGTGATAGGGATCGAGCGACGCGGTCGGCTCGTCCGCCAGCAGCAGCGGCGCCTCCACGGCCAGGGCGCGCGCCAGCAACACCCGCGCCTGCTCACCGCCGGACAGGGCGTCGGTCGTCCGCGAGGCGAGATGCAGCGTGTCCGTCGCGGCCATGGCCGCGCGCACCGCCTCGGCGTCGGCCGGGCCCGGCCGGCCGAGCGGCCCGAGCCTGGGCAGCCGGCCGAGCTCGACCAGGCGCTGGACCGCCATCGGCCAATGGATGAGCCGGCCCTGCGGCAGATAGGCCAGCGCCCTGGCCCGCGCCTTGGGGGCGAGGTCCAGCAGGGACCGGCCGTTCCAGGCCGCCGCGCCCGCGCCTGCGGGGACCAGTCCCGCCAGGGCCCGCAGCAGGGTGCTCTTGCCGGCGCCGTTCGGACCGATGAGCCCGACGACCTCGCCGCACCGCGCCGTGAAGCTCGCCCCGCGCACCACCGCCGTCCGGCCCAGCGCGACGTCGAGCCCCTCGACACGCAGGCCCTCGTCCGGCCCCGCCGCCGCGCCCTCGCGGCCGCTCACGACAGCCACCGCATGCGCAGCAGCACGGCGATGAACACCGGCGCGCCGAGGAAGGCGGTGACCACGCCCAGGCGCAGTTCGGTCTGGGTCGGGATCAGGCGGACCAGCAGGTCGGCGAGGCCGAGCAGCACCGCTCCGACCAGGGCCGACGGCGCCAGGGCGTGGCTGGGCCGGCCGTCGGTGAACGGGCGCACCAGATGCGGGGCCACCAGGCCGACGAAGCCGACCGACCCGCACACCGCCACCGCCGCGCCGACGCCGAGGGCGGCCCCGGCGACCACCAGCAGGCGGACCCGGTCGAGGTCGAAGCCCAGCGAGCGGGCCGCGTCCTCGCCCAGGGCCAGGGCGTCCAGCGCCCGCCCGCAGGACAGGATCAGCGCGCCGCCGACCAGGATCAGCGGCGCGGCCAGGGCGAGGTGCTGCAGCGAGCGGTCGGTCAGCGAACCCAGCAGCCAGAAAGCCATCTCGGAGACGGCGTAGGGGTTGGGCGCCAGGTTGAGCGCCAGGGATATCGCCGCCCCGGCCAGGGTCGAGATCGCCACGCCGGTCAGGATCAGCGCCAGGGGCCCCTCTCCCCGCCGCGCCGCCGGCGCCAGGGCGGCCAGCCCGAGCGCCGCGCCGGTCACCGCCAGCGCCGGCAAGGCCAGGGGCGCGGTCTTGGCCAGCCCGAAATAGAGCGCCACCACCGCGCCCAGGGCGGCGCTGTTCGAGACGCCGATGACGGTGGGGTCGGCCAACGGGTTGCGCAGCAGCCCCTGCAAGGCCGCGCCGGTCAGCCCGAGCACGCCGCCGACCAGCACGGCCAGCAGCGCCCGGGGCGCGCGGATCTGGGTGACGATGTCGGCGATCACCGGGTCGCCCCGACCGTTCAGCGCCGCGAACACCTCGTCCGGCCGCAGCGGCGCCGGCCCGATCACGAACGAGGCGGCCAGGGTCGCCGCCGCCAGGACGAGCAGGAGCAGGACGGCGGGCGTCCTCAGGCGGCCGACCTTGTCGGCTGGGATGGCGACCACGGCAGACCTCGGGTTCGATCGGTCCGAAAAGCGCCCCGTCACGCTTGTGTCCCGAGGCCGGCGCGGGCATTCGTAGAAGATGAGGTTTGGTTTGGAAAGGCGTTGCGTGCAAAGAGTTTTCGGACGCGCGGCCGCGGGGTTCGTCCTGGCCGTCCTGTGCGGCGCGACGGCCCTGGCGGCGACGCCGGACGACGCTCCCGCCCCCCGCCGCATCGTCTCGCTGAACGCCTGCGCCGACCAATATCTGATCGCCCTCGCCGACCGCGCCCAGGTCGCCGCCCTGACCCAGTTCGCCCGCGACCCGGACCTGTCGTTCTACGCCCGCGAGGCGCGCGCCTACCCCTTCACCCAGGGCCAGGCCGAGGCCGTGCTGGCGCTGAAACCCGACCTGGTGATCGCCAGTCCCTATCGCCGCGCCGAATCGCTGGCGCTGCTCAAGGGCCGGGTCCGCATCCTGGAGGTGAAGCCCGCGCGCTCGTTCAAGGACGTCGTGCGGCAGACCCGGCAGATCGCCGCCGCCGTCGGCCGCCCGGCGCGGGGCGAAGCCCTGGTGCGCGAGATGCAGGCCCGGGTAGACGCCGCCGGCCGGCGGCCGGTCAGCGGCGTGGCGGCCCACTACGAACGCGCCGGCTTCGTCACCGGTCCAGGCTCGCTGATGGACGACCTGATGCAGCGCGCCGGCCTGGAGAACCTGGCCCGGCGCATGAACCGGGGCGCGATCGGCCGGGTCTCGCTTGAGGAGATCGTCTACGCCCGCCCCGACTTCCTGGTGCTGGACGCCGAGACCCACGCGGGCCAGGACGAAGCTGGCCTCAGCCTCGACCATCCGGCCCTGGCCCGCGCTGTGCCGCCCGCCCGCAGGCTGCTGGTGCCCAAGGCCCTGACCGTCTGCGGCGGCCCGTCCTATCCCGCCGCCCTGGAGCGGCTGCAGGCCGAGGCCGACCGCGCCCGCGCGGCGGCGCCGCCGCGACGCTAGAACTCGATGCCCGCCTGGGCCTTCACCCCGCTGCGGAACGGGTGCTTGAGCAGCTCCATCTCGGTCGCCAGGTCGGCGAGCTCGATCAGGCCGTCCGGGGCGTTGCGGCCCGTCACCACCACGTGCTTGCCCTCGGGCTTGCCGCGCAGGACCTCCAGCACCTCCTCCAGGGGCAGGTAGTCGTAGCGCAGCACGACGTTCAGCTCGTCGCAGACCACCATGTCCACCGAGGGGTCGGCGATGCGCGCCCGCGCCACCTCCCACGCCTCGCGCGCCTTGGCGACGTCGCGGGCGCGGTCCTGGGTGTCCCAGGTGAAACCCTCGCCCATGGCGCGGAACTCGACCTGGTCGGGAAAGGCGTCGAACACCGCCTTCTCGCCCGAATGCATGGCCCCCTTGATGAACTGGACGACGGCGACGCGCTTGCCATGGCCGATCATGCGGCAGACCATGCCCAGGGCCGCCGTGGTCTTGCCCTTGCCCTTGCCGGTGTGGACGATGACCAGCCCGCGCTCGACTGTCTTGCCGGCCATGATCTTTTCGCGGGCCTGCTGCTTCTTGCGCATCTTGTCGTTGTGGTAGGCGTCGCGTTCCTGGTCCGTCGCGTCGGTCATGAGGCTTCTCCCGCCAGTCGGGCCAGCAGGTCGCCGGCGCTGTTTGATCTGGGCCGCCAGAGCCCGCGTTCGATCGCCTCGAGCAGACGAGAGGCGGTCTCGCGCAGGGCGGCCGGATTGGCCTCGGCCATGAAGGCGCGCACGGCCTCGTCCTCGATGAACGCGCGGTGCGCCAGTTCGAAATGGTGATCCTTCACGGCGTCGGTGGTCGCCGCGAACGCGAAGAGGTAGTCGACCGAGGCGGCGATCTCGAACGCCCCCTTGTAGCCGTGGCGCATGACGCCGGCGATCCATTTCGGATTGACCAGCCGCGCCCGCACCACCCGGCCGATCTCCTCCTCCAGCGTGCGGATCACCGGCCGCTCCGGCCGCGAATGATCGTTGTGATAGATCGCCGGGGCCGCGCCGCGGATGGTCTCGACCGCCGCCGCAAGCCCGCCCTCGAACTGATAATAGTCGTCGGAATCCAGCAGGTCGTGCTCGCGGTTGTCCTGGTTGTGCACGACGGCGTCGACCTGGCCCAGCCGGGCCTCGAACGCGGGCCTCGCCGGCGCCCCCTCCCGCCCGCCGCCATAGGCGTAGGCCCCCCAGGTCAGGAATGACTCGGCGAGGTCGGCGCGGGTGCGCCAGAGGCGCTCGTCGATCAACGCCTGCAGGCCGGCGCCGTAGGCTCCGGGCCTCGATCCGAAGATGCGGGTCCCGGCCTCGCGCGCGGCGACGCCGGCGGCGACCTCGCGGCGGAAGCGGGCGGCGGCGGGATTGTCCTCCTCGGGTTCGTCGAGCGCCATCACCGCCCGGCCGGCGGCGTCGAGAAGCTCGACCTGTTCGATGAAGGCGTCGCGGAAGAAGCCGGATATGCGCAGGCTGACATCGACGCGCGGCCGCCCGAGCATGGCCAGCGGCAGGACCTCGAAGCCCGTCACCCGGCCCGTGCCGTGGTCCCAGCACGGCCGCGCGCCCATCAGGGCCAGGGCCTGGGCGACGTCGTCGCCGCCCGTGCGCATGTTGGCCGTGCCCCAGGCCGACAGGACCACCGCCCGCAGGTGGTCGCCCGTCCTCTGCCAGTGCTCCTCGACCAGCCGCTGGGCCGACGCGAACCCCAGGCTCCAGGCCGTCGGCGTCGGCGCCGTCCGGGTGTCGACGGAATAGAAGTTGCGGCCGGTGGGCAGCACGTCCGGCCGCCCCCGTGTCGGCGCGCCCGACGGCCCCGGCGCCACGAAGCGCCCGGCCAGCCCGCGCAGCAGGCCCTGGCGTTCGGCCTCGCCGCAGGCCCGCACGCGGAGGGCGAGGTCGGCGCGGACGCCGTCCAGCACCGCCCGGGTCGCGGCCCAGTCATCCTCGGGCGGCCGATCCCCGGAAATCAGGTCGGCCGCCAGACGCTCCAGCCGCTCGACCGTGTCGCCGCGCGTCCGCCAGGCGTCGTCGCCCAACGACGCCAGCACCGCCGGCCGCGGCCCCGGCCAAGGTTGGCCCAGGCCCTCGGCCAGGGGATCGAAGCCGAGCCCGAGATCGTCGGCCAGGCAGCGGATCAGCGAAGCGTCCGCGCCCTGGCCGCCTCGCCGGGGGGTGCGGACCAGGGCCGCCAGCAGGTCGGTCTCCAACCGCCCCTGCGGGGCGCGCGTGAAGACATGCAGCCCGTCGCGGATCTGCATCTCCTTGAGCTCGCACAGATAGTTGTCGAGGGCGGCGAGATCGCCCTCGTCGTCGCGCCCGCCCAGCCCGGCGTCCTTGTCCAGGCCCTGGGCGCGGGCGAGGTCGAGGATCTCGGCCTTCAGCGGCGGCAGGCGGCGCGGGTCCATGCCGGCGGCGGCGTAGTACTCGTCGACCAGGGCCTCCAGCGCCTTGAGCGGCCCGTAGCTCTCGGCGCGGGTCAACGGCGGGGTCAGGTGATCGACGATGACCGCGCCGATCCTGCGCTTGGCCTGGGAGCCCTCGCCCGGATCGTTGACGATGAACGGATAGAGTTGGGGCGTCGAGCCGGCGATCGCAGCTGGGAAACAGGCTTCGGAGAGCGCCAGCGCCTTGCCGGGCAACCACTCCAGGTTCCCGTGCTTGCCGAGGTGCACGAGAGCGTGGGCGTCGAAGGCGCCGCGCAGCCAGGCATAGAAGGCGACATAGCCGTGCGGCGGCGGCAGGGCCGGATCGTGATAGCTGGCCTTGGGATCGATGTTGTAGCCGCGCGCCGGCTGCACCCCGACGGCGAGGTTTCCGAACATCCGGACCGCCAGGCGGAAGCCGCCGCTTTCGGCGTCGAAGAACGGGTCCTGCTCGGGAGCGCCCCATCGCGCCGTCACCGCCGCGCGGACCGGTTCGGCCAGGGCGGCGAAGGCCTCGGCGTAGGCCGCCAGGGGCAAGGTCGCGTCGCCGCGTTCGCGCCCGGCCCAGCCGGCGTTGGTCGGGCCGCGCTGGAGATCGCGCATCAGCTCGGCCGTCGCCCGCGGCCGGCCGGACGCGTCGTAGCCTTCGTCCTCCAGGGCCTGAAGCACGGCGACAGCGCTCTCCGGCGTGTCCAGGCCGACGCCGTTGCCCAGCCGCCCGTCGCGATTGGGATAGTTGGCCAGGATCAGGCCGATCCGCCGCCGCGAGGCCGGCGTGCGCCGCAGCCGCGCCCAGCCCGCCGCCATCGCGACGATGCGCCGGGTCTGCTCGTCCAGCGGCGCATGCTCGACCAGGCCGCACTCGGTGCGCGGGTCGAACCATGCCTCGGCCTTGAAGCCGGCGATCCCGGCGGTCAGCCGGCCGTCGACCTCCGGCAGGGCGACGTTCATGGCCAGGTCGCGCGCCCCCAGCCCCCGGGGGTCCGCCCGCCAGGCCGCCTCGCCCAGGCCGGCCATCACCGCCTGCAGCACCGGCGCGTCGGCGCGCTCCAGCACGCTGGGCGTGCGATCGTCCCCCGGCGTCGAGGCCGCGAAGGCGGTGGCGTTGACGACGACGTCCGGGCGGGCCCGGTCGAAAGCCTCGGCGATGAAGGCCTGGGCTTCGGGGTTCTTGAGGCTGGGCGCGAAGATCGGCAGCGGATTGAGCCCCGCCGCCTCCAGGCCGGCGATCAGGGCGTCCACCGCCCGCGTCGTCGCCGCCGCGACCAGATGGCGATAGAAGACCAGCGCCACAACCGGCGCGCCCGGCCGCCAGGCCGCCGTCGCGCCCGCCCAGTCGGCGGGGCCGCCGGCGCGGTAGAACCCGGCCTCGGTCACCGGCCTGGGCGCCTCGGCCGCGCCCCAGCCGTCGCGGCCCGTCAGGCCGGCGGCGAAGCGCAGCAGGTTGCGGGCGTTGTCGACGCCGCCCGCCAGCAGATAGCCGAGCAGGCGGCGGCGGGCGGCGGCGTCCAGGGTCGACAGCGCCTCGGCGTCCGGGTCGAGGGGATCGTCGGACAGCAGGGCGGCGAACGCGATCCCTTTCGCCCGGCAGGTCTCGGCGATCTGCTCGAGCCCGTAGGCCCAGTAGCTGCGCCCGCCGAGCAGCCGCACGCACACGAACCGGGCCCCGGCGACCACCCGCTCGACATAGATGTCGACCGACAACGGATGCCCGAGGCGCAGCAGGTTGGCCAGGCGCACGGACGGCCCGGCCTCGTCCAATTCCTCCAGGGCCCGCGACAGGCAGGACAGGTCGCTGTCGGCCGCCGACAGGATCACGACGTCGCCAGGGCTCTGGCCGAGATCGACGGCCTCGTCGCCCTCGACCATCTGCCCCGGCTGGACGGCGAGCAGGTGCATCAGGCCAGGGCCGCCTGCAGGTCCCGCTCGATGGCGGCCCGGTCCAGTCCCTTCTCGCCGATGACCACCAGCCGGGTGAGGCGCGCCTCCCCCGCCGCCCACGGCCGGTCGAAATAGGCGTCGATGCGCGGGCCGACCGCCTGGACGATCAGGCGGGCGGGGCGTCCGGCGACGGCCACCACGCCCTTGAGGCGCAGCACCTCGTGGCGGCCGAGCCCTTCGGCCAGGCGATCGGCCAGCCGGTCGGCGGCGGCGACCTCGCCGGCCGACATCACGAAGCTCTCGAAATCGTCATGGTCGTGGTCGCCCTCGATCTCGTGGTGCGAGGGCCGGCTGTCGAGATCGTCCTCGGCGGCCAGCCCCAGGCCCAGGAGCACGGCGGGGTCCAGCCGCCCGTGCGCGGCGCGCACCGCGCCGGCCGCCGGCCGCATCTGGCGGCGCACCTCCTGCTCGACCGCAGCCAGGGTCTCGGCGTCGAGCAGGTCGACCTTGCCGAGCACCACCAGGTCGGCGCAGCCGAGCTGCTCCTCGAACAGCTCCTCCAGCGGCGTCTCGTGGTCGAGGTTGGGGTCCTCGGCGCGCGCCGCCGCCACCGCCGCCTCGTCGGGCGCGAACCGCCCCTGGGCCACAGCGTGAGCGTCGACCACGGCGACCACGCCGTCCACCGTCGCCCGCGTGCGGACCTCGGGCCAGGCAAAGGCCTTAAGCAGCGGCTTGGGCAGGGCCAGACCGCTGGTCTCGACCAGGATGTGCTCGGGCGGCAGCGGCCGGTCGAGCAGCTTCTTCATGGTCGGCAGGAAGTCGTCGGCGACGGTGCAGCAGATGCAGCCGTTGGCCAGTTCGATGATGTCGTCGTCCGAGCAGCCTTCGACGCCGCAGCCGCGCAGGATCTCCCCGTCGACGCCGACGTCGCCGAACTCGTTGACGATCACCGCCAGCCGGCGGCCGCCGGCGTTCTCGAGCAGGCTGCGGATCAAGGTGGTCTTGCCCGAGCCCAGGAAGCCGGTGACGACGGTGGTGGGTATCTTGGCCATGAGGGGACTTTCCGTGCGGCGGAGGATCAGGAAGGACGGACGACCTCGACCTCGTCGAGGCCGCGGGCGCGGTAGATCAGCCACGAGCCCAGCCAGGCGGCCGCGAACACGCCGATGATCAGGAAGCCGAGCAGGTTCAAATGCTGGCCGAGCCTGCGGAACATGTCCCAGAACGGCCCCGGCAGGGACAGCTTGTCGGCCAGCAGCGCCAGGGTCTCGATGCCGCCGATGACGATGGCGGTCAGGGCCGAGACCAGGGTGATGGTCATGTTGTAGTAGAGCTTGCGGATCGGCTTGACGAAGGCCCACTCGTAGGCCCCCAGCATCAGCACCCCGTCGGTGGTGTCGACCAGGGACATCCCCGCCGCGAACAGCGCCGGGAACACCAGCACCATGCCGATCGACACCCCGTCGGCGGCCTGCGCCGCCGACAGGCCCAGGAGGCTGACCTCGGTGGCGGTGTCGAAGCCGAGGCCGAACAGGAAGCCGAGCGGGGCCATGTGCCAGCTGCGGCTGACCAGCCCGAACAGCGGCCGCAGCAGGCGGGCGAACAGTCCCCGCCCGTTGAGCAGCACGTCCAGGTCCTCCTCGACATAGACCCCGCCCGCACGCACGCGGCGGTAGGTCCGGTGGACCGAACGCAGGATCATCAGGTTCATCGCCGCGATGACGAACAGGAACGCGGCCGACACCGCCGTCGACACCACCCCTCCCACCGCCTTGAACGCCTCGAAGCTCGACAGGGCGCTGGCCGTCCAGGCGATCAGGATCGCGGCGATCAGCACCACCGCCGAATGGCCGAGCGCGAAATAGAAGCCGACGGTCGTCGGCCGGCGGCCGTCCTGCATCAGCTTGCGGGTGACGTTGTCGATGGCGGCGATGTGGTCGGCGTCGACGGCGTGCCTCAGGCCGAAACTGTAGGCTAGGAAGGCTGTGCCCAGCAGGACGGGCTTTCCCTGAAGGGCGACGAAGGCCCAGATCCATACGGCGACGTTGGCGGGGATGAGGATGGCGTAGAGGCCGAGGATGCGGCGCTTCAGGCCGCCGGGTTCGCCCGGTTTCGCAAGGCCGGCCATCGCGTCGCTCCCTCGCCGCACGACGGCGGACGGGGCGCATGAGGATCGCATCAGGCTGGCGCCCGACGCCGGACGCCCGCAGGCGCCGCCGCCATCGGAGCGCCCCGCCCGATCGCGCGATCTATGGGGATGGCAGGTCTCCTGGCTCACGGATCGAACGCGCCCCTCGCCTTCCCAGGACATGGCGTCCCAGTGGCGTTCGAAGGGCGCTCTCCGCTTACAGTTGCGGGGGCAGCCGCGGCCTTGGGCGTCGCCGCCCGCACCGCATTCCCTATTCACCTTCCTCTCGGAAGGACCATCGCGGCCTGGGGTAGTGCAGGGCCGGACGGCTGTCAAATGCGTTGCACGCCGGGGCGGGTTCGCGTAGGGCGAGCACATCGCCGAGGAGCCCTGCGCTCCCGAAGCGACGATTTCGCGCTGGCGCCCGAGAGGGCTGAACGGGAACACGGTGAGACGCCGACAGGCGTCGAATCCGAGGCTGTCCCTGCAACTGTGAGCGGCGAGCGCGGCCGACACCGTGGCCCGGTTTCCGGGTCGCAGCCACTGGAGCCCCGGCTCTGGGAAGGCGACGGCCGCGCGATGACCCGCAAGCCAGGAGACCGGCCGGCGCGGGTCGCTCTTGCCCTGGCCCAGGGGATGGTCGAGGCGCGGAAACCCGTCTGAGCGACGACGAGCGGCGAGAGCCGAACGAGCCGACCGGGCTGGCGCGACGGCGTCCGCACGCCCGACGGCCGCCGACCGCGCTTGCGCGGGCGGAAGCTTTCGCTGGTTTCAGCGACGCCATGCGGGAGGGCTGCATGCCCCCGATCCTCACGCGCGCCCAGTCGGCGCGGACCTCGTCCTCCAGCCGCCAGGGGGACGCCGGCGCATATGCATATGCGATCAAATCATACGCCTTCGCGGCCGCGCCCGGTCAAGAAGCCGACCCTGTACAAACGGGGGGCGCTTCCATGAACCGCAGACTTCACGCCCATGCGCTCGCCGCGGGCCTGGCGGCCGCGTCGCTCGGCCTCGCCGGGCCGGCCCTGGCCGCCGACGCCGTCGACGAGCTCAAGGTCACCGCGCCCAAGCTGGAGGACTCCCTGCCCGAAGCGCTGGCCCGGTCGGGCGTGCGGGTGGAGATCATCACCGACGCCGCCATCCGCAACGGCGGCTATATCGACGTCGCCCAGGCCCTGCAGCAACTGGCGCCGGGCCTGTCGATCACGCCCAAGAACGGCCCGTTCGACTATGTCGACATCTCGCTGCAGGGTTCGCGCACCGGCGACGTGTTGTGGCTGGTCGACGGCGTGCGCATCAACAACCGGCTCTACGCCGGCACCCCGCCGCTCGACACCCTGCCCTCGGCCATGGTCGACCGCATCGAGGTGCTGGAGGGCGGCCAGGCGCTATTCTACGGCACCTCGGCGGTGGCCGGGGCCGTCAACATCGTCACCCGGCCCTTCTCGGACTCTCCCGACGGCGCGGTCAGCCTGGCGGCGGACACCAACGGCGGGCGACACATCGACGCCTATTTCCGCGACGGCGTCGGCCGGCACCATTTCGTCGCCTACGGCTCGGCCGACAAGTCCGACGGCTTCAAGGCCTTCCGCGACCAGGACTACCAGCCCAGCGCCACCGACCGTAAGCGCGGCTATGCGGTCTATACGCTCGGCGGCAAGTACCGGTTCGACGTCAGCGACCAGCTGAGCCTGACCGCCTCCTACCAGCACACCGACGCCGACCTCGACTACGCCCAGCCCTATCGCGTGGCCCGCAACGTCAACGCCCGCAAGGAAGACCTCGCCGTCGTCAAGGTCGACTACCAGCCGACCGAGCGCCTGGCGTTCTACGTCAAGGGCTACCACCACGAATGGCGGACCCGCTACGACACCGACTACAACGACCTCGGCCGCCCCGGGGTCATCAACGTCCTGCACCGCAACGCCTTCTGGGGCTACAAGGACGACGGGGTCAACGCCCTGGTCAGGTTCGACGCCGCGCGCGGGGTCGAGACCTATTTCGGCTACGACTTCCAACGCTATGGCGGCCGGGACGAGGTGCTGGTCATCGACCAGCATGACGAAGAGACCCAGGCGGTGTTCGGCCAGGTCCGCATCACGCCGGACCTGATCCCGCGGACCCGCCTCGCCTTCGGCTATCGCTACAACAGCCCCAGCGTCGGCAAGTCGGCCGGCGTCTGGAACGTCAGCGGCCGTTACGACCTGACCGACAGCCTGACGCTCAAGGGCGAGGTCGGCGCCAACTTCCGCCTGCCCACCGCCGAGGAGCTGTTCGCCAACGACCCGCTCGACGAGCGCGGCAACCCCAACCTCAAGCCCGAGCGTAGCACCTCGGCCAACCTGTCGCTGGGCGGCCGCCTGACCCTGGCCGCCGTCCCGGTGCGTTGGGAGCTGGTCGCCTTCGCGCGCGACATCGAGGACCTGATCGACCTCAAGACCTACGACCCCGTGACCCAGCAGGACGTGTTCGGCAACGTGCCGGGCGTGGTGAAGACGCGCGGCGGCGAGTTCCTGATCGACGCGGCGCTGACGCCGTCCCTGTCGGCCAATTTCAACTACACCTACAACCGCGCCCGCCAGGATGGCGGCGGCCAGCTGCAGCGCACGCCCAAGCAGCTGCTGAAGGCCGGGCTCGACTACCACCCGGCCGACCGGCCGTTCGGGGCGACGCTGAGCCTGACCCACACGGGCGAGACCTTCGTCTCGGTGGCCGGCGCGCCGCGTCCCTACGGCGACTACACCCTGGTCGACCTGTCGGGCCGCTACTTCCTCGACGCCGCCCGGCGCAACGAGATCAGCGTGAGCATCCAGAACCTGTTCGACGTCGAGTACGGCAAGCCGGCGCGCGGCTGCGCCGACGTGTCGACCGACGGGCCGTACAGCTGCAGCTCGCCCTACATCTACGTCAATCTCGGCCTGCCGCGCACGCTGCGGGCCAGCTTCACCCGACGCTTCTAGGGGCGTCGCATGGGGGGCGGTTTCTCCTGGAGCTCGGCGCGCGCCGGGGCGTGGCGCGGCCTGATCGTGCTGCATCGCTACCTCGGCGTCGCGGTCGGTCTCGTCATGACGGTCTGGTGCCTGTCAGGCTTCGTGATGATGTACAGCGGCTATCCGCGCCTGACCGAGGCCGAGCGCCTGCGCGGCCTTTCGCCCCTGCGGTTCGACGGCTGCTGCGCCGCCGTTCCGACGCTGGCCGCGCCCCCGCGCGACTTCCGCGTCGAGATGCTGGCGGGACGGCCGGTGCTGCGGCAGGACGGGGTCGGCGGCCGCACCGTCGTCGACCTGCGCGCCGGAACGCCGGTCACGGGCGTTTCCGCCCCCGAGGCGCGGGCCGTCGCCGAGGCCTTCGTGCGGGGCCAGGGGGTCGCGGCGGCGGCCGGCCCGCCCCGGCTGATCGACCAGGATCAGTGGACCGTGCAAGGCGCCGCCCGCCGGGGCCCGGTGTGGCGCGTGGCCTTCGACGATCCGGCGGCGCGACAGGTCTATGTGGCCCGCGCCACCGGCGAGGTGGTGCAGTGGACGACGCGGTCGAAGCGTTTCTGGGGCTGGCTCGGCGCGGTGCCGCACTGGCTCTATCCCACCCTGCTCAGGCAGGACGGCGCGCTGTGGAGCGAGGTGGTGATCTGGACCTCGACCGTCGGGGTGTTCCTCACCGCCACCGGCCTCTATGTCGGCGCGGCGAGGCTGAAGCGCTATCGCAGCGGACGCTGGTCGCCCTATCGGGGCTGGTTCTTCTGGCACCACATGACCGGGCTGGCCTTCGGCGTCCTGACCCTGGCCTGGGTGACGTCCGGCCTGCTGACCATGGGGCCCTGGGGCCTGCTGGACAGCGAGGCCGGCCTGAACGAGCGGGCGGCGCTGGCCGGCCGGATCGATCCGGCGGCGGCGGCCGGCCTGATCGCCGCCCTTCCCGGACTGCCGGCGGGACCGGCCGTGGCGCTCAAGGCCGCGCCGCTCGACGGCCGGCTGTTCGTGACGGCGCATGACGGCCGCCGCCCGGCTGTCCGACTGGACGGCCTCGGCCGCCCCGCGCCCCTCGCCGCCGCCGAGCTGGACCAGGCCATTCGCGCCCGCATCGACCCGCAGGCCGGCGCCATCGTGCTGATGACCGCCCCGGACGACTACAACTATGACGGCTACGACCGTCCGGCCGACCTGCCGGCCTATCGGGTCGCGCTGCGCGATCCCCAGGCGACGACGCTCTATCTCGACCCGGCCTCCGGCGCGGTGGTGCGGGCGGTCGACAGGACCGAGCGCCTGTCGCGCTGGACCCGCACGGCGCTACACGACTGGGACTTCCCGGCGTTGAAGAAGGGGGTGCTGTGGGACATCGTCGTCCTGCCCCTGCTGGCTGGGGTCACGGCGGTCTGCGCGTTGGGGGCGTGGCTGGGCTGGCGGCGGATCGTCCGCGACGCGGCGTCGATCCGCTCACGGGCCGGCGGCGGCAGGCGCCCTGGCTGACACGGGGAACCGCAAGTTGTACAGCAGCGGTCGGAGCCCCGACGTCCGGGCTCCGCCGAGGGGGATCGCATGTCTGACCAAGGCGGGCCGTGGGGACGCGAGCCCTCGGAGCCGAAGCCGGCGCCGCGCGCGGCGCGGCCGCGGGTCGGCCTCTGGCTGCTGCTGCTCGCTGCGCTCGCCGGGCTGGTCGTCGCCCTGATCGTCGCCTTTCCGCAGGCCCTGCGCACCCAGGACGACTGGGCGATGCTGGTCTACCGCCTGGGATTCATCGCCCTGGTCTCGGCGGGCCTTCTGAGGGTCCGCGGCGCGCTGGGGCGACACCTGCTCCACATCGCCGTCTGGGTCGCCGTCGCGGCCGTCCTGGCGCTGGGCTACGCCTACAGGGACGTGCTGGCCGAGGCGCCCCGCCGCCTGCAGTTCGCCTTCAATCCTGGCGAGCCCGTGGCCGTCGGCGAACACGAACTGGTCGTCCCGCAGGACGACGACGGAGCCTTCGTGTTGACCGCCAGGGTGAACGGTCAGCCGGTCCGCTTCCTGGTCGACACCGGCGCCACCGACACCGTGCTCAGCCCCGACGACGCCCGCCGGCTGGGGCTGGCGCCGGAGAGCCTGCGCTACGTGCACGAGGCCGAGACCGCCAACGGCAAGGGCTACGGCGCGCCCTACGTCGCCCGCAGCCTGGAGGTCGGGCCGCTGCGGTTCGCCGATTTCGGCATGGTGGTGAACCAGGCGCCGATGAGCGGCTCGCTTCTCGGCCTCAGCTTTCTCAACCGGCTCGAATCCTTCGAGGTCCGCCAGCGCAGGCTGATCCTGAAATGGCGCGACGGCGCCGACGGGACCGGCCGCTAGGAGGCCTCGCCGCTCCCCGTCGCGAAACCGGTCAGCGCCTGCATGTAGAGCTCGCTGGCGGCGTAGCGCTCGGCCCTCGGCACCTGCTCGTCGAGCGCGTAGTAGCCGACCTGGTGGTAGTAGGTGATGCGGGCCCGGACGTCGGCCTCCTCGGGCCGCCAGCCGGCGTCGCGGAACAGGGCGGCCAGGACCGCCAGCCGCTCGGCGTCGACCGCCTTGACCACCGCCGCGACCTCGGGCTCGGTCCGCGCCCAGGCGCGCACGGCCATGTCGTAGGCGGGCGAGAAGTCGACCTCGTCGATCAGCACCCGCATGAACGCGCGGAACCGCTCGATCGGCGGGCCTTCGCCGGCCAGGGGCGCGACCATGGCCAGGCCGTTGCGCTCGCGCCAATCCTCGACCAGGGCGTCGAGCAGCGCCTTGTGATCCTCGAACCGCCAGTAGAACCCGCCGCGCGTGACGCCTAAAGCCTTGGCGAGGCGGTCGATCTTCACGGCCTGGATTCCCTCCGCGACCAGCAGGCGGCGCGCGGCCGCCACCCACTCGCCGCGTTCGAGACCGCCGCCCTCGGCGCGCTCGGCGAAGCGGCGGCGGCGTTCCGAGCTGGAGTTGGAGGTTTCGGTCATGGCGGTCCCTGACGTGACGGCCGCGCCGCGGCCGCTGCGCGTTAACTCGATGTGATACGCGGCCGGCCACGCCGAAGAAAGCCGCTTGACGAGGATCGGAGCCAGCACGATACAGTACTGTATTCTTCCGTTCCAGCGAGTTCCCGATGACCCAATATTCCGCCGGACGGCTGTTCATCGAGGGGCTGCGCGGGCAGACCGGATGGCGTCCGGCGTGGCGTTCGCCCGAACCGAAGAAGCGTTACGACGCGGTGATCGTCGGCGGCGGCGGGCACGGGCTGGCCACGGCCTACTACCTGGCCAAGAACCACGGCCTCACCGAGGTGGCGGTGCTGGAGCGCGGCTGGCTGGGCGGCGGCAACACCGGCCGCAACACCACGGTGATCCGCTCGAACTACTACTATCCGCAGAGCGCGCGGCTCTACGACTTCTCGCTCAAGCTCTACGAGGGCCTGTCGCGGGAGCTGAACTACAACATCATGTTCAGCCAGCGCGGCATGATCACCGTCGCCCACAGCCGGCACGATCTGGAGATCGCCGAACGCTGGGCCGGCGCCGTGCGGCTGAACGGCGTCGACGCCGAGATGATCTCGCCGCAGGAGATCAAGCGGCGCGTCCCCCTGCTCGACATCTCGGCCGGCGCCCGATTCCCGGTCTGGGGCGGGTTCGTGCAGCCCAGGGCCGGCACGGCGCGGCACGACGCCGTCGCCTGGGGCTACGCGCGGGCGGCGAGCGGCCTCGGCGTCGACATCATCCAGAACTGCGAGGTCGTCGGCTTCCTCAAGAACGAACGCGGCCGGGTGACGGGCGTCCGCACCAGCCGCGGCGACATCGCCGCCAACCGCGTGGGGCTGGCCGCCGCCGGCCATTCGACGGTGCTGGCCGACCTCGCCGGCTTCAGCCTGCCGATCACCAGCTACGCCCTGCAGGCCTTCGTCTCCGAACCGCTGAAGCCCGTGCTCGACACGGTGATGCTGTCGCTGGCCACAGGGGTCTATCTGAGCCAGTCCAACAAGGGCGGCCTGGTCGTCGGCGGCCCGCTGGACCCCTACGCCTCGTACGGGCAGCGCGGGAACCTTCCGGTCTGGGCCCACACCCTCGGCGCCGTGGCCGAACAGATGCCGGCGCTCGGCCGGGTCCGCCTGCTGCGCCAATGGGCCGGAATCGTCGACGTCGCCCCGGATTCCAGCCCCATCCTCGGCGAGACCCCGACGCCGGGCGTGCTGGTCAACTGCGGCTGGGGAACCGGCGGCTTCAAGGCCATACCGGCCGGCGGAACCCTGTTCGCCCATCACCTGGCGACGGGGCGCCCCCACCCTCTCGCCGAACCCTTCTCGCTGGAGCGGTTCGCCGCCGGCGCCCTGATCGACGAGGCCGCGGCCTCGGGCATCGCTCACTAAGGCCCGTCCTTCATGCTGCTGATCCCCTGCCCCTGGTGCGGCCCCCGCGAAGAGACCGAGTTCCGCTGCGGCGGCCAGAGCCACATCCAGCGCCCCGAACCCTATGGCGCGGTCGGAGACCAGGCCTGGTCCGACTACCTGTTCACCCGCGCCAATCCCAAGGGGGCCGGGCGCGAGCGCTGGGTGCACGCCTTCGGCTGCCGCCAATGGTTCAACCTCGTCCGCGACACCCGCACCCACGAGATCGCGGCGGTCTATCCGATGGGAGCGCCCCCCGCCGAGATCGCGGCGGAGGCCGGCCGATGAGCGGGAGCAGGCTCGCCGAGGGCGGCTCGGCCATCGACCGGAGCCGGCCGCTGCGCTTCACTTTCGACGGGCGCGCCCATACGGGCTTCGCCGGCGACACCCTGGCCTCGGCGCTGCTGGCCGCCGGCGTCTCCGTCGTCGGCCGGTCGTTCAAATACCACCGGCCGCGCGGCCTGCTCGCCGCCGGGGTCGAGGAGCCCAACGCCCTGGTCCGGCTGGAAGACGGACCGCGTACGGACGTCAACCTGCGCGCCACCGAGATCGAGCTGTACGACGGCCTGGCCGCCGCGCCCGTGAATTGCTGGCCCAGCGCCCGCTTCGACGTCGGCGCGATCAACGCCGCGATCAGCCGCTTCATCCCGGCCGGCTTCTACTACAAGACCTTCATGTGGCCGGACTGGCGCTGGTTCGAGCCGCCGATCCGGCGGGCGGCCGGCCTGGGGCGCATATCGACCTCGCCCGATCCCGACCGCTATGACGAACGGCACGCCCATTGCGACCTTCTTGTGGTCGGCGGCGGGCCGGCGGGACTGGCCGCCGCGCTCGCCGCCAGCCGTCGCGGCGAGCGGGTGGTCCTGGCCGAGCAGGACCCGGCGCTGGGCGGCGCGGCGCTATGGCGCGCGGCGACGATCGACGGCCTGGAAGGCGCGGCCTGGGTCGCCCGGGCGCAGGCCGAGCTGGACGCCGCCCCCGAGACCACGGCCCTCGTCCGGGCCACGGCGATCGGCTGTTTCGACCACAACAGCGTCGCGGTCCTGGAGCGCCTCGTCGACCGGCGCGACCGGGATGCGCGCCGCCCGAGGCTGCGGCTGTGGCGCGTGCGCGCCCGTCGGATCGTGCTGGCGACCGGCGCCATCGAGCGGCCGCTGGTGTTTCCCGGCAACGACCGCCCGGGCGTGATGCTGGCCTCGGCCGTCCAACAGAATCTCGAGCGTTGGGCGGCGCTGGCCGGCGAGGCGGCGGTGATCTTCACCGACAACGACAGCGCCTACGCCGCCGCCCACGCCCTGGTCGGGGCCGGCGCCCAGGTGGTCGCCCTGCTCGACCGCCGCCCGGCCCCGCCCAAGCCGCTGGTCGAGGCCGCCGAAGCGCGCGGCGTCAGGGTCCTGCCGGGGACCGAGGTGACCGCGACGCACGGCGCCCCGGCGCTGTCGGCGGTGACGGCGCGGACGCGGGACGGCGCGACCTTCAAACTCCAGGCCGACCTGCTGGCGATGTCCGGCGGCTGGAACCCCGCCGTCCACCTGTTCTCCCAGACCGGCGGCGCGCTGGCCTGGGACGCCGCACAAGCCCTGTTCAAGCCCTCCGCCATGGTCCGGGGATACGATGTCGTCGGCGCGGCCGACGCCAGGTTCGACCTCGGCGGCGCGCTCGAACAGGGATGGCGGGCCGGCGGGGGCCACGGCGCCCCGCCGGCCGCATCCGGCGAGGCCCGTCCCTGGACCTTCTCCGCCATCGGCCGCGTGGCCGCCCCCGGCAAGGCGTTCCTCGATTTCCAGAACGACGTCACCGTCGACGACCTCGCCCTGGCCCGGCGCGAGTCCTTCGTCTCGGTCGAGCACCTGAAACGCTACACCACGCTGGGCATGGCCCCCGACCAGGGCAAGACCTCGAACGTCAACGCCCTGGCGCTGATGGCGGAGCTGACCGGGCGCGGCGTGGCCCAGACCGGGACCACGCGGTTTCGCCCGCCGTACACTCCGGCGGCCTTCGGCGCGTTCGGCGGCCGGATGCGCGGCGAGCTCTTCCGGCCGCGCCGCCGCCTGCCGGCCCACGACCGCCACATCGAGGCCGGGGCCGTGTTCGAGGAATACGGCGGCTGGCTGCGCCCGGCCTGCTACGCCCACGCCGGCGCGACCCCGTCCGAGGCCGTGCGGGAGGAAGCCCTGGCCGTGCGGCGCGGGGTCGGCCTGTTCGACGCCTCCCCGCTCGGTAAGATCGAGGTGGCGGGCCCCGACGCCGCCGAGTTCCTCGACCGCGTCTACGCCAACACCATGTCGACGCTGAAGGTCGGCCGGGCGCGCTACGGGCTGATGCTCAACGAACTCGGCGTGGTCATCGACGACGGCGTCACGGCGCGGCTTGCCGAGGACCGCTTCCTGGTGGGCGCCACCGGCGCGGGGGCCGCCCGCATCGCCGCCTGGCTGGAGGAGTGGCTGCAATGCGAGTGGCCGCATCTCGACGTGCTGGTCGCCCCGGTCACCACCAGCCTGGCCGTCCTGACGCTCAGCGGCCCGAAGGCCCGCGCCGTGCTCGAGGCGGCCGGCGTCGACATCCCCGTCGACGCGGCGGCCTTCCCCCACATGGCGTTCCGCGACGGGCGGGTCGCGGGGACGCCGGCGCGCATCTTCCGCGTCAGCTTCACCGGCGAGGTCTCTTACGAGATCAACGTTGCGGCCGACCGCGCGGGCGAGCTCTGGGACCGCCTGCTCGCCGCCGGGCGGCCCCACGGCGTTCGTCCGGTTGGGATCGACGCCTGGATGCTGCTGCGCACCGAGAAGGGCTATCTGCACGTCGGCGCGGACACCGACGGCGGCACCGCCCCCGGCGACGTGGGCTGGGGCCACGTGCTCAAGCGGACGCACGATTTCATCGGCCGCCGCTCGCTGACCCGGCCGGCCAACCTGCGCGAGGACCGATTGCAGTTCGTCGGGCTGGAGGTGGTGGGCTCAAGCGCGCCCCTGACCATCGGCGGCCACCTCAAGGGCGCGGGCGGCGACGAGCCGAGCGACGGCTATGTCACCTCGTCCGGCTTCAGCCCCGTTCTGGGCCGGGGGGTGGCGCTGGGCATGGTCCGCGGCGGACGCGACCGCCTGGGCGAGGAACTTATGGTGGCGTCCGGCCCTGAGCGGGGCGCGCGCGTCCGCGTCACCGCGCCGGGCGCCTACGATCCGACGGGAGAGCGTCTGAATGGCTGACCCTAGCGCCGTGGCGCACGCCCCTGGACTGTCGATCGCCGAAAGCCCGGTCGCGGTCAGCCTGCTGCGCGTGCGCTCGCCCGATACGGGCCTGACGACCGCGCTCGGCGACGCCTTCGGCCTGGAATGGCCGACGCGGCCCAACACCGTCGGCGAGGGGCGCGTCCGCGCGGCCTGGCTCGCGCCCGGCGAGTGGGCGCTGTTCGACGCGGCCGAGGTCCTGGCGGCGCCCGTGACGGCGGCGCTCGGCGAGCGGCTGCATCACCTTTCCGACGTGTCGGCCGGCCGCCGGCTGTGGCGGGTCGAAGGCGAGCGGGCGCGCGAGCTGCTGGCCAAGGGCTGCGGCCTCGACATTCACCCGCGGAGCTTCCCGCCCGGCAGTTGCGCCCAGACCGTGCTGGCCCAGGTCGCGATCCTGCTGATCGCGCCCGGCGGCGACGGAGCCTTCTCGATCATCGCCGACGCCACCCTGGCCGCCCACCTGCGGCTCTGGTTCGCCGAGGCCGTACAGGAATTCATCGCATGACCCTCGCCGCACCGCCCTCGCCCGCCGCGCCCTCCTACGTGCTGATCGTCCGCTGCCCCGACACCAGGGGCGTGGTCGCGGCGGTGTCCGGCTATCTGGCGGACCAGGGCTGCTCGATCACCGAATCCAGCCATTACAACGACGCCGCCACCGGGCGCTTCTTCATGCGCACCGTGTTCGTGCGCGAGGGCGCCGAGCCGCTGCTGGCGCTGGAGCCGTTCAAGGCCGGCTTCGCGGCGGTGGCGGACCGCTTCGACATCCAATGGTCGCTGCACGACCTGTCGGTCCGTCCGCGCGTGCTGATCGCGGTCTCCAAGTTCGGGCATTGCCTGTTCGACCTGCTGCATCGCTGGCGCTCGGGCTTGCTGCCGGTCGACATCATGGCCGTGGTGTCGAACCACGACGACATGCGCTCGTTCGTCGAGTGGAGCGGCGTGCCCTATCATCACCTGCCCGTCGACAAGGCCGACAAGGCGGCCCAGGAGGCGCGCCTGCTCGAACTGGTCGAGCGGCTCGACATCGAACTGGTCGTCCTCGCCCGCTACATGCAGATCCTGTCGCCGGCCCTGTGCGAGGCGCTGTCGGGACGGTGCATCAACATCCACCACTCCTTCCTGCCCAGCTTCAAGGGCGCGACGCCCTATCACCAGGCTCACGCCCGCGGGGTGAAGATCATCGGGGCCACCGCCCATTACGTGACCACCGATCTCGACGAGGGCCCGATCATCGAACAGGGGGTCGAACGGGTGAGCCACGCCCACACGCCGGCCAACCTCGTCGGCATCGGCCGCGACATCGAATGCACGGTGCTGGCCCGCGCCGTCTCCTGGCACATCGAGCATCGGCTGGCGGTCAACGGCCAGCGCACCATAGTGTTCAGCTGAGACAGCGCCCCGCGAAAGGCGCGCCGTAAGAGACAAAAATATTGCAAATTTGGAAAATCATGAAAAAAATTATCGGAACCTACGGGTGCGGGGGAGAAGCGCAATGGATACAAAATGGATCGAGGACTTCCTGAGCCTCGCCGAGACCAAGAGCTTCACGCGGTCGTCGGAACTGCGCTTCACGACCCAGTCGGCGTTCAGCCGCCGCATCAAGGCCCTGGAGACCTGGGCCGGCGCCCAGCTGTTCGACCGCAGCCTCCAGCCCGTGGCCCTCACCGAGGCCGGCGAGGTGTTCCGCGACCACGCCGAGGATCTGATGCGCCGGCTGCGGACCACCCGCGAAACCGTGATGCGGCAGTCGTCCCTGCAACAGGGCACGGTGTCGATCACCGCGCCGCACAGCCTGGCCACCGAATTCTTCCCCCCCTGGCTCAAGCGGATCAGCGAGAAGATCGGGCCGGTGAACACCCGGCTGCTGCCGTGCAGCTTTCCCGAAGGCGTGGCCCTGATGACCGACCGCGGCTGCGAATTCATGCTGACCTATTGCAAGGACGACGCCTTGGTCGATCTCGGTCCAGGCGACTACGCCAGCTGCCTGATCGGCGCCGACGCCCTGGTCCCGCTGAGCGCTCCCGCCGAGGGCGGCGGCCCTCGCCACCGGGCGGACGCCCTTCGGCCAGCGCCGTTCCTGGGCTATGCGGCGACCTCGCGGTTCAGCGGCGCGGTCCAGGCGCTGCTCGACGCCCATGACGAGATCGAGGTGGAATCGCCGCCGACCTTCACCTCGCCCTACGCCAACATTCTGAGATCGATGGTGCTTCACGGGTACGGCTTCGCGTGGCTGCTGGAGAACGAGACCCGGGCCGAAGTCCAGGCCGGCGAACTGGTCCGGGCCGGACCGGCCGACTGGGACATCCCGCTCGAAATCCGGCTGTTCCGCCCGCGCAAGCCGATCTCGCGGGTCGGCGAAGAGGTCTGGAACGCCGCCGTCGCCCTCGGTCTCGGCCAAGGGGACGAGCGGCGGGCCTGAGCCCCTCCCCGGCTTTCGCCGAAGCTCACCAGATCCGCACCCGTTCGCCCGGATCGAGGAACAGCGACCGCCCCGACTTGACGTCGAAGCTGTCGTACCAGGCGTCGACATTGGGCACGACGCCGTTCACCCGGAACTGTCGCGGGGAATGCGGGTCGCTGACGATCCGGCGACGCAGCGAGGCCTCGCGCTGCTTGCCCCGCCAGGCCTGGGCGTAGCCCAGGAAGAAACGCTGGTCGCCGGTCAGGCCGTCCACCACCGGCGCGGGCGCCCCCTTCAGCGAGACGTGGTAGGCGTCGAGCGCCAGCAGCACCCCGCCAAGGTCGGCAATGTTCTCGCCCAGGGTCAGTTGACCGTTCAGGCGCACGCCCGGCAGCGCCACGTAGGACGAATACTGCTTGGACAGCCTGGCGGCGCGGGCCTCGAAAGCGGCCGCGTCCTCGGCGGTCCACCAGTCGGCCAGCCGCCCGTCGCCGTCGTACTTGCGCCCCTCGTCGTCGAAGCCGTGGGTGAGCTCGTGGCCGATGACCGCACCGATCGCGCCGTAATTGACCGCCGGGTCGGCCTCGGGGTCGAACAGCGGCGGCTGCAGGATGCCGGCCGGGAACACCACCTCATTGAGGATCGGGTCGCTGTAGGCGTTGAAGGTCTGCGGCGTCAGGGTCCACTCGCCGCGGTCCACCGGCTTGTCGAGCAGCCCTACGCCGAACCGCCATTCGAACGCCGCCGCCCGCCTGACGTCGCCATAGAGGTCGTCTCGGCGGATGACCAGGGATCGATAGTCGCGCGGGCGGTCCGGATAGCCGACATAGACCGCCGTCTTGGACAGCTTCTCCAGGGCCCGCGCCTTGGTGGTCGGCGACATCCAGTCCAGCCGCTCGATGCGGGCCTTGAACGCCGCCTTCAGATCGTCGGCCAGGGCCTGGATGCGCTGCTTGGCGACTGGCGGGAAATACCGGGCGGCGACCACGCGGGTCGCCCAGGCTCCTCAGCGGAACCGGCTCGGGCTCAGCGCCGCCGGGTCGAGGCCGAAGGCGTCCATCTCGCTGGGCGGGCCGGCGTTGAGGATCGACATGGCCACGAACCGGCCCAGCGCCGGCGCGGTCTGCACGCCGTAGCCTCCCTGCCCCACCGACCAGAACAGGCCCGCGACGTCCGGATCGGGTCCGGCCACGATGGTCCGGTCGGGCGCGAAGGTCCTGAGGCCGGCCCAGCTGCGCCTGACCCGCGACACCTCGATGGTGGTCGCGGTCTGCAGGCGGTCGGCGGCGACGGCGATGTCGTATTCGTCGGCGTAGGCGTCGTGCGGCGCCACCGGGGTTTCGTCGGCCGGCGAGCACAGCAGCCGCCCGGCCTCCGGCTTGAAATAGAAGCTCTCGTCGATGTCCATCACGATCGGCCAGCGGGAGACGTCCCGCCCTTCGGGCGCATCGACGATGATCGCGGTGCGCCGCAACGGATTGAGGCCGACCGGCCGCGCGCCGCAGCGGGCGGCGACCAGGTCGCCCCAGGCTCCGGCGGCGTTGATCAGCCAGCCGCAGGACAGCGTCCTGTCCGCCGCCCGCAGCCGCCAGGCCGACCCGACGCGTTGCGCGGCCTGCAGCTCGGCCTCGAAATAGATCTCGCCGCCCCGCCGCCGCAGCCCGCGAAGATAGCCCTGGAGCAGCGCGTCGACGTCGATCTCCAACGCTTTCGGATCGTAGAGGCTGCCGGAGGCGAACTCGGGACGCAGCACCGGCGCCCGCGCCATCGCCGTCTCGGCGTCGTCGCGGACATAGGCCGTGCCCTGCTCCGAGAGCGTGGCGGCCAGGGCGTCGACAGCCTCGGCCCGGCCGGGGGCGGCGATGAACAGGATGCCCCGGTCGCTGACCAGCGGCGTCGGCGCGAAGCCCTCCGGCGGGTTGGTGTAGAAATCGAAGCTCGCCCGGGTCAGCGCCCGGGCGGAGGCGTCGCCGTAACCCTCGATATAGCTCGCCGCCGACCGGCCGGTGCTGTGATAGCCGGCGTGCGCCTCGCGCTCCAGCAAGGCCACCCTGCCGTGGGCGGACAGCGACCAGGCGATCGACGCGCCGGCCACGCCGCCGCCGATGACGACGAAATCGAAAACCGAGTCAGACACGGCTGGAGACTCCCTTGAGACGGCGGCTCCAGCCGCTCACACCCAGACTTGGCGCGCCACGCGCCAAAGATTGCCGCCGAGGACGCCGCGCACGTCGTCCTCGGCGTAGCCGCGACGCAACAGTTCTTCGGTCACCTCGGGCAGGCGCTCGGGCGCCATGAACGCGATGTCCTGCTGATACCCCCCCTCGGGCGGCCACAGCGCCGCGCTCTGGGCGATGATCCCGCCCAGGCCTTCCTGGTCGAACACGTAGTCCAGCCCCACGCCGACGTGCGCGGCGCCGACACGCTGGACCACATGGTCGATATGGTCGACGAAGGTCTTCACGCTGGCGTCGTTGGCACCCAGGAAGATGCCGATGCCGTTGATGCAGACCACGCCGCCGATACGCGCGCACGCGTCGACGAGCTCGTCGGGGATGTTGCGCAGATGGTCCCTCAGCGCCCTTGGGTTCGAATGCGAGAACACCACCGGCTTGTCGGTGTTGTTCATCACGTCCATCGCCGTGCGATAGCCGGTGTGGGTGCAGCACTTGAGCATGCCGACCCGGTCCATCTCCTCGACCACGCGGCGGCCGAAGGGGGTCAGGCCGCCGTCGACCGCGTCATGGCACCCCGAACCCACATTGTTGGCGATGTTGTAGACCATCGCCATCCAGCGGACGCCGAGCTCGTAATAGAGTTCGATCAGGCTGAGGTTGTCGCCGATGGAGAACGCCCCCTCGACGTCGAAGAAGATGGCCAGCTTGCCGGCGGCCTTGGCCTCCAGGATCGCCGCAGCCGTCCCGACCAGGACGTAGCGGTCGGGATGCTGCTTCACGTGCGCGCGCAGCCTGGCGACGTTGTGGATCAGCTCTTCCAGCGGAACGTGGCTGTCGCCGATGTTGACGCCCGCCACGTCGACCCCGGCGCGCCGGTAGCGGTCGAGGTCGTCGAGCCAGCGGTCCGGCGCCTCCATCGGCAGGCATCCGTGATTGTCCCAGACCAGCGCGTTCGCGTGAAGGTCGGCCGAGCCCGTCCGGCTCGCGCGATCAAGAGCATCCATGGATCCATTCCCCAAAAACCGAAGGTCAGTGGTCAAGTTCTAGATCCGCCCAACGCGAAAATACATCCCTGTATCGTCATGCGACGACCATCCCGGCGGCCTCAGGACAGATCGAGCGTCTGGACCGACCCTTCGGCCTGCGCACGCTCCAGCGCCAGGGCGCAGATCGCCAGGTCCTGCAGCGCGACGCCGGAACTGTCGTAGATGGTGATCTCTTCATCGCCGCAGCGCCCAGGCAGGCGGCCCGAGATTAGACCGCCGATGGGCTGGACGCCGCCGGCCAGCGCGGCGGGCAGCCGCTGGAACTCCCCGATGACGATCGACTGGGTCGGCAGGTCGGCCCACAGCGACGCGCCGAGCAGCAGGGCCGGATCGAGCTCCTGCTTGCCGACGCCGTCGGCGCCCATCGCCGAGAGGTGCGTCCCGGGACGCACGTCCCCGGCCGCGAACAGGGCGCTCCGCGAAGCGGTCGCCGTCGAGACGATGTCGGCGCGGGCCAGGGCCGGCCGCAGGTCCGACGCCTGGGCGGGCAGTCCCGCCGTCCGCAGGCGGGCGGCCAGAGCCTCGGCCGCGCTCGCCTCGCGCGCCCAGACCAGCACCTGCTCCAGCTTGCGCACTTCGGCGACGGCCAGGGCGTCCCAATAGGCCTGATGCCCGGCGCCGACCACCGCCAGGACGGAGGCGTCCTTCCGGGCCAGATACTTCACCGCCACCGCGTCCGAGGCGGCCGTGCGCAGAGCGGTCAGGTGCGTCGCCGCGACCAGGGCGCGCGGCGCGCCGGTGTCGTCGTCGAGCAGCAGGGTCGTCGAGGCGTGGTTGCCCAGTCCCCTTTCGACGTTGCGGGGCCAGTAGGACCCGACCTTCAGTCCCGGCGTCCGGCGCTCGCCGTCATAGCCGAGCTTGGCGCCGAACCGGGTGGCGGGATCGCTGCCGTGCCCGGCGACGAACGGAAACAGACGCGACTCGCCGCGGTCCAGCGAAGCGAACGCGGATTCCATCAGGGCGATGGCGTCCTTGAGCGTGACCAGCCGCGCGGCGACGGTTTCACTGACGGCCAGGATCATGCAGACGCCTCTTGTTGGATCGTGACGAGATCGGGACCGACGTCCCGGCGGGAGGCATGGTCGATCAGCCGCGCGGGCCGGTCGAACAGCAACAGGATCGACGAGGCCCCGCCGGCCAGGATGGCCAGCAGCAGGAAGAACAGCTCGTGGCCGATCACGCCCCACAGCGTGCCGATGACCCCAGCGAGCAGGTTGCCGAGGAAGGAGGCGAAGAACCACAGGGCGATGGTCGTCGCCCCCATCCCGGCCGGCGCCAGCCGTCCGAACAGGCCCAGCCCCACCGGCAGGATGAACAGCTCGGCCGTGGTGAACACCAGGATGAACAGCGCCGCCCATATCCAGCTGACGCGGGCGCCGTCGGCCAGGGCGCAGATGCCGGCCAGCAGCAGGAAGGCCACGGCCATCAGGGCGGCGCCGGTCACCATCTTCGTCAACGGCGACAGGTCGCGCTTGCGCGCGGCCGCGCGCGTCCACCACGTCACCAGGATCGGCGTCAGCAGCAGCACCAGCAGCGGGTCGAACGACTGGAACCAGGTCGCCGGAATGACCAGCTCGCCCAGGCCGACGCGGCGGTCGACCGCCTGGTCGATCCACAGGGCCAGGGTGTTGCCGCCCTGGCCGTAGGGGATGCGGAACACCACCACCGCCGCCGCGATGCCGCCCAGCAGCAGGAACCGGCGCAGCAGCCCCTCGGGCGGACGGTCGCCTCCGGCGCCGGCCCCCAGGCGCTCGGCCCTGGACGGCTCGGGAGGAAGGTGCCGGCGGCCCAGGATGTAGACGCCGAGGCCGATCATCATGCCGATCCCGGCCGCGCCGAACCCCCAGTGCCAGCCATAGAGCTCGCCGAGCGTGCCGCAGATCAGCGGCGCCAGGAACGCGCCCAGGTTTATGCCGACATAGTAGACGCTGTAGGCCGAGCCGGTGCGGGGATCGCCCGGCGGATAGAGCCCTTTGATCTGGCTCGGCAGGCTGGGCAGGAAGAAGCCGTTGCCCAGCGCGATCACCGCCAGCGCCGGATAGAGCAGCGCCTCGGACGCCATCATGAAATGGCCGACCGCCATGATCGACCCGCCGAGGATCACCGCCTTGCGCCGGCCCAGCCAGCGGTCCGAAATCGCGCCGCCGAAGATGGGCGTGAAATAGACGAACGCCGTATAGAGGCCGTAGACCATGGACGCTTGCTGCTGGCTCATCAGCAGCTGCTTGGTCATGTAATAGACCAGCAGCGCCCGCATCCCGTAGAACGAGAAGATCTCCCACATCTCGGTCAGGAAAAGGACCATCAGTCCTTTCGGATGACCGAACCAGGCCCTATCGCCCGACCGGGCGGCTAGGCGCTCAGACATGCATCCACCAGGCGCTCGAACTCGGCCCCGCCGCGGATCGGGTCGGCGCAGGGCAGGCCGAGACGGACGCCCTCGTCATGAAGCACGGCGGCGGCCTCGGTCGGCGACAGCCGGGCGGTGTTGAGACTGATCCCCGCGCAGCGAACCGCCGGATTGGTGCGGCGCGCCATCAGCAGATGGGTCTCGATCGCCTCGGCGAGGCTGGGGACGGCGAAGTCCGGATAGCCCGACATCCGGTCGCGGCCGACCTTGTGGCAGACGACGATGACGTCCGGCTGGCTACCGTGCAGCAGGCCCAGCGACACCCCGGCGTAGGCCGGATGGAAAAGCGACCCCTGCCCCTCGATGACGTCCCAATGGTCGGCGGCGGCGTCGGGCGAGAGGCTCTCGGCGGCGCCGGCGACGAAATCGGCGACCACCGCGTCCATCGGCAGGCCCGAGCCGGCGATCAGTATGCCCGTCTGTCCCGTCGCCCTGAAGTCGGCGTCGAGGCCGCGCGCGGCGAAGGCCCGCGCCAGGGCCAGGGCCGTATACTTCTTGCCGAGGGCGCAATCGGTGCCGACGGTCAACAGGCGCTTGCCGGACCGCTTGCGGCCGGTGCCCACCGGCAGGCCCGCCGGCGGCCGGCGCACGTCGATCAGCCGGCGCCCGAGCCGGGCCGCCGCGCTGCGCAGCACGGGAATGTCGCCGAGGGCGGCGTGCATGCCGCTGACGATGTCCAGCCCGGCCTCCAGCGCCTGGACCAGCGCCGGAATCCAGGCGTCCGAAAGACCGCCGCCATCCACGGCGACGCCGATCACCAGGGCGCGCGCGCCCTGGGCCTGGGCCTCTTCGGGCGACAGGACCGGCAGGCCCAGCGTCACCTTGCAGTCGGGCAAGGCGAACTCGCCGAGCACGCGGTCCGCAGCCCAGTCGCGCAGGCCGAACGCCGTCTTGGCGTCCGACGGCGTCTGCGCGTCGGCCAGGAAGAGCAGATAGGGATACGGCAGGACCAGGCTCACGACGTCGCTCCACGAACTCTCGACGGGACAGGCCCCTCGCCGGGGCCGGGCTGGGCCGGGACGCGCGGGCTCATCGCGCCGCGTCCTGCCAGGGCAGTTGGTCGAGATCGACGTTGCCGCCGGTGAGGATGACCCCGACCTTGCGGCCCCGGGCCTCGAAGCGGCCTTCGAGCAGGGCGGCGACCGGCACCGCGCTGCTGGGCTCGATCACCACCTTCAGCACCTCCCAGACCAGCCGCATCGCCGACACGATCGCGGTCTCCGGAACCGTGGCGAAATCGTCCAGCAGGGCCCTCAGGATGACGAAGCCGTTTTCGCCCAGCGTGGTGCGCAGCCCGTCGGCGATGGTGTTCGGCGGGTCGCCGGCCGTGCGCACGCCGCTGCGCCAGGAGCGCCAAGCGTCGTCGGCCTGCTCGGGCTCGCTGGCCCAGAGCCGAGCCTGGGCGCCCGAGCCCCGCACCGCCACCGAGGTTCCCGACATCAGCCCGCCGCCGCCGACCGGCGCGACGACGGCGTCGAGATCCGGGACCTCGGTCAGCAGCTCCAGCGCCGCCGTCCCCTGCCCGGCGATGACCTTGAGGTCGTCATAGGGATGGACCAGGGTGGCGCCGCGCTCGGCCACGATGGCGGCGGCGGCGGCCTCGCGCGCGGCGGTGGTCGGCGCGCAGAACTCGATCTCGCCGCCCAGGCGACGGACGGACTCCACCTTGGCCTTGGGCGCGTTGGACGGCATGACGATGTAGGCGCGCGCGCCGCGGTTGCCGGCGGCCAGGCTGAGGGCGGCGGCGTGGTTGCCCGACGAATGCGTGACCACCCCGCGCGCGGCCTCCTCGTCGCTCAGCGAGAACACCGCGTTGTGCGCGCCCCGCGCCTTGAAGGCGCCGATGCGCTGCAGGTTCTCGCACTTGAAGAACACCTCGCAGCCCAGGATCGCGTTCAGCCGGTGCGAGGTCAGCACCGGGGTGCGATGCACGAACGGCGCGATGCGCGCGGCGGCGGCTTCGATATCGGCGAAGGTGACGGGAAGGCTGCTCAGATCACGCACGGGCGAGGCTCACTTCTGTCGATTTGTCGCGATGGAATGGTCCGGCCGGAGCCGCGGACGAAACCGTCGGGCCATAGCCCTTAGAGACGATCCGCGACGGCCCGCCCCTACCCGCGCCGCGCCGCAATTCTGGCGCTTCGTTCCCCGGGCGGGCCTTGCGGGCGCCGCGCCGGAAGGGGTCAGACCGCCCGGACACGATAAATCCTCCCATCCCGCGCATAGGCGAAGGCCATGTGCTCCACGCGGTCGGCATAGACGCAGCGATAGCGTCGGACATGGCCGCCGCCGTCCTCGTCGAACGCCTCCACCAGGTTCAGGTCGAGCAGGCCGGCGCCGGTCCGGTCGGGCGGAGCCGCCTTTTCGCCCGCCGGCCGCCCCAGCAAGCAGGCGATCTCGGGCGCGAACCGGTCGGGATCGAGCGGCCGGCCGCCGCGCAGCAGCATGGCCCTGGCCTCGGCGGCGAGCGCCGGGTCCGGATCGCGCATGGGGACCAGCGAGATCGCCGTCGAGCCCGGCGCGAAGCCTTCGGCCGCCTCGTGGGCGATCCGCGCCACGGCCGCCCGAGCGCGCTCGCTCTGAACATTGGCCGTCACCACCACCCCAAGGCGCTCGGACGGGATGCGCAGATAGAAGGCCATGAACCCTGGAACGCCGCCGGCGTGGTAATGGACCTCGCGCCCCCGCACCCGATCGAGCCGCCATCCGAAGCCGTAGGCGCAGTTGCGCCCGGTCTTCAGCAGCACCGGCGTGGTCATCGTCCGCAGGGGGACGGCCGGCGCCGCCTCGCCGCTCTGCAGGCCCGCCTCCCAGCGGGCCGCGTCCCGGGCCGAGATCAGCATCCCGCCGTCGGGCCAGCCCGAGAAATCGGAATCCATCGTCATCGCCCGCCGCAGCACGCCGTCGGCCAGCACATGCGGTTCGGCCCGGCCCGGTATGATCGCCGAGGCGTCGTCGACGCGCGCCTCGCGCAGCCGGGCCGGCGCCAGCAACTCCTGGGCGACCACCTCGCGATAGGGCCGCCCGCAGACGTCGGCGGTCAGATAGCCCAGCAGGACATAACCGGTGTTGGAATAGGACCACGCCTCGCCCGGCGCGAAATCGACCGGCAGGCCTCCCATCCTCGCCAGGAACATCTCGCGGGAGACCGGCTTGTCGCCCTCGAAGCCCGCGAGCGCCTCGTATTCCGGGGCGCCGGCGGTATGGGACAGCAGGGCGCTGATCGGCAGACCGGCCAGCGACGGCGGCAGGCCGCGCGCATAGTCCCCGACCGCGTCGCCCAGCCGGATGCGCCCGGCCGCCGCCAGCCTCAGCACCAGGGCGGCGGTGAAGTGTTTCGACGCCGACCCCAGGTGGAACAGGGTGCTCGGCGTGGCGGCGACGCCGAACGGCGGCGAGGCGAGCCCCAGCCCCTCGACCGCCGCCGGAACCCCGTTCCGGACGACGGCGACAGCGACGGCGGGCAGCCGGCCGGCCTCCATCCGAGCCCGGACGGCGCGGCGGAGCGGCGGCGGCAGGCCGATCCGTCCCGATCCGGCCGCGATCGCCGGAGGCGCGCCGAGCGCGGCGGCCCCAGCCACGCCCAGGCCGACCATGGCGCGTCGCGAGGGGCGGCCGGCCACGGGTCAGCGATCCGCGACGGCTAGGTCGCCCCAGGCCTCGGGCGGGCAGCGGACGCAGCCGTCCTCGTAGATCGTCGCCGGGGCCCGGTCCGAAGACAGCTCCATCGGCCCGTCGAGATCGACGATGTCGCAGAGCTGGCCGACCACGAAGGCCGGGGCCATGGCCAGCACGGTGCCGCACATGTTGCCGACCATGACCTTGAGGCCGAGGCGGCGGGACTGGCGGACCATGTCCAACGCCTCGGTGAGCCCGCCGCACTTGTCGAGCTTGATGTTGATGACGTCGACCCGCCCGACCAGGCCGGCGATGTCGGCCATGTCCTGGACGCTCTCGTCGGCGGCGATCGGGATCGGCGAGGCCAGGCCGTCGAGCCAGTCGTCGCGGTCGAGAGGAAACGGCTGCTCCAGCAGCTTGACCCCGGTTTCGACCAGACAGGGCGCCAGCCGCGCGAAGCTGTCGCGATCCAGGCCCTGGTTGGCGTCGACGCCGAGCCAGACGTCGGGGCGCGCCGCCCTCACCCGCCGCACGCGTTCGCCGTCGACGGCGTCGCCGGTCAGCTTCAGCTTCAAGGCCCGCGCGCCGGCGAAACGCCGCGCCTTGGCCGCCATCACCTCCGGATCATCGGCGCCGACGGTGTAGGTGGTCAGAAGCGGCCGGGACGCCTCCAGGCCGGCGAGCGCCCAGACCGGACGACCGGCGCGCTTGGCCTCCAGGTCCCACAGGGCGCAGTCCAGGGCGTTGCGGGCGCCGCCCGCCGGCAGCAGGCCGCGAAGGTCCTCGCGGTCGAGGCCCGCCTCGATCCGCTCGCGCAGGGCCTCGATCTGGGCGACCATGGTCGCCGGGGCGTCCCCCCGGTAATAGACCCCGGCCGCCTCGCCGCGCCCCACATGGGCGCCGTCGCTGAGGGCGACCACGACCACGTCGATGTCGACGAAGGTGTAGCCGGATATCCGGAACGGCTTGGTGAACGGCCAGTTCTCGACCCCGACCTCAAGGCGGACGGGCCGCCTGACATTCTCACTCAAAAGGGGCTGCTCCTGTGGATCGGGACCAAGGTCAGGGCTTGACGAGCCGGCGGCGCGACGACGCGGCGGCTTGTCCGGGCCCTTGCTCGAGCTCGGCGGCGAGTTGCGCCTTGCCGGCCGCGAGGTGCTTTTCGATGGCGTGCACCGTCACGCCCATGCGCCGGCCGGCCTCGGCGTGGGAGAGCTTCTCGAACCGGCAGAGCACGAGGGCCTCGCGCCGGCGCGGCGGCATCCGCGCGATGATCGCCAAGGCCGCCCGCAGCTGCTGCGCGGCGATCAGAGCCCGCTCTGCGCCCGGCGTCGGATCGGGCGCGTCGGCGTCCTCCAGGCCGTAGCCCAGAACGCGCTTGCGGCGGGCTCTCGATCTGAAGCGGTCGGTCAGGGTGTTCCGCGTCGCCTGAAGCAGGAAACAGCTCGGGTCGAGGATCTCGACCCTCAGCCCCGCCTGCAGGGTCTTGACCACGGCGTCGTGCGCCAGGTCGGCGGCCTCGTCGGCGCCGCCGCAGCCGGCCAACTTGAGCAGCTTCTCCCTGCGGTCGCGATAGACCTCGTCCAGCCGGCTCGACAGCGAACCGCGCTCCCCGGCCGGGGCGTGGCGACGAACCGCGCCGTGCTCGTCGTCCGCGCCGACCCGGTCGGCGCCGAGGGTCTCCCGGTCGAGCCCGGCCGGCGCGAGCTGGCGCGCCTGCCCCCGCCCCATCATCGGGACGGACCTCGACACGCCCGGCGCGCCGCCAAGACCAGTCCCGGCCGCGGACCCGCGGCGATGGTCGCCGGGGCGATAAACGGCCAGCTCTTCCAGGTCATCGGCGAACTCTTGCTGTCGGGTTCCGGACTAAGCGGCGACCCTACGCAGGCGGCGCGGAGGCGCCCAATGCTGAGATCGGCGCAAGTCAGACCGAACTCTCATAGGCCCGACGACGGCGGCGGCGGAAACGACGGCCGCTTGAACGCCGGCGCCGGCAGCGAGGCGTTCACCGGCAGCGCCTGGACGTCCCCGGTCTTGAGGAAGGCGACGACGGCGTCGGTGACGGCCGGCTGCTGCTCCAGCAGCGCCGCCCGCGCGCCATGGCCGCCCCGGTGCACCAGGACCGTCCGGCTGTTGGGGAAATAGGGCAGCATGTTCAGCGTGTTCTCGACCGGGGTCGAGGTGTCCCAGTCGCCGTTGACGAACAGCACAGGCGTCCGGTTCAGGACGGGCGTGCGGAAGGCGTCGCCGACGTCCGGGCTCGGCCAGACGCCGGCCTTGCGCGAGGCGATGTAGGCGTCGAAGTCCCACCATCCCATCGCCGCCACGCCGGCGTCGGTCCGCAGCAGGTGCTCGCGCGCGGGGGTCACGCCCAGGCTGGTGTCGATCAGCGGCCCGATCAGCGCGTCGCGCTCGTCGCTGGCCCGGCGCTGGGCCGCCACCGCGCGGGCCCAGTCGTCGTAGCGGCCGTGATAGGCCGACAGCACCAGGGCCGGCCAGTCGGCGGCCGGGGTCAGCATGGCGCGCTGGAAATCCTCGCGGCCGAGCGCCACGGTCGACATCCGCCCGGTCTTGTCGTCCTTGATCCGCACCCTGACCGGAGCCTTGGCCAGCCGGCGCTGGACCGCGCCGACGGCGGCCATCACCCCGCCGTTGGGCAGGTAGGGCCGCAGGCCGGGATCATGGTCGGCGTCCCAGGCGATCCGCTGGAGCGCGGCGTAGATGTGCGAGGGCATGTCATAGGCGTAGTCCAGCGGCTCCACGCCCGAGAGCAGCGCCCGCGCGACGATCTCCGGCCGCCGCCGCATGACGGCGAAGCTCCATTGCGAGCCGAAGCTCTGGCCCACCAGGGTGATCTGGCCGTATCCCAGCGCCTGCCTGAGGTCGTTCACGTCCTCGACGCATTGCAGCACCGTGTAGCCCGACAGGTCCTTGTCGGCGTTGGCCGCGACGGCGGCCTTGAAGATCTTCAGGTTCTCGGCCGTGTCGGCGGCCAGGGAGGCCGGCCGGTCCAGGGGCAGGTCGCGGGGCCGGCCGACGAAGCCCAGCACCTCGCCCCGCCGCGAATAGCCGCGCTGGTCGATGACGACGACGTCGCCGGCCCGGCTGAGCTGGAGCAGTTGCGCCTGCTGGCGGCGGGCGCGGTCGGTGGTCTCGGAGAAGGCGCCGAGATAGCTGTCGCCCGGCCCGCCCGGCAGGACGAACATCGGCGGGGCCCCGGTCGGCTCGGCCGGACGCAGGCGGGCGAAGCCGACGGCGATGATCCGGCTGGTCTTGGCGTCGCGGTTCTCGGGCACGAAGACGGCGCCGATCTCGTAGCGCACCTGGCGTCCGTCGGCTGCGGTCAGCACCTTGGTCTCGCTGACGACCTCGCCGGCCTTGCGCTGCTCGGCGGCGGAAACGGCCGGCGCGGCCGCCAGAACGGCGAGCGCGGCGAAGGCCAGAGCAGCACGCCCCAGCCGCCCCACGGCGAGGTGACGAGATATCCACATGGCGACGCTCCTCCGGCGACGGGCGTCGTCTTGTCGCGCGCCCGGTTCTGGAGACGCTCGTCGCGCGCCCGACCCTACCTGCGCGGATCGGGGGATCGTCGCGAGACCAGCGCCCTCGGCGACGGGAACGCCCAGGTCAACGCCGCGCCAGCCACGCCTCGAACAGGGCCTTCCAGCCGTCGACGGGCAGGTTCTGGGGCGCCATGCCGAAGCCGTGGCCGCCCTTCTCGTAGAGGTGCAGCTCGACCGGCCGCTCGGCCGCCCGCCACGCGGCGTACAGCTTGAGACTGTCCGGCGCGCCGATGGGATCGTCGTTCGCGGCCAGGATGAACATCGGCGGCGCGTCGCCAGGAACCGACAGCGTCCCCAGCAGGCCGGGATAGATGGCGGCGGCGAAATCGGGCCGCGAGGCCGGCTCGGCCTTCAGGGTCGCCCACGCCGTCACCGCGCCGCCGGCGGAAAAGCCCATCATGCCGATGCGGTCGGGCGAGACCTTCCATTCGGCGGCGCGCTGGCGGACCAGCTTCACCGCCTGGACGCCGTCGGCCGTGACGTCCGGCTTCAACGGCGCCGTCGCGGCGACCATGGCGTCCATGTTCATCAGCCGCGCCATGAACACCGGGACGAAATCGCCGCCGGTCGCCAGCAGGCGATACTTGAGCACGAAGGCGGTGACGCCCAGCGAATTGAGCCACCGCGCCACCTCGACGCCCTCGTTCTCGTAGGACAGCATGTGGAAGCCGCCGCCGGGCGCGACGATCACCGCCATCCCGTTGGCCTTGGCCGGATCGGCGGGAAACACTTCGAGGACGGGCCGGGACACGTTGCGCACGATGGTTCCCTTGAAGGGCGCCGCCTTGCCGACGACCTCGGCCGGATAGTCGGCCTTGCCCCCCTGCCCCCCCGCCGGCCAGAGCGGGATCGTGGCGCTCTGCGCCGCCGTCATCACCGGGGACAGCAACAGCCCCACGCCCGCCGCCAACGGGGCGAACCAGCGCAAACTCGTCGAAAGGGCCATTCGCCCGCTCCTTTGCAGGTTGGTCATCGGCGCACGCCGCATCTGAAGGTGAAATCGCCGCTCCCGACGGCGTAGACCGCGTCGCCAGCCTCCAGGCGCAGGAAGCGCGCGCCCTTGGGGGCCTCAGCCTTGCGCCCGCCGCAGGAGACCCGGACTTCGGCGGTCGCGTCGCCCGGGATGGCGGTCTCGAGGACCAGATCGCCCGCCTCGCGCCGCCAGGCGGAGCGGACTTCGCCGCGGACGGTGCGCAGCCGCGCGCCGGCATGGTCGAGGCCGGCCGGGACGACGGGGCGGATGGCTATGGCGGCGTAGCCCGGAGCCGTGGCGCGGACGCCGGCCAGGCCTTCGTAGAACCAGGCGCTGACCGACCCGAAATAGTGGTGGTCCCAGGACCGCGAGCCCAGGCTCCAGCCTTCGAGCATGGTCGACAGGCCGTTCTTGATCCACCATCCCCAACTCGGCTCGTCGGTCTGCGTCACCACCTTGTAGGCGACGTCGCCATGGCCGTGGTCGCTGAGGACGCCGAGCACGTAGCGCAAGGCGAAGACGCCGGTCGACAGGTGGTAGCCGTTGACCTCGATCTCCTTGGCCAGCCGGTCGGCCACGCCCTGCGCCGCGCCGTCGGGAGCCATGCCGAAGGCCAGCGGCAGGACGTTCATGGTCTGGGCGTAGGGCTGCCCCTCGCCGGGCGCGCGGTAGAGGCCCGCCGCCGCGTCCCAGTACTTGCGGTTGTAGGCGGCGCGGACCTGGACCGCGAGCGCGCCGTATTTTTCGGCCTCGGCCTTGCGCTCGAGAACGGCGGCGTTCCGGGCCAGACGATCGACCATGTAGAAGATGTAGGCCGAAGAAGTCGCGTCGACCGGACCGGCGAAACCCGCCGCCGCGTATTCGCCCAGGCCCCGGTCATAGGTGAAGTCGGGCGCGTCGGTCTGGGCGAGCGTGTAGTCGACCAGTTTGCGTTGGGTCTCGAACATCTCGTCCAGGATTCGGACGTCGCCGTACTGCTCGTACATCTCCTGCGGCAGGACGAAGGCGGCGGCGTCCCAGGCCGGCGTCGGCCCCCAGAGGTAGGACCATCCGGGCGTGTCCTCGAAGCCGTAATAGGGCGTCGACGGCACGATCTCCGGCAGCTCGCCGCTCGGAGCCTGGGCGTCGCGGAAATCGGCCAGCCACTTGGTCCACACCCGCGCGACGTCGAAATTGCGGATCGCCGCGGCCGAGGAGGCCTGGGCGTCGCCGGTCCAGCCGTTCTTCTCCAGGGTCGGCGTGTCGGTCTGGAAGCCGTGCATGTTGTTGAGGAGGCCGTTGCGCGCGGCCTGCTGGATCTTGTCGACCAGGGCGTCGCCGACCTCGAAGGCTCCGGCGTCGGCGACCGCCGAATGCATCGCCTCGCCGGTCAGCGCGGCCAGGGTCGGCGTGCCCGGGAACCCCTCGACCTGGACGTAGCGGAACCCCTTGTAGCTGAAGCTCGGCGTCCAGCGTTCGACCCCGTCGCCGGCCAGGGTGTAGCGGTCGGTCTGCAGCTGGCTGTCGATCAGGCCGCTGGCCGGCGGCACGGTCCGATCGTCGGCCAGCTTCTCGCCCTGGACCAGGGACACGGTGCGGCCGGCCGGACCGGAGACCTCCAGCCGCAGGCGGCCGGCGAAGATGCGGCCGAAATCGTAGACCCAGACGCCTGGTCTCGCCTGGGTCAGCGCCACGGGCCTGATCTCGCCGACCGGCGCGATCGGCTCCAGCATCGCCGCGACCAGCCGCCCCTTGGGACCGGCGACCACGCTGGCCGGCGACCAGTCCGCGTCGGAGAAGCCGGCCGCGCGCCACCCCTTCGGCTCGCGCCGGGCGTCGTATCGTTCGCCGCTGTAGATGGAATCGGAAAGCGTCGGACCGTCGCGGGTCTTCCAGCTTCCGTCGGTGGCGACCACCTGGCGCGAGCCGTCGGCGAAGGTGATCTCCAGCTGGGCCTTGAGCGTCGGCTCGGCGCGCCACGGCGCCTGGTGGAAATACCACTCGTTGGGTTCGTTGATCCCGTACCAGCCCCGGCCGACCTCGGCGGCGAGGACGTTCTCGCCGGAGCGGACCAGGGCGGTGACATCGTAGGCGCGATAGAGCACGCGCTTGGCGTAGTCGGTGTAACCGTTCTCGAGCGCCGAGGCGCCGACCGTCTGGCCGTTCAGGCTGAGCTTCGGCCAGCCGCCCGCGGCGACATAGAGCCGGGCGGCCCGCACGGGCTGCGCGCCGGCCGAGAAGGCGCGGCGCAGCAACGGCGCCGGCGCGCCGATGGTCAGGACGATGTCCTTCTTGGGCACGCCTGCGGCCACGACCAGTCCCTCGTCCGAAACGTCGCCGCCGCTGAAGGGGTTAGCGTTCCCGGCGAAGTCGGTCTGGAAGACGGTCGCGCCGCCCGCCGTCACCGCGACGCCATGGATCACGGCGGCGCGCGCCTCGTTGGCGAAGAACCCGATCGTGCCCGAGGCCTGGCCGTCGTCCGTCAGCGTGGCGACCGGCGCGCCGTCGAGGCTGGTGCGGATCACCCGCCCCTTGGCCTCGATGACCAGCCGGTGACGCCGGTCGCGCAGGGCCCCCGCCGGCGTCGGCAAGGCCGCCTCCGCCAGCGTCTCCTGCGACACCGCGGGATTGGAGCCTCCCGGATAGTGGCGGACCTGCTGCGACAAGGTCGGCCTGCCGTCCGGATCGCCGATGCGCCAGACATAGGCCTCGCCGTAGGTCTTGCCGACCGGCCGGGCCCGGAACAGCACGTCCAGCGACTGGCCCTTGAGCGTGAAGTCGATGGTGATGGTCTGGTCAGACCAGTCGTGATCGGGCGTCTGGCGACCGCCGATCCAGGCGCCGCGCCAGTCGCTCGGGTCGAGCAGGCCGGTCTCCCACCAGGAAGGCGCGCTCCAGGCCGAGGCTTTCCCCTGCCCGTCCCAGGTCCGGACCGACCACCAGTAGCGCGTCCGCGAGACCTGGGCGGGACCGGCGTAGGGCGCTTGCCGTCCGCCGGAGGAAACGACCTTGCCGCTGTCCCACAGCGCAACGCCGCCGTCCTTCAGCCCGTCGGGCGTGGCCGCGACGCGGACCTGGTAGGCGGTCTGGCGCGCCATCGTCGTGAGCCAGGCCAGACGCGGCCGCGCGACATCGAGCCCCAGGGGCTCGCGGGCGTATTCGACCGTCAGGTCGCTCGGCGGCGCGACGGTCTCGGTGCCGAACGCGACGGCGCCGAGGGCCAGCGAGAGAAAAAGGGCGAGACAGCCTCCAAGTCCGAACCTCAACGCCCCATTCCTCCCCGCAATCAAGCTCAGGCCGTCTTCGCGACCGCGAGCCCGAGGTCGCGGACCATGGCCTCGCGCATCTCGAACTTCTGGATCTTGCCCGTGACCGTCATCGGGAAGGCGTCGACGAAACGGACGTAGCGCGGGACCTTGTAGTGGGCGATCTGGCCCCGGCAGTAGGCGACGATCTCGTCGGCCGTCGCCGCCTCGCCGGCGCGCAGGCGGATCCAGGCGCAGACCTCCTCGCCGTACTTCTCGTCCGGCACGCCGACCACCTGGACCTCCTCCACCTTGGGGTGGCGGAACAGGAACTCCTCGATCTCGCGCGGATAGATGTTCTCGCCGCCGCGGATGATCATGTCCTTGATGCGGCCGACGATGTTGCAATAGCCGTCGGCGTCGATGGTCGCGAGGTCGCCCGTGCGCATCCAGCCGTCCGCGTCGCGGACCTCGGCGGTCTTCGCCTCGTCGCCCCAGTAGCCGAGCATCACCGAATAGCCCCGCGTGCACAGCTCTCCCGACTGGCCCCGCGGGACCACCGCGCCCTCGGCGTCGACGATCTTGACCTCCAGGTGTGGCTGCACGCGGCCCACCGACGAGACGCGCCGCTCCTCCGGATCGTCGATCGCGGTCTGGAAACTGACCGGGCTGGTCTCGGTCATGCCGTAGGCGATGGTGACGTCGGTCATGCCCATGCGCCCCTGGACCCTGCGCATGACCTCGACCGGACAGGGCGCGCCGGCCATGATCCCGGCCCGCAGCGACGACAGGTCGAAGCGGTCGAAATCGGGATGTTCAAGCTCGGCGATGAACATGGTCGGCACGCCCTGCAGGGCGGTGCAACGCTCGGCCTCGACCGCCCGCAGCACCGCGCCCGGATCGAAGCCGGCCTCCGGAAAGACCATGGTCGCGCCATGGACGACGCAGGCCAGGTTCGACATGACCATGCCGAAGCAGTGGTAGAGCGGCACGGGAATGCAGAGCCGGTCGCCCTCCCACAGGCCCATGGCGCGGCCGACGAAGAAGGCGTTGTTGAGGATGTTGCGGTGCGACAGGGTCGCGCCCTTGGGCGATCCCGTCGTGCCGCTGGTGAACTGGATGTTGATCGGATCGCGGTTGGACAGGCCGCGCCCGACGGCGGCCAGGCGTTCGAGGTCCCCGCCGGCGTAGAGATCGTCGAACCGCCGATAGCCCGGCCGCGGCTCCCCGCCGATCTTGATCGCGACGCGCAGCGACGGCAGGCGCGTCACGCGCAGGTCGCCGGGCGCGCAGGCGCCGATCTCGGGCGCCAGCGCCTCCAGCAGGGCGAGGTAGTCGCTGGTCTTGAACCGCTCGGCGGTGATCAGCGCCTTCACCCCGACCTTGTTCAGGGTGAATTCGAGCTCCGACAGCCGATAGGCCGGATTGATGTTGACCAGGATCAGGCCCGCCTTGGCGGCGGCGAACTGGGCCACGGCCCATTCGGCGCAGTTGGGCGACCAGACCCCAACCCGGTCGCCGGGGGCGAGGCCCGCCGCCAGCAGGCCGGCGGCGAAGTCGTCGACGCGACGGCCGAACTCGCGGTAGGTCCAACGCAGGCCCTGGTGGACCGAGACCAGGGCTTCGCGCTCCGGCCAGCGCCGGACCGCCTCGTCGAGCGCCGCGCCGATGGTGTCCTCCCGCAGCGGCGGGAGGTCCGCGCCCTTCACCCAGCTCAGCGTCGCGTCCATGGCCGTCCGTCCTTTCAGCTCTTGGCCCCTTCCGGCGCCCGGCAGACGAAGTTGGCGGCCTCGTCGGTCGAACCCTCGCCAGTCCAGCGGGCGACCTGAGGATAGGGGCAAAGCGGGCGGGAGCGCAGCACATCTCCGGGCGGCGCGCCGAGGAGCGCCAGCATGCCGTTCGCGCGCTTCTCGGCGATGATCCGGTCCGGCGCCTGGCCGTGCTCGACCCATTGCTCGAGGGCGCCGACCATGTCGAAACCGTCCGGACCCGGCCCCATGAAGCAGTGCGACACGCCCGGGGCCATGAACAGGCGGACGAAGCCGTCGCTGGCGGCGCCCATGCGGGCGCGCACCTTCTCGTAGTAGCCGATGGTCGCCAGGGGCGTGATCGCCGCGTCGGCCCAGCCATGATAGAGGATCAGCTTTCCGCCGCGCGCCTTGAAGGCGGACAGGTCCGGATCGTCCGAGTTCAGGACGGAACGGTACATCGCGTCGGCCTTGGGGTAGTCGCGGGCCAGGTCGAAACCCGTCAGCGCCCAGTCCGGCTGGCCGTAGACCATGTTGGCGTAGAACTCCCGCGACAGGAACGCCTGCTGGGCGGCGTCGCCGGCCGCAATCCAGGAATCCCAGGCGCCCGGCACGCCTTCGCCGCCGACGGGGAAGCCGGGGAAGACCGCCTTGCCGCCGATGCGCGGGCCGTCGTGGATCTTGCGCCAGGCCACGATCTGCTCCGGCGTCAGACAGCCGCCGCCGGCCTCGCCCGGCTTGCATCCCAGTTTGGCGATGTCGAACCGGCACTGGCGCGGGTCGTCGATGACGCCGTCCTTGACGCCGTCCAGCTCGTCGCATTGCTCGAGGACGGCGTCCTGGATCGCCGCCAGCTGCATCTTGGCCAGGGCCGCGCCCGGCGCCATCAGCGCCGCCTGGTTCCAGGCGAAGCCGGCGACCATCGGCGTCCAGGCGTTGGCCGGCGCGCCGGCGACGATCCCGTCATAGTCGCCGGGGAAACGCTGCGCCTCCATCAACGCCTCGCGGCCGCCGTTGGAGCAGCCCTGGAAATAGGCGCGGCTGGGCGCGCTGGCGTAATAGGCCTTGATCAGCGCCTTGGTCGCCTCGGCGGTGAGATGGTTGGCCCGCCAGGCGTAGTCCTTGATCTTCTCGGGCTGGCCGAGCGCCCATTTGGCGTCGCTTCCCTTGTGGCCGGTGTCGGTGCCCGCCGTGGCGTAGCCGCGCTTCAGCGCCGGGCCCATCAGGAGGTAGGGCCCGCCGAAGCCGCCGGCGAAACCGCCGTTGCCGACCGCCAGGAACTTGCCGTTCCAGGCGTCCTTGGCCGGTAGCCAGACCTCGATCCCGATCGCCGAGGACGGGGTCGGCGTCAGGGTCGCCTTCACCCGGCAGAACACGCCGGGCGCCGGCAGCGGCGGGATGCCGGCGAAATCGTATTCGAGCTTGTCGTCGGGCGTGGCGACGACGGCCGAATCCACGCGGCCGCCGTCCAGCTTGAACCGCGCCAGGTCTTCGCAGGGATCCGCCGCGTGCGCCGCCGAAGCGGCCAGCGCCATGACGGCGCCGGCCAGGAGGGAGACGACGACCTTGGTGTTGCGTGGGGCCATCGCCCGCCTCCTCTGCCCTGGGCCTAGAACCGTCCGTCCAGCGAAATCCCGATCATGCGGAACGACTCCGTGTTGTAAGACCGGCCCTGGGTGACGATCCCCGGCGCCGTCGATCCCGACAGCAGGTACGGCGCGTAGAGGAAGACCGGCCGCCGCTCGTCGAACAGGTTGCGGGCGAACAGCGAGGCGCTCCAGCGGCGGTCCTGCGAGCGGACGCCGATCCGGGCGCCGACCACCGCGCCGGCGTCGACTTCCTGAAGCGGGTCGGGGAACTGGTTGAAGTTGATCTTCGACGTATAGACCACGTCGGCGCCGACGAAGCCCTGGAGCGACGAGCCGATGTTGCGCTCGTATTCGCCGGAGAGGTTGAGCTTCCACTCCGGAGCGCCCTGCATCTGCTGGCCGTTGACGTTGACCACGCCGCTGATCGGGCAGTTGGGATTGGTTCCGGGCGTGCAGGTCACCTGGAAGGGCCCGTAGGTCGCCTTGTTGTAGATGACGCCGCCGGCCAGGGTCAGGTTGCGCGACACCCTGCCGAAGAAGTCCAGCTCGACGCCCTTGGTGGTGGCGTAGGGCACGTTGGTCGCCTCCGCCGTCGCCGTCGTCGCGTTGAAGGCCGAGGTCTGGTAGTGCTTCACCTTGGTGTGGAACAGGTTCAGGTTCGCGCCGATCAGCCCGCCGAACAGGGTCCATTTCAGGCCGGCCTCGTAGTCCATCGGCAGTTCCGGCGCGACGATGGTGGTCGTGGCGGGCTGGATGGGCAGGCCGATGATCAGGCGCGTCGCATCCGGCGGATGGAACTGGATCTGCGGCCCCTTGTAGCCGTGGGTCGCCGTCGCATAGGCCATCAGGCCGTCGCTGATCTGATACTGCGCGCCGAACTTCCACGAGAAGTTCTTGCGGGAGTCCGTGGTGGTCAGCGGCGCCCCGAGCGAGGTCACGGGAATGGCGATCCCGTAGCCGGCGAAGGACTGCGAGACCATGCTGACGTCGTCCCAGGTTCCGCGGCCGCCGGCGATCAGGCTGAGCTTGTCGGTCGCATGCCAGGTGGCCTGGCCGAAGATGGCCTTGTTCTTGGTTTCGGACTTGGCGATGTTGGGGTTGTTGAACGGCAGCATGAACGGCGGCAGCGGAGCCATAGCCGGACCGGCCGTCTGGGTCAGGTAGTTGTAGACGTTGGTGTCGGAATAGTAGGCCCCGACGACGTATTCCAGCCGCTGACCGGCCGGCGAAGCCACCCGGACCTCCTGGGTGAAGACGTTGTTGTTGAAGATGTTGCCGTTGTCGAAGGCGAAGACCGGCAGGCCGTCGACATCCAGCCGTCCATTCTGGAGATAGCGACGATACGAGGTGATCGACGTCAGGGTATGGCCGCCCGCGAAGCTGTAGTCGATCTGCGCCGAATAGCCGTAGTCGCTGCCCGAGAAGAAGCTGGGGTCCTGGTTGCACGACACGCGGCTGTCGTCGGTGATGATGGTGTTGACGCCGCAGCCGGGGATGGCGACCGGCTGTCCCGTCGCCTTGCTGTCGTACTTGCCGAACTGCAGGTAGGCCTGCTCGGTCGTCTTCTGCTTCTCGTAGTCGGCGATGACGTTGATGGTCAGGTCCGGCGTCGGCTCCCACAGCAGCCGGGCCCGGGCGCCGTCGACCCAGCGCTTGCTGTCCTGGTTCCGCACGGCGTTGTGGATGAAGCCGTCGGTCGAGCTCTCGCCCACCGACAACCGCAGCGCCGCCTTGTCGCCCAGCGGCAGGTTCACGACGCCGTTGAGGACGCGATAGTCGTACTTGTCGCCGAAATCGGCGTGGCCGGCGGCCTCGAACACGCCGAGCTTGGGCGCGTTGGTGACGATGCTGACCACGCCCGCCGACGAATTCTTGCCGAACAGCGTGCCTTGCGGGCCGCGCAGGACCTCGACCCGGCTGATGTCGAAGAGGTTCACCGACGGGGTCCGGCCGAGCACGACGCCGTCGAGCACGAACGACACCGCCTGTTCGGAGGTGATGCTGAACGACTGGGTGTTGAGGCCGCGCAGGCTGAACCGCGTGTCCGGATTGCCCGGCTGGCCGAAGGTGGTCAGGGCCGGAACGGCGCGGACCAGGTCTTCGACATTGGCGATGTTCTGCTGCTGGAGCTGCTGCTTGCCGACCAGGCTGATGGCCAGCGGCACGCTCTGCAGACGCTCTTCCCGCTTCTGCGCGGTGACGACGACCTCGCTGATCCGCGCCGGCTCGTCGTCCTTCGCCGCGGGCTGCGGCGTCGCCTGAGCCCAGGCGGACTGGGCGATCAACAGAACGCCGGCGCCGGCGCCGGCCATCAGGACGCGTTTGGTATTCGACATGGTGCCCTCCCCTTTGTGCACATGATCGATCGGCCCGCTCTTGCGGCGGGCTCGCCGCCTCAGCGGCGGTAGTGAGCGGCGAGCGCGTCGAGCGGCGCGCCGCCGGCCTTGGCCGGCGCGGCGCCGTCGAGCGTGAAGACCAGTTGCTGGTCCTCGGTCTTGACGTATTTCGGCCAGGCGGGCCGTCCCGCGCCGTTCGGATCGCCGCCCCTGGCGAACTCGGTCCAGTAGTCGCCGATCAGCTTGGCCGCGGCGCGGTCGGCGTCGCTGACCGGATCGCCGGAGACCTGAAGGTTGTCGAAGACGTAGGCCAGCTCCGAGGCGTGCGACGCGCCCTTGGTCGACTTGCGCTTGGCCTCGGCGACGTAGCCGAAATTGTAGAGCCAGGCCGGCTGGCCGGCGGCGGCGGCCGAACCGGCCATGAAGCGCGCCGGTTCGACGAAGTTCAGGTCGCTGGCCAGCTTGGCCTCGTAGGCCGCCTTGGAGCCGTAGGCGGCGACGACGGCGTCCTTGTCCGCCCCGAGCACCGCGGCGACCTTGGCGGTCATCGGCCCGAGCAGGAAGCCGGGGATGAAGCCCAACTCGTCGCTGTTGGCCCCGACGATATAGGGAATCTTGGCCTGACGGCCGGCGGCGAAGCCCGCGCCGATGTCGGCCGTCACGATCTTGCCGTCGATGATCGCGCCGGAATAGGTCTTGGCCTCGTTGTCCAGCATGTTGAGGCCGCCCAGCACCTTGGACGCGGGGATGGCGCGCAGGGCGGCGACGTCGTCGCCGGCGACGCCGGCCCTGACCGCGAAGGCCTTGCCCACGGCCTCGGCCGACGGCGCGTCCGGCTTGTCCTCGCGCAGGGGCCGCCACTTGTCGCGACCGCCGCCGGACTGGGAGATGGCCTTGTGGAACAGGCCCTTGGCCGCCGGCGAGACCATCAGGGCGTTGACCGAGCCGCCGCCAGAGGACTCGCCGAAGATGGTGACGTTGGCCGGATCGCCGCCGAAGGCCGCGATGTTCTTCTGGACCCACTTCAGCGCGGCGATCTGGTCCATGAAGCCGTAGTCGCCCAGCGGCCCGTCGGGACTTTCGGCGCTGAGCGCCGGGTGGGCGAAGAAACCGAAACGGCCCAGGCGATAGTTGAAGGTGACCAGCACCACGCCGCGCTGGGCGAGCTTGGTCCCTTCGAACACCGGCTGCGAGGCCGAGCCGCTGACGAAACCGCCGCCGTGAATCCAGACCATGACCGGCAGCTTGCCCTTGGCCCCGGCCTGGGCCGGCGTCCAGACATTGAGGGTCAGGCAGTCCTCGCTGACCGGCTGGGTCGACTGGCTGGTGTCCCAGGACACGCGGTTCTGCATGCAGTCCGCGCCGTAGCGCGCGGCCTGCTTGACGCCGGCCCAGGGCGCGGCGGGCTGGGGCGGCCGCCAGCGCAGGTCGCCGACCGGCGCCGCGGCGTAGGGCACGCCCTTGAATATCTGGACCTGGCCGTTGCGCACGCCTTGCAGCTCGCCCGCGTCGACCTTCACGACCGCGCTCGGCTCGGCGGACGCCGCAGCCCCGATCGCCCCGGCCAACGCCAGCCCGCACGCCACGCGGCCGGCGGCCTTCGCCGCCTTACGCCCCCGCCAATACGCCACGACGCTCTCCCAGTTCACGCCTTGGGAGCCTTCCCAAGCGTTTTCGTTGGCGGATTTGATAATCGATTTTTTTATGCAAGCAACAATATAATCGATTTTTCTGCCAACCGCTTGATTTGACGGTTCGCGACGGGCATTGGGGTCGTGATGAACGTGTCCGAGCAAAGGCTGCGTGGGGGAAAGACGTCCGCGTCGTCCCTGATCGACCAGACTCAGCAGAGGATCCGGCGCGATATCGTGCGCGGCGTCCTGCCGGCTGGCGGCCGGCTCAAGATCGAGGAGCTGGCCAGGCGCTACGGCGTCGGCCTCAGCCCGATCCGCGAGGCCCTGTCCCTGCTGTGCGCCACCCGGCTGGTGGCCAAGGAGGACCGCCGGGGCTTTCGCGTGACCCCGGTGTCGCTGGCCAACTACATGGACGTGCGCGCGGTGATGAACCGGCTATGGCCGATGGCGCTGCACATGGCCCTGACCAACGGCGACGAGGCCTGGGAGAAGCGGCTGGTGCTGGCGCTCTACCGCACGCTCAAATTCGACTGGGCCAAGGCCGAACAGCAGCCCGAGCTCTACGACGAATGGGACGCGGCCTTCCGGGACTTCCACCGCGAGATGGTCGCCGGAGCCGGCTCGCCGACCCTGTCCGATTTCATCGACGGCCTCGTCGACCAGCTCGAACGCTATCGCTGGCTGGCCCCGGAGGTCCGCGCCGACACCAGCTTCGACGACCGCAACCACAAGGCGCTGGTCGACGCCCTGCACCAGCGCGATCCGGCCCGCCTCAACGAGGCGATGACCACCTACGCCAGCGGCGGCAACGCCCACCGCGAGGCGGTCGAGGCCAAGCTCAAGGCGCTTTGACCGCCGCGCCCTGGCGGCCGAGCAGGTCGCGCCACAGCGACAGCGACGCGAGGTGGAAATCGATCAGGGTCAGCCAGCCCTTGCGACGCCAGTCCAGCACCACCTCGTCCGGCAGGGCGTGCAGGCGCGCGGCGTCGACGGTGCGAAACCCCCGCACATTGAACGGCTCGCCGTCCGCCAGCGCCCCCTGGGCCTGCTGTTCGACCAGAAGATCCCGTTCGACGAGCGCGTCGCAAAAGGCGCGCGTGTCCTGCTGGCTGGCCTGCAGCGCGGCCGAGAAACGCAGCGCCTCCTGGGTCAGCGGGCTGGGCTGGCCGTCCACGAACAGCGCCTGCCCCTCCCCGTCCCCCGGCGTGGCGGCCAGGCGCGAACAGGCGACGTCGATCCCCAGGGCGTACTGGGTCTTGTCGGCCGTCTCGATGAACACGAACGGATAGCGCCGGACATAGGCGGGGATGTAGCGCCCCTCGGCCCAGCCGCCGTCCGCCTCGACATAGAGGTTCTCCTCCGCCAGGCCCAGGACCACGGCCGGATGGGCCGGCTCGCCCACGAAGACGATGGGATAGGCCCTCTGTCCCTCGACGAACTCGGCCGCCATGATCGGAACGGCGTTGGTCCCCGCCGCGAAACGGAAATCCTGTCCGTTCTTCAGGCGAAGGGCGCCGTGCGCCTCGGCCGTCAGCGCCTGCGGTTCGGCGTAGAACAGGGGGAAGGTCGCCGCCGCCGTCCCCGGCTGCGGGTCGGTCTTGGACTTCGAGGCCATGGTTCGGTCCTGGTTCAACAAAGGTCCCCCTGCGCTCATCGCGGCGGACAGCCGCCGGCGGGATCACAGTCGCCGGAGGCCAGGCCGAAGCCGATGATCGAGACGGAGATGATCGACGGCCGCTCGTTGCGCCGGCTCTGCTGCATGGCCTGCGCCGCCTCCTGCACCGCCGAGGCGGCGGCGCTGGACGCCGACAGGTTGCCCAGCACGTTGGCGACCTGGGTCGGCACGCCGACGGTCTGGCCCTTGACGTCGACATTGGCGACGTTGGCGACGAACTGGGCCGCGACGATCAGGTTGCCGGACGAGCGGATGCCGGCGGCGCCGAAATCGACCGTGCCGCGCGGCGCCACCGTCTCGACGTCGGCCGAGGGCGCGCCGGGGATGGTCTGCAGCGTGGCGATGCCGGCGCCGGTGACCGCCCCCCGCGCGTCGCGGGTGCAGTAGAAGTCGGCGTCGCAGACATAGATCGGCTCGGGCACGTCGGCCGTGGTCTTCGAGCCCTTGCCGGCGTTGATGTCGCCGTTGGACGACCAGATCATGATCGCCCCGCCCTGCTCGGTGAAGATCCGGCTCTGGGCCAGCAACACGCTGGTGTCGGTGAACATGCTGATCGTCCCCTGCTCCAGGGTCAGCACGCCCATGTTCGACGGCCCCGCGACGACCATCCCGTCGGTGTTGACATAAGCCGCCGGCGCGGCGCTGGCGCCGATCAGGGCCCGCCCGCCCGGCCCCAGGATCGAGACGTCGCCGCCCTGCTGGGTCTGGACGGTGGAGCCGCGCAGGTCGAGGTCGCCGGTGCGGACCGGCGTCAGGGCCCCCTGCACCCCGCCGCTCAGGCTGTTGGCGGTGTAGCCCATCGCCGCCGGGAACAGCGTGTTGATGGCCTGATAGCCGCGGGCGTACTGGTGGAAATAGGAACTGGCCGGGTCGTTGTAGTCGATCCCGACCTTGGCCAGCACCGAGAACAGCACCTGGCGGTTGAAGCGCTGCTGCGCCGCCGCCGGCAGCGCCTGGAACTCGCTCCAGGCCTTGTCCAGGTTCATCGTCACCGACGGCTGGTCCTTGACCAGGCCGGTATAGACGCCGGTCCCCTCGTCCCAGGCCTTCATGTAGGCGACCAGCGCCTTCTGCACGTCGGGTCCGGCCACGGCGGGATCGACATAGGCCTTGACGAAGGCGTCGTTGGCCACGCCCGGCCCCACGCCGAACAGCACGTCGATGTCGGCGCCGGCGTGCGGCAGATAGGGGTTCTTGGCGTTGCCGACGGCGATGATCCCGCTCGCCGCGACGGACGAGACTGTGAAGTTGGCGTAGGGGTTGGCGCCGCTCAGCTCGTAGGGATTGGCGAGGTTGATGTTGCGGCCGGCCTCCACGTCGAACACGCCCGGCCCCGCCAGATTGAGCGTGTTCATGCCCGACGGGTTGAACAGCGGGTTGACCGCCGCGATGTCCCGGCCGGCCACGATGCGGGTGATGTCGTTCTGACGAAGGTTCTGGCCCAGGAAGTCGAGGTTGACGATGTCGCCGCCCGCATAGATCTGCGCCGGCTTGTCGACGACCACGGTCACGAACCGGTCGTAGAAGCCGGCGCTGGGGCCGGCGGTCTCCTTGAGGCCGTCCACGATGTCGCCGTTCAGGCTGTAGATGCGCACCGGCTGGGCGTCGTTCGCGTGCAGGGGCGTCGGCGAGTGATCGACTAACGCGGCCGAGGTCAGGTTGAAGTCGAACACGCCCGAAGCGGTGTTGAGGGCGATCGGGCTCGGGCTGAGCGGCGACGGCAGGGTCGATGGCGAAGCGTCTATCAGGCCGAATTGCAGATCGGCCGCGTTGCCGCCGCCGGCGACCGACTGCAACAGCACGACCGACCGGTCGGCGATCAGGCTGAGCTGGCCCACGGCGGACGGATAGAGCTGCCCCGCCCGGGCGATGGTGACGCCGCCGTCGAAGGCGGTCAGCGCCACGGTCGCGGGCAGGATGTTGCTGGCGTCGCTGTTGGCCGTGCCCGGCTGGCCCGCGCCCAGCAGACTGAGGCTGGGCAGGCTGTTCAGGACCACGTCGCCCGTGGTCGTGGCGATGTTGACGGCCGAAGCGCCCGAATAGCTCTGCGCGTCGGCGAGCCAGGCCGGCCCGGCCGACGGGCTGTAGCCGCTGGTCAGCCCTGAGCCCTGGATATACGAGGGATTGACCACCGCGCCGATGTCCACGCCTTGGCGGGCGGCGACGTTGAGCGCCCCGTCCTGGACGGCGAGGATGGTCGAGACGCCGATGGGGGCCGCGCCCGCCTGCGACGCCGGCGTCGTCAGGCCGCCCGAGGCGATCTGGCCGCCGGCGGCGATCACGCCGGTTCCCTTGGCCACGAAATAGGCGCCCGCCAGTATGTCGCCGCCCGCCGTGACCTTCAGGTCGCCGCCGCCGACGGTGTTCGCCGTCTGGCCGCCGTTCGACAGGTACCAGGTGGTCGGCAGGGACACGGAAAGGTTCTGGATGTCGCCGCCGGCCGAGATGGCGACGTCGCCGCCGACGCTCATCACCCCCTGGTCGAAGGCTCCGAAGTTGATCGACGACTGGGTGACCTTGCCGCCCGAGCGGACGTTGCCGGTCTGCATCCACTGGAGCCAGAACTGGCCGGTCGCCAGGCCGCTGTTGCCGCTCGGCTGCACGTTCTCGACGCCCAGGATGTCGCCGCCGACGCGGATGCTGACGTCGCCCGCCGAGTCCGGGTTGACGCTGGTGGTGGCCAGCAGGTCGAAGACGCCGAAGCCGTTGCTCTTGACGATGCTTGCGGCGGTCCCGACCGGAGCGCCGGCCGTCGGCGCGCCAGCCGTATAGATGACGCCCGGCGCGGTCTGGTCGAGCAGGCTCATGTCGTTGGCGGCGGCGACCGCGATCGAGCCGGTCCCGGTCCGGATCGTGGTCGGGCCGTACAGGGTCTGGCTGTTGCTGTCGACATAGGCGAAATGTCCGTCGAGCGAGACGTCGCCCTTCCCGGCGACCGCCGCGCTGGAGACCGCCTGGACCCCCAGCGGATCGGCGCTGGCCGCGTTCGCGCCGGCCACGATGCGATAGGAGGAGCTCTGCCCCCCGAGCAGACTGGCGAAGGCGATCGGCAACGGATTGTTCAACGACGCCACGGCCGCCGGCGCGTTGCCGGGCAGATCGCCGATGTTGACGCCCGTATAGGGTATCGACAGCGGCGCGTCCGGCGCGAACCAGATGTTGTAACTGTTCCAGGGCTTGGTGATGTTTGGGTTCTGGAAACTCCGCGTCATGGTGAGGACGTCCAGATAGCCCAGATATACGTGCACATAGGCGGCGTAGTCGGTTGGATTGCTGGACAACACCGGCGCTGTCGGCGTTCCGAACCGGGGGAAGTTCTTTGCGAAGATCCCGCTGGCGCCGCCGGTCACGGTGAAGCGGCTGTATCCGAACAGCCAGCCGCCATTGTTCACGCCCGATTGCGACAGGTCGCCGTAATAGGCGGTCAGATATTCCGTATACGAAGCGTAGTTCGTCGGGATCGGCGCCGCGATGCGAAGCGGCGTGATCGGCAGCATGAAGCCCGCATATTTCGGATCCGCCCAGGCGCTCATGTCGGCGCCCCACGCGTTGGCGTACTGGAGATAGTTTCCGTAATAGGCGGGCGCCTGGTTCTTGAGCGGCGCGCCGAGGAGCGCGTTCGGATCGAGCCCCGTCAGCGACTGGTTCGTGCCGTCCGCGAACTGCACGGTCACCGAGGCCGGATTGTCCGTGGCGGACAGCTGCTGGAACAGCGACTGGGCCTGGTCGTAGGTGCCGCCGCTGCCCGCCGACCCGGCGGCGCCGAGAATGCTCGCCACCTGGCTCTGGAAGAAGCCGTCGGTGATGCTCGCCTTCGCGACGAAGTCTCCGACGGCGCGGAACGAGATGTAGGGCGCGATGGCGTCCTTGTAGCGATAGGCGGGCGTGATCGAGCCGCTGTTGTTCGGCCGCCCCGCGCCGAGGTTCCAGTTGCTGAGGACCGTGACGCCGCCGCCGTTGACGGTCCCGTCAGGGTTGGCGAGCTCGACGCCGGGCGCGACCTGGAAGTTGGCGACGTTGGCGAAACGGGCGTTGACCGCCGGACCGACCGGCAGGTTCCGGATATAGCCCATCAGGGTTCCCGAGCCCTGGGCGGCGTCGCCGTTCAGGTAGCCGTAGAAGCTCTGGTGCGCGGCGTTGGGCGCGGTCGGGGTGAAGTAGTACTGGCTGAGATAGCTCGCCAGCTGGTCCGGCGTCGGGCTGGCCAGGGCATTGCCGCTCTGGTCGGTCCAGGTCCCGGCCGCCATCGAGCCGTCGGCGTTGTACCAGCCGGCCGGATCGACGAGCCCGTCGAAGTGCTTGCCGCCGCCGTAGGTCAGCGGGTCGGTCGTGCTCCAGACGGCGAAGGCTTCGAGCGTGGTGGCGCGCGAGCCCTTGATCTGGGCGCTCGGCGAGACGACGACATTGACGTCGCCGTTGGCCAGCAGCGGCGCGCGGATGTTGACCACCCCGCCCGACAGGCCGCCGGCGGCCCCGCCCGAGACGTCGATCAGGGCGTGGTCCCCCAGCCGGATCACCCCGGAATTCGCCGCCGACACCAGCTCGTAGCCGTAGGTCGGGTCGAGCTGGACCACGCCGCCGACAGTGTCGGGGACGCCGACCGTGCCGATCTCCACCGAGCCGCCGCGCTTGACGGCGCTGGAGCCGGTCGCCAGCAGCGCGCCTTCGAGGTCGACCCCGCTCTTGCCGTAGAGCTTGATCTGGCCGCCCTTGCTCCCGGAGGCGTCGATGGTCCCGGCGACGAGGATATTGCCGCCGCTCGGGTCCTGGCCGCCGGCGCCGCCGTCGGCGGTGAGCGAGACGGCCTGGGCCCGGATCGTCCGGCCGGCCGACAGCGTCAGGTTCCCGGCGCGGGTGTGGACTGTGACGGCGCTGTTGACGCCGCTGGCGGCCAGCAGGCCCGCCAGGTTGTCGAGGTCGACCGCCCCGCCGGTGTCGAGGCTGAGCGAGCCGCCGGCGTAGCCGGCCGCCGCCGCGCCCTTGATGACGCCGGCCAGCTGCACGGTGCGGCCAGGGGCCGACAGGGTCAGGCCGCCCGCCGCGCCGCCGCCCGCCGCGCCCGAGACGTCGAGCGTCGAGCCGGCCTGGACGTCGAGCAGCCCCTTGTCGGCCGTCAGCTTGATGATCCCGCCCGGCGCGTACTGGACGGTGTCGTAGAAGGTCTTGGCCAGGCCGGTCGAGCTCAGGGTCGAGCCCGAGGCGACGACCAGGTCGCCGCTGGTCGCCTCGAGGCTGACATTGCCGGCCGGCGCCGACAGCGTCGCGCCGTTCACCGTCACCGCGCCGCCCTTGAAGCTGAACGCGCCGCCGATCGGCTTGAGGGCGAGCGCCGTCCCGCCGGCCCCGTTCAAGGTCAGGGCGCCGGTGGTGGTCAGGCTGGTCGCCGAGCCGGTGTCGGCCAGGAAGACCGGCGCGGCGAAGGTCGCATCGGCCCCGCCCAGGTCGAAGGCGCCGCTCCCCTGCCCGATGACGCCGCCGGCGGCGGCGACCGTCACGGCGCCGAAGCCCGCCAGGCTCTTGCTCCCCGCCCCGAGGTCGATCTCGGCGGCGGCGACCGTCAGCCGGCCGGTGTTCGCGCCCGCCGACACGGCCGTGGTCGGCGCCCCGAGGTCGTTGGTGAACGCGATCTTGGAGCCGGTCAGGGACACCTGGCCGCGGCCGACGAAGCGGCCGGCCGACAGGTCGACGGCCTGGCCGAAATTCAGGCTGACGTCGCCGTCGAAGACGACGTCGCCGAAGCTGCGCAGGTCGACCTGCTTGGCGCTGGCGAACTGGGCCAGGCCGTTGGGCCCGACCACGAAGCCGGACAGGCCGGCGGGGTTGGCCGCGTTGGTGAAGGTGATGGTCGGCGCGTCGACGGCGATCTCGCTCCCGGCGAAGCGGGCGGCCGGATCGAAGTTGAGGCCCCCCGAGGAGTCGAGGGTCAGCGCCGCGCCGCCGTCGATGGAGGCCCCCGCCGCCACGGTCAGCAGGCCCTGCGGGTTTGCGCCGACGTTGCTGCGGATGACGCCGGTCTGGCCGCCGTTGGAGACGCGCAGCAGCGCGCCGTCGCCGCTGTGGCTGGCGTCGCCGATGAGGATCGGCTGCGCGCCGCCGGCGGGCAGGCTTCCGCTGGCGGCGATCACGCCGCCCGACTGCACCCAAAGGCCGTTGGCGGCGTTGGGATCGGCCGCGGTCGGGTCGCTCTTGGCGACCAGCAGGATTTCCGGCGCCGTCAGCGGATGGGCGGCGTCGTTGGAGACCACCACGCTGTTGGAGACGACGTTGATCGCCACGCCTTTGGCGGTCTGGCTGCGCACGCCGCCGATCAGCAGGCTGCCGGCGCCCAGCGCGTCGAGGTCGCTGGCCGAAAGCTGCAGATAGCCGGCGAGCGCGGTCTGGCCGGCCCCGACGATCTGGATGTCCTGCGAGGCGATGTCGACCTTGCCGGCGGCGCCGTCCTTGCCAGCGGCGGTGTTCAGGGTCGAGCCCAGGCTGAGCGATCCGGTCGCCGCCAGCACCAGCTGGCCGGCGTCCCGCGCCAGGGCGGGTGCGACCGTCCCCGCCGCCTTGGCCTGGGCGGCGAAGAAGCTGTCGGCGTCGGTCAGGCGGTATTCGGAGGCCTTGCCCCACACCGCCGCCGATTGAACGCTGAACAAGCTGGGCGTGGCCCTGCGCGCGCCGCTCAGGGCGTCGGCGAAGTAGCCGGCGACGACGTTGGTCCCGTCAGCCAGGACGCTCCCCTGCCCGGCCGCGACATTGGCCGCGCCGGTCTGCTGCACCACCCGGAAGGCGCCGGGCATGGTGGCGTACTTGGCCGGCAGCAGGGTGTAGATTCCGGCCGGCAGGCCTGGGACGCCGGACAGGTAGACCGCCTTGCCGACGAGGTCGCCCGCGCCGGCCTGGCCGACGCCGAGGCTGGTGGTGCGGCCAGGGCTGGTCGGGTCCGCCTGCTGGGCGAAGACCGGATCGTAGGCCGCCACCGGAGCCGAATAGCCCGGCACGACCGCATAGACGTTGCGCGCGTCGGGATAGAGCGGAACGGTCGCGCCGGTGGCGCCGCCGGCGTAGCTGACGTTGTACGCCGACAGCAGGTCGCGCGTGCCGCCGGCGCCGGGAACCCATTCGCTGGCCTGCAGCACGCCGCCGCCGGACAGGTCGACGTTCGCGCCCGCCTGGAGCGAGACGCTGCGTCCGTTGAGGGTGACCACCTTGGCCGGCGGCGCGGTCAGCGTCGGGGCGACCCCGTTGGGTTGGCCCGGATAGCTCCAGTTGGTCCCGTCGGTGGTCACGCCGTAGGGCAAGGTCGCCGTCCCCGCCGACACCGAGGTCAGCCCCCCGGCCGCCAGGGTCACGCTCTGGGTGGCGGTCAGCGGCGCGCCGCCGAAGGCGGCCTGGACGGAGGCGTCGGTCGGGTCGCCGACGCCGAGCACGATGGCTCCGAACGGGGCGCGCAGCGCGCCGCCCTGGACGATGTTGGTCGCATCGACCAGCAGCGCGCCGCCGGCCGACAGCGGCGTCGAGGACGCGCCGCCCGCCTGGAAGGTGATGGTGGTCGGGTTCGGCCCCACCGCCGCCAGCACGAAGCGCTCGCCGCTGGCCGGATAGACGCTGGCGGCCTGCAGGGTCAGGTCGCCGGGCGTGAACAGCAGGCCCGCCGCCAGCCCCTTCTGGTCGGTGGTGAAACCGGTCGAGGACAGGCGGATGTCGCCGCGGCTGACCAGGCTGGTCTTGGCGAAATCGCCGAGGGCCGCCTGGTTCGAGATGTCGATGAAGCCGGCGTTGATCGAGAGCGTCGCATCGCCAAGCATCGCCGCGGTGTTGACCAGCGAGGCCGCGTGGCTGTCGACGCGGCCGGCCAGGGCGACATAGGGCGCGGCGATCGACACCGACGCTCCGCCGGTGTTCGCCGTCCCGGCCGCCAGCTGCGGGATCGCGACGGCGCCGGCGGGCAGCGCCAGGATCTGCGAGGCGTTGACGACGACGGCGCGGCCGAGGTTCAGGTCGACGCCGCCCGCGAAGGCCACGATCGGGCTGGCGTCGCGGTTGGACGAGGGGCCGCCGAGCACCAGGGTGTCGATCCCCGAGCCCTTGAGGCGGTCGACCGCGAAGACGACCGCGCCCTGGCCGGGATTGACGATGGCCTGGCCCGGGGTCAGGCCGGCCGGGACCAGGGCTCCGCTCTGCTGCAGGATCAGCCCGCTCGCCCCCGCGGCGTTGCTGATCTGCCCCTGATAGGTCGTCGCGCCATTGTTCGCGAGGGTCTCCGGCAGCAGGGTCAGCGCGCCGCCCTGCGCCTGCGGCGCGCCGCCCGCCGCCTTGAAGGCGCCGTCGAAGAACAGGCCGTTCCCCGCCCCCAGGGTGATCGCCCCGGCGTTGCTCCATGCCGGCCCCGGCGCGTAGCGCGTGGTCCCGTCGGGCGCGGCCTGCAACTGATCGAACACGGCCGACGCGCCCGAGACGTTGATGAGGGAGCCCGCCTCGGCCACCACGTAGCCGGCGGCGTCGGACAGCGTCACCGTCCCGCCGTTCAGCACCTTGCCGATGGTCGGCTGGACCAGGGCGCCGCCGATGTTGACCGGCTTGGCGTAGGGATCGGTCAGCGCCACGCCCGAGACGTCGAGCACCGCGTTGGAGCCCAGCCAGACCGACTTGTCCGGCGTGGTGAAGTCGATGCCCGACGACATGCCCGCCGCCTTGGCGTAGACGCTGCCGGTGTCGCCGGTGAGCGTCACGGCCCCGCCCGGCGCGCGGATGGCCCCCAGCACGGTGACGCCGCCGACGCCGCCCAGGGTCACCGCCGCGCCGGGATCGGCGTCGATCGTCGCGCCCTTGCCGAGGATGGTCCGGTTGGAGACGCCCGCATAGGCTTGCAGCGCCCCCCAGACTACGTCGCCGCCGGCGGTCAGGGTCAGGTTGGTCGCCTGGCGGTGATAGGCGTCGAGCTGGCCGAGGCCGACCAGGCCGGCGGCGGCGAGGTCGGTCCCGCTCGGCGCGGCCGCCAGGGCGGCGGGATCGGCGATCAGGGTCTTCTGGGTCAGCCGCACCTGGGCGCCGTCGGCGACGGTCGTGTCGTAGATGGCGTTGAGCTGATAGGCGCCGAAGCCCTGGCCGGCGAAGAAGGTCTCGGGCAGCGCCAGGTCCCAGGCGTGGGCGGCCGCGGGATCGCCGCCGATCTGGAAGCCCAGCGCCTGCAGGGTCAGCTTGCCGCCGCCCGAGAAGCCGGCGCTGCGGATCGTCCCGTTCATCGCCAGCGCGCCGGCGGTCGGCTGCGCCGGCGGGAGGACCGCGCCATAGGCGTCGGTGGGGTGGAAGTTCCAGGTGGTGAGCGAGACGTCGCCGCCCTTGCCGACCGCGACGCCGTTCTTGGTCAGCAGGCCGCCGGCCAGCAGCACGCCGCCGCTGGACACGTCGATCAGGCTGCCCTTGTCGAGCGTGATCGAAGCGCCCAGGCCCGCCGACAGGCTGACGCCGCCGCCGTTGACGAAGGCGTCGGCGCCCGGCGCGGTGAGCAGGCCGCTGTCGTTGACCCAAAGCCCCGCCGTGCTCAGCACCCCGCCGGGCCCGACCCTGATGTCGCCCGGACGGAAGTTCTGGGCCGGCCCGGCGATCGCGGCGTCCACGCCGTCGGTTTCCAGCGAGATCACGCCCGACGGCGCGATCAGCCGGCCCAGCACGGTGATGTCGCCGCCGTAGGGCGCCTTGTAGCTGATCGTCCCGCCCGGCTGGACGCTCAGCGTCGTCCCCTCGGCGACCACGAGGTTCCGCGCCGAGCCGGAGGCGGTGAGCGGATTGATCGTGACCTTGGCGAAGCCGCCCGCGCTCAGCATCTTGGCGGGGATGGCCTGCCAGCCCAGCACGTTGTTCGGGTCGTTCGGATCGAGCGCGCCCAACGCCTTGGCGTCGAACGCCGTCGAGATGTCGAAGTTCGCGGCGTAGCGCGACAGGGCCGGCGCGGCGTCCTGGATGATGATCGACGCCTTCGTGCCGATAGCGCTGGCGGGGCCGCCGTAGAAGGCGTCGACGCCGGAGGTGATGAGGCTCGATCCGCTCCCGAAATCCAAGGCGCCGCCGGTCGGCAGAAACCCGCCGCCGGCCGCCGGCCCAGCCGGCGCGCGGCCGGCGACGGCCTGGTTGATCCCGGCGACGGCCTGGGCGGACATCGTTCCGTCCAGCACCGCCACGTGCTCGCCATAGACGGTGAGCGCGCCGCCGTTCCCGCCGGCGATGCTTTCGGGCCGGTAGCTGCTGGCCGCGCCGTACAGCGAATTGGAGAAGGTGTCGGTGACGCCCCAGCGACGGTGATCGACCGTGCTGACGCCGGCGACGCCGACATAGACGTTGTTGGGATTGGCGGCCCCGATGGCGACGATGTGGCCGGTGGAGTCGATCAGCCGGGTGGTGGCGACCGAACCGCCCAGATAATGGGCGTAGCCGCCGTCGAGGTTGAGCAGCGAGCCGGCGGCGGTCAGAACCTGATCGCCGGCCAGGGTGATCGAGCCGGCGTTGACCAGCAGCTGGTCGATCTTGCGCGGAATGAGCTGGGCGTAGCCGGCGGCGTTGAGGATCGGACTGCCGACCCAGGCCTTGCCGTCGGCGGTGGTCCCGGCCAGCGTCGAATCCAGCACGATGTACTGAAGATTGAGCAGGCCCGTCTGGTTGGGATCGTCGGCGATCTCGTTCTGGGTGATCAGCTTGATGGTGACCAGCGAGGCGCTGGCGGGCAGTTGGACGTCGGTCAGGCCAGCGACGTCGATGGTCGCGCCGTTGTCGACATAGACGCGGCCGGGGATCGCGTTGAGGCCCGTCTCGAAATTCGGCATCGCGCCGGCGCCGGTGGTCGTCATGGCCGCCACCGAAACGGCGGCGCCGGGCGCTTCGAGCAGGGAGCCGTTCTTGAACCAGACGGCGCCGCCGGTGACCGAGATGCGCCCCGGCGTGAAACTGGAGGTCGGGGACGAGGTGGCGGTCTCGCCGTCCTCCTCCGGCAGGTTGGCCGTCACCGAGCCGCTCCCGAAGGAGACGAGGCCGATCCGATGCGGCTGCTGATCGGTGGAATCCGCGCCGACGATCGTTTCGTCGACCGCCGAGATGACGATGCGCCCAGGATAGCTGATCCCTGTCGTCGCCAGCACCGCGCCGTTCTGGGCGACGTTCGTGCCCAACAGGTTGACCGTGCCGCGAGACGCCTGGACGAGACCGGTGTTGGTCAGCGTCGAGATCGGCGTTCCGTCGCTGGAGTCGGCGTTGACGATCCGGCCGGTGAGCTTGGGCAGCAGCACCGCCGAACCATTGACCGGATTGCGCCAGAAGCCCACGCCGACGCCGGCGGCCAGGATGGCCTGGCCGTCGGGCGTGCTGATCTGACCGGCGTTGGAGACGTTCGTCCCCGCGATCAACACATAGCCGCCATTGCCCTGGGCGCCGTTGCCGTGGGTCGAGATGCTGGCGCCCTGCGCGATGGTGATGTCGCCGGCCGGCTGATAGGCCGCCCCGGGCCTCATATTGACCGCGCCGCCAAGGCCGAGGACCAGGTTGCTGTTGCCCGTCCCGCCGGTGGCTTCCGGCCCGGCGACGCCGGTGGCGAGGAAGGTGAGGTTGGAGTTGGCGACGGCCTGGTCCCAGGCGGCCGTGCCGGGGGTCAGGCCGGCGGTCTTCTCGCCGAGGAAGGACAGCGACGAGGCGACCAGGGCGTGGGTGTCGACCTGGGAGGCCCCGCCGAACAGGATGCCGTTCTGGTTGATCAGGTAGACCGAGCCCTCGGCCTTGATCCGGCCGAGGATCTGGCTGGGCTTGCCGGACGGGTCGACGACGCGGTTGAGGGCGATCCAGTTGTTGGCGCCGTTGGCCTGGGTCCCGCCGGTCTGGTCGAAGTGGACGGTGGTGTCCCTGCCGATATTGAAGCTGTCCCAGGTCAGGATCGCTTTCTGTGCGGTCTGCTCGATGGTGACCGTGGTCTGGCCGCCGGCGTCGACGGCCTGGGCCGGCGCCTTGGCGTTCTGCCAGAGCAAGGGGTTCGCGGAGATCGCGGCGGCGGGCGCCAACCCGCCGGGGGCTAGGCCGTTGGGAACCGAGGACGTCGCCGACTGGGCGGCGACGCGGGCCTGGGCCTGGGCCGACAGCTGGGTCCGCACGGCGGCGACGGCGGCGGCGAGGTCGGCGGCCGAACGCGCCGTCTTCTGCTGGGCGTCGCTCGGGCTCATCACGCGCGGGGCGGCGCCGGGAAGGCCGGCCGCCGTCCCGCCGCCGCCCGACTGCGCCGTCGCCGGCGTCGCGCGGATGGTCGAGAGCACCTGGGCGTGGGCGGACTGGACGGCGAACAGGGTCAGCGCGCTGACGCCGGTCAGCAGCAGGCGGCGGGAGCGGAAGGAGACGGTGCTGGACATGACGAACCTAAAGTCCCCGTGGACGGATAAGGGAGACGCGCGACGGTCTGGCGACGGCGCATGCTCCGGATGGCGATGAACGGTCGGCCGCGCCGGTCATTTCGGCGGCCGGAGTGCGATCGGACTGGCGTAGACGGGCGGCGGCGGGCGATAGGGCTCGGCGGATTTGCCGAGATTGGGCCCCATGCGCTGGGCGACCGCCGAGAAGCTGAAGGTTCCGGCCCGGCTGGGGACCTGGGCGTCGCGGACGGCGGCGTCGCGGGCGCCGGCGAGCGGCGGCGGCCGGCCGGCGCTGGCGGCGGCCTTCACCTGCCGGTCGAGACAGGCCAGGTCGAGGCCGTGGCCGCCGGCGGGCG